>Ga0247611_10000440_pt1 | contig 84541 bp, 81 predicted proteins | sample 177DNAGHGhighgp2_FD_192422 | JGI IMG/M metagenome (GOLD analysis project Ga0247611, IMG submission 192422) | Sheep rumen microbial communities from Palmerston North, Manawatu-Wanganui, New Zealand - 1770 DNA GHGhigh gp2 | ecosystem: Host-associated > Mammals > Digestive system > Stomach > Rumen... | reverse complement strand
CCATCCGACCTGCCGCACGCGATTCGTTGAAGACTTGCATATTGCGTTTTTCCAATGCGTCGAGATAATTCTGCTGCGCTGTAATCGCCTGAGTGATAGCTGCTTGTGCGGTGGATTCGTTGATGCTGAGCGTAGAGAGATATTCTACTAATGACGCCCGCAATAGTTCCTCGTCCTTGAACGAGATGGTCGGCGCGTCCAAAGGAATGCTGTAGTTCTTCTCGGGATTGATGGCACTTTTGATCACGTCCGAATAACCGCTGACGACCGGGCAGTTGAAACTGTTCTTCGATTGCTCATCCTCCTTGCGTTCGAACACCACCCACGGATAGAAAATGCGATCCACTTGTTTCTCGATAAGGTCCATCACATGCCCGTGCATCAGTTTGGCAGGGTAGCAGATATTGTCCGCCACGATGGTCCGCACGCCTTTGTCGAAAAGTTTGGTCGTACTCATGCCGCTCAGCCGCACACGCATTCCGCAACACCCCAAAAGTGTCTGCCAGAACGGATAGTTCTCGTAGATGCCAAGGCCGCGGGGAATACCGATGGTGATTTGGGGTCCCCGACGGGCGCTAACGATAGTGCGTCCGGTGGGGAGAGCGGAGACATCGGTTGCCTGTCGATTTAGCGGAGCGGTATCGACCTTTGCAAACCGATTGTCGAACGCGAAGAGCAGCTTATATTTCTCCTCGAACATATTGACGCCTTTATGCGTGCCATCGCCTTCATTGGAATAGACACGCTCGCAGTTATTGCCGGAAACGTACTGCCGCCCGTTCGCAAACGAATAGACGCGCACCTGGCAATGGTTCTGACAACCCGGACACACTTCCTCTTTCTCCTCAAAATGGTCAGATTGCAGCAGTTCGTTCAGTTTCATAGTTGACCTCCTTTCGCATACAAGGCACATCCATACGCGCCCATTAGTTCGGGGATCGGACCAAAGCCGACTTCCTTGCCGGTGAGGATCTCCAAAGCACGAACGACCGAATGATTGCGGAATGTGCCGCCTTGAACCATGATATGTTCGCCTAATTGGTCAAAAGATTGCAATTTGAGGACTTTGTACAGGCAGTTTTTGATGACCGAATAACTGAATCCTGCGGCAATGTCGTCCACTTGCGCCCCCTCGCGCATCGCTTGTTTGACCTTGCTGTTCATAAATACCGTGCAGCGTGTACCGAGGTCGTACGGGTGTTGCGCCAGCGTCGCCATATGTGCAAAATCGCTCACTTCGTAGCCCAACTGCCGCGCAAAAGTCATGATAAAACTGCCACAACCGGACGAGCAGGCTTCGTTAATCTCTATCCTTTGTATAGAACCGTTCTCCACGAAGATGGCTTTCATGTCCTGTCCGCCGATGTCGAGCACAAAAGAGACGTTCGGTTGCAGGTGCTTCGCCGCCATGAAATGTGCCATGGTTTCCACGATGCCGTAATCCAAACGAAAAGCGGTCTTGAGCAACTGCTCGCCATAGCCTGTCGAACAACTGCCGGCTATCTCGATGTCCTGTCCGAGCGCGTCACGCATTCGTTGCAACGCAGAATGAAAAGCCTGCAACGAGTTGCCGTTATTGTAGCTGTAGTCTGTGAAAACCAAGTGCCCCTGCTCATCAATCAACACAAGTTTGGTGGTCGTACTGCCACTATCCACTCCGAGGAAGAGTTTTTGATTGACGGTTGAATTTCTTGAACCGTTTATCTCCTCATGGCCGTACTTCTTCTCTTTCTCCGATAGCCAGTTTTGGTAATCCGCTTCGTTCGCAAAAAGCGGTGGAAGCGTGCCCGTAAGATGCGTAGCAGAACAATGGTCATTGGAAAATAAGATACGCGCCTGCTCGTGTGTGATCGACTCTCCTTCTGCCAGCAAGGCTGTACCGATAGCAGGAATAAACTGCGTATATTCGGGCACAACGCAGTTCTCATCAGTCATTCCCAAAGCCTGCAACAAGTGCTTGCGCAGTTCCGGAATATAAGCAAACGGACCGCCGCAAAGGAAGATCTTCGGATGCACTTCTGTTCCGCGTGCCAGCGCACTCACCACTTGCATCGAAACGGCATGAAGCATCGAGGCGGCAATGTCTTCTTTGCTTACCGAACGGGAAATAAGGTTCTGGATGTCGGTCTTGCTGAACACGCCACAACGGGACGCAATCGAATAGATATGCTCGGCTTTGGATGCCAGCGCATTCAGTTCGCTTGTCTCAACGCCCAGCAACGTAGCAGTTTGATCAATAAACGCACCTGTTCCCCCTGCGCAGTTGCCGTTCATTCGCATCTCCGGCACGCAACCTTCTTCAAAGAAGATCATCTTGCTGTCCTCGCCACCGATATCCACCAAACAATGTACATCGGGATAGAGCTGTTTCACCACTTCCGCCGCTGCAATCACCTCTTGGTGAAAACCGATACCAAGCCGCTGCGCACAACCCATCCCAACAGAACCGGTGATGCCGATGCTGATAGCTGAATGCTGATCGCTGACAGCTTTCAAGATTCCTTCGATCATCTCTTGTCCGACTCTCATCGGCTCTGCGTTATGCCGCCGGTAGTCAGTCGCGAGAATCCGAACTTCCTTTGTACTTTGTACATCGTCACCTTGTACTTCGACCAACGCCATCTTAATGGTCGTGCTGCCTATGTCAATACCTAATTTATACATTGTGCACCTTATTTGATAGAGTTATTAAATTATACTGCAAAGGTACACAAAACACCTGACGCACACAAGCGCCAGGTGTTTTTTCTTTAGTAACGACCGCTATTTCTTAATTTGCAGCCTGTTTTTCCTTATAGATTTGCCGATTTTATAAGGATTAAAACGCAGTCAGTTTATTGTATTGCGTGTCGCTAACGGGTTCGAGCCATTCGTTTGTGGCGCCCGGTTGCTCTTGAGTGTGAATCGCCAAGTGTTGCATCCACGAATCCGCCGCGGCTCCATGCCAGTGTTTGACGCCTTCGGGAATAGCGATCACGGTTCCCGGAGTAAGCGCAACAGCGGGTTTGTTCCACTCCTGATACCAACCCTTGCCGCTCACGCAGATCAGCACTTGTACCGCTCCGTGGTGAACATGCCAGTTATTGCGGCAACGCGGCTCGAACGTCACATTCGCCACACCGCCGAAATACGGTTGCAAGAAACTCTGTCCCACAAAATACTGCGCATATGCATCATTCGATTTGCCTTGCGGCCATTCCGTTTGAAGCAATCCTGCCAACCGTCCTGCTTCGTTCAGAAGACCATTTGCCGCGAGTGCAACTACGATACCTTGTAACTGCTCTTCACTCACACCCATATTGCGTGCGCCGGAGATGTGTGCTTTGAGTTGCGGCTCCACGCCTTCGAGACCGCTCAACGCAGATACGGTCACCAACTCGCGGTCAGCGTACGTCAAGTTATCGCGGGCAAAAATATCCCCGAACAAATGCGCCTTCAGGTAATAATCCGTAGCCGGCGCAAACTCATACTCAAAAGCCTTGCCGACCAGTTGCGTCTGCACGCGCGTACCTTCTTTGAGCGCATCGTAGTCATCGCTGAGCGGACTTGCGTCCTCGCCCATAATAACCTTCACACCTTTCGCTTGTCTATCTCCTATAACGCGCTGCAACACACCCAGCGCATTCAGGCTTCTCGGAAAACCGGTGTAAGCATAGAGTTGCGAGAGGGCTTCCTTAATCTGACTAACCGTCAGTTCAGCCTCCAACCCGTTGTGAATAGCCGATTCAAGCGCCATCAAATCACCCTTCGCCTCATCGCAAGCGATAGCACTCATCCACGCTGCCTGTTCCGTTGTAAATGAAAGTTGGTTCATATCTTTTGTTTCTGTCTGTTGCTTGGGGCTGCATGCAACCAGCAAAGCTGCCAAAGCAAGGGTCATGAATTTTCTCATAACTTCGCTACCAACTCAACGATCTTTTGCTTCGTAGCATCGGTTTTCTGCTCATCGATTTTGGCGGTTACAACGCCCATATTCTCGGCATGCCAGTAGTTGCAGATGTCGCGGAACTCAGCCGTCGCGCCATCATAGACACCCGGCGAATAAGACGAACAGAGCAACGCCATTTTCTTCACTTTAGCCGGCGCGTTAACGCAGTACATTCGTTGAATAGGTGCCTGGATCTGCGCGCAGAGCGTGAAATAATAGATCGGAGCCGCCAGAACGAGCACTTCCGCCTCTGCCATCAACGGATAGAGCTCCTGCATGTCGTCTTTCTGGATGCACGCACCGTTGCCCTTGCCGTGGCAGTACTCGCACGCCAGACAACCTGCGATATGTTTGTGCGCCACATTCACGAGCGTCACGTTATGACCTGCAGCCTCGGCTGCGTTCTTGTACTCCTCCGCCATCCAGGCGGTGTTGCCCTTCGCTCTCGGCGAAGCCTGAAGAATCAATACGTTCATAATGTTTGATGTGTGATGTTTTTTTTTTACAAACTTGCCACCAAAATCTCTTTGATGTCTTTTTCGGTTAGAGCCGCGTAAGCATTCTCAAGTCCCTCATTCACAGCGATATGATGTGCCATCTCGTCCAGCCGGCTGTCGTCAATACCCACTTCGCGCAGGTGCATCGGAATGCCGATGGACTCAAAGAACGTGTACGTCGCTTCGATAGCTTTGTTGGCAATCGTCCATTCGTCCAGCGAAGCGTCAATACCGAACACATTCACGCCGTATTTCACAAACCGCGGCAAGGTGTGCTCGTTCAGGATATGCTTCATCCACCTCGGCGTAATAATCGCCAATCCTTCGCCGTGCGTAATATCATAGTACGCGCTCAAAGCGTGCTCGATGCCGTGGCAAGGCCATCCGCTCTCGCTGTTACCGAGCGCCAAAATACCGTTGCAACCATACGTACAAGCCAACATCATCTCCGCGCGTGCTTTGTAATCCTCCGGGTTCTCAATACACTTACGTCCGTTCGCCATAAGACTTCGCAACATCGACTCGCAGAAGCCGTCATTCAGCAGCGTCGCGTCCTCCACAAAATACTGCTCCATCGTGTGGTTCATCGCGTCCGCAATACCTGCTGCAGTCTGTTTCCGGCTAACCGAGAACGTGTACGTCGGATCCAAGAACGAAACGGCAGGGAACAGATGACGATCCATATAACCGATTTTGTCGTTCGTCTCCGTGCGGGAGATCACACCGCCGCAGTCGTACTCACTTCCTGTAGCCGCTAAGGTGATAATATCCACAATCGGAAGAGCTGCTTGCGCCTTCACTTTGTACGAAATGAGATCCCACGGATCGCCCTCATAACAAGCGCCTGCAGCAATCGCTTTCGAGCAATCCAACACACTTCCGCCGCCAACCGAAAGGATCACATCCACCTTATGTTCTTTGCACAGACGTACACCTTCCAATACCGAAGGATCATATTTCGGATTCGGCTGAATCCCGCTCAGTTCCACCACCTCAAAATCCTTCAGCGTCTCACGCACATAATCATAAAGGCTACCCGCCGCCTTCTGATTTCTGAAAGCCGGAATCTTCTTTATACTGCCTCCTCCGTAAGTCAGGAGTATTTTCTTGCCGAAACCACTCATTACTTTCTGCAGTTTCTCTACTACGCCTTCACCAAAAACAAGGCGTGTCGGTGTCTGATAATCAAAGTTTTGCATATCGTTTTTAGTTTTTTAATTATTTACGTTAATGAATATATTATTTGATTTTCGGTGCAAAATTACTGCTTTTTTATGACATATCACCTACCCAGATTTTGGAACTTCCTACCATTTTCGCGGATCTCCGACCTTTGTCCAGCCGGCTAAGTCAATTTGTTTGTAAGTAATCTTTGTCATAGTGTAGGTGTTTATTTATGGATGTTTTATTTGCAAATCAGATGCAGAGCGGTTTGCTGACGCGGATGTATCCGTGGATTGTGCAACCACCAGTACATTATCCGCTTGCAGCCGCACGGATAGCCAGCGACTGATACGTTGTTGGTCATCTTCATTGAGAGCAGGCTCTGCCTGAAAAAGTAACACGATCTGTTTCTCGTTGCGTGCGAGCGTAACGCTTGTGATCTGAGGCCACTGCGTTTGCACCTCCGATGTTATCTGTTCTACCGGCAGTTGCTGCGCTTTGAATACATCCAATTGCTTATTGAGAACACGAATCGAATCGTCCCGTTGCTGCAGTTGTGCCTCAGTTGATGCCAGCCAGTCTTTCATGACTTCCGTCTCGTTGAGTCGGCGCACCTCAATGGTCGCGTCCTCCTGGATACGTATCTGCGTGTGCGAGATGCCGTTTTTCTCCGCTTCTGCATACAGATAGGCGCGATGCTCATTACTGAGTTGTTCGCCCGCCAAGCGAAGTGTCAACGTATAGGGTTTATCCGACAGATCGGTTGAATAATCATAGATATACGTACCGCCTATTGCCTGATTTTCCTTTACGAAATGACGTGCGGCGTTGGTGAACTGATTCTCGCGAACAATACTGTATGCACTGAAGAAACTCGGGATCAGCACTACCAGAATCAAGAGCACGTATATGATCAGTCGCCTGTAGGATTTTGCCTCAACCTTTGACGGGAAATGCAGATATTTGGCAGCAAGGTAAGTGGCTAAAGCAATGAACACGCAGTTGATAAAGAACAAGTACAGCGCCCCGCTGGCATAGTGCCAGCTCCAATTGGCTATACCGTAGCCCACCGTACATAACGGAGGCATCAGAGCTGTTGCAATCGCCACACCGGAAAGCACTGTGCCTTTCTCTTTGCGCGATAGCTCCAATATTCCTGCTATACCACCAAAGAACGCAATCAATACGTCATATACCGAAGGATTGGTACGCGCCAACAGCTCGGTCGGATTTTCCATCTCCAGTGGTGTCACCATAAAATACAAGGTGGAAGCTATCAAGCTGACCACAAACATGATGCTCAGATGCTTCAGCGACTTGATGATCAATGCAGTATCGTTGGTGCCCAAGCCCATACCGAAACCGATGATTGGACTCATCAACGGCGAAATCAACATGGCACCGATAATCACCGGTATCGAATTAACATTCAGTCCGACCGAAGCAATCACTATCGCCACGAACAAAATGTATATGTTCGGTCCGCGGAAAGGAATGTTCTTGCGGATGTTCTCTTCCGCCGCTTGCACATCGATATAGTGCGTCAGACTTAGTTGCTTGCGAAGAAAATGCTTCGCGCGTTTTTTGAATTGAGAGTAATTCATAATATTCAGCATTTATGTTGGTTACCTGCTTGTGTAGTGTTTGGATATTTAGTTCTGTTATTCATAATGTCTGATTCGAACGTCTATATCGGGTAGTTGTGCTGCGATGCCGGTCACGTCGGTCTGGCTGTAGTGATATGGGAATATCAGTTCATACGCAATCCCTGCTGCATCCTATCCACCAACTCCCCGTCTTTGACGATAACAAGCCCCACCGAACAAACGCTTGACTGCGCGAAGTTCGCCGTCTCAAAATCTATGGCTACGAAGTTATCCATTGATCTTCAAAACCCTCATTGCATCTACCAAAATCTTGTCATGGTCGAAGGCCAAAGGCGGTAACTCATTCAGCGACCACCATTGGGCAGCCGCGGCATCATCGGCAGCCGTAGCCTCCGGCATGGTGGTCATGGCGGAGTAAGCGGCTGTGATGACCCGTCCGCGAGGGTCACGGTCCACATCGGAATAAACTCCTACCAGTTGCATACCGGTTAAAACGATGCCTGTTTCTTCTTCCAGTTCGCGTTCTGCACAACGGGCAACCGTCTCATCCATATTGAGAAAACCACCGGGGAACGCCCAGCAGCCCTTGTACGGCTCGTTGCCGCGCTGGATAAGCAGCACGTAGAACTGTCCGTCTTTCTCGGCAAAAAGCACCGCGTCAGCAGTCACCGATGCACGCGGATAACGATAGGCATACAGCCCGGCTGATGTTTTTGTGTAGTCTATCATGCTAATATACTTTTAAATGCGCTAACGTATCATCAAAAACCGATATAAGATATGCTCTGCGATCCATGTTAATATCGTATTTTAAAATAGTCTAACAACGCCTTATAGCGGTCTTGTGCGGTGAGGCAGGTATCACGAAGATAACCGTTAGTGTCTCCCCAGTTTTGGATGCCGCGATAATAGTAGAGACGCAGTTTGTCGGTAATGATAAACGGCACTTGGGCATTTTGCAGGCATTGCCAGAATAGAAGCAGACGACCCACACGACCGTTACCGTCTTGGAAGGGATGGATACGCTCAAACCGCACGTGGAAGTCCAGTATGTCATCGAACGTAATTTGTTTAAGGGCGTTGTAATCGGAAAGCAAAGCTTTCATGGCTCGATGAACCTCTTTGGGGGCAACCGTCTCCTGTTCTCCTACTTCATTGGCAAGGCGTTTGTAATCGCCTACAGCGAACCACGTTTTACGGCTATCTGATGTGTTCGTCTTGAGAATAGCGTGCAATGCTTTGATATGCGCCTCGGTGATCTTATCCGTCGCATGGTCGATCACATAATCGATACAGCGGAAGTGGTTCACCGTCTCCATGATATCATCGACGGAGGTGTTCTCTGTCGTGATAGATGCCTCCCTTTTGTTTGGACTCTTTCTCCTCGCGTAGACGGGTAAGTAGCGGAGAGAGTTTCTTCTTTCCTTTCTTAGGCAGGTCTGCATCTGCGGGGATGTTCCATGTTTTACCTGTCAGAAAGGCGCCATCAATCTTCCCAGCCGCACAATAATTTCGTGCGGAACGTTCGCTAATGCCGTATTTCCCGGCAAACTGAATGACGGATATATATTCCATAATCGGCAAGTTTGATTCAAAATCCGCTGCAAAGATACTAATTTTTGCCGACACCGGCAAGTTTTTTGAAGAAAAAATCGTTTTTTGCAAAAAAAAGACGTTTTCCCATTAGGGAAAATGCGAATTTTCTGCATTTTTTGCCGATAGATGTCAGATTTTGACGATTAAGAGCAGAGATTTGTTACTTTTTGTCGACAAGTGAATATCTACGATCGGAGCGGGCAATTAGATTGCCATGGAATGGAAGAAAAGATGTCTAACAAAAACCGGGCGCAAAGGTGCGATACCACCGGCGGCGGTATAACGTTTCTTATGCTCACGGATGGCGTTTATTGCTGCGTCGCATATTCCGTCCGGTGTAGGTATGTCCGGGTCACCAAGGGTAAAATCCACCACTCCCTCGTACTGCTGTGATTTCTTCAGCAGTTTGCGTCCCAACGTGCCACGAATACTCCATGACAAGTCTGACAGTTGCATCTCGTTCGTGTTATTCATATCTTTTTCAATTCCGATCGCAAAGGTACAATAAAGTTACCAAAAAAACAAAAAAAATAGATTTTTCATCATTTTTCTTGCATATATCAAAAAAAAGCAGTACTTTTGTGGCGAAATTAGTAAAAGGGGTAAAAGTATGTGTGTATTAGAACAAACAGCAACTATGACAACCGTACGGCTGAGTAATCGTCGCTGGGCACATCTCATGGAGTTAGACAAAGCATATCGTTTGGCAAAGACGATCAAGCGTGGTATGCAGCAAGTTGAATATGCCCCTGCTATGAACACAGATGAGGCGATAGCAGCACTCCGAGCTTTATGAAAGTACGAATTTCAGATGATTTCAAAGTCGCTTACAAGCGCTTGAAGAAACGCCATCGTTCGTTGGAGGCGGATTTTGAACGTTTGTTATTGTCATTGATGGATCAGCCGCAGCAGGGAGTAGAGTTAATAGAAGGAGTGCGTAAGATACGGCTTGCTATCAGTTCTAAAAGACGCGGAAGAAGCGGAGGTGCACGAGTAATTATCCGTATTAGGATAATAGAAGATGAGTTGCAACTTATTTACATTTATGACAAAGCGGATTATGAGAATGTAAGCGATGTTTTTTTGCGTGATATACTCAAAAGAATGGAATAATCTTTATGCAAGAAAAGAACAATAAAATGTTCGATTTTACCCCCCCCGCACAGTAAAATGTCGTAAAGGGGAACAAAGGTACTATTTGCAACGTGTAGGCGGTGCTTGACGATTATGTCAAGTAACGTCTTTTTGTTTATAGTTGCTGACATTCAAAAATATATCATCCTAAAGTATTTTTTAACACTCAAAAATAATTATTATTTATTATTAACAATTTTAATCAACTCTATTTATTAACCAAAAAACTCAATTATTATGAGAAAATTAAAACTATTTTCCCTACTCGCTGGGCTATTGCTCTCGGTAGGAACAATGTATGCAGATCCCGTGGCCTCAGGTACGTGTGGCGATAACTTGACATGGGAATTGACGGGTACAAGCCCGAATTATACACTTACTATTTCCGGTTCTGGTGCCATGTATGATTACTCGTCTTTTTCTAATAGACCATGGCATGAAAATTCTTATTATTTACACATTAAAACGGTGGTAATTGGAGACGATGTTACCTATATTGGTAAAAATGCTTTTTACAGTTTTTCCTCTTTAACAGATGTTAATTTTTCTACTAGTGGAAATTTAAAAGCAATTGGTGATTATGCATTCCAGAGTGCAGGACGTGCTTATCAAAGTAATCTTCCTATAAACCTCCCTGAAGGACTTGAATCTATTGGTGAAAATACTTTCTCGTTTGCACGTTTTACATCGTTTAATCTTCCAAGCACACTGAAGACTATTGGAAATGTAGCATTCGGGGATAATTCAAGTTTGAATGAACTTACCATTCCGGCTTCAGTAACAAGCATAGGATATGGTATTACTAATGGTTGTTACGGGATGACAAGTATTACTGTCGAATCAGGTAATAGTGTATATGCAAGCCCTAACAATTGCAACGCCATTATTACTCAAGCGGCTCCAATTACCCTTGTTGCAGGCTGTAATAATACAACTATACCCTCTAACGTAAAAGTCATTGGGAAGCAGGCATTCCTGGGTATGAATATTGAAATTATCAATATTCCGGAAGGCGTTGAAACGCTTGCTTACAAAGCGTTTTCGACATGTCGGCATTTGACAACTATCAATATTCCTTCTACAGTAAACTCAATCGGAGATGAAGCTTTTAGTTTCTGCAGTAACTTAAGTACTATTACTGTGGCCAGCGAAAATACAACCTTTGAAAGCCCTGACAACTGCAATGCTATTATAGAAAAAAGCACTCACAAATTGAAACTAGGATGTAAGAACACTACTTTTCCAGAAGGTGTTTCTATCATCGATGGTTACGCTTTTTATAATGTGACTACAATGGAAGAAATCACATTTCCTTCCACTTTAACAAAGATAGAGCCTTTTGGTTTTTATAATTGCACCGGCATTAAGAAAATAACATGTTTGTCAACAACACATCCGGTTATCGATGTAGCATATTCGTTTAGTGGATTGTCAAATAAATCAGAGGTTGATGTATATGTACCGGCAGGAAGTTATGATGACTATGCAAATAACTATGCTTGGAGTCAATTCCACCTGATTGCTTCTGAGCCATGCGAATATGCTGGTGAAATGGAAGGGGGCGCCCATTGGGAGGTTAACCGTTGTACCGGCGAGTTGACAATTACCTGTTCAGACCCATCATGCTCAATGCCGTATTTCTGGAATGAAGACGATGTACCCTGGAAAGATAAAAAAGAAGCCATCACGGATATTACTATCAGCAAAGATATTATGAATATCTCCGAATATGCGTTCTCCAACTGTCCGAATCTTGAATCTGTTACATTTGAGACTCCATCTCAAGTAAAAATAATTGACAATGAAGCATTTGCTAATTGTCCCAAGCTTACAGAAATAACATTACCTGAATCTCTGGAGAACATTGATTCATATGCATTCAATGGATGTAATAATTTGGCTCACATAGCATTTAAATCGCCCATCCCGCCTATCTCCGGTTTATGGTCCGAAGACATAAGAATTACCTATCCTAATGAGTATGAAGATGCATATGTCAACAATGAATTACTTATGGGCAGTGCATATAGCTGGTGGAACAATCTCTATAATGAAACGACAGGCGAACACGCTCCGGCACCGCATGGTTCCGGCACTACAGGCGATTTAACTTGGGAGTTCACAATGGCATATGATCCCAACAGGTTTGATATCAATCCGAATTTCGAGGATTTGAGAGGTACGCTCACCATAAGCGGTTCAGGCGCGATACCCGATGCTTCGTCCGGACCTGATTGGCCGGAATACTATGTAAATTATATTCATTATATTGCTATTGAAGATGGTGTAACAGCTGTTGGTGATAATGCATTCTTTGGTGCTCTACGAGCTGTAACCGTTAATATACCTGCAACTGTTACCAATATAAAGAAAGATGCTTTCAGATTTTGTGGCGCGGCTTCTATGGGTGTTTCCATATATATTGCTGCAAACCCTGCAAACCTGATTTGGGAAGACGATAAAAACGACTTCATAATCTTAGACGGATATTCGGAAGATGAAGCATTGATGAAAGCTGCACATTGCTATGTTCCCGCTCAATATATTGCGGGCTACCAGGAAAAAACAAATGTGAACGTAGTATTTGTGCCATCGGGTCTTTCAGATATTAGCGATGCTGAAACAATTAATGGTATCCTTACAGAACTGAATGGGGAAGTTATAGAAGAGGCTACGATAACTCGTCCTGTTCCGCGTGACGGTTTCTTCTTTACGCTCTGCGTGCCGTTTGACATTTCTGCATCTGACATCTCAATTAGTACACTTCGTGATGCCGAGATAATGGTGTTCGAAGATGCGGAATTTACTGGTGAAGTTATTAATGCTTATTTTACAAGAACCTATGGTGGAATTGAGGCAGGAAAACCATATTTCGTTCGTTTCCCGAGTTCAACCTCTTTGGATAAACTCGACTTCTCAAATGTAACCGTTCGTAATATCGACCCCATTCCTGTAAAACGTGGTAATGTGACAATGATTGGTACTTACGTGCCTAAGCATTTGGAACAACAATCGTCAGCTACTGATGGTGAAGGCTTGCTGTTCCTTGTATCAGAGAACCAACTTAAATGGCCGGAAGTAGCAGGTGATATCAAACCTTTCCGCTGCTATTTCAAAGTAACGTTGGGTGGCGGTGCCGGTGCTCCACGTCGTGGTACTCCTGCTCGTATTATTGTTAGAGATAATTCAACTACTGGCTTTGAAAATGCACAAAACTGCGAAATCTTCAACGGCAAGATCATGGAGAACGGTCAACTAGTTATCTTCCACAATGGAGTGAAGTATAATGCTGCCGGTCAGATTGTTAAGTAAATTGAAAGGTTAAAATTGAAAATTGAAAGGAATATTAATATGAAACGTTTATATTTTCAACCCGAAGTATTGGTGGCAAACATTGCCATGACATCGTTCCTTTGTGCAAGCCCAAGTCCAGTAGTTCCGACTGATAATCAAGATTTCTCCATCGGTGGAGGAGATCCCGGGGATGCTATCTAAGAAATAGCACACACAGCTATCGGCTTAATACTTGTAGCTGAAACACAAGAAAAATCGCTCTTTCCAAGGGCGATTTTTTTTGATGCTTTTGGTTCGCGCCGGAAAAGACGGGATATTTATGGTTTACCTGAAATAATCCCCCCTCTTCCGCAAAGTGGAGAAATCGAATCCCCGGTACAGTTACCCGTACGACAGTTTAGCAAACTGTTGGTTTAAGCCACTCACCCATCTCTCCGTAGCTTAAATCTCGAAAGCGGGTGCAAAGGTTACTGCTTTTTTTTGAGATATGCAAGGATTTTCGCACAAAAAAAGCGCCGAAGCGCTCTTTTTGCTACTCGTGGCTAAGTACTGACCGGACGAAGTTGCTAAACTGGGGGATAATCCGTTTGCCGGTCACAGGATCGCGATGACCGTTAGCCTGCCGAATCCATCGCTCCTGCAATTCCGCATAGCGCGGATGGTCGGGATCGTGGATGATACGTGTTGCCTCTTGACAAACCGCTTGCCATTTGGAGTTCTGTACTTCTTCTGCAGCTGTCCGCGGAGAGTGCTTATAATCCCGCTTATCACGGGAAAAAGCCTCTTTCGGACCGCGTTTAATAATCTTCCCGTTCGGAAGACGGAATGTTTTCTGTCGCATCACAATGCGATCTTGCTTGTTGAATTTGCCGGTCAAATCTTCAATTCCCGGCGCTGTTGTAAAAATAGCCATAATAAAGTTTAATGAGTTAATGAATTACTATTTAAGGGTTATGCCGTTGAGGTGCTCTTGGCTTGTTCTATGGGTAACAACTAACCAAGAACCAAGGAACAACGAACGAACAACTAACGGGTGGAAGCATCAAAGATGCTTTTCCTATGCTTGATTGTCGTATTAAATACGACGGCAATTGACGAAGTTTTCTGAGATGTCCAAACTGTCCATATTGTCCAAATTGTCCAAAACTACGGGTATTTGAAATGGACAAATGGACAAAAAGGACAAAATGGTCATGCTACTTTTTTATAATAGCCATGCCGAATCTTTTGGACCAGTCCATGTTCTTGCCAGTAGTCATTCCATCGAGTAGCTGTTCGGAGGCAGATTCCTTGCGATTGCGCTTCAGAATAGAGTTTTTTGCTTTCGTACTCCTCGGGAAGTGCTGCAAGGAGAATGGTCCTTTGGTCAACAGGTTTGATCTCAGGAACGACATCTTGCTTGTCGCCATCGATGAGGCGGTAGGCGGCAGCCATGTGGAGGAGGAGACGGTTGCCGATGAGTTCGGCGGTGGTGTAGTCGGCATCGGAACATGTGAGAGCAATGAGGCTCGCGGAATTAGCCGCGAGAGCAGAACCTTGGCGAAGTACCGTCAGGATCATTGCAATTCGCTCGATCTGCACCGCCATACGCACTACTGCCGAGTGGAAGTTATCGCCCAGCAGCCCTATGAGCGTACCGTACTCCGTTTCCAGATGCTCGCCCAGCCGCTCTTTCTGCGCTTCCGTCAGACTCCATTCCCGCTCGCCCGCGTTCATTAACGATTCGTACGTGCTCAGGAGACGATGTCCGACTTGCATGGGGACGACGGACTGCCCGCCTTTTGAGCTCACATACCGCTTGTCAAACGGATGGGTGTCGCGAATCACTACCGTCAGCAGTCGCGAGAAATATCCGTTCTCCACGCTCGGCACCAAGGCTTTGTACTGCCCGAACGTACCTGTCAGCAGCATACTCAACCGCGGGTTCTTGATCTCCGAACTGCCGGTACACCGGTTCCGGCTGATCGCCTCGTGCTCCGCCGCCTTACGCAGCGCTGTGTTGTAGTTCGCCGCACTCGTTTTCCAGATGTCCGTAATAACACTTCCCTCACTCTCGTGCATATAGCCGGCACCGCCGCGCTCTTCCAACGCCTTGTAGAAAGCCGCTAACGTACTGTCGCCCGCTACCAGCATCGGATACTGCTCGTCGATCACACGCACCATCTCCAGTGCTTGGTTGGCGATACCCTTACCGCTCGCCGCGGCTGCCAAGATAAAACATTGCAGGTTGGCGTAATACTTCTTTCCTGTCGGACCGTACCTAAAATATAAATTAGGTACGCACGCACTCGCAGCCGCGAGGGTAGCCATCAGGATAATGTCCTTCTCTTCCGGTGTTGAAGCCAACGAAATCATTTGTTGTACACTCTCAGGAAGTTTTTGCATGTCGAGATGTTCCACGATGCGGAGGTCTTCCTGTCCCTCCGAAGTTTGTAATTTTTCAATCATAGTTAAAATGAATTAAAGTTAAACAAAAAAAACAGCGGACTTTTTTAAAATCCACTGCAAAGATACTACAAAAAATGTCGTTTCTAAAGGACATTTATGTCACATGACATTCAAGTGACATGAAGTGACATTATTTTTTGTACTTTTTTTTGAGAATTGGCAATTTTTTTGCTGCCCGGTTGATATTTTTGCCCAAGGAGTTAGGATCCACAAACCAACCGAAGATAAAGGATAGTTGTTGGCAAAAGACAATCAAATTGTTCTCTTGGTAGTATTTTCGGAACGGCTCGTCGTATTGGCATCGATCGGCGATATAGTGGCTGGTCAGTGTGTATTTATTATGGGCATTCCCGTCGGGTAATGGCGTTATATTGTCCGCATAGAGGACTTGCCGGGCTTTGAGGTTAGCGAGTTGTTGAGGCGTCGGCTGCTCGAAGGTAGGCGTGAGTTTATCTTTGACAAAGTTTATCCATCGACTCATCCACTTGCGGAAGAGGACTTGGTCTTCGGAATCCATGAGGGCAATTTGATCGTTGAGGAAAGCAAAATGGGTTTCCCTGTCAAGAATGTCCGCTTTAGCGCTATCGAGTTGGATCTTAGCATCGGGTTGTTCAGCCGTCTGCGCGACGAGTGAGGTCCAAAGCCAATCGTAATAACGTTTGAGGATGTCATCAGCAGCTTCTCCTTCAAAAGACATAGTTGGTGTGGTAGGTGTTTCTTGTGTCGGCAAGGCCGTAACGATAGGGGGATCGAGCCAATTGATATGGATCATTGCCTGGCGTTCAGACTCATCGTAGATAGCTTTGATGAGCCATTGAGAGAAAGGATTTTCCCACTTGGTATATTCCCATATATGTGCGCCGTATTGCTCGATGACGAGGTGGTTCATATAATGCACGAGAAGGGAATATGCAAGGTTGATAAGCAATCTATTATGATGACAAATATCAGGTATCGCATTTTCGCTGAAAGCAAGTTGTTCATAAGCATCAGCGAGCATATTCACTTCTTCGTCGATCAATCCCCATCCTTCGCGTCGCACTTCCCGTTCGTAGCGCTTGATCCACTCGGTTTTGTCCTCGTTGGAGTCGATGGCTATACCTCGGCGGTTACCTTCTTCGGTATCGACGAGCAAGGCACATAATAATGCCGCACCGAAAGCGCCTTCGATACGGATAGGATCGTCGGTGCCATAGATGAGTGCGTGGGACTCATAGCGGAGCGAGTCGGAAAGGATGATATCTTCTAACATGGTGGGTTCACGAAATGTTTTCATATCTTTCATGATGCTCTTTGTAATGCTGCGCGACCGAGGTCGGTCATCAGACCGCGGGCTTCCAAGTCGGCACAGCGTTGTTTATTCAGTTCGGTCCAATGGCTGCGTTTCTGTCGCGGCGAGAGGCGTTGGGCCAACCGACCGTCGGGAAGACGTTTGAGCGTCGAGTCGATCCAACCGAAACAGAGCGATTCTTCCACGACATCCAAGTACGGCAGACACAGACCTTCGGGTTTCTTATTGCCGCGGTACATAGCAATCCAGCAGCATTTTTCGGTTGCCGCATGTTGCTCGAACCACGCTCTGAGTTGTGCGCGTTCGTTATATTCCAAGAGATCAACTATTTCCATCACTCATTCAGTTTATCTTCTCGAATGATTTTTGGCGCGGACTTGCCGGCGGTGTCGATGGTCATATCAGCATTCTTGTTTGTTTGCGGTACTCGGCGTAGTCCGGTTTGTTGGCGAGTTGGCGCTTCTCCATCAGCGGAATAGAAATGCCGAGGAAGAGTGCGGTCATAGCGATTGCACCGCCGATATATAGGTCGATACCATTCAGAGAGGCGTACATGATCCAAATACCCCACCAGAACTGTATCTCACCGAAATAGTTCGGATGGCGACCGTGCTTCCACAATCCCACATTGCAGACCTTACCGGGATGAGCGGCACGGAAATCATGGCTTTGCTTGTCAGCAATCAGTTGGATAGTAGCCGATGCAAGGCAGACCATACATCCAAAACATAGCAGAGCTATGCTAATTGGTGATTGTTCATTGGTGATTGGTGATTCAAACAGTTTGAGTCCGGGTAACATGGCCGCGAAGACCACTAAGGTCGGCATCATGTTCAAACCGAAGAGATTAATGGTGTGAAAAACAAAGGGATGTCGGTCGCGGTACTTCGTGTAGCGCCAGTCCTCGTGCGCAATACCTTTGAAAGTAATGACCCAGTTGCGCGTGAGGCGCCAGCCCCAATACCAGGAAGCGATAAGCAACAGAATAACCGGAACGGACCATACATCGGTATAGAAGGCCCAGAGCAGAAAAGCTATCGGCGGAAAGACGCTCCAATAGGGATCATATACGGACACGTTCTCATAGAGTAAGCCGAATGCCCATACGACAACTGTTGCCAGTACATCGGCTAAGAATAAACGGATTAAGGGATTAGTGGTTAGCGAGTTAGTGGCTAATCCTTCAAACAGCAGCCAACCGGCTACACCTGCAATCGCATAGATGGCAGCAATCAGCGCCACGCTACACCATTTGGAATAATCTCGTTTCATGTCATTGCACGTTTTGTGTGCAAAAGTACAGAAAAAATCCCATATACGCAAGAATATACGGGATTTTTTTTTCTTTTGCAGCCATTTTAGTACTCGTTTTTGCGTTTAGGGTTCTTAGCCTTAGGGCACGATTTTCTCATCGGAAACCAGCCTTTGCGGACTCGCTCGCGCTGGTGAAACACTTCGCCAATGCCCCAAAAGGCAGAGAAGGCAAAGATCCCCAAGAAGATAGAGATATACGTATTCTCCACGAATAACGAGCCTGCTGCCGCCAGGATGCCGACAATCAAAAACGCCCACCAGGACTTAACTCCAAAATAGTACTCCGCTTTGATGACCAGCGGATGAAACAATCCGATACACAGGAACGCACCTGCGCCCAAAAGAATTCCTTCGAAGTTCATAAAAACATTTTCTTATTTTCCTATTTTCTCATTTAGTGGCAGAACATAAATCCAAAATAGAGACGCGGACCGGTTGGCATACATAGTTCGCGCTGATGAATTGCTAACATCCAGTCAAGGCGGAACGTGATATGTACCTTGCGCGTCAAGCAATAATCGCAGCCTACGTATGGCGTGACATAGAAGAAGGATTGCTTGTGAAAGGTACTATTGGCGTCCGGTGCCCAACTATACTCATCGCCGTCCAAGATATAGAGCCCTTTCATCGATCCGCCACCGATGACACCGCCGATATACGGCCATGCCTTGTCCAATCGCCAGCAACAATCTGCCAGCACACCACCGCATCCGACCCGCACATAACTACCGTTTTTGAGGACATCGCGACAATCGGTCATCGCACTCGGCATCGTGCTTACGAAGCCTTCAAAACCCGTCCGCAGGTGTTTCCATAGATGTACGCGCAACGCACCGCCGATACCGAACAACGCCCCTTGCGGGCTGCATAAACGTCCGTCAGCAGTCTTGGGCGCATTATTGTCCTGACCGAACAAATAGCCGGTATGCAGCATCATCCCACCGGAGAAACCCTGATAGACCTTGTTCTTCTCAAGGCCTTCGGACACTTGCGCATATGTTGCGCACGCAATCAATAAACATATAAAAAGTATCTTTACTCGCATCTATTTTTCAAATTTGCGTGCAAAGATACTTCAATTTTCTTAAACTTTACTTAAGATTTTCTTAAGAAACATCAAAATCCCCATAAATAGGGATGCGCAACTCGTTGATCGTGCCGTTCAGATCTAATGAGAGAATAAAATGCTGCATGGTGAGTTTGGAACTCAGCCGTAACACGCCCGGTTGAGCAGAAGGCAGTAATGCCGTCAGCACGCTGTCTAACATCTGCTGCAAGGCTTTCGGTTCAATCGTAATCTCATTCACAAAGGGTGTCAGATGTATTTGTGCCACAAGTCCTTTGGCGCTGATCTCCGTTTCACGGCTACGTAGCCAATCTGTTAGAAATGCCTGTAGATCAATGGTATAGTGGGTGATTTTCTGCTCTACACGAAACACAAAACCGACGCCACGAATGGTCTCTATCGGTTCTTTATTACCCCATCCTAACTTACGCCGTAATGCATTGAGATGCACATCGATGGTGCCTGTATCGTACTGAAAACGGTCTCCCCAGACGTGGTCCAACAACCTCTGCCGTGTGCAGATCCGATTCGGGTGCGCAGAGAGATAATCTAACAGACCATATTCGTATCCTGTCAGATGAACCGCTTGTCCGTCCTTGCGTACACTCCGCTGTTCGCGGTCTATCTCAATATGGTTAGTAATCGTGGTGTACATAAATGAGGATATTCATAGTGTTTGTTTTTTGTTTGTTATCAAAAAATGATATTTTACCAAAACCTATAAAACATTTTCAGTTATGGTATAACAAAAATTGTACCATTGCACGTATTGCCCTTTCCTATAAGATGCAACAAAAGGGAAAAACAGGGATATCCACTTCTATCGTTTGTTTGATTATTCCTTGTAATCTGAGGTTATAATGATCTTCTTGGAAGAACGGGAAATAGCCTTCACGCAAATACTGCGAGAATCGCTGCAAAGGTACTACATTTTTTTCAAATACACAAGAAAAACTGCAAGAATTTTTATATTTTTTCAAATAGAGTTGATTTTTTTAGCAGGCAATGAGGGGCTCTGTACAAAAGGTATTGAGAAATCGAGAAGTGGAACTCCCGCACGGAGAGCGTGAGCACAGGACACCAAATGCCGTCAATTAGACGGCGTAATACGAAGAAGAAACGGCAAAGCCGTGTCCGAATACAATTCTTAGCCGCAAGGGCATCGATTATTTCTTATCTCATTGCATTCGAACGATTGTTTCGGACGCAACAGACGAAGAATTGGGCGGCATGATATGCCGCACAATGAACGCTGCAGAAAGCCCGATAGTATCGGGGATAAACGAAGAAAGAACCTGCCTGCTCGGTGGTGGAGCAGGCAGGAGTCCGATAGATCGGTTTTTCGGGGGATCGAGAGAGCGAGTGTTGATCGCCCAAACTTGGTCGATGCTATTTTATTTCTTGACCATCGCGTTCGGCAAATGGATCGTAAAAGAACTAAACCACTCCGCTAATTAGTTGGTACGACCATTGCCTTCGCTCTTCCCACAGATTAAAATCTGCGGGAGCCCTATCAACGGACTAATCGTCCGTCTGTTGTATAGGTCTTGTTGCCGCAGAGGATGAGAATCTGACCGTTATGGAGGATAGTAGTAGCGGAAGGTGTAACGGTGGTGGTTGTTACATCAGCCGGTTGCGCTCCTATCGGTAAAATATTCGTAAAATCTTTCCACTGATCAGCGGATTTATAGGCACTGATGCTGCCTGCCGGCACGTAAAGAGGAATCGATTTATCAACTTCCTCAAACACCCAATAATCCAATTGAGGGGGCGTTGTCGCAAAACATGTCACAGAGGTCAAACTGCGGCAATACGCGAAAGCATAACTTCCAATGTATGTGACGCTATTGGGAATGGTAATAGAGGTCAAAACGCTGCAATGATAGAAAGCCCTATCTCCAATGCTTGTGACGCTATTTGGAATCGTTACAGAGGTCAAACCGGTGCAATCAGAGAAAGCCCAAGCTCCAATGCTGGTGACGCTATTGGGAATCGTATATGCGCCTTGTTTGCTTCCGGGGTATTGAATAAGGGTTGTTTTGTCTTTATTGAATAAAACACCATCTACCGAACAATAATTCGAGTTGTCAGAGGCGACATTAATAGAGGTCAAACTTTCGCATAAATCGAAAGCCTCATCTCCAATACTTGTTACGCTATTGGGAATCGTTACAGAGGTCAAACCGGTGCATTCACGGAAAGCATAATTTCCAATGCTGGTGACGCTATTGGGAATCGTCACAGAGGTCAAACTTTCGCAACCATAGAAAGCTTCATTTCCAATGCTTGTAACGCTGTTGGGAATCGTCACAGAGGTCAAGCCGCTGCAAAACTCGAAAGCAGAATTTCCAATGCTGGTGACGCTATTGCCAATCGTCACAGAGGTCAAACCGGTGCAATTATAGAAAGCCATAGTTCCAATGCTGGTGACGCTATTGGGAATCGTTACAGAGGTCAAACCGATGCAACCTTGGAAAGCCCAACCTGCTATAGATTCTATGCCATCGGGGATAGTATATGCTCCTGAATATGAGGTTGGCATAAACGCAAACACATGCGCATTATAAACAGGAGAGGTCAAACCGCTGCAACCATAGAAAGCCTCGGTTCCAATACTTGTGACGCTGTTGGGAATCGTCACAGAGGTCAAACCGCTGCAATTAAAGAAAGCATCATCTCCAATGCTTGTGACGCTATTGGGAATCGTCACAGAGGCCAAACCGATACAATCAGCGAAAGCATATTGTCCAATGCTGGTGACGCTATACGAAACTGAGTTGTAAGTCACAGAAGCGGGGATATTGGCAGTTGTAATACTCCAACCTTCATTATATATATAATTAGTATAACTTTTGTATGTAACTTCTGCCGTTTGGTTGGTGGCATCGAGGTTGTAATACAAATCGCCGATTTGGACGGGTTCAGCGAACATGGTTCCTACGCTGGCTGCTACAGCGAGCAATAGGGTAAAAAGTTTTTTTCTCATAATATGTCGTATTTTAATTTGTTTCTAAAAAAGTGTGAACATTCTCATATATTGGTATATTCGGGCTTCGACTCCCATCGTTTCCATTATACGCAGAAAGTCCACACTAACGTGCGAACATCCGCTATATTGAGGAAAACGATTACAATGTGTCGAAGATTGAATATATCCTTAATAAAGCAAATGCTTATTTATGTACGTTGTTTGTCTGTTGTTTTATGCCATAGGCGGTGGTTGGTTGATTTGATATTTTTTAATCGGTCAAGATTGCGGGGCAGAGCCTACATTGCTCCATCTTTAGCGTCTCGGAGAGGGACGTGAATTATTTATCCTTTCAATATACGCTTGCTTTCAACGTTCTAAAACCTGCATTATTTCTAATTGTGGCGAATTCGCCATAATTAAAATCGGGGTTGTTAACTTTCTCCCAGATGCCGATATACTCCAAAGTGTTTCGGTTACGCAGCCAATCGGTAACAAAGAAATCACCATCCTTTGCCTTTAACATGTCCGTCAGGCAAATATTCGGCTGCAAAGGTACAAAAAAACTTTGAATAGTGCAAATTTATATCAAAAAAGACTTTGGAAAGTTTGTTTTTAGCCAAAAATACGTATTTTTGTCCAATTCCATACTTTTTCACCCACATTTGGAAGAAAAATCCCTGTCAGGCGGGTGTTACCCGTTTTTCAATGTATGCAACGGAGTATGCGGGCGTATCGTTTTGTTTACCACCATAGATACCTGTTGCGGTGAGAGCGGGTGTCTTTGCGGGAATTGAAGGAGGATTTAGATGAAGAAGAAGACACATGTTCGATAGTAAACGCGTGGTAGGCGCAAAGGCCGATGTCGAGATAAAAGGGGGAATTGTAAAATCTATACATTACAAAATCGCATGTACGGTCGTGTGAGAGGACGAAAGTGAGCCCCTTTTAAGAGCTCACTTTCTCCTGCTCGATTATTTCTTCTTCAGGTATAAGCACAAGGAGACGATACTCAGTACCAAAATAAGACAACCTACTATACCGTAAATCTCTGTATTTAGTGCTCGGAGCAATTGATCATAAGGCATTGCTGCAATTACATTCCAATCCATAGTATCATAATCAGGACATTCAAAGCCGGATGTGGTTAATGCTATACTTTTGAGTTTTTGCATACCCATGAATACTACAGCCGGAATAGATGTGACGGCTGCAAATGAGAGTTTGTGCAAGGGCGCGTCTTCCGGCAGCCGGTATGCCATCGCTATACCAGCTACGGCGACTAACAGAAAGCCGTAATCATTGAGACTAAGCATAACTCCACCCGGCCAACGGAGCACAAGAAAAAGAAAAGCGATAGCACCGCAAATCATAACGATGAGAGCAATCAATGATATCCCATCAGCAGGCTTTTTGGCAGCAAGGACAATTCCATAAATCATCGTGCATACCAAGGCAAATACGCTGAACAACACTATCCATGAGGCACCGGGCCAATGCATGAACTTGAATAACAGACCTATGCCTAACACAATGGCAAAGGTGTACCACAAACATAGAAATGATCGGTTTGTACTAGTGAATTGTTTCATAATAAAGTGAATTTTAGTATTGCGCCTACTCTTTGTCGGATTTTCGGCTTACTCCGTTTGATTGTTATTTGTTTATGCATAGATACGAAAAACGTGATTCGGCTGCAAAGGTACACAAAAAAAATGACATACACAAGAAAAGAAAATATTTTTTTGCATATCTCACAAAAAAGCAGTATCTTTGCACGCAGTTTTGCGAGTATAACAAATTAATGTATATGAAAAAAATCTTTTTGCTAACCGCAGCGGCGCTGATGGTTGTCAGCTGCGGAATGATGAAGAACGGAGGTTCTTCGAGTCAACCAACGGCAACAGCTTCCACCCAACAGGTTGCAACAACGACAGATGCCACAACGGCCGGTCAGGGTGCAGGTAACGCGTTACTAGCTTTGTACAACCAATACAAGGCGGACGGAAACAAGTACGACTACAAGAACATGCAGAACGTACTGAATACGGTTACGTTGATTGCCAACTGCGAAGGACTGAAGACCAATTACAAGAACTCGACCTACCTGCAGGATTTTGGCAAAGGCATGATCGCTTCTTCGCTGGGACTGGTTACCCAAAACAATGTGAAGACGGTGACGAACAGTCTGGTAGATATGGTGAAGAACAGCGAAACCGTTCAGACGGCAGCTACGCAGGCACAGAACACCGCCAACTCAGCAGCCAGCTACGCCAACACCGCAGCACAGTACGCCGGTGCACTTAGCACCCTACTCTCTGCTTTCGGCAAGTAATCTGCGACAGCGATCCTTCGGGGTCGCTTTTTTTCCTGTGCATATTTGGTAGCGTTGTACCAGGCACCAAAAGCAAGCGTCACATGTCCCGCCACACTGGCTAAGTTGACGATACGACCGCTGTGCTGCTTACGCATATATTGTTTTTTGTAATGCGGCGACCAACTCGTCGCTGATATTATTTCCTATCTGACGGCACACATCTTGACTCCAACGCTGCGCCATCATGATGCGGTCAGCTTGTGCGTCCAACCCTTGCAACTTGGCGTAGATATAGCCCGCATTGAAATTATCGCCGGCACCAACCGTGCTGATCGTTTCGATGGGTGTGACCGGATAAGTGGTGCAATCCGCGGCGGTGTACACGCGGATTGTCCGTGCGCCGTCGGTCAGTATCAAGGTGTCGCAGAACTGGTTTACGCGCTCGTAGATGGCGGCTCCATCCGTCAGACCATACATGTACTCGAAGTCCTCCATCGAGCCGCGCACCACATTCGCCAGACGCATGTTCTCTTCGATATTGCCGAGGATCTGCGGCAATTCGGCGATATGATTCTTGCGAAAATTGACGTCGTAATACAGCCACGCACCGGCTTCTTTCGCGCCGTGCAGGAAGGCGCTCACCACGGGACGTATCACGGGATTGACGGCGAAGAACGAACCGAAAAGCACGACGTCTTCGTGGGTCACTTGCGGCAAGGTATTGTCCAGCAGATCCGTTGCATGGTCTTTGTAAAACTCATACTGCGCATCGTTCTGTTCGTTCAGGAAAGCCAAAGTGATATGCGATTTCGTACCCTTATGACGACAGACGTACTCCGACGAGACGCCGTTGCGCTCCAGGAAGTCGCAGATCATATCGCCTATATGGTCACCGCCGGTCTCCGTCACCATCGCACACGGTACACCTGCGCGACCCAAGGACACGATACTGTTGAAAGTCGAGCCGCCCGGCACGGCTTTTTGCGGCTGGTCGTTCTTAAACAAGATATCCAGCACCGTTTCTCCTATTCCGATGACACGTTTCATAGTATTATTTTTGTACGTATAATCTGTCTGTCTCAGAGCGTAAACTGCACGCTCGCACTCACCCAATGACGCGGCTGCACGACCCCGGAGAAGTCGTAATAGAGCTGATCCGCCATGTTCTTGGCATCCACACTCACCTTGATCCACTCATTACGCCAGTACACGCTTCCGTCCAGCAGCCATACGGGTCGGTAATTCTCGATGGTGCCTTCGAGCGAGGTGTATTGGCCTTCTCGTTTGCGAAACGACAGTGCCCACGATGCCCCGAAGCCCTTGTATATCTTATGCTCGATGCGCAGCGTCGCTTTGTGGCGCAGGTAGTCGAGTACATAGAGCGACATCATCCCTTGGGCATCGGCCTGCACGTCGCAGAACGCATAACTCAGTTCGATCCGTCGGATCCACTCGTAGCCTTGTACACCCACCGTCGCTTCTGCACCTGCCGCATTCACTTTCGAGTTGTTCGTGCTGCGCCAAACGACCACGTTCGGATCGGGTTCCTTGATCCAGTCGATGATATCCCTTCCCCAGCGGTAGTAACCCGCCGCAGAGGCGTACCAATGCCCTTTGCTGTACTGCGCCGACACCTCCACTTGCAGCGCTTTCTCCGGTTTTGTCAACGGGTCGGCTTGTTGGGTGGCCGCATGGTAATACAGGTCCGTGAACGTCGGCACCCGAATGGCCCTATTCACGTTGGCAAACAAATGCAGACCCTTCACCGGCTCATAGCCTATGTTCGCTCCCACCGACCAATCATTTCCGAACTGTGTGTTCCAGATACCGGCACCGCCTATCGTAGCACTCAACCCGCGCCAGTAGAACCGCTGCTCGGCGAAATAACGCACCTGCACCCGGTTATGCACGCCCATGTTCGACGACCGGATATATTCATCTCGCAGCTCCAAGCCTGCCGTTGTCTTCGTCCATTCATTCGACCAACTGCCTTCGGCATGCGCACCGCTCGTGTGCGTCCAGTGCCGGTTTAACGGGGTGCCGCGAAACAACTCATAGCGGTCGTAATGGGCGCGGTAGTAAGCGTTGGCGTGGATTGCCCAGCCGCCTGACCAATGGTGCTGGTACGCTACCGAACCGAAGGCCATACGCGTAGCATCGAACTGCTCCGGGTACTTGGTGGTATAAAAACAATTCGCCCCCGCGTCCTTGAACTGCGCACCCGCTTGCACGTCCAAGCCCTTATAGCCCGCCTGCACAAACGCGTTCGCGATCTGATAATCGGTGTTGTGCGCGTACCCGTCCGACCGGTTATAAGACACCGCCCCGTTCACGTACCAATCGTCTTTCTGCGTCCTTACTGCTACCGCCGGATTCACTAATCCGTACTCGCCGGCTGTCAACTGTCCCGTAACCAGTAAGCTGTCTTTCGTAGCCCCTCTCGTCACAATATTTATCGCCCCGGAGAAGGCATCTATCGCGTAGTTTGTCCCTTGCAAGACCTCAATGCGCTCGATCATCAGCGCGTCCACGGGCAGATCCATCGTGTAGTGCTCGGTCTGCGGGTCGGTCATGTCGATGCCGTTCAACAGCACCTTCACCTGTTTCGCCGAACCGCCGCGTATGGACGGATCCATCTGCACCCCGCTGGCTCCTCGCTGTCGTACATCCACGCCCGGCACGTACTGCAACAAATCTGCTACGGTCGTCACCGGCAACAACTTCACCTCCTCGGCTGTCAGGGTGGTGACCAACCGATAATCATTTCCGCTCACCGCGATCTGTTCGCCGCTCACCGTCACCTCCTTCAACTGCAGCGAAACCGACAATAAGATGGTCAATAACATCATAAAACTGTATAATAAAGTATCACTCCCATTAGCGCTATCTGCGCAACAAAGATGGCCGGAACACCGTATCGGAATTTCTTATGTTGCGTCTTGTGATGCCAGGCTTTCATGCCCAACAAAGCACCTATACTGCCCCCGAACGCCGCCCACCAGAGCAGGGTCGATTCCGGGACCCGCCATTTGGACCGCTTGGCTTTCCATTTGTCGATGCCGTATAGGAAGAACGTCACCACATTGATCCCCGCCCAATAAATCAACACTATATAGATCCAATTCATCGTTTGCGCCATTTGTGCCGCAAAGGTACTGCTTTTTTTTGAATTAGGCAACACGCGCACGCTTTTTTTATTGAAATTTTTGTATATTCCAAATATTTGTTGTACCTTTGCAGCGGATTTGACGCAAATACGATATGAAACGAATTTTATTGGCACTCCTTTGTGCCGCATGTATGACAGCTATGGAAGCAAAGACAATTGTGGCGTATTTCTCTGCCACAGGCACGACGAAAGCAGCCGCATTGCGGCTGGCTAAACAACACAATGCCTTTTTATGGGAGATCGAACCGGCGCAACCCTATACAGCAGCCGACCTCGATTGGCGTAACGACAAATCCCGCTCGTCGCTGGAGATGAACGATCCGGAGGAACGGCCGATGATCAAGCAATGCACGGATGTGACGCCGTACGACACCGTTTATGTCGGTTTCCCGATCTGGTGGGGCATCTGTCCTCGTATCATCAACTCGTGGTTGGACAATAACCTGCCGCAGTTGGAGGGCAAGACGATGATTCCGTTTGCAACCAGCGGTAGTAGCGGTATCGAGGAAGCGGAGGCGTATCTGAAGAAGACCTACCCGACGCTCAAATGGAAAAAAGGATTATTACTAAACAAACGATAATATGGCAAGTATTTATGATTTCAAAGCCCTCTCGAACAGAGGCAAAGAGGTGAATCTCGCGGACTATAAAGGTCAGGTGATTCTTATTGTCAACACCGCTTCCAAGTGCGGTTTTACGCCCCAATACGACGGTCTGGAGGCGCTGTACAAGAAATACAAAGAGCAGGGTTTGGTCATTCTCGGTTTCCCCTGCGACCAGTTCGCGAACCAGGAGCCGGGCAGCGATGAGCAGATCGAAGAGTTCTGCCGCCTTAACCACGGTGTGACCTTCCCGCTGATGGCCAAAAGCGACGTGAACGGAGCAAATGCCAATCCGATCTTTGAGTACCTCAAAGCGCAAGCACCGACGGAGGCGTACAACGGTCTCAAAGCCAAAGCCACTCACGCGATGCTCAAACGCATCAGCAAGAGCGTAGAGAAAGAGAGCGACATCCTTTGGAACTTCACCAAATTCCTCATTTCCAAGGACGGCAAGACCATCAAGCGCTACGCGCCGGTAGTTGAGCCGAAAGAGTTTGAGAAAGACATCGAAGAGATGTTATAACAAAATAAGCCGCTTCCTAATGAGGCGGCTTATTTATTGAGTTGCGGCAGGTTTACTTCTTATTCTTTATTTTGCGACCGGCTCGGTTTTCAAAACCAAAGTCATTTCGGTACCTTCTTCAAACGCCAAACAGGTTTCAGTCCTAAAGCGTTCAAGCAACAGATCATGTAAAGGCTATAATAAAGAAGAAACGTCGATTAATTTCGGTACAATATATGTGGCGTTTTCATCGGTCTGGCCTTCGTGAATCCAAATCTGGTCGATACCGGCGGCTTTGGCTCCGGCGATGTCGGACGAGTAACTGTCTCCGATCATAACGGCTTCGTCGGCGGTGATACCATTGCGTTCCAAAGCGATTTGGAAAATACCCGGCTGCGGTTTGTTGATCCCGACCTCTTCGCTGATGAGCGTGTGGTCAAAATAAGGTGCCAAGCCGGAATGTTCAAATTTGTAATACTGCACTTCTTTGAATCCGTTGCTGATGATGGTCAGCGGGTATTTGGCGGCGAGGTATTTCACTACCCTCTCCGCATCGGGCAGTAAGCAGAAATATTTGTTCGTCAGCCGCAAGAACTCGGAGCCTATCTCGTGCGCCATTTTCTGCAACTCGTCCTCCGTAACGGGCAAGCCCACCATCGGTCTATAGAAGCGCTCAAAATGCAGTTTTTCTTTCGTCACTTCGCCGCGACCGTACATACCCCACAACTCCAGATTATACGGTTTGTAGGCGTTCAAATAGTCCTCGAACGTGGGATATAAACGATTCAAGCGATAGGCCGCATAGATATCCTGCAGCGCCTTATGCTCCGCAGTCGTCCAATCGCCGATCGTATCGTCCCAGTCTAAGAATATGGCTTTATAATGTTTCATTTTGATTGCAACGTAGCGCGATGTTTTGTTTGAGATAGCGATAAACTTTCGCCATTTCGGGTGCAAAGGTAGTAAAAAAATTGCATGCATGCAAATTTTTCCTTATTTTTTACGCTTTAGACTTGCGTATGTCAAAAAAAAGTAGTAATTTTGCGCCGCAAAATATGTGGACCTATGAAAAAAGAGGTATTAGTTTCGCTGATTATGGCCTTTTGGGGCGTAATGGCAGTTCATGCACAGAGTCCGGTTATCGGATTGCAGTTAGTAGAAGAAGATGAGGATGCCGCGCCGGTAGCGACGCAGCCGGAACACATGGCGACACCTGCGCCGGCGAGTGTACAGAATACGAGTACGGGGTTTGATCTGGTGGATGAAGAGTCAGAGACTCTGCAGCTGTTTGATCCGGAACCGACGCCGGCGCCAGCGCCCGAGCCAGAGCCGGTGATGATGCAAGAGCCCGAACCCGTGGTAGCACCCGAACCGATTAAAGAGCCGGAACCTGTGGCTGCGCCAGAACCGGTATTCGTACCGGAGCCTGAACCGGAACCAGTTGTAGAGCCGGAGCCGATCAAAGAGCCGGAACCGGAACCCGTGGTAGCACCGGAACCGGAGCCTGCTCCCGAACCGGTGGATATGCCGAAGAAAGAAGTGGTGTTCGGTGTATCGAAGACGCTGTTGGAGTTCGGTGAATACGGCGGCGAGACGCAAGTGGAGGTGGTATCCGACGAGGCATGGAAAGTAGTGGAGTCGCCGGCATGGGTGACGACCACGCGGAACGGCGATATGCTGACGATCAAGTGCGCGAAGAACGAGCATCTGTCGGCACGCGAAGGGGATGTGGTGATCAGCAATGAGCATTTGGTAGAGTTGCGCGTAGTGGTGACACAAGAGCGGAACAGCGATTATCTGACGCTCTCGGCACAGATGATTGACGATACGGACGGCGACGGCGGCTGGTACACGATCACGGTGAACAGTAACAAGGCATGGAAAGTGAGTGCCGTACCGGAATGGTGCAAGACAGAGCGAGACGGGGATGATTTGTTGGTTAAGTTAGCTATCAACAAGACCGGTATGATACGCGAGACGACGATCGACGTGACCGTACCGGGTTCGTCCTTAGAGAAGAAACAGATCATCATCAAACAAGCCTCTATCCATGATTTTTTGGTACTGAATCCGAATATCATCACGTCGAGCGGCAAGGCCAGCCTGGCGACGGTGAAGATCGAGACGGACCTGCCGAACTACCGCGTTGAGGGTCTGCCGTATTGGTGCAAAGTGAGCCATCAGACGGCGACGTCGTTTGTGATCGAGATAGCGGATAATGCAGGTGGTGATGCGCGCGAGGCGGAATGCAAGGTGACGGCGGGTGCCCGGAGTGAGTCGCTGGTAATCAAGCAGGAAGACCGGTTGAACTACGTGATGGTATCGCCGAAGATCGTTACGGCTTCGCGTAGAGGCGGCACGATCATGGTGAAGGTGACGAGTAGCGGTCCTTGGCGGGTGGTTAACCTACCCGACTGGTGTCAAGTGACGGAAGAGGGGGCAGCGACGTTCAAGCTCAATATCAACGAGAATCTGACAGGTGCTCCGCGCAGCGCGAGCTTCTCCGTTTCGACGGGCGTGGTACGCGAGAGCATGGAGGTGAAGCAAGAGTAAGATCATGAGAGAGAAAATAGAAAAAGCGAAGCATATCGTCATTTTTACGCACATGGCCCCCGACGGGGATGCGATGGGATCGAGTTTGGCGATGTGGCACTTCGTGAGAGACCGCTTCGCGGTAAGACCATCACAAAGTGACTGTAAGACCGCTAACGCTGTAAGACCGCAGGCTGAGCCTGCTGTAGGACAAGTGACGGTCATTGTGCCGAATGCGTTTCCGGCGTTCTTGGGATGGATGCCGGGTGCAGACCAGATACGGGTGTATGAGAAAGAGAGAGAGGCGTGCGATAAGCTGATCGCCGAGGCGGACTTGTTTATCTGCACGGACTTCAATGATCCGAAACGAATCGGTCCGATGGGCGAGAAGATGCTGGCGAACCCGTGTCCGAAGATACTGATAGACCATCACCTCAATCCGGTGGATTTTGCGGATGAGGTACACTCGGAGCCGGAAGCGAGCTCGAGTTGCGAGATCGTGTATCGGCTGTTGGCCGATGGTCTGTTAGACAAAGATATCGCGACGTGTATCTATACGGGCCTGATGACGGATACGGGTAATTTCAGTTATAACTCGGCGCGGTGCGAGTTGTACGAGATCGTAGCGGATCTTGTACGCGCGGGCGTGGAGAAGGAGAAGGTGTACGATGCGGTGTTTAACCAGTACTCGACGGACCGCGTACGGCTGACGGGATATGCGTTGTACCGCAAGATGCGGATCTACCCGGAGTATCATCTGGCGCTGATCACCTTGGATGCCAATGAGTTGGATCGTTTCCATTACCAACCGGGGGACTGCGAGGGATTGGTGAACATGCCGCTGCAGATCGCGGATGTATGCTACTCGGTGTGCATGCGCGAAGAACGTGCCAAACCGGGGACACCGAAATCAAGGATACGGATCTCGTTCCGTTCGCAAGGCGATCGGCCGGTGAATATTTGGGCGAGCGAAGTTTTCCACGGCGGCGGGCATATGAATGCTTCCGGCGGAGAACTGTTCGGAACCATCGACCAAGCAGTAAGACTTTTTGAACAAACTTATTCGAAATATTTAAAGAAATGAAAAAAAGCATTTTTATTGTAGCGGCATTGGCCATGAGTATGATGGTTGGTGCGCAGAGTCAGACGCTGATGACGATCAACGGCAAGCCGGTGAGCGCAGAGGAGTTTTTGTACATCTATGAGAAGAACAATCAAGCCGGTGCGGTCGATCCGAAGACGATGGACGAGTACCTGGAGATGTTCATCAATTTTAAGTTAAAAGTAGCGGAGGCAGAGAGCCAGGGTATTGACACGACCGAGAGTTTCAAGAAAGAGCTGAAAGGTTACCGTGCGCAAGCGACGCCGAAGTACATGCAAGACGAGGCGGCGCTGGACAGCCTGATCGAGATGAGTTGGCGTCATATGAGTAAAGACCGCCGTGCGGCGCATATCGCAATCCAGTGTTCGATGAACGCAGACAGCGCGACGCAGGCAGAGGCATTGGCGAAGATCAATATCGCTTACGACCGTGTGGTGAAGGGCATTCCTATCAAGGCACGCGGTTCGAGAGCCGTACGTTATAAGAAAGATCCGTTTGATATGGTAGCCCGCGATATGAGTACCGATCCGAACGTACAGGAGACCGGCGGTGAGCTGGGTTGGATCACTCCGTTCCGCTATGTCTATCCCTTGGAAGAGGCAGTGTATAACACGGAGATCGGCAAGGTCAGCAAGCCGTTCCGCACGCAGTACGGATGGCATATCGTGCTGGTAGAAGAAGAGCGCGATCACGTAGAAGTGAAAGCGAGTCATATCATGAAGATGGTGCCGGCAGACAGTCTGAACGAGACGAAGAAAGCGCTGATTGACAGTCTGGCTAAGGTGGTGACGCCGGAGACGTTCGCCGAAGTAGCGAAGGCAGAGTCGGAAGACCGCGGCAGCAGTGCGCGCGGCGGTGAGCTGGGTTGGTTCGGTAAGGGTCAGATGGTGAAACCGTTCGAAGAGGCTGCGTTCGCATTGAAAGAGGGCGAGATCAGTAAGCCGGTTCGCAGTCAGTACGGTTGGCATTTGATATACAAGGAGGGCGAGCGCGGTATCCAACCGCTGGATTCGATGCGTGCCCAGATCCAACGTCAGGTACAACGCGACGAGCGTGCTAAAGAAGCCGACAAGAGTTTTATCCGCAAAGCACGTGCCGAGTACAATCTGCCGGCCGAGATGAGTGACGCGGACGTGAAGGCTTATGCGGACGAGCACCTGGAGGAGAAATATCCGGACTTGAAGAACCTGGTTCAGGAGTACCACGACGGTATTCTGCTGTTTGAGGTATCGCTCAAAGAGGTATGGGACAAGGCCGCTAAAGATACGGCAGGTCTGGAAGCATATTTCAAAGCCCACAAGGCCAACTACACCTGGGAGAAACCGCATTACAAGGGTTGGCTGATTTTAGCGAAGGACGAGAACACGGCGAAGGTAGCAGAGCGTATCGTGAAATCGGCCGACAAGGACTCGGTGGATAACTATATCGCTCGTCGTATCAATAACGACAGCATCCAGTACGTAAAGGTACAACGCGGTTTGTGGGAGCAAGGCCGTAACAAGCTCGTGGACCGTTTCGGTTTCAAGTTCCGCTATGCCTATGAGCCGAACCCGGACTACCCGATCGTTCGCTGCGTAGGTAAGAAGATGAAAGCACCGGAGAGCTGGGAAGACGAGAAAGGCAAAGTGACGACCGATTACCAGGATTACCTGGAGGCAGAATGGGTGAAGATGCTGCGTGAGAAATATCCGGTAGTAGTTAATCAGGAAGTTTGGAAGAAGATTAAGAAATAGACCGCTTCGCTGTAAGACCGCTTACGCTGTAAGACCGTTACACTGTAAGACCGGCCTGCGGCCTGTAAGATGTATAGATATCGCTACATATTCATTCTCGTGCTGTGGGCAGTAGGCTGTCTGCAACTTCAGGCGGCGACGTTTCGTTGGGATCTGACGGACGACAAGCATTATAGTCTGAGTGAGGCGAGTAAGCACTTGCTTCGCGAGACCGATGCGCCGATCGAAGTGAGTCTGCTGCTGGACGGCGACCTGAATGCCGGTTTCCGGCGGCTTCGCACTGCCACCAACGAGACTTTGGACGAGATGGCAGTATATGCTAGGATAACTAGGGAGCCTAGGGATCCTAGGAACCTAGATTCTTTAGGATTAAGCCCGATCGTTATTCATGAGCGGGAGCAAAACGGCAAGACCGCACAGACGACCGTTTGGCCGTACGCCATCATGGAGTACAAGGGCCGTAAAGCAGTGGTGACCTTGCTGAAGAACACCCGCGGACTGAGTGGCGAAGAGAACCTGAACGCAAGCATCGAGCAATTGGAGTTTGCTTTCATGGAAGCGCTGCATCTGCTGCAACAGACCGAGACGCCGCGTGTGGCGATTTTGGAAGGACACGGTGAGCCCGACGAAGCCCATACGTACGACCTGATGGCAGCGCTGAGTAAGTACTATCAGGTCGATCGAGGACAGTTAGGGTCTGACGTACACGAGCTGGACGGGTACAAGGCGGTGATGGTGGTCAATCCACAGTCGGCTTTCAGCGATGTGGAACGGTTTGTGCTGGATCAGTATATCATGCGCGGCGGAGCGGTACTATGGGCACTGAATGGTGTTCGTTTCAGCGAGGACGTGCTGCAACGCGAAGGATTCACACCTATCCTGGCGCTGGATTTAGGGTTGACGGACATGCTGTTCCGATACGGCGTACGGGTCAATCCGGCCTTGGTGCAAGACGTACAGTGTCTGCCTATACCGGTGAACGTGAGCAACGACCCGCAGCAACCGAACCTACAACCGATGCCTTGGACCTATGCACCGCTGTTGCTGACGAGTCAAGGATCGCCGATCACGCGGCATATGGGACAGGTGATGAGTACGTTCGTCAGTCCGATTGATGCGGTAGGCGGCGATGACGGCATCGAGAAACGGGTGCTGTTGGCTACCAGTACGGCGAGTCGTGTGACCGCCACACCGGGAGAGGTGGATCTGAATGATCTGAATCCCGACATGGCAGATTTCCAATACCAGTACGTACCAGTAGCAGTGTCGATGGAAGGTGCTTTCGCAAGTGCATATGCCCATCGGATGGTGCCGGAAGGGGTTACGGAGGTAACGAATGAAGGAGTGAAAGAGTTAACGAATGAAGGGATCATCAAGAAGGGTGTGAAAACGAGACAGGTGGTGATCGGTTCGGGGAGTGTGCTGCTCAATGAGTTGCAGAAGAACCAGGCCTTGCCGATGGGATATGACCGGTACAGCGGCATGCAGTTCAGCAACCGCGATTTTGTGACCAATGCGGTGCTGTGGCTGACGGACAGCGAAGGGCTTATCTCCCTTCGGGAGAAGAGTGTGGCGCTGCGCCTGCTAAACGATAAACGCGCTCATGACGAGCGAACGAAAGTGCAAGTTATCAGTACGATCAGTCCGGTAGCCATCCTGGCGCTGATTGGAGGCACGGTCTTTGTTGTAAGAAAACGTAGATATGAAAAGTAAAACATTAATAGTTGCTCTTTGTGCCTTGCTCTTTGTGCAGGCAAAGGCACAGGAGTTATTGAATTATCCGCTGGATACGGTGAACGGCGAAGAGGTGTACCGCTATCAGGTGGAGAAGAGTATCGGTTTGTACCGTGTCGGTGTGAACTTCAACGTACCGCAGAGCGAGATCATCCGTTTGAACCCGCATCTACGCGAACGCGGCCTGCATTATGACGAGATCTTGCTGCTGCCGACAGGACGTAAAGTAGTGAAGAGTGAAGAGGTAATAGTGAAGAGTGAAGAGGTACGGGATACCGTGGTAACGGAAGTACAAGACACCGTGGTAACGGAATCCCGGGATAGCGTAATACCGGAAGTGCAGGATACCGTGGTAACGACAGATACGGTAGCGACCGAACCGGATAACCGGCGTGTGGTAGAGTTGGCGTTGCTATTGCCTTTTGAGAGTCATCAGACCAAACGCAGCGGTAATGCCGAGCGGATGATGGAGTTCTATCAGGGTGCGTTACTGGCCTTGCATGCGCTCCAGAACGACAGCATATTGTATCGACTGCGTGTGTATGATACGGAACGGAGCGAAAGGCGCGTACAAGCGCTATGCGACAGCACGGAGTTAGACAGTGTACAGGCGATTCTGGGTCTGGTTTATCCGATACAGATCGAGCGCATGGCAGAATGGTGCGCGTTGCATCAAGTGCCGTTATTGTTACCGTTCAGCAACGATATGGACCTGGCGAGTCATCCGTACGTGATGCAGTTCAACTCGTCAGACCAACAAGAAGCGGACAGCCTGTGCAACTGGTTGGAGAGCCACCAAGAGGATGTGCATATCGTGCTGACGGAAGTGAAGGAAGCGGATATCTCAAGTTCGGTACGTACGTTGCGCAAGCAGATGAAAGCGCGCGGGATAGGCTATACTGCGCTGCCGCTGCACGACCTGATGAACGACAGTGCAGCCTATGCGTTGGATCCGGAGAAAGAGAACCTGATCGTACTCCACTCCGACCGCTACCAGCAGATCCGTATCCTGCTACCGCATATTATGACCCTGCGTCATGTAGGTTACCGCGTACGTCTCGTGAGCCGTTACGCATGGCAGAAAGATCAGATCGAGTTGCCGCAGGTATATACCTCGATGTTCACGCAGAACGGAGACAAGGAGGGGTATGATGCGTTGTGGGAACAGACGTATAAGACCCAACACACCAGCGAGCATCCGCGTTATGATTTGTTGGGTTACGACCTGATGCAGGCCTTGGTGCAAGTGGTGCGCGGTAGCAGCGAGCCGATGAACGGTTTGCAGTCCACGATCCAATGGAAACAAGTTCAACAAGGAGGATACCAAAACGCGTGCGTAGGAGTTATTGCATATTAATCGGGTTGCTGACCGTGCTGGCCGTGAGTGCCCAACCCCGCATGAAAGTGCCGGAGTACTGGGTCGGCGTGCATGGCGGGTTCACGGTGAGTTCCGTGATCTTCCAGCCTACGCGTTCGGACATGAACTCGATAGCAGAATCGATCGTGATGGGTGGTAACGGCGGTATTGCTTTCCGTTTTGCGGGACATAAATACTGCCATTTCCAGATGGAGTTGAACTACATGCACCGCGGTTGGTCCACAAAAGATGAGACGAACGGCGCCCAGCATTACAACCTGCATTATATCGAGTTTCCGATACTGATGAATCTCAATTTCGGTAGTCAGACCTGCCGATGGATCTTCAATCTCGGTCCGCAGATCGGTTATTGCATCAAGGACGAGAGCAGCGCCATCACCCAGCCTTTCGACTGGGGCATTGCCGGCGGAACAGGATTGTATGTACGCACGAAGAATGCCGGTGTGTATGAGTTAGAGTTCCGCGTGGACTACTCGTTCGGCGGGGTGTATGGCACGAATGTGACGGATAAATACCGCATGGCCAGTCCGCTGGATCTGAGTGTTAACTTAGGCTACTACTGGCAAATCAAGAAAAAGTTTGGAAAGAAAAAACAAAAAACAACAGATAATGAAGACCAATTACCAAGTACGTTACGCGTCGAATCCGACGGACGCGAAGAGTTATGACACCGCTCGCTTGCGGAATGATTTCCTGATCGAGCACGTGTTCGTGAAGAACGAAGTGAACATGGTGTACTCCATGTACGACCGCATGATCGTGGGTGGTGCGATGCCGGTGGGTGAGACCCTGCTGCTCGAAGCGATCGATCCGTTGAAGGCACCGTATTTCCTGACGAGAAGAGAGATGGGTATCTTCAATGTAGGCGGTAAAGGCCGCGTGATTGCCGGAGACGAGGTGTTTGAGTTGGATTATAAGGAGGCACTTTACTTGGGCCGCGGTGACCGCGAAGTAAAGTTCGAGAGCGTCGATGCGAACAAGCCGGCCTTGTTCTATTTCAACTCGACGACGGCGCATTGTGCATACCCGAACAAGAAAGTGACGAAAGCGGATGCGGTGGTAGCTCATATGGGTAGTCTGGAGATGAGTAACGAACGCGATATCAACAAGATGCTCGTGAACCAAGTGCTGCCGACCTGCCAGTTGCAGATGGGTATGACGGAGTTGGCTCCGGGTAGCGTATGGAACACTATGCCGGCGCATGTACACAGCCGTCGTATGGAGGCGTATTTCTATTTTGAAGTACCCGAGGACCAAGCCGTTTGTCACTTCATGGGTGAAGTAGAAGAAACGCGCCATATCTGGATGAAAGGCAACCAGGCGGTACTGTCGCCGGAGTGGTCGATTCACTCGGCTGCCGCTACGCATAACTACACCTTCATCTGGGGGATGGGTGGCGAGAACCTCGATTACGGAGACCAGGATTTCAGTAAGATAACCGACCTCAAGTGATATGACGTATCTGATCCTTCGTTTGGCGACCTTAGGCAACGTGGCAATGACCGTACCGGTGATTGCTTCGGTGAGTCGTCGTCATCCGAATGATCGGTTTATTGTGGCCAGCAAGAAAGACTTGGCTTCTATGTTCGCCATGCTGCCCAACGTGAGGTTTCGCGAGGTGGACAACCACATCGACTGGCAAGGCGTATGGGATTTATGGAAATCATTGCGGGACGAAGTGGATGTAGTGATTGACCTGCAGGACCTACCTCGGACACGGCTGTTTGACCTGCTGATGGCTTGGAGCGGCAAGAAAGTGCGAAGGGTGCATTACGGTCGGTTTCACAAACATCTGATCACCAAGTTAGGCATCTGCAAAAAGCAACTACCCTCGGAGTTTTCCCGTTATGCCGATGCGTTCAGACGGGCAGGGTTAGAGAGCGACGATGCTTTTGTCGCCATACCGAAGAACAGCGCGGCGGCGAAGAAGATTACCGAGCGTTACGGGACGAAAGAAGGACGATGGATCGGCTTGGCGCCGTTTGCCAAATGCCGGTCCAACATGATCCCGTACCGCGTGACAAAAGACATCATAGAGCAGTTGACGAAAGACAAGCACACGCAGGTCTTCCTCTTCGGAGCGGGTCAGATTGAGTGCGAGATGCTCCGTCAGTGGTCCACGGTGTTTCCCAGAACGATCAGTGTGGCGGGGCAACTGAAGCTCAAAGAGGAGCTGGAACTGATGCGGATGCTGGATGTGATGATCTGCATGGACAGTGCCAACCAACATCTGGCCAGTTTGGTAGGAGTAAGGGCGATAAGCGTTTGGTGCGCCACCCACCCGATGATCGGATTCATGGGTTGGAAGCAAGATCCGAACGATATCATACAGCGGAACGACCTACGCTGCCGGCCTTGTACGTGTCACGGAATTAACCATTGTCGGTACGGCAATTATGCCTGCCGAGAGATAGAAGCAGAAACGATTATAAAACAGATATGAGTAAAATTATTTCATTAGCAAACCAAAAAGGAGGAGTCGGCAAGACGACCACTTCGATTAACTTAGCTGCCGCCTTGGCGAAGTTAGGAAAGAAAGTGCTGCTAGTCGATGCGGACCCGCAAGCGAACACCTCATCGGGTTTGGGCGTCGAGATTCGTGCGTTGGACAACACGATCTACGAGTGCCTGATCAACGGCGTGGATCCGCACGCAGCGATCGTAGCGACGAGCATGAAGGGCTTGTACATGATCCCGAGTCACATCGACCTGGTGGGAGCAGAGATTGAGATGTTGAACATGGAGCAGCGCGAGTTGTTGCTCAAGAATATCCTGAATCAGGTTCGGGACGAGTACGATTATATTCTGATCGACTGCAGTCCGTCCTTGGGACTCATTACGATCAACGCGTTGACGGCAAGCGATACAGTGATTATCCCCGTGCAGAGCGAGTTCTTTGCGCTGGAGGGTATCGCGAAATTGCTTAATACAATCAAGATCATCAAATCCAAACTCAACCCGCAACTGAAGATCGAAGGCTTCCTGCTGACGATGTTCGACAACCGTCTGAAGTTGAGTAATCAGGTGTACGAAGAGGTAAAACGCCATTTCGGGGACTTGGTGTTCGATACGATCATCATGCGTAACGTCCGTCTGAGCGAAGCACCTTCGCATGGTGTGTCGGTGCTCGAGTATGATTACAGTTCGAAGGGAGCGAAGAACTACATGGCGTTAGCCAAAGAACTTATTGCACGACAAAAATGAAAAAGATGACAGGACTTGGACGAGGTCTCGATGCATTGATTGACACCTCGCATGTAGATACCAACGGCGGCAGTTCGATCTCGGAGATCGAGTTGCGCGCTATTGTTGCCAATCCGGATCAGCCGCGTCGTTCGTTCGATGAAGAGGCGTTGCAGGAGTTGGCGGACTCGATCCGCGAGCACGGAGTTATCTCGCCGATCACGCTGCGCGACAACGGAGACGGCAGTTATATGATCATCGCCGGTGAGCGTCGTTTCCGCGCCAGCAAGATGGCCGGTCTGGAGCGTATCCCTGCCTATATCCGTACGGCAAAGGATGAGCAGGTGATGGAATGGGCCCTGATAGAGAATATTCAACGTGAGGACCTGGACGCGATTGAGATCGCGTTGGCTTACCAGCGTCTGATGGATGAATACGACCTGACGCAAGAGCGGATGTCCGAACGTGTGGGCAAGAAACGCGCCACCGTAGCGAACTACCTGCGTCTGCTCAAACTGCCGGCAGAAATCCAGGTAGGTATCAAAGAGAAGAAGATCGACATGGGTCATGCCCGTGCTATCTTGGCTACGCCTTCTGCAGAGCGGCAGTTGGCGCTCTACCAGCGTATCCTCAAAGAGGGACTCTCCGTACGGAAAGTGGAAGAGCTGGCACAGGAAGATAAGGAAGAGAGCAAGAGACCGAAGGCGAAAGGCGAGAATCCTTATGCCGCGTTGGAGAAAGAATTGAGTGACAAGAACGGCCTCAAGATCCAGATCCGGAACGGTAAAGTGGCGATTGCTTTCGGAAACGAAGACGAATTAGAACGTATTATTGAGCGTCTGCGTTGAAACGGTGGATTAGTATAATATTGATGGCGTTGCTGACCTTGCCGATGGTAGCAGAGGAAGCGCAAGATAGTGTGTTCTTTCACAAGCCCGATCCGCTGAAAGCAGTGTGGCTCGGGGCGATTGTGCCAGGAGCAGGACAGATCTACAACAAATCCTACTGGAAGCTACCGATCGTTTACGGCGGGTTCATGGGATGCGGCTATGCCATCCAATGGAACAACAACCGCTATACGAGTTACAAGAGGGCTTATATTGACCTGTATAACGACATCCAGGCGGGTACGGTGAGCGAAGATCCGAGTAAGAGCTATATTGCAGTGATTCCGGATGGTTATGATCTGACCCGCGTGGGCGGATCGAGCAAGTGGTTGAGTACGCTCCAGAACCAGCAGAGCATCTACCGGCGGTACCGGGACTACTCGATCTTGGCGACGGTGATCGTATATGCGCTGAGTATGATCGATGCGTATGTGGATGCGCAGCTGTTTGACTACGATATATCCCCCGATCTGACGCTCAATGTAGAACCGCAGATTTATTATGACATCCAGCGCCAACGGAGTGCTGAAATTAAATTAGCTATACAATTTTGAAAAAGATTTTTCTTATAATGTGTTTGCTGTGCGCGGCTTTTGGTATGCGCGCACAAGTAGTGGAGGAAGCAGAACCCCTGCAATTAGCGGACAGTCTCTTGACGGACAGCACGTCCGTAGAGTCCTTGGAGCTGGTTCCGCTGCAGGTGGCAGACAGTGTAATCACAGTCGATACGATCGTGCCGGTGATACCGTTCTATGCGTTGTGGAACGACAGCGACCTAACGGATATCGAGATGCGGACGCTGGACTGGAGTCTGCGCTGGTTGGATACGACCGACTGCATAGCCGTACATGACACCACTATCCTACCCGACTCGGTGTATAAAGCACGTCTGCAGGCGCTGCCTTGCGTGATTGAGTTGCCTTATAACGAGCGCGTGCGCGCGTTCATCTTACGTTACGTGCGACGCAATCCGAAACAGGTGGCGCGTATGATGCGCATGAGTGAGTATTACTTCCCGCTATTCGAAGAGGTGTTAGGTCGCTATGACCTGCCGTACGAGTTGAAGTACTTGCCGATCATCGAGTCGGCGCTGAATCCTTTGGCCCGTTCGCATGCGGGTGCCGCAGGTCTGTGGCAGTTCATGCCGGCGACGGGTAAGTTGTTTGGGTTGGAGGTGAACTCGCTGGTGGACGAGCGAATGGATCCAATACGTTCGACCGAAGCCGCATGTCGGTTCTTAAGCGGGATGTACACTATTTATCACGACTGGAACTTGGTTATTGCCGCTTATAACTGCGGCTCGGGCAATGTCAATAAGGCGATCCGAAGAGCCGGCGGAAAACGGGATTTCTGGTCGATCTATCCGTACCTGCCTTTGGAGACCCGCAACTACGTACCGATCTTCATTGCCGCCAACTACGCGATGAATTACGGTCAGGAGCACGGTATCTGCAAAGCGCCTATTGAGAAGACGCTTCTCACCGACACCATTCGCACGACCCAACGGATGCACTTGCATCAGGTGAGTCAGAACTTAGGCATCGAGATGGATGAGTTACGGAGGCTCAACCCACAGTATTCACGGGATATCCTGCCCGGAGGTAAGAGTTATGCGCTCTGTTTGCCGGCCGATAAAGTAGGACCGTTCATCGAGATGCAGGACTCGATCATCGCTTATAAAGCCGACAGTCTGATCAACAACCGCCGCGCGGAGATCGACATGGCGAAGATGACGTCCATCAGCGGTGCGTACCGCGTCAACGGCGTGACGTACTACACGATCAAACGGGGTGACACCTTAGGAGGCATTGCCAAGAAATTCCATTGTTCAGTCAAGCAACTCAAACAATGGAACGGGCTGAAGAGCGATAATATTCGCGAAGGCAAAAAGCTGAAAGTCCGTAACTAATGGCAGAGGAGAAGATATATTACTCGCTCCGCGAGACGATAGCAGAGACAGGTGTTCCTGCCCCGACCTTGCGCTATTGGGAGAAGCAGTTTGAGCAGCTCAGTCCTCGTAAGGACGGTCATGGAAACCGGTACTACACCCGTGAGGAGCAGGAATTGATCAAGCGCATCAAGTACATTCGGGACGAACTCAAGATCACACGTATTGAGGCGATTCGAAAGGAGTTGATCGCTAATGACAAACACTCCGACGAACGGCAGGCCGCGCTGGAGATCTTGCTGCGTGTACGCGAGGAGTTGTGCGCGATTCGCAAGATGATCCGGTGATCAGTACTGGATCGAGAAAGGATACTTGAGGGCTATCAAGAAATGCGCCCAAAGGGTTGCAACTAATCCGAAATGCTTGCGCATGATATGAAAACGTTCTATCCAAGAGCGTTTTCTTTGTTTCTGACTCACGCCTGCCGTGAGGAACTTACAAACATACTCATCGAGATAGGTGTTCTTGCGCGATGCTGTGACTGCACGGATGCACCAGTCGAAGTCCGCCGAGATGCGGTAGCCCGTATCATACAGGCCGGCTATCGAACGGCGCACCAAGATTGCCTGATGACTCACCACCAAACCGTTCAGGAAATGCTTGCGCTGCAGATCGGGCGGCGTTACTTTATGATGCTCGCTGACTTTTATTCCTTCGGCATTGACGATGCAGGCTTTGCCGTAGATGATGTCGGTGTCTGCTGTAGCCGCAGCCACGATATGCGCCAAGGTGTCCGGTGCGTAGATCTCATCGCCCGCATTGATGAACCACAAGAAGTCCCCTTTCGCGCGTGCGATACCTTTGTTCATCGCGTCATAGAGCCCCTTGTCGGGTTCGGATTTCCAGGAAAGCCTTCCATTGAACTGCGGCTCCAGGCGCTGGATGATCTCCACCGTACCGTCTTTCGATGCGCCATCTACGATGATATACTCGTACTCCGTGCAGGTCTGCGCCAGCACGCTCTTCATCGTCCGCTCCAACCAGCGTTCGGCATTATAGGTAATCGTGATAATCGAGATCATATCAAGCAGATTGTAATTCGTTAAACAACGCGAGCCATTTGGCCGCCACATGATCCATTTGGAACGCATGCGTACCCTCCACAGCATGAGACGACATCGCGTTGCGCGTCTCGGTATCGGTCATGAGTGCTTGCATCGCCTCTATAAAAGCACGCAGGTCGTTATTGGGAACGATCCTGCCGTTCTGTCCGTCCGTAACGAGGTCATGGAGTGAGCCGAACGAATCCATAGCCACTACCGGCACGCCCATTTGCATGGCTTCGGACAGCACCAACGGCCATCCTTCAGCGGTGCTGGTCATGAGGAACATCGATGCTTTGCGATAGTACTCCAAGGGGTTCTGCTGGCCGGTAAACTCCACGCGCTGCAGATGCCATGTATCCACCAGATAGCGATAGAACGGCATATCACGGCCATCCCCGACGAGCTGCAGTTTCCATTCTTTCAAACGAGCGTCCCGTTCTATCTTTCTCCAAGCGCGCAGCACGAGCGAGAGACGCTTGGTATCTTCATCAAACCGCGCTACCACGATGACAGTTTTCTCCTTGGCTGCAATATCTACTGTAGAGGCAAATTGGTCAAAACGAAGCGCGTTACAGATCGCCGTCATCTTATCGCTTTGTGGAACGCCGGCATAGTAGCAATAGGGTTCAAAATAGTATTTCGAAAGCACGACCGCCCTGTCGCAATGCGCATACGGAATCCGATATTTGCTTTGCAGCAAACGTCGGCCGATCGGTTTCCAGAGGGCCTGCGTGGCAGTTAGGAACCATTTCTTCGTTTCGGCAAGTGCATTGTCGCGATGCAACCAACCGTACTTGGTGCGCTCGTACGAGCCATAAGTATGCAGTTGGAAACCCGGACACATATGGAAGGCATAAATCACTTTCGCCCCGCATTGGTGCGCGGTCTCATAGAGTTGCGGCATGACAACCAGGTTATGCTTCTTGAGGAAATTCACTTGCACGATATCAATCCGGTTGTCCGTCAGGAAACGCGCAAACGCCTCGCGGTCAAAATGGCGGTTCAATAAGATCCGTCCCTTGAAGAGCGGCAGGGGCTCAAAGTGTGTCGGTATATCTTCAAAATAGCCCAAATAGCAATTTATTCCACACTGTTGCGTGAAATACGTCGTCAGCGCGACCGTCGTTTGATTGACTCCTCCGGAAGATTGCGCCGAGCAGTTAAAGCTATTGATCGTGAGCAGGTTCATGGACTATTCAATCTTCTTTCTGAAAACCAACAACAGGAGTATGATTAATGCGATCAGGGCAGATGCCGCGATAGAAACCATTTGCGATTTTTGCAACAACTCATCTTTGCAGCGGAACTCAATCTGATGCTTGCCTGCAGGGATCTCTATTGCACGCAGGATATAGTTCGCACGGATAACCGGCACTTCTTCGCCGTCGATAAACGCACGCCAAGTCTTGTAATATACCTCCGAGAAGACGGCTAAACCGGCTTCGGTGCTCTCACTCTCGTAGAACAAGTTACCCGGATTCGCATAGTTGGTCAACTCGATCTTCGCCGGTTGCGTCATAGCCATTTCTCCCTGTATTTTACCGCGCCAGCAGGTATCGATGATGGCAACTGCTTTCAAGTCCGCATCTGCGATTGCTTCGATCTCCTCGTTCGGCGTGTTTACCCAAGTTACATTCTTCACGAACCAGGCATTGCCGAAAGCGGCCGGGTTATATTGGACCCCTTGCTGCGTAATGACATAGCGGGTATTGAGCATATTGATTACATTCATGTTGAGGCGCCCCGACAGATAATAGTCAATAATATCCTGATAGCGGCGCAACTTAGCCGGACTGTATCCGCCGATGGACTTATGGTAGTACGAGGTCTTGGACTCATTGAAGGTATTCGATGCCAAGTTCAGCACGCGATAGTCCGGATCGGTATCCGCCATGATCTGTCGGTCGGCCTCAGAAGGCGTCCATAACTGCTGTTTCTTGGGGATGAAATGGTCGTCATTGAGGAAATGTTTATCTACCGCCCATAGATCGATTAGCGTCAGCACTCCGATGATAGCGACCAGCGCGGCAAGTTTCATCTTCTCCACCTTGAGATAGGCCACAATGCTCACCGCTGCCAGCAGTATAAACGCGATTGAACGCCAAGCATCTGCCGTCAGCATATGTTGACGATCTTCGATAATAGCACTTACCAACCAGTCGGGCATCTGGGCATCCACCTTCGCCGTGAAGGAACCGGCCAGACTCGGTGCCAGGACATAGAGCAGGCACAAAGCAACCGATATGCCACCGGCGATACCAAGCTGCTTGAGCGTCACCTTGCGTTCGGCCACTTCCTTCAAGGTCAGCATCGCCATGATAACCATCGAGGTGGTCGTCATCACGAGCGCCATGCTCGGTGTACGGAACTTGTTATAGAGCGGCAGGTGGTCGAAGAGCCAGTTATTGAGACTCGGAAAATTACGTCCCCAGGACAGCACGATACCGATGATCGCCGCAGCCAACAACCACCAACGTTCTTTCTGCGGCACGACCATCAGGCCCAAGAGAAACAGGAAACAGATGATGGCACCGGCATAGACCGGTCCGGACGTGAAGGGCTGGTCACCCCAATAGGTCGGAACGGATTTCACAAACTGTTTGGCTTGGGAAGCGCCGGCGTATTTCTTAATGGTGCGATAGGTCTCACTCTTGTCTCCGAGCGGATAGTTACTGCTTCCTCCGTAGAAATTCGGGATCAGCAAGGTCATGGTCTCGGCTTTACCGTAGCTCCACTGGAAGGCATAATCACGGTTTAGACCCGATTTACCGGCTTCGCTGTCGGCAGCGTTATGCAAGACCGCACCGCCGCGCATCGTCTCTTTGGTATAGTCCATCGTAGGAATGAGCTTATCGGCCGCCGGCAAGATTGCCAACACGGCGCATAGCAGCAACACGGCAGATGCGATGAAAAAGTCCTTCACTTCCTTTTCTTTGATAGCCGAAATGAAATAGACGATCGCTAAGGGAATGATCATCAACAAGAGGTAATAAGATATCTGCTGATGGTTCCAATAGACGTTGAGCCCCAACGAGATAAGCGTCACGATGATACCCGCCACATAACGTTTGCGGTAACAAAGCATGATACCGCCCAGTACCGCCGGCATGGTTGCAATAACCAGACACTTATTGATATGACCGGCATCAATAATGATAATATTATACGAAGCCAAGGCAAAAGCGATTGCGCCTATCATACTCATCCATGGACTGCAGCCCACGCAGAGCATAAAGATATAGAATCCCAGCAAATAGAGGAACAAGGGTGCAGCGGTATGATTTGGGAGACCAATACGCACGATCTTCTCTATCGGACGAAAGATGCTTTTGGAAGGCTGCGAATAGGAATAGTTATGCGGCATACCGCTGAACATCGCGTTCGACCAGTCTGCGTACTCGCCCGTTTTCTCGTGGTAGAGCGCGGCATCATGTCCCATACCTACTCCACTCTGCACATCGCCCTGTGGCAGTTGTTTGTTCTCAAAGAACTCCGGCGCGAAATAGATGATACAAATCAACACAAAGGCTGCTATTGCCACAATATGCGGCCAAGACTGCTGCCAAATCTGTTTCCAATCAATTTTATTCATAGTGCTTATTATTTCCCTATTGCTGTTTTCAGGATATTAAAAATTTTCTCTGAAGGCATAACACCGTCTTTCGGATAGAGGTATTGCTTGTAGAATTGCTCTCGTTCTGCTTTCTTTGGGTCCTTCCCTTCGATTACCACCTCGCGGATGAACTTCTCCGTCTCTTCTATCGAATATGCCAGATAGTGTTGATCCAAACACATCTGTCCGAACGAATTGAACTCCTCCTTCACTTTCTCATCCCGTATCTGGAACAATACAGGCTTTTGCGCATAGAGGTACTCCACCGTAAACGACGCACAGTCGTGGATCATCGCGTCCGAGGTTTTAAACAGGTCTATGTAGTCGCCCTGCTCTATTTGTCCATTCGCTAAGTTTGCCCAGCGATTATAGTAATCTTCTGTCTTCTCCGCGCCCCAGATATTGATGAGTTTGAACTTGAGCACCGGATGCGGCTTGAAAGCAATCTGTATCTCGTCCTGATATTTTTCCGCCAACCGCAACATATCCTCGCAATAATTGAGGAAATTAGAGAAATTAAACAAATAATCCACCGTGTGATGCGGTGCCCAAATGATTCGTTTCTTCTTATGTGTCTGCGGTTTCCAGACATCCTTTGCCACATACTCCTTCTGCATTAGTTTCTCTTCCGCCAAGGCGCCCACGATCTCCACATTATCGCCATGACTCAGTTCATATTGCGTAGCAAAACCTTTCTGAAACTCGGTCTCCACCAAGAACCTCCAAAGCAAAGCCTGGAACGGCAAACCGTAGGTATTTCGAAAGAGATTGATACAGTTAATACCATAAGGCAGATAGAGGGTCAGGGCATTCGGGAAATTATACACATGGTACGCCGGAAGGGTATCCTTGTAGGGTTTGGTAAAGAAGACAATATCCGGTTGGTATATTTTCTTGATATCCAACCACTTGTGCGTTTCCGGATCATAGGTCGCCACAAAACGATAGCCTTGTTTTCGTGCAAAATCCTCCGTTTGCCGCATCACGCGAAAACACTCCTCTTTATCATAATTAAGATGTACATTATACGGAGAAACCGCTACTATGGGTTCAAAAAACTCCGATTTCTCTAATTGGCGATACAAAGCGTCATATTTCCATACACTTGGTGTTTGCAAAAAGAATAACACACGCGCCTTGCCTTGCCGGTGGAGCTGTTCGATTTTGCGAGCCTGCGCTTTGCGCACTTTTTTCACCCGCCGTTGCATGCATGCAGGAAAGGCCGCAATAAAGAAATCGCGAAACGTAAATGCCTTGTACAAGCTATCCCACAACGAGATGCCTACAAATTGATTTATTTTATCTTTAAGATTTTTGAACATAGTTTATCTAACCCTAACGCTATCGGGTTGGTGATGCATGCACGTACATGATCAAAACAAAGTACCGCAAAGAAATATATGACCATTACCGCAAGTACTATCAACCATGCCTGCCCTGTAGCAGTTGTATCATATATGTCCGTCAAATTCTTGTACCAATAAGGCATAATCCACATACTTTCATGCACCAGATACACCGCGAACACACCTTTCGCCAGCCAATTGATGGATCGACTATTCAATTGTAGGGTTGTAAAGAATAAGAATATAGATACGGAATTAAGCATTGACCATAAATTATTCCTATTCAAGAATGTGTACGAATTTACCACATGCAAATAATTATCATTTATCATCCACACGATAGCGTACAAAGCTACACTCACCACACTAAAAATCGCACTCCACTTACGCAACTTATCTTGATCAAATTGTACATGCAATGCTAAATAACGTCCGATGAAATAGACATACATTAGTTGCATAAAATTACCGCCGTAAACGTTAATTTCCTGCTTACAGAAGAACCCGTAATACGAATTGATCAACGTCAAAGCGCATAAAACATATATAAATTCGCGCTTGGACATGTGCTCTATTGCCTTATTGAAAAGCGGAGCCAAAAGCAACAGATACAAATATGCCTTGGCGAACCACCATCCCTCCATAAAGGAGAACGGCATGAAGGATGTAGCCAGGTCCTTTATCGAAAACGAATTCCCTAAACCCAGCGATATGCCATATGTCAATACGCCATAAAAGACGCAAAGCAGCACAAAATTGAATACTTTCTTCGGTGTCGTGCGGATTCCGAACCAACCGGAAATGAGTATGAAGATATTGACTTGAAGCGATGTCAAGGCAGATAGTGCGAGCGGAAAGTTTTTCCAGAAACCGGTCTGCTCCGCATAGACGGCTGAAGGCAGCAACGAATGCACATAGAAATGCAAAAATAGCAGAGTGAAAATACTCAGCAACCGCAATAGTTCTATGTTAGACTGCCGTTCTTGCATCTATTTTCCTTTCAATATCGCATCAGCGATTTCGCGGATGGCACCCTGACCGCCGGGAGTTTTCAATACATGGATACCCGGCACGGCGAGCACTTCGGGACGAGCAGTCGGGGGACAACAGGGATAGCCGACATGAGAGAGAAGCTCGACATCATTAATGTCGTCGCCCACGAAACAAACATCGGCAAGGGTGATACCGAGTTCATCGCAGATCTGTTGCGCAGCCTGCAGTTTGGTCAGACAGTTCGGGTTTACCTTACTGCCGACTCCCAAATAGAGGTACTGCAACTTCAATTTCTCGGCACGTGCCTTGACGATCGGGCTGTTCTCCGAAGTGAGGATACCGCAGGGAATACCCGCTTGTTGCAGACAAACCATACCCATGCCGTCGTACACGCAGAAACGCTTCATCACCTCGCCTTCGGCGGTGTAGTACATCCCGCCGTCCGTCAGACATCCGTCCACATCGGTCAAGAAAAGTTTTATCGCTTTCATTGTCGTTCGTATTAATGATAGAATCGTGTGCCGGGCAAGCAAGAGAAGGAGTCAATGACGCCGCATACATGCGCATTGTCGTCCATGACCACGAGGGAGTGGATCGAATGGTGATTCATCATCTCTCCTGCATCCACGATCCGAGCCTTTCGGCTGATGGTCTTCGGATGACGCGCCATGATATCCGAAACGGGGGTGGTAAAGAAGGCCTGACCGAGTCGCTGCATGGCACGACGTATATCGCCGTCGGTGATGATACCGACCAGTTGCTCCCCTTCTACCACCACGCCCACGCCAAGTTTACCGTTGGTAACGATCTCAATCGCCTCACTCATCGGCGCGTTCGGAGCGATTAAAGGTAAGTTATCCGTGAACATCACATCCTCTACTTTCGCCAGCAGCTTGCGTCCAAGGTCTCCACCCGGGTGCAACATCGCGAAGTCCGAAGGCTGGAAATGAGCCGCCTCTATAAGCGCGCAAGCGAGCGCGTCACCTAAAGCCAAGGTCACTGTCGTCGAGGATGTCGGCACCAGATTCAGCGGATCGGCTTCCCGCTCCACAGCAATGTTCAGGTGTACCGCCGCGTATTGCGCCAACAGCGAGTTGGGGTTACTCGACATACCGATAATGGGGATATGTTTGGCTTGAATGAGCGGCAAGAACCGTAATAACTCTTCTGTGGCTCCGGAATAGGAGATAGCCAAAACGAGATCTTTCTCGTCCAGCATACCGAGGTCGCCGTGGTAGGCATCCAGGGGATTCAGGAAGAATGCCGGCGTACCGGTACTCGCCAAGGTCGCGGCTATCTTCGAGCCGATATGACCGGACTTACCTACGCCCGTCACAACGATCTTGCCTTGGCAGTCTCGGATCAACTCCACCGCGCGCAAAAACTGATCGTCCAAACGCGAAATCAAGGATTCAATCGCCTTCGCTTCACATTGCAGGCATTCCGCTGCCCGCTCAATAATGGCATTGTTTTGCATTATCGTGATTATTTATAAAAATTCGCCGTAAAGGCATCTTTGTTGTCTTTTTTCAGTATATAGCGCCGGAACGCGGCTCCGATAAAGCCTGTTCCGTATCCGATCAATTGGGTGAATGCCGCCACAACGGACAGCGCGCCTATCTTCACCGAGCTATTCCGGAGCGAAGCGTCCGCAAAAACGGCTAAGGCATAGAGCGGCATCAAGGGCATAAACGGTATCACGGCGAGCGTGAAGAGCGCCGGTAAGGTGTGCACCAGTTTCAGCGTGCCGGGATGCAGAATCGAGAGGTTGATTCGTGCGATACCGGAATTATGCACCTGCCGGAAGAATTTCCGGAAGTCCGTACGACGCTTATGATAGACATAGGCATCGGGGATAAGCGCTGTCGTATAACCGGCTTCCACTATACGGTATGAGAAATCGATATCTTCGCCGAAACGCATGGCGCGGAAACCGCCTAACTGCTCGTACACCTTGCGACGGATACCCATATTGAACGAGCGCGGATAGAACTTATCGAGTTTCTTCTTGCCGCCGCGGATACCGCCGGTCGTAAAGAACGAGGTCATCGAATAGTTGATCGCTTTCTGCACGTCAGTGAACGACTCGTGTGCCCGATCCGGACCACCAAAAGCATCAACCGGCTGTGCCTGCAAGAAAGCTTCGATCGCTTCGAAATAACCTTCCGGAATCAGGATATCCGAGTCCAAGATAAGCAGGTACTCGCCTTTGGCACGCGCCGCACCGTAGTTACGCGATTGCCCGGGTCCGCTGTTGGGCTTCGTATAATAACTCACCGGCAACCGATCCGCATAAGTCTTTACCACTTGCTCGCAAGGAACGGACGAACCATCTTCTATGAGGATCAGCTCGTAGTTGTGAAAAGACTGCCGCGTCAGGCTCTCCAGCAATTCCGCCACCTCATCCGGGCGGTTGAAGACCGGTACTATAACTGAAAAGCGTTCCATCCTTGTGCTTTGAGGGGTATTTCTTCGCCGTTACGGCCGATCAGATTACAGCCGTATTCGGGTTTGGTGATATGACCAATGATATACAGGTCCTCCACCGGAATAAGTTTCTCGTAGTCGTCGAGCGAGCAGGTGAACAGCAACTCGTAGTCTTCGCCTCCGTTCAGAGCACAAGTCACGATATTGAGGTTCATCTCCTCGGCGAGTTGCGCCGCCGCAAAATCGATCGGCAATTTGTCCTCGTAGATGCAGCAGCCTACGCCAGACTGCGAGCAGATATGCATCAATTCGGACGACAGTCCGTCCGACACATCCATCATCGCCGTAGGCTTGACTCCGGCTTTGCGCAAACCCTCCAAGATGTCTTTTCTTGCTTCGGGTTTGAGCTGGCGCTCCAGCAGGTACTCTTTGCCCGAGAAATCCGGTTGTTCGGCGTTTGCCAGGCGCTCGCGCTCCAGCAGTTGCAAACCCATATAAGCCGTGCCGAGGTTGCCGGAAACGCAGATCAGGTCGTTCAGTTTGGCACCGTTGCGATAAACGATATCCTTGGCGGACGCGACACCGAGACAGGTGATCGAGATCGTGAGACCGGTCATGGAAGCACAGGTATCGCCGCCGACGAGATCGACGTTATAGCGCTCGCACGCGAGACGAATACCCGAATATAGGGCTTCGATGTCCTCCACCGAGAAACGTTTGCTGATACCCAGACTCACTGTGATCTGCGTCGGGGTTCCATTCATCGCGTAAATATCCGAAAAATTGACTACGGCCGCTTTGTAGCCCAGATGTTTGAGGGGCACGTACTCGAGATTAAAATGCACGCCTTCGAGCAACATGTCGGTCGTCATGAGCACACGTTTGGTGCCGAAATCCATGACTGCGCAGTCATCGCCGATGCCCTTTTTCGTGCTCGGTTGCAGGGGTTTGATATCCTTGGTGAGGTGCTTGATCAGCCCGAACTCACCCATCGTTGAAATTTCCGTTCTTTGCATATTATGCCAAAATTAGCGTGCAAAGATACAACAAAAATTGCATATATGCAAATTTTTATTGATTTTTTTACAAATTGAGATAGGAAACGACACTTTCGATATCCGGGAAAGTAGTCCATCCGACGGTCTTTTCGGCCGCCTTGCGGTTGGCAGCAATGTCATCGACAAATAGAACATCTGTCATTTCTGACTTATCAGCTCTAATTTGCACATTTACAGAACGGTAAATATCCGGATCAGGCTTTGCCATATGCATCTTTTGCGACAAAAAGAGTCCGTCAAAATGAGGCGCTAATTGATAGGTTTTGTCGATAAAATCGAAGTGCAGATCATTGCCGTTGGAAAGCAGATACACTTTGTGCCCTTTTGCTCGTACCCGATCGACAATGTCGAGGCGTTCCTTGGGCAGGTCTACGAGCATGCTCATCCAGGCGTCCAGCACCTGCTCGGCGGTCGTGTCAGGGCGACAGAAACGGAGCACTTGCGCAATGAAAGCGTCAGGCTTGATAAGCCCGCGTTCGAAGTCCGCCATCAGCTGCTTGGTCGCGATACTCACGGCCTTCACGCCTTCGCCGTTCTTGTCCATGCCCATCACGGTGCGCATGTTTTGCTCGCCCATCAGCGCCTCAAAGGCGTGCATACACCGGTTGACGTTCAGGTTAATCAGCACCCCACCCAGGTCAAATATAACAATCTTTTCTCTCATTTCGGTTGCAAAGGTACGATATTTTTTTGAGATGGGCAAATTTTTGAAGAAAAAAACAAGGAAAAACGCGCGGGCGCTTGCGTATGTCAAAAAAAAGTATTACCTTTGCGCCCGATTTTAATTTGCGGTATTGTGCGTATACGTGTACGTGGAAATATTATAGCAGCGATTTTGTTGCTCGCAGGAATAGCTGCGAGAGCAGAACAACCGGTAGATAGTATACCGGTGGAGGCTGCGCGTATTGACACGGCGAGAATCGACACAGCAAGAATCAATACGGCGAGAATTGATACGACCCGAATAGACACCGCACTTATTGACACGGCGCAGATAGAGGAGCCGAAGTACACGCCGAAGAAAAAGAGTTCGTTGACAGCGCCGGTACACTATGAGTCGAAGGACTCGATGATCATGATGGCGAACGGAACGGCGTACTTGCACGGTCAGGGCGAGTTGCATTTTGAGAACATGGAACTGACCGCTGACTACGTGCGGATGAACATCGACTCGAGTCAGATATATGCTTGCGGAGTGTACGACAGTCTGGAGTACGAATGGAAAGGTCGCCCGGTGTTCAAGGACGGCAAGGACGAGTACCAGACGAACGAGATCACGTATAATCTGAAGACGCAAAAGGGATATATCCGGCATGTAGTGACCCAGCAAGGAGAGGGTTATATCATCGCCGACCGGACGAAGAAATTGGGCAATAACGAGATGATGATGGCGGGTGGCCAATACACGACCTGCGACAATCACGAGCACCCGCATTTCTACCTGAAGATGACCAAAGCGAAAGTGAAGCCGGGCGATTATATCGCAGCAGGTCCGTCTTACATGGTGGTGGGTGACGTACCGTTACCCTTGGCAATCCCGTTCGGATTCTTCCCCTTCACGAGTTCCTACTCCAGCGGTATCATCATGCCGACCTTCGGTGACGACTACACGCGTGGTCTGTACCTAAGCAATTTCGGATACTATTTCGCGCTGTGCGATTACATGGATCTGGAGGCGACAGGCGATATCTATTCCCGCGGAACGTGGGCCGTACGTGCCCGATCCAAATATGTGTGGCGGTACCATTTCTCGGGAAGTATCAGTATCAATTACCGCAACGACGTGACGAGTGAGAAAGGCATGCCTGATTATCAGTCGCGCAGGAACTTCAGCGTCCAATGGTCGCACAATCAGGACTCGAAAGCAAATCCGTTCTGTACGTTCTCGGCGAGTGTGAACTTCGCCACGAGCGGTTATAACCGAAGCAATATCAACAGTTATTACAACCCGAACCTGTATTCGGAGAACACGAAGAGCAGTACGGTGACCTACACGCAACGTTTCCCGGACAGTCCGTGGAACCTGAGTATGTCGGCGAGTCTGACGCAACGAACGAGCGACTCGACCATTTCGTTGACGGCACCGCAGTTGACGGTGAATATGAACAGTATCTACCCGTTCAAGTTATGGCGCCAGGCGACGCTCAAGCGGAAGGGACTTATTGGCGGTAAGGAGAAATGGTACGAGAAGATTAAGATGAGTTACGCGATGAACGGCAAGATCGTGAACCGCGGTAACATGAAAGAGAGCGAGTTCCTGAGGTCTAATTTCCTCAAGGACTGGACGACGGGTTTGAGTCACTCCGTGCCGATCAGCGCAAGCTTTGTGCTGTTTAAGTACCTGACCGTCACCCCGAGTTTCAGTATGCGCGACCGCATGTATTTCCAGCGCGTGAACAACACCTGGAACGACGATCTGCAGGAAGCACAGCGCGACACGACCTACGGGTTCTACAACGTGTTTGATTTCGATGCCGGCATCAGTATGGAGACCAAGATTTATGGTTTCTACACGCCGCTCAAGAAGTTGTTCCCGCATAGCAAGGTGGAGAAATTCCGCCATGTGTTCACGCCGCATATCAGCATGACGTATCACCCGGACTTCGGCAAGGACAGTTGGGGGTACTACAACAACTACGACGAGCCGGTTTATTCGGGCACGGACAGTATCACCGGACGTAAGATTCAGAAGACAGACGATGCCGGTAACCCGATGACGATCCGCCGACAGATCTCCCGTTTCCCGAACGCCGCGTACGGCAATGCGCCGGCAGGAGGTATGTCGGGAACGCTGAATTTCGGTCTGGATCAGAACCTGGAGATGAAGATGTTCAACTCCAAAGACACGACGGGTAAGAACCCGTATAAGGTGGTGAGCATCATCGACAAGTTCGGTGTGAGCGGTGCTTATAACTTCGCTGCCGACTCGATGAACTGGAGTCTGTTCCAGGTGAACCTGCGTTTGAAGTTCCCGTTCCTGAACAACTACAGTCTGAACCTGAACACGACGCTGGATCCGTACATGTACGAGTTGGATCCCTACGGACGCCCTGTGCGCACGAACAAGCAGTACTGGCACAACGGTAAGTTCCCGCACTGGAGCGGTCTAAGGTGGAACTTCAGTTATACTTTCTCCGACGATCTGTTCCGCAAATGGGGAGATAAGTTAGCGGGCCGAAAAGTAAAGGAAGAGAACACCGAGGAGGGAGATATGGCGTCGATTGAGAAAGACGCGGAGGGATTGGATTCGAATGCCAAGCCCAAGAAAAAGAAAGAAGAAGAGGTGGACGACGGTTATATACGGACGAACATTCCGTGGAGCCTGTCTATCAGTTATTCGCTCTCGTATTCGCCGGGCAGCGAGTTTGACTACGAGAAGATGTACTACAAGATGAAGCTGTCGCATTACCTGACGCTGAGCGGAAATATCGGTCTGGGTCAAGGCTGGAAAGTGAGCGGTAACATGACATATAATTTCGACACGAACCAGGTGACGTCCTGTACGTTCAATATCAGTCGCGATCTGCACTGTTGGAACATGACGGCGAGCATCAACCCGATCGGGCCGTTTAAGAGTTATACTTTCCACATCGGTGTGAACGCGTCGATTCTGGCGGATCTCAAATATGATAAAAATAGTAACCAAAGTACAAATAGCAGAGTATCATGGTGGTAGCCGGTTTAGAACCGGAGCAAGCCAGCCATGCGGTTAAAGTTATGATAGAGAATTTAAAAGTAGTCAAGGCAACTTATTCGTTGTATATCAACGGCGAAGAAGGTAAAGAAGAGTTAATGGAACAAGCCACGGAGCAGGCTCCGCTGGTATGGTGTCAGGGTGAAGGAATGATGCTCCCTGCTTTCGAGGCACAGATGGCCGGAAAGGAAGCGGGCGACAATTTCGATTTCGTGCTCAAGGCCGAAGAGGCTTATGGCGAGTACATCCAGGAAGGGCTCATGGACCTGCCGAAGAAGATGTTCTTCAACGGCGACGGTGAGTTTGACGAGGAGCGCGTGTATGTCGGTGCGATCGTGCCGATGAACACCGTGGACGGTCAGATCGTGAAGGCCCAGGTGTGCGAGATTACAGACGATCAGGTGACGATCGACCTCAACCACCCGTACGCAGGGGAGGATCTGCATTTCACGGGTAAGATCCTCGAGATCCGCGATGTGACGGAAGGCGAGCTCAAAGCGATACGCAACCCGCATGGTTGCGGCGGTTGTCACGGGCATTGCGGTCAGGACAGTTGCGAGGACTGCAACAAAGAATGTAAAAATTGTAAATAAAAAATAATAGATCTATGGCGAATATTGTGGCTATAGTGGGTCGTCCTAATGTTGGGAAATCGACTCTGTTTAACCGCTTGACGGGAACGCGTCGAGCGATAGTGATGAATACGGCGGGCACAACGCGTGACCGTCAGTACGGTAAGGCCGAGTGGTGCGGTCGGGAGTTCTCCGTGATCGACACCGGCGGTTGGGTGGTCAACAGCGACGACACCTTCGAGAGCGAGATCAACCGTCAAGTGGATCTGGCGATTCGTGAGGCAGACGTGGTGATGCTGGTGGTGGACGTGAACGAAGGTGTGACGCAATTCGATATGGAGGTAGCTCACCTGCTTCGACAGGCGAAGAAACCGACCATCCTGTGTGTCAACAAGGTTGATACGTTCGAGAACCAGTACGGTGCGGCGGAGTTCTACAAGTTAGGACTCGGTGAGCCGTTCATCCTCTCCGCTGAGAACGGACTCGGAACGGGTGATCTGTTGGACGAAGTGGTAAGCCGTTTCCGTAAGGAAGATGACAGCGACGAGGAGTTGGAAGACCTGCCGCGTTTTGCTATCGTAGGTCGTCCGAATGCCGGCAAGTCAAGTATTCTGAACGCTTTTATCGGCGAGGAGCGCACGATCGTGACGGACATCCCGGGCACAACGCGCGACTCAATCTACACGCGGTACAACAAGTTCGGTAAGGACTTCTACCTCGTGGACACCGCGGGTATCCGCAAGAAGGCGAAAGTGACGGAAGATCAGGAGTACTACTCGGTTGTACGAAGTATTCGTGCGATCGAGAACTCGGACGTGTGTATCCTGATGATCGACGCGACGCGTGGTATCGAAGCGCAGGACCTCAATATCTACTCGCTCATCCAGAAGAACAAGAAAGGACTGGTCGTTTGTATCAACAAGTGGGACCTGATCGAGAGCAAGACCAATCAGGATATCAAAGCGTACGAGTCGGCTATCCGCGAACGTATTGCGCCTTTCACGGACTTCCCGATCATCTTCACGAGTGCGCTGACCAAACAGCGTATCTTCAAGGTGGTGGAGACTGCGATTCACGTGTATGAGAACAAGAACAAGAAAGTGCCGACAGCGCAGTTGAACGAGAAGTTCCTGCCCTTGATAGAGAACTACCCGCCCCCTGCATGGAAAGGTAAATACATCAAGATCAAATACTGCACGCAGTTGCCGAACACGCAGATTCCGACCTTTGTGTTCTTCGCGAACCTGCCGCAGTACGTGAAGGAGCCATATCGACGCTTTATGGAGAACAAGCTGCGCGAGTGGTGGGACTTTACCGGCACCCCGGTACAACTGTTTATCAGAGCTAAGTAGTTCGTGTAAGAGAGTACATTTACTCACATTTTTTAAGAAAAAGAGTCCAATTTGCATTTTTATTTGCATATATGCAAAAAAAGTTGTACCTTTGCACGTTCAATATAGGGTAAATGAAGATCATAGGCTTTGTATATAACAACGGCGAGACGGAAATGGTGCTCAAAGGCGACAGTTGTCTGCTGAATGGTCGCAAGCCGTTCTTCATGCCCGATTGGACGAAGGAAGTGGGTGTCACGCCGTGCATGATCTTGCGCGTGAGCCGTTTGGGGAAGGAGATTGCGGTGAAGTTTGCCGACCGTTACTACGATGCGGTTGCTCCCGGGGAGGATTTTATTGCGTTGGATGTGGCGCGGGAGTTGTCGAAAGCCGGCAAGCCTTGGACCAAAGCGCTGGGTTTTGATTACTCGTTGGCGATTGGAGAGTGGATGAATAGTGGAGATTGGACTTTGGACCAATTAGTTTTGACACCTGAGGAAGCGATTGCGCTAGCGAGTAAAGTGATGACGATCCGACAAGGGGACCTCATTTACATCCAGACGAAGCAGGCTCCACGGCCCGTACAGAAAGAAGAAATCCTTCGCACGGAGGTCAACGGCGAAGAAAAATTATATTGTAAAATCAAATGAAAAAGATACTGTCCATAGTACTGTTTTTGGCTTTCAGCCTGTCGATGACGGCAGGTATCCACAGCTATGCCGCGCAGTCGGTTCTGGCGAATGGAAAGTGGGTGAAAGTCAGTGTGCCGAGTAGCGGTGTCTGCCGCATGAGCTTCGATGAGATCCGTGCTGCAGGCATAGAGCCGACGCAGTTGCGCGTGTTCGGTTTCGGTGGCGGACAGTTAGATGCAGATTTCAAGAAGAGCAAGATAGACGACCTGCCGCAAGTCCCGGTATATGTCGGCTCGAACTACGTTCTTTTCTACGTACAGGGGCCGATCAGTTGGGCTTATGACGGGAAACGTTTTGTGCACACGCGCAACACCTATTCGGACAAAGGCTATTATTTCCTGACGGACAACGTAGGCAACATGCTAGCGCCGACATATAGTGAAGCCGTGACAGGTACGCCGACGGAAGTGACGACGTTCATGCAACTGCAGGTACATGACAAAGACTCCTTGAACTTGGTGGATCGTTCGGGTATCGCGGGAGGCGGTAAGACGTTCTACGGCGAACAATTCGGTACAAACCAACGCCGTACGTTCAGTCTGGCGACCCCGAATGCAGTAACGAGTGAGAATTCCCAGGTATATATTGACTTGGCATGCTATGCATCGACCGTCTCTACGTTCAGCGCTACGCTCAACGGCGGCAGCAGTCAATCTCAGGCCATCAACCCGCCTTCGGGTTCGGACCATTACGTGATGGCGATGACGGGTGCGATATTGCTATCCGGAACCTCGCAGTCGAGTCAACAACAGGTACAGATAACGTTCCGCAACGTCGAGTCGTCGAGTGCGCTCGGATGGCTTAACTATATTGAAGTCAACACCCCGAGTACCTTGCGCATGACGGGCGACTGGATGGAGATTCGCACGAACGAAGGTATCGGACAATCCACGCCGCTTCGGTATCATCTGCAGAACGCCAACAGTGCAATCCAGATTTGGGATGTAACGGATCTGGGAGCTATCACGCGCGTGCCGACGACCTTAAGCGGCACAGAGCTCCAATGGACGGGTTCCAACCAGAACGGTACCCGCACGTACGTAGCCGTGCGGCAGAACGGATCGTCGTACGTGAGTGCTACCGCGGAAGGGGCTGTGAGCAATCAGAACCTGCACGCGCTGAGTAATATCGACTACGTGATCATCTGTCCGGAGGGTTTTGAGGCGGAGTCACGTCGTCTGGCGCAAGCGCACCAAGCCAAACAGGCTATCACCTGGGCGGTGGTTACCGACCAGCAAGTATATAATGAGTTCTCTTCGGGTACCCCGGACGCGACCGCTTACCGGTGGTTGATGAAGATGCTGTACGACCGTGCGAATGGCAATGTGAGTCAGAAACCCCGCTGGTTGCTGCTGATGGGGCACGGCTCTTTTGACAACCGAGGGTTGCTGCCTAACTCGGGAAGCAAACTGCTACTCACCTACCAATCGGATAACTCGACCAACGAGGTGAAGGCTTACGCGAGCGATGATTATTTCGGATGGTTGGATGATGACGAAGGGACGAGCGATATAGCCGCCAAGATGGATATCGGTGTCGGTCGTCTGCCGGTAGAGAGCGTGGAAGATGCCACGAAAGTGGTGGATAAGATCACGCACTATATGGAGAACGCCGAGACTGGCAAATGGAAGAACCAGTTGGCATACCTGGCCGATGACGGTGACCGTGGGGATCATACCTACACCGCCGAAGGTAGTGCCGAGCAGATCCGTATCCAGAACCCCGATTTCATTGTGCATAAGATCTACCTCGATGCTTATCCGCAGGAGGTGAACGCAAGCGGTGAGAGTTATCCGCTGGCCAAAAACAAAGTGCAGAACCTGCTCAAGAACGGTGTGTTCTTCTTCGACTATTCGGGTCACGGCGGATATAACGGTGTGACGAGTGAGTCGGTGCTGAACCTCAAAGATATCGAGAAACTGAACAACAAGAACTTAGGTTTCTGGTTGTTTGTGACGTGTAACTTTGCCCAGTTTGACAGCGGTCGCCGTTGTGCGGCAGAGGTAGCGGTGATGAATCCGAATGGCGGTGCGATCGGTATCATCGCGGCCACGCGAACGGTATATGCGGAGCAGAATACCCAACTCAACCGTGCCGTATCGAAAGAACTGTTCAAGCACACGAACACGTTCCATTACGAGGCCACTATAGGCGAAGCGCTGATGGCGGGTAAGAACGCCCTCAATAACGACGGCAACAAACTGGCGTACCTGTTGTTGGGTGATCCGGCTCTGCGCCTGAACTACCCCACCGACTACTGGTTGAAGACGACCACGCAGATGGATACGCTCAATGCGTTGAGTGTACAGCACGTGAACGGTCAGGTGGTGGACGAAGACAGCGCGTTGGTATCGGACTTCAACGGTAAGGTGGATATCACAGTGTACGATAAGTTGCAGGTCATCACCACCCGCGACAACGACGACAAGTCCGATAATCCGAATGAGATTCCGTACAACGACTATCCGAACATGATCTTCAGCGGCTCGACCGAAGTGAAGAACGGTCTGTTCAGTTACACGTTCATGGTGCCCAAGGATATCCGTTATAACTACGGCAACGGACGTATCGTCTATTATGCGCACGACCCGACCTACAACGAGGAAGCGGTGGGTCATTTCCACGATTTCATTGTCGGCGGTACAGGATCGATCGTAGCGGCAGATACGACAGGTCCGCAGATGAACATCTACCTGAACAATATCGGCTTCAAGAACGGTGACCGGACCTACCCGACCCCGCGTTTCTTCGCGGACCTGAGTGACGAGCACGGCATCAACACCGCCGGTGCGGGTATCGGTCACGACCTGATGTTAGTGGTGGATAACGATCCCAAGCAAACTTATACACTCAACGAATATTTCACAGCTGCGGAAGACAGTTATCAGTCGGGACAGGTCAATTACCTGATGCCGCAGATGGCTAACGGTGCGCACAGTTTGCGATTCCGTGCGTGGGACTTGATGAACAACAGCACGACCCAGACACTCAACTTCATCGTGGAGGCCGGCCTCGATCCGTCAATCTATTCGGTAACGACCTATCCGAACCCCATACGACAGGCAGGTATCCTGAATATCGCCGTAAGCTACGACCAACCTGACGAGTTGATCTATACCGATGTGTATATCACCAACATCAACGGTCAGCTCCTCTATTCGCAATCAGAAACCAACCCGGATCATCTTTCGATCAATATGGCAGAACTGAATCTGCAACCGGGTATGTATATGTACACGATACGAATCAAAACCGAGACCAGCAAATACAGTGCTTCCTCGGGAAAAATTATAGTTACCAGATAGCCTATGAAACATATCGCTTGAAAAGTTTAGAAATTAGATTTTAGTTTTTTGAAATTAACAAAACAACCATAACAACAAAATGAAAAAAATCTTTTTATCGCTCGCAGCTGTAGTATGCTTCAGTGCAAGTGTACTGGCTATTGACGAGACAATGAACCCGCTGATTACCTCTATGCCGTCGATGTCGATTGCGCCTGATGCCCGTGCGGCAGGTCAGGGTGACGTCGGTGTAGCTACCGAAGCTGATTTTAACTCGCAGTATTGGAACCCCGCCAAGTATGCATATATGTACACCAACGGCGGTATCACGGCTAACTACACGCCGTGGTTGCGCAAATTGGTCAGCGATATTGATCTGGCATACCTCGCCGGTTTCTATAACTTTGGTGACCTGGCCGGCGGTATCGGTGCCAGCTTCACGTATTTCTCGATGGGTGACGTAGCGTTGACCAATGCCAACGGCGACAAGATCCAGGACGTACGTCCGAACGAGTGGGCCCTCGACCTGAGCTATTTCCGCAAACTGCATGAGTATGTGTCGATGTCGGTAGCGGTACGTTTCCTCTATTCGGACCTCAACAACGGTGCCAACAGCTCGACGGCAGGAAGTTCGCAGGAGATGTACGCGGCTTGGACTATGGCCGCTGATATCGGTCTGTACTACCGTCAACCGTTTGAGTTACCGATGGGTACGAGTCATCTGGCCTTGGGTTTCACGCTCAAGAACTTAGGTGGCAAGATGACCTATGACAAGGTAACGCAGAACTTTATCCCGGCATCCATGAATATCGGTGCCAGCTATGAGTTGCCTTGCGACAAGTATAACTTCCTTACCTTCAACGTAGAGGCAAACAAGATGCTCGTTCCGAGCCGTAAGTCGCGCTTCACGGAAGGCTTTAATCCGGACGATGAGAAGACCTGGCAGATGAGTCAGGACGCTTACTCGGCACTCAACTCCGCCAAAGGTTGGTTCATGTCGTTCGCTGACGCTCCGGGTGGCAGCAAAGAGGAGTTCAACGAGGTTCGTTGGGGCGTAGGTCTGGAGTATAGCTACAACAAGCAGTTCTTTGCTCGTGCCGGTTACAGCTACGAGAACTACTACAAAGGAAACCGTAACTACGTTACTTTCGGTGCCGGTTTCCATCTCTCAATCGTAAGTCTGGACGTATCATATTGCGTCGGTCTGGCTGCTTCCAACCCGCTTGACCAGACGATGCGTTTCACGCTTGGCTTCGACCTGTACGGCATCAAGGATTTGGTTAATAACAAAAAATGATACCCCGTATAGGTTTCGGATATGACGTGCATCAATTCTCCCCTGACCGCCAACTGTGGTTAGGGGGGATTGAGGTGCCGTACGATAAAGGTCTGCTCGGTCATTCGGACGCAGATGTAGTCATTCACGCCCTGTGCGATGCCATCTTGGGTGCCGCCGCCATGCGCGATATCGGCTATCATTTCCCGGACACCAAAGGCAACGAGTACGAGGGTATCGACTCGAAGATCCTGTTGCGTCGGGTGATGGCGATGATTCGTGAGGCAGGTTACGAATTAGGCAACTGCGACATCACGATTTGTGCTCAGGCTCCGAAACTAAACCCGCATATCGACGCCATGCAGGCTTGTCTGGCAGACGTCATGGGGGTTCAAGCCAACCAAGTAAGTCTCAAAGCCACGACCACGGAGCATCTCGGTTTTGTCGGTCGTGAAGAAGGAATAGCCGCTTATGCTGTTGCTCTTATCGTTGAGTCTGATCGCTGATCTGATCCAGATGGGCGGCCACCCGCAGATACTGGAAAAGGACAGCGTGTATGAGAAGATCGCCCTGACCGACAGCACGACGCTGGAGGTGTACAAAGGCGATTCGATTCTTGTGGTCTTCACGGCCTGTGCGCCGCAGTGTTCATCTTGCGCGCGCGTATATAATAAGGAGTGGCAACTGATGCAAACGGTTACCCCACCCGTCTCTTCTATCTTCCCTCTGGCCACCATCGAAAACGGCCGTATCGTTTGGAAGGATAACGACACATGGAACTACCAATCTACCTTGTAGGCTACATGGGGGCAGGCAAGACGACTGCCGGCAGGCTGCTGGCCGATAAACTCGGCTGGCATTTTGTGGATCTGGATGACGCGTTTGAGCAGATTCACGGTCTGAGCACGGCGGAGTATATCCGTCGTTACGGGCTGGAGGCTTTCCGCAAGAAAGAGAAATACGTGGTCGAAGATATCGCGGATCAGGTACCGTACGAGCATGTGATCTATGCAACAGGGGGCGGTTATCCGTGCTGGGAAGATAACATGGACTGTCTCAACGAGTTAGGCACGAGTATCTATATCCGTTGGAAACCAGAACATCTGGCCAAACGGCTGAGCCTGACGGACTTGAGTGAGCGTCCGGTGTTGCAAGGGCGCACAGAAAAGGAGCTACTCGACTTCATAGCTCCTCAATTGCAAGCGCGTGAACCGTTTTACAGTCAAGCGCACCATATTCTTGATGTCGATATCTGCGATGAAGAATCGGACGAACGTATCGCAGAAGATTTATTTCGACTGATACGCCAAAGCGTATAATTTCAACTGTTTAAGCATCGCCACCACCCCGTTACTGCGCGTCGGACTCAAGTGCTCGCGCAGGCCTATCGCGTCGATAAAATAGAGGTCGGCGTCGATGATCTCTTGCGGAGTATGGTCACTGAGTACACTCAACAGCATCGCTACGATACCACGCACCAGAATAGCGTCGGAGTCACCTGTGAAATGCAGTTTGCCCTCTTCCATGCGCGCTGTGAACCACACCTTGGACTGACAACCGTCAATGAGGTTGTTGTCGTTCTTGTCGGCTTCGGGCATCTGGGGCATTTCCTTGCCGTAGTCAATGATGAGTTGGTAACGGTCTAACCAATCCTCGAGGCATTCGAATTCCTCGATGAGCTCATCCTGTATTGCGTTAATGGATCTCGCCATTTTCGAAAAGCAGTTTACGTCCCGGATAGAGTTCGGGCCACTGAAGGTTATGGGTGGACATGAGCACGGTGATCCCGGCCTGCGAGATAGCATAGAGCAGATCCATAATCTCTTTTCCGGTCTCGGCATCGAGGTTACCGGTCGGCTCATCCGCGAGAATCATCTCCGGGCTGTTCAACAGCGCGCGGGCAATCACCACACGTTGCTGCTCACCACCGGACAACTCGTAGGGTTTCTTGTAGGCTTTGGTCTCCATACCCACCTGTTCCAGCACCTCACGCACATGTTCGTGCATCAGTTTCTTGTCTTTCCAACCCGTTGCGCGAAGCACGAACAGCAGGTTCTCCTCCACGGAGCGGTCGGTCAGCAGTTTATAGTCCTGGAAGATGATACCGAGTCGGCGACGGAGGTAAGGCAACTTACGGCGACGGATACGGGTCATGTCGTAGCCCAAGACAGTCGCCTCACCAGCGGCAATAGGCAGGGCACCGTAGAACGTCTTCATCAGCGAGGACTTTCCGCTACCTACCTTACCCAGCATGTAAATCATCTCGCCACCTTCGACCTTCAAAGTCAGGTCATGCAGTACAATCTGATCCGCCTGCCGGATCTCTACATTCTTATAATCGATTAAAACAGCCATTCGCCTTTATTCTTCGTCCAGTTTCTTCTCTACCTCAGCCAGTTGTGCTTTGAGTTCATCGATCTTCTTCTGCATGCCGGCAACCAGTTTGTCGGCTCCTTTGGACTTCGCCGTAAAGAAGAGGATGTTGTTCTCCGCGGTCTTGATATCCTGTTTGAGGCGCTCGTGCATGCGACGGAGGTTGTCACCGCCCTTGGCTACAAAGGCTTTGCGTTGCTCTTCGCGTTCTTTGGCTCGTTCCTCACGGGCTTTCTGGCGCTCGAGGTACTCTTTATGGCGCTGTTCACGCTCTTTGCGACGCTCGCGGAGTTCGACGAAGAACTCTTTCTTGGTAGCAAAGAAGCGGTCGCACTCGGCGCGGTACTCCTCGTAGATGGATTGGTTGTTTTTCTTTGGCGCAAAACCGATCTTACGCCAAGCGTTCTGCAGTTCCTGCACTTTGGCAGTCGCCTCTTCCCACTGTTTGGCATTCCACGGCTCTCCGTTGACGATCGGCTCGTTGATGGCTTTCATCTGCTCGATGATCGCCTGCTTGGCCTCGAGATTCGCTTTCTCGCGGTTGTGCAGCTCATCGAAATACGCCTGATGTTTCTTATTGATGACAGTCGAAGCGGCTTTAAAGCGGTTCCACAGGTCCTCGCGCAACTCGCGGGCCACAGGACCTATCTCTGTCCACTCGTCGTGCAGTTGTTGCAGCGCACGGGATGCTTCGACGATGTTCTCGTTGTTCTGCAGTTTCTCTGCGGCCTCACACAGCAAGGTCTTGAGCTCGAGGTTCTTCTTGAAATCCAGATCCCGCAACTCAATATTGATCTTCACCAGGTCATAGAACTGCTCCTGATATTGTTGGTACGCCTTGCGGATTGCCTGGGTCTCGGTAGCCGGAACGACACCTATCTTCTTCCATTCGGCCTGAAGTTCACGCATTTTCTGCAAGTTCGCCATCACGCCGTCGGCATTGGCACCCTCTACCATCTGCTGCATCTCATCGAGGATAGCGCGCTTGCGGGCCAGGTTCTCTTTCTCCTCTTTTGCCTGCGCGGCAGCTTCCTCTGCCCGCTTGGCTTTGTAGATTGCCAACAATTCTTTGAATTGTTCTTCGTGTTGATTCACTTGTTCCTCTACATCGTCCGCGATCGTATAGAACTGAGTTTTGAGATGATCCACCTGCTCTTTGGTAGCCGATTCATTCTGCTCAAGCAACGCTTTGAGCTCATCAATAATTTCTTGTCTTGTGTTAGCCATAAACAATAATTTTAGCACTGCAAAAAACCTTTGCGGCTGCAAAGGTACTGCTTTTTTCTGACATATGCAAGCCCAAACGCGATTTTCTCTCCATTTTTTACGGTATATATTTGCACAAATCATTTTTTTTTTGTAACTTTGCGCCCGATTTAGATTGCGTAAATATGTGCTTATGAAAAATATAGCTTTTATCATCAATCCCGTTTCGGGAAGCAAGGAGACGCAAAACGCGAAGCGTAAGTTGCCGAAATTGATCATGCAAACGCTGGATGCAGCGCAGTGGTTGCCGAATATCGTGTTTACGGAGCGTCCGGGTCATGCAACGGAGTTGGCGTATCAGTTTGCCCGCATGGGCTTTGATGCCGTGGTGGCTGTAGGTGGCGACGGCACGGTAAATGAGGTGGCTCGCGGATTGGTGAAAGGCGAGAAAATGAAGCTGAAAGGTGAACGGGCAACGGCGCTCGGTATCCTGCCGATGGGTAGCGGAAACGGGTTTGCGCGGCACCTCAACATACCTATTCGTCCGCAAAAAGCGCTGGAGATGATCAACCACAGCGAGCCGATTGCCGTGGACTACGGTTTGGCAAACGGTAAACTCTTCGTCAGCACGTGTGGCACGGGTTTTGATGCCGTGATAGCAGATCATTTTGCCGGCAGTAACAAACGCGGGTTTGCCACTTATTTCCAGAATATCATCAAGGATGTCTTCTCGTATCACCCGCAGACGTATCATCTTGTGGGCGACGGGTTGGACGTAACGCACAAAGCCTTCCTGATTACTTTTGCGAACGCGAACCAGTGGGGCTACGAGGCGATGATTGCGCCGAAAGCGAGCCTGCAAGACGGTAAGATGGATATCATGATGATGTCGAGCAACGCCTTGTTAGGAAGTGCCAGCCTGGCGTTACGCTTGTTCACGGGCAGCATCGACGATAGTCATTTCATGGACACGATCCGTGCGAAAGAAGTGACGCTCGAGCGCGAAGAGGCAGCGCCCTTCCATATTGATGGCGATCCGGTGGAGATGGAGAAAGATATACATATCCAAATTATCGAGGACGGCTTGCACGTGCTCGTGGAGAAACGATTCTAAGCTATGACATTGAAGATCATCAATAAGAGTTCCAACCCGCTGCCGAAGTACGAGAGTGCCCAGGCTGCCGGAATGGATATACGGTGCCACATCGCGGAACCGATCACCTTGGCTCCTATGGAGCGCAAACTGATCCCGACGGGTCTGTTCATTGAGTTGCCTGCAGGCTACGAGGCACAGATTCGTCCGCGTAGCGGTTTGGCGCTCAAGCGCGGTTTGACAGTGCTCAACACCCCGGGTACGATAGACGCGGACTACCGAGGCGAGGTAGGCGTGATCCTGATCAACCTTAGCGGCGAGCCGCAGACCATCGAGCCGGGGGAACGTATCTGCCAGATGGTGATTGCCAAACATGAGACACCGGAAGTGGTGGAAGTAGAAGAACTGAGCGACACCGAGCGCGGTGCCGGCGGATTTGGGCATAGTGGTCGGAAGTAAAGTCATATTGGTAGCGTTGCTTTCGCAGTTCATGTACTACTGGTACGCGGCGCGGCAGGCGATTGACAACAAGCAGTACCCCGAGGCGTACGTCTTGTTGCAGTTCTGTAACGAGCTCAAGCCGGATGATGCGCAGACGCTCTATTACCTGGGGGCGATGCAGAGTGCGTTGCGCCATGATAACGAAGCCAAAACTTCTTACGAGCGCGCCTACGCGCTAAGCAAGAAAGATGCACCGGATGAGTTATTAGATCAGCTCATGAACATCTACGTCCATGAGGAGGACTGGAAGAAGGCCTTAGAGATACGGGACGTGCTGGATGAGAAAAACGGCTACGACGAGATGAGTGCGATCACGCGGTACCGTATCTACGCCATGCAGAACAAACCCAAACAAGCCATTAAGGCCGTGGATGACTACCTGAAGACCGACCCGAATAACTTGCGGTTTCAGTTATTCCGGCTGGAGTTACTGGAACACACGAAGGCGAAGAAAAAGGAGTTGTATGCGCAGTATGAACGGATATTGGAGTTGGATCCATACAACGCGATGGTACTCAATAACTACGCTTACCATCTGGCCACGCACGGAGGCGATCTGAACAAAGCGGAACGAATGAGTGGTCTCGCTATTCACGAGCAGCCGAACAACCCCGTTTTTCTGGACACCTACGGCTGGATATTGCACCTCAAAGGACAGGACGAGTTAGCGAAGTTCTATCTCACCAAAGCCCTACAAAATGCCCAAGGAGACGCAGAAGAAATACAACAACATCTTGAAGCGGTTAAATAACATAGTATATGTGCTGGCCCTGCTGGTATTGGTAGGCTGCGGGACGAAGAAGAAAACGGTCAGCGGTGAAAAGTCAGCGGTTAGCGAGCCTGCCGCTCCTGCATGGCACACCTGCCTCACCCAAGCACGGGCAACGGTAACGACGGACGACAATAGAGTGTCGGCCAACGTCACGATGCAGACCGTGCGGGACTCGATGATCGTGATTAGTGTGATGCCCATTTTTGGCATGGAGATGATCCGCCTCGAAGCGACTCCGATGGAGCTGACCGCGATCGATAAGATGCAGGGACGGTATGCCAAGGCACGTTTTGCGGACCTCAACCGCAAGCTCACGCCAAGCCTCAACTGGGATATCCTGCAGCAGTTGTGTAGCGCGGAACTGCCCACCGGCGAAGAGAAAGCACGCCTGCAGTACCTGTTTGACAAAAAGACGATTGAACTGGTGCTGGACTACAACCCGCGTAAACTGGATGTACCGGTGCGCGTGACGAACCAACCGCTCACCAAATACCAACAAGTAGATATTACGAAATGGCTGTAAAACGAAACATATTAGTCTTTGCTCTTTGCTCATTATTCCTTGTTCCCGCCTTTGGCGAGAGCGTGAAGGACTTGCAGAAAAAGCAGAAGAAGCTGCAGCAAGAGATCGAGCAGACGAACAAAATGCTCAAACAGACCAAAAAGGACGAGACGGCGACGCTGAACAAACTGGAGTTGTTGGGTAAGAACATCCAGAACCAGAAGCAACTGATCCGTACCTTGGACAATGAGATCACGGCACTCAACCGCGAGATGAATGCGTTGACAAACACCCGTGACTCGTTGCAGGTCGTGCTGGAGGGCTATAAGAACGACTACGCGATGATGATTCGCAAGAGTCATTTTGCCCGCGTACAGCAGTCGCCTCTTTTATTCCTGCTCAGTAGTGACAGTTTCCAACAATTAGCCCGCCGTGCGAGGTATCTGCAGGAGTTCGCCCATTTCCGTCAGCAACAGGTGCATCGTATCGAAAACACACAGGCGGAGATCGATATCCAGAATGATCTGTTGCAAGCCAACAAGAACGACAAACAGACGGCCCTTTCTTCGCGCAAAAGGGAGCAGGAGAACCTCAAACGCGACGAACGCAAGCAGCAGAACATGCTCAGTCAACTCAAGTCCAAAGAGAAAGACCTGAGCAAGCAACTGCAACAGAAGCAGAAGAAGGTCAATGAGTTGAATAAGAAGATCGATGAGATGGTGCGCAAAGAGGCGGAGAAAGCCTCCAAGACCACCCTTACCAAGGAGCAACAACTGATTGCGGGCGGGTTTGAGGCCAACAAAGGTCGTCTGCCGTGGCCGGTAGAGAAAGGTATGATCTCGGGGCATTTCGGTAAGCAACAACACCCCGTCTATTCGCAGGTAATCATGGACAACAAGGGTATCTACCTGCAGACGGTTGCAGGAGCCAAAGCGCGCGCGGTATACAAGGGAGAAGTGACGAGTTGCTTTATGGTGGGCGGCACCTATGCCGTGATCGTGCAACACGGTAATTACCGCACCGTCTATTCGAACCTCAAGAGCCTGAGCGTCAAACAGGGCGATAAGGTAGAGACCAAACAGGCGATTGGTACCATCTTTACCGACCCCGAACAGGATCAGAAAACGGAATTATATTTCCAAATATACAAAGACAGAAACATTCTAAATCCCGAATTATGGATCGCAAAATAAGTCGAGCGGTTCGACACCCGCTTATTTTCATAGTAATGATACTCCTTCTGGTGGGCTGCAAGCAGAACAACTGGGTGGACTGGAAGACGCAGAATGAGTTATGGCTCACGCAGAACGCGGCCAAGGACAGTCAGGTCAAAAAGACCTCGACAGGACTGCAGTACAAGATACTCGCAGATCCGACTCCCTTGGATGCCAAGCCCAACAAAACGAGTTATGTCACCTGCGATTACGTGCTCAAACTCATTAACGGCAATGAACTCGAACGCGGACATGCTACGTTCGCTTTGAGTTCGGTCATCAGCGGCTTTGCTGAGGGTTGCTGCCTAATCCATAACAACGGCGACATTCGTCTGTTCATCCCTTTCTACCTGGCCTACGACAAGACCAAAGTGGATGACGGCGATGAGTACAACGCCGTCGGCAACGAGGGTACGGAAGGGACCCACAGTTATATCCCGCCATACTCTACCTTGATTTACGACATCCATATATGCGGCGTCTCGGGAAACAATTGATACTATTCGCGGTGGGTCTGCTGTTGGCTTCCTGCGAAGGCACCACTTTCAAGTCCAGCGTTCCTGTCTATCCCGTGCGGGTGAAGATCAACATGGACCTGGGTGAGTTTGTGCATTTCCGCAACAAGTCACAGGGAGACTATATTGAGGTGCACCCCGACGGGTTCTCATACAACGGCAAGTGGATCTATCCGCTGGGCGATAACATGTACGGCTACGGAGGTGTGCTGGTGTACGTGAGTGTCAACGGCTATGATGCTTATGATATGGCATGTCCCTATTGTGCCGGACACGGGATGCGAAACAGCTGCACCATCGACGGCATGTACGCCGTCTGCCCGCATTGCGGAGAGCAATACGATCTAGCCTCCGGAACCGCCATGCCGCAGAAAAGTATCAGTAAAGAGACCCTCAAAAGGCTTCAGATTATTTCCTCTTCCAACACCCTTACCATCAGCCAATGATCCGCAAAGAAGATCTTATATCCATCGGCGTACTCAAACGTACCCATTACAAAGACCTGCCGGACTTCGTGTTCGTGCAGCGCGACGGACTATTTGTTCCTTTCCGCTCATCTGAGATAGCGTCCCTTATGGGAGAAGAGGTATTTGTACCCAAATGCGATATGGAGATAGAGGAAGATGAGATGGCTTGGGTGGATTTTGAAGGTTGGACCGTAGTAGATGGTGATCTGACCATAGGAAAGATCGTGCGAGTAGATGATAGCACGATGAATATTTTCGCGGAACTCGAAGACGGTCGCATGTTGCCCTTGCACGAAGATTTTATTGTAGAGATAGACGAAGAGGCACGTGTGTTGCACGTAAATTTACCTTTTTCTTTATGAGCCAGAAACTGACCACAGCCGAGATGGGACGCATGAACGTCGACCAGTACCGAGAGGCAGCCAAACTGCCGCTCGTGGTGGTGCTCGACAATGTGCGCAGCCAGCATAATGTGGGAGCAGTCTTCCGCACCGCAGACGCCATGCGGATTGAACGGGTTGTACTCTGCGGAATCTGTTGCTGCCCGCCCAATGCAGAAATTCATAAGACCGCGCTCGGAGCCGAAGAATCGGTCGAATGGCAATATTACAAGGACACTTTGGAGGCCGTCCAGGCCCTGAAAGCCGAAGGCTACACCGTCTATGCCGTCGAACAAGCACATGATTCCATCACCCTCGAAGAGGCGGCGGAACAACTGCCGGAGAAAGTAGCCGTCGTCCTTGGGCACGAAGTGTTCGGAGTACAACAAGAAGTCGTAGATAACTGCAGTCAATGTATCGAGATACCTCAATACGGAACAAAGCACTCGATGAACGTGAGTGTCACCGCGGGCATCGTCATGTACCGCTTAGCCTCCTCGCTCCGTCGCGCGACAAAAGCGTAGCGATTGCCGCGATTCAAGCCGGCGCGGATGCCATCTATATCGGTGCACCAGCTTACGGTGCGCGACAGGCGGCCGGCAACTCGCTGGAGGACTTGGCGGAAGTGGTGCAATATGCCCATACCTACGGCGTACAGGTGCTCGTGACGGTCAACACCCTGCTCCACGACGAGGAGTACGCAGATGCCGTACAGATGATTCACCGGCTCTTTGAGATTGGTGTCGATGCGCTTATCATCCAGGACCTGCACCTGCTTGATTTCGATCTGCCGGCTATCCGTCTGCACGCTTCTACCCAATGCGATAATCGCACGCCCGAACACGTGGCGCACCTGCGTGACTTGGGTTTCAAACGTGCCGTTCTGGCTCGCGAACTATCCATCGACGAGATACGCGCCATCCATGATGCCGTGCCCGACATCGAACTCGAAGCCTTTGTACATGGTGCGTTGTGCGTTTCCTATTCCGGACGATGCTATATATCCGAAGTGCTTGCTAACCGTAGCGCCAACCGCGGTGCCTGTGCACAGTTCTGCCGCATGGCGTACGACGTGTTGGACGAGTCCATGAACGAGGTGCTGGACGAGACCGGACAACCGATTCATCAGCGGCATGTCTTGTCCCTACAAGATCTGGACCGGAGTGCCTATCTGCAAGAACTGATTGATGCCGGCGTGACGACTTTTAAGATCGAAGGCCGACTCAAAGATGCCGATTACGTCACCAATATCGTAGCTTATTATCGGGAGAAATTGGATGCCTTCCGGAAACAGACTTCTGTTATCAGCCGCAGTTTTGAACCGAATCCGGAAAAGACCTTTCATCGAGGCGCCACCGATTATTTCCTGCACGGCCGCACACGTCCGATGGCCAATTGGGATACACCAAAATCGACCGGAGAATATATCGGTCAGGTACTGGAAGCTCACGGCAACACGCTCCGTGTGCGGCTCCAAGAAGGCGTTGTGCTTCATAACGGCGACGGCCTCACAATAGGCAGCGAAGGCTTCTCCGTCAACGGTGTCGAAGGAAACCTCATCAAGATCAATAAGCCACTAACCACTAATCCGCTAACCGCTAACCGTTTATACCGAAACTTGGATACCGAGTTCGTTAAGAATCTGCACTCCGAGCGCCGTATTCCCGTGGATATACTCTTCCGCGAGACCGAAAACGGATTCAGCTTGCGCATAGGCAATAAGGAACGTATGTTCGAGTACGCGCACGAGCCGGCGAAGAATGCCGAAAAGGCTTTGGAGACGATCCGCACGCAACTGTCCAAACTCGGCGATACACCTTATATAGCGCGCAACGTGCGCATCGAGAGCGCACCCTATTTTATACCCATTAGCATCTTGAACGAATGGAGACGAAATACGATCATCTGATGACTTGCCGATACTGCCTGTTGTTTGAACTCGGGCATTGCCGCAAACTCAATCCTTATCCAAAGGATAAGGAACCTCGTTATCTGCGTTTGCGTACAGGCAAAGTGCTCGCGCTCCATTTTGATTGTAAAACCTGCCAAATGACCGTGGACGAATGTTAGCGCTTCTTTTCTCTCTTGTTTTGCATGTCGCCGCAGGCGAAAGTATCAACGCGGCTTTAGACTCCGCACGGGCTGTCTATGCCGATCGCGGGGAACGCACCACCATCTATATCGCGCCGGGCACCTACCAGGAAGAACTGACCATCGACATTCCGGGTCTCCGACTAAAAGGCACCTCCAAGAAAGCGCCGGCAAAAATCACCTGGTACTATGGTCACGGCTATCAATACGCCTCGATGGGAGACACACCGAACTACGGCGGCAGCCGTACACGCCGTTGGAATGCGTCCGTACTCGTTACCGCACCCGATTTTTATGCGGAGAATATCATCTTCGAGAACTCGTTTAACCTCTACGTAAGCGAGAAAGAGGCCAAAGACAGCCTCGTTGATATCTCGCAATCGGACATGCCTTGGACGGAGAAAGAGCGGCCGAAGAAAGTCATGCCACCCCGTCCGAAAGAGGTAGGTTCCACCGAGGTAGCCAAACGCGCCTACCGCGAACGGGCTGCTGCCATCTCCTTCACCGAAACAGCCACCAATGCCTACCTCAAAAACTGTACGGCGATCGGTAAACAAGACGTCTTGTACGGCGATCAGGGAGCATCGATCTACTGGAAAGGCGGTGTGCTGTCCGGAGCCGTGGATTTTATCTTCGGAGCCATGAAACTGGTGGTGGATCATGCAACCATCATCGCCAACGTCACCGACGAGAAACACGATAACTGCTATATCTCAGCTGGTAGAAGCGGCACCGAAGACAGTATCGCACACGGCATGCTCTTCTGGCATTGTCATATCCAATCGCCCGTACCCCAACGGACTTGGCTGGCGCGTCCCTGGCGCTGGTGGGGACAAACCGTCTGGGCATATACCACATGGGACAACGACGTACTCGTTCCCGAAGCTTGGCACACCGGGCTGACCAAAGACAAAGAATGTCCGAATAGTTACGAATACAAATCCCAAGACCGCTCCGTCGGTCGACCGAATTGGGTCACCATTCTCACCAAACCCATCCTGCCCGACGGCACTAAAATAGACCCGAAAACGTGGTAATTATAAAAAATATCCTACAAATCGAAAAAACATCCAAAAATACTTGCGTAATTCAAAAAAAAGTAGTACCTTTGCGCCGCAAAGGTTTTTGTAACAAACAACTCGTACCCTATATGAACACAAAACGATTCTTTTTATTCGCGATACTGATCACAGCGATCAGTTTGTGTGCTCACAGCCAGGTTCTCCTGTTGGAAGAAGATGAGAATGGCGTGGTAGAGCAGATTGTTGAGAAGGCTGTCACGCCGCAAGTCCAACCTGCTACAACCTCCGCGCCGACGATGGTGGTGGAAGAGGAAGAAGAACAACTCTTCCTTAATGACCAGAAGCCGCAGCCGACACCCTCGCGTACCAAGAGCGAGCCGGTGGAGCAACCCAAGCCGAGTCGCTCATCCAGTTCCGAGTCTGTGCAGCCCCAGCAACAGCAGCAGAACGGTTTGACGCTGGAGGAGGATGAGGAAGAGATAGCGCGCAAGGAAGCCGAGCGCAAAGCAGCAGAAGAAGCTGCACGTCTCGAAGCAGAGCGCAAAGCAGCGGAAGAAGCTGCACGTCTCGAAGCAGAGCGTAAAGCAGCCGAAGAGACCGCACGTCTCGAAGCAGAGCGTAAAGCAGCCGAAGAGGCCGCACGTATCGAAGCAGAGCGTAAAGCAGCCGAAGAGGCCGCACGTATCGAAACAGAGCGCAAAGCAGCGGAAGAAGCTGCACGTCTCGAAGCCGAGCGCAAAGCAGCGGAAGAAGCCGCACGTCTCGAGGCAGAGCGTAAGGCCGCCGAAGAGGCCGCTCGTATTGAAAGGGAGCGTCTGGCGGCGGAAGAAGCCGCGGCCGCAGCTGCTGCAGCGGCAGCAGGAACGGCAGTGGTAGCGCCGGCCGTAACGGAACCGGTGGTGCTGGAAACCACCGTAGAGACGATTGGTGGAGGAGTGGCAACTGCCGACAGCGCCCTGAACGCAGCACGTAAGGCACAGAAAGCAGCCGAAGAAGCGGCACGTATCGCCCAAGCCAAAGCGGACTCTATCATGCAGGTACAACGCGAGCAGGAAGAGCAACTGCGTCGTTTGCAAGAGCAGAAAAAAGCGGCTCAGGAAGAGCGTGCACGCGAAGATGCTATCTTGATGGAACGCGCAAGAGCGGAAGCCGAGGCACGCGCGAAAGCCAAAGCCGAAGCCGAGAGAAGAGCTCAACTGGAAGAAGAGCGTCGTTTTGCAGCCTCCGAAGCACAAATGAACGCCCAGCAAGAGACCAAGAAGGAGAACATCTTCGACCGTTACTACAAGCATAACGGACAAGAACAACTCTCCATCCTTAGTGTCGGTTATTCCACTTATTTTGCTTTGGATAAGGGCCTCTACTCCAGCCCGACGGAGACTTTCTTCAAACGGCATACCCTCAATTTCGAGATCCTCGAATGGCGTGTTAAATGCTTCGGTATGCAGATGTTTAACTTCGAGATAGGTCTCAACTCCCAAGAGGACTTCGGCAGTACGCTGGAGCGCGGAGGTTCAACCGAAACGTCCATCACCAATGCAGAATTCAAGACCATGTGGTTTGCATACAAACCGGCGATGAAATTCTACATCCCCTGCACCAAATGGCTGGCGGTAGAATTGTACGGCGGTATCGAAGTGGAGCTGAGCAAATTCTGGGCGACCATGAGCCGAAGTTATTATCCAGACACCTCCATACCAGAGCAGAACTTCTTCTTTGGTGCTTACGGTGGTCTGGGATTCATGTTCACCCCGACGCCATACGTACCGCTGGAGTTAAAGGCGGAGTACCGTCACCCCGTGAAGGGCAACACCGCGATCGTGCCGCAAGGAATGTACATCTCCTTGCAAGTGCATCTGGCCGCCAAGACCCGAAAAAGATAATTTTATAACAAACCCTTTTAATACATGACACAATTATGAGAAAACATTTGATTCTCGGCGTTGCAATCGCCGCTGTTGCTCTGATGTTCACCGCTTGTGGTGGTAGTACCCGCATGACGAAAGCTACCTCTACCCGCGTAGATTTGGCTAAGAGCGTTCGTTGCATCCCTACTCTGGCTACCCTCGATGTACGCGCTACCCGCGTTACTGCTACTGCGTATGCCAATGAGCTCGAGTCCCTCAATGCAGAGGAGCAGAAACAAGCTGTGGTAGCCAAAGCACTTGCTACCGTCAACGGAGACGTGATGCTCGCTCCGCAGTTCTCTACCGCCAAAGGTCCGGACGGCAAGATGACTTCCATCACCGTTACCGGTTACTCGGCTTCCATTAAGTCCTTCCGTCCGATGACAGAGGCTGACTTTGAGTTCAATCCCGATGCAGAGCTCTTACAGGCTCGCACCCCGGATCGCGTTGCGCTCAACACCCTGACCGTTGCTGAGATGGAGTATTCCGCTAAGAAATCGGTTGCTCTCACACCGGTAGAGTTGGTTGGTAAGAACGAAGAGTCTGCCCTCAAACTGGCAAAAGAGAAAATGCTCCGTCAGGAGAAGATGGACGTGCTCTTTGGCGAGCAATACACCGTTACCATCAACAACGGTGCAGTAAGCGCATTCACCCTCACCGCTTTCCCGGGTAAGTACGCTACCTATCGTAAGACCAACAAACGCGAGATGCTGGCTGTTAAGCCTTCTGCTAAACCTGCTGTGTTCTACCAGACGATCGCTGCTGACATCCAGACCGTTGCACCGCGTGCACAACTCAAATTCGGTACCGGTAACACCCAGGCTACCGAGTCGGAACTCAAAGAGACCGCACGCGCAGCTGCGCTCAAGAAGTTCAATGCAGACTTCCTGCTCAACGAGACTTTCTATTTTGACTATCAGGACAAAGTCATCACCCACGTTACCATCTGCGGTACACCGGCGGTATATGCTAACTTCCGTCCGTTGCAGAAAGATGAGCTCGTAGATGCTAAACTCGTTCCGTTCTCCGGCGAAGGAGCTTCGGCAGTAGGTGAAGCACCGGCTGGACTGTTCGATAGCCTCAAGAATCTGTTCAAGAAAAAATAATTCCCAATAAAATAGGGGACAAAAAAAATAGCGCTCAGTTGAGCGCTATTTTTATTTAACGGCTTTGAAACTCATATCGAGACTCTTGTAACTGTGCGTCAGAGCTCCTACCGAAACGAAGTCCACACCCTGGATCGCGTAGTCGCGGAGCGTATCGATCGTGATACCGCCACTGGACTCAATCTCCATATGTCTGCCGGCTGTCTTCTCCCACGCACGAATGAGATCCACCGCCTCTTTCGTCTTTGCGGGAGTGAAGTTATCCAGCATGATCCGATCAGGGATATTGGTCGCCAGCGCCTCATTGATCTCATCGAAATTACGCACCTCGATCTCGATCTTCATGTTGAGGAATTTCTGCGCTTTCTCGGGGTGCTCGGAAGCACTCTCCTTACAATAATCGCGTGCACGTGTGAGCGCGTTCGTGATACCGCCGGCGAAGTCCACATGGTTATCTTTCAGCAGAATCATGTCGAACAGACCGATACGGTGGTTCATACCGCCGCCTAAAACCACCGCCTCTTTCTCCAGATAACGCAGACCCGGAGTCGTCTTACGCGTATCGAGCACATGGCATCCCGTGTCCTCAATCAGGCTCTGGTACTTATGCGCGGTCGTCGCGACACCCGACATCCGTTGCATGATATTGAGCATCGTGCGCTCAATCTGCAGCAGACTCAGTTCTTTGCCGTACACCTTAAACGCGATATCGCCCGGCTTCACATGATCGCCGTCATGCAAAAACTGCTCGAAGCGGCATTCGGGATCGAAATAGTTGATGATCTCTTTCGCCACCTCTACACCGGCGAGCACACCCGTGTCCTTGATGATGAGTTGCTGGCACCCCATCTGCGTGGGCGGAATACAACTGAGCGAGGTGTGATCACCGTCGCGGATATCCTCTTCAAACCAGATAGCAATCAGTTTACGAAGTTCTTGTTTGTCCATATATTTTTCATTTTAAAAGTTTTCTATTCGTGGTGATACGGCTCACCGTTCAGGATCGTCATCGCGCGGTACAACTGCTCCACCATAAAGAGCCGTACCATCTGGTGCGAGAACGTCATCTTACTCAGGCTCACCATCCCTGCCGCGCGGTCGTACACCGCTTGCGAGAAACCGTACGGACCACCAATCACAAACACCACATCCTTCCCCGACGACATCCGTTTCTGCATGTACGTCGCAAAAGCCATGCTCGTGTACTCCTGTCCCCGCTCGTCCAGCAGAATCAGGTCCGCACTCGTACCTACCGCCTTGAGGATCAACTCCCCTTCTTGCGTTTTCTGCTGGTCGGTCGTCAAATGCTTGGTCTGCTTCAACTCCGGGATCACCTGCAGCGCAAACGGGATATAATGTCCCAGACGCTTGACGTACTCGCCAATGAGTGCGTCCAGATGCGCGTCCGTCGTCTTACCTACTATGAGCAGGGTCACCTTCATCGACTCTTACCGCACGCGGATCTTCTGACCGATCTGCAAGATCTTCGTCTCCTTGATGCCGTTCAGTTGGCAGAGTTTCTTCACTGTCGTGCCGTATTTCTTCGCGATACCCGACAAAGTGTCGCCGCTACGCACCTTATGGTACTTACGAGCCGCAGCCTCAGCACGCGCCTGTTTCATAGCCTTGATACCGATCACGTACTCGTCTGGGTTCTTCAACTGTCCCGTCGTGAAATCCACTACATTCGCCGGGTTCATCGCTTCACCCAGATAACGGATCTCCCAGTGCAGGTGACTACCTGTCGATCGACCGGTGTTACCACCCAAGCCCAATACATATCCTGCTTTCACCGGCTCGTACTCGTCCACCATCGGACGGCTCAGGTGACCATAGACCGTCTCCAGACCGTTGTCATGACGAACGACCACGAAATAACCGTATCCTCTCGGGTCCCAGCCCACGATACGTACCTGTCCAGGCCAAGCCGAACGAATACTATCGCCCACCTGTACCTTGATATCCGTACCTTTGTGCATCCGGTTTCTACGCCAACCGTACGGACTCGTCACATAGCCCGGAGCCGGCAACACAAAGCCCGCCATCGGGATACGAACATCCTCTTTAAGGCTGTCGAACATCGTGCCGTAGGGGTTCACGCGCTCATCGGTCCAGACAAAATGATAGATACTGTCCGCAGGGTGATGGTTGATCAGGTTGGTGTCCAGCATGAACTGCGGAGCAATCTTATACACCACGTCGCCCTCTTTCGTGCGCACCACGATCTTCTGCGGCAGCAGGTCCAGGTCGCAGCCTAAAATCAAAGTATCGTGCGAGAACAAACCCGCCAGACATTCCGGCAACTGCGAGGCCCGCACGTCGATATCATCCAGTTCCTCCAACTCATCACCGCTATCTACGGCCGTCGAGTCGATAGGAGGGGTCAAACCCAAGTCTTCACTAAAAATATTATCTGCTGTTAATGGAAGCAGAGACAGTGCCAGCAGAATCCACAAAGATGTAAGATAACGCATATAATTCCTAATCCAACTAAAATACTACAAATAGCAATCAACCATTTTTTCCATGCGGCCATGCCTTTCTTTACCTTCGGTAACTTCACGATCGGGAATGCCACCTGCTCGGTCAGCGTGCGACCAAACGGCACAGAGATAATCGCATCCGCGTTGATCGCCCAACCGTTTGCGTTCAGCACCGGCGCCAGGTTACGACGACGTAACTTCAGATACGCCATCACCATACTCGGACCCGAGATAACCAGCAGAATACATGCCAGCACCACCAGATATTGCCACCATGCAAAGCCCTTCATACCTGTAGCAACAGCTGCCAAAGCTGTACCGATCATACCTAAAGCCATACCGATCGCCGCAAAGATACCGGCAAACTTAGCAATATCGAACGCGGGTTTCTGCTCGGCTTTCGGATCAGCGACTGCCGCGTCCGCCTTCGCCGTCAAGTCACCAAAGGCCTTGGCATCTTTCTCGGCTGCCGACTTATTGATCTTCTCCTCAATCCACTTCGAGAACTTACGGTACGGGGTCCAGAATGCCTGACGAATCGAAATCGGGTTGTCGATGATCTTCGTCACCGTTGCGTCGTAATCCAGACCGTCGTTGTCGTAGAACACCGCATTCTTACCGATACTGAGGTTATTGACCTCACCCTGCGTCATTGCGGCCACGATCTGCAGACTCTTACCCGTCTTCTGGTTGATGCAGTTGCAGTAAATCAAATACATCCCGCTCAGCGGTGCCTGACTGTCGTGCTTCGCCGGATCGTTCACACGCATACAGAGCTTGCACGCACGTTGATCTATAATGAGTGTACCGGCCTCGAACGATGCTATCGTGGCACTATCCCGGTCATAGAAGTCCTCCAGCGTCACAAAGTTACGCAACAATCTGTAGAAATCGCGGTGAATCAACAGCAATTTACGCAGCGGCATAAACTCCGCCTTCGCTGCCTCCAAAGCCGCAGCATTCGCACCTTCCGCCGCAGCCTTCGCTGCCTCCCAATCGGCAATCTGCTTACCCATCTCCAGGAACTTCTTCTCCGTCATTCCCGGCTTAGGAGCGTCCTCCGGAATAACGGCCAGACCCAGTTTCTGCAGTTTCTCCTGCTCGAAATACGCAGCGTACTCTGCCTGCTTCTCCTTATAAGCCGCGATCACATCTGCCTCTAACGGTGCTGCCGGAATCGGTTGCTCCTCGATGCTCACCGCTTCAATCGCTGCCTGCACAGCTGCCAGACTTACTACCCCATCCTTTGCCAGTTTCTCGGCAACTGCCTTGATGGCTTCGTCTGCGATATTTTCAATATCGATGACATCGCTTTGCTCAAACAGACTCTTCGCATCTTTCAGCGTCGCACACAGATAATCTGCCGTCGCAATCACTTCTTTCACACGCAGTTTACCGTCGCCGTCAAGATCCATCAGACTCAACGAATCGCTGCTGATCTCCAGGCCTGTGGTCGGACAACTCAGCACCGTCCACATCTTCTTATCCAACTCGCCTAAATGACGGATATCCTCCGCCGATTGAATACGCACGCGGGTCACACCACCCACATTCGCAAAACTCCAGTTATAACTAGCCATAATATATAGTTTATTGATCAATTTTCAAAAATCCGGCACAAAATTACAAAAAAATTTGCACATATGCAAAAAAAATCGTACCTTTGCACGCTTTTTTCGCTGAGATAGTGAAAAGAGGCTAACTGAAGTTTAATTTTTAACGCTTGGTAAGCCAAGGCTGAGCCAAGCACAATTCTACCACATGGCAGAAAATCTTTCTCTCCAGAACTTCGACTGGGATGCCTATGAAGCACAAAAGCAAGGCAAACAAAACGAAGAAGAAATCCAAAAGTATAATGACACCCTGAGCGCCATCAAGGACAATGAAGTCGTTGAGGGTACCGTCATCAGTATCAACAAACGCGAAGTCGTTGTGAACGTAGGCTACAAGTCGGACGGTATCGTTCCGGCTTCTGAGTTCCGTTACAACCCCGAGCTCAAAGTAGGCGACAAAGTAGAAGTCTACATCAAGAGCCAGGAGGACAAGAAGGGCCAACTCGTGCTCTCCCACAACGAGGCACGCACCGCTCGCGCTTGGGACCGCGTTAACGAGGCTTACAACGCAGGTGAGATCGTTACCGGTTACATCAAATGGCGTTCGAAAGGCGGCATGATCGTGGACGT
>Ga0247611_10000439_pt1 | contig 84813 bp, 67 predicted proteins | sample 177DNAGHGhighgp2_FD_192422 | JGI IMG/M metagenome (GOLD analysis project Ga0247611, IMG submission 192422) | Sheep rumen microbial communities from Palmerston North, Manawatu-Wanganui, New Zealand - 1770 DNA GHGhigh gp2 | ecosystem: Host-associated > Mammals > Digestive system > Stomach > Rumen... | reverse complement strand
ACAGCCCAAGGCGTGCCGTCCTTCATGAAGGTCTCTATCTGACCTGTCGTCGTCACAGACGGGTTCAGGCGATTGATAGTGTATGTAGTCTGCGACTTACCGTCTGCGGAAGTAATGGTGAAGACAGCTCCGTTGACCGTATAATTGATATCCAGCAACTGACCGTCTTTCTTTGAGATCTCCACCTCCGGCATCTTTTCTGCCTCTACGGAATAGATATGATTCTCTGCGTCTACCGTATTGAGGATACCGCTCTCGAGGTTCCATGTCTCCGGCGTTGCATCCGTGCCTTTAATCTCGCGGAAGACATAAACGGTAGTACTGTCTGTTCCATTCTCAGCGGCTACATTCACCGTCACTGCATTGCCTTTCTTGGTCATAGTGAAAAGTTGGTGAACATTAGTCGGGGTAATAGTCATATTCGGCAGTTTCGTTGTACCGGACGGCAGATTGACAAAGACGGTATCACCCTTCTGCTGCGTGGGGTACGAACCGAACGAAGCAGTGTAGTTCAGCGATGTGACAGCCTCACGGTGGAGCACAACGGTATAAACAGTACTATCACGTCCCTCTACGTTGGCGTTCTCACCGTAGTTCACTACTTTGGCCTTCAACTCACCGTTCACCCATTCGCCGTTATTCAACCACTCGATGGTCTGCGTCTGGTCATGTACCGCGCCGGTAAATTTCAGGCTCGGCATGCTCAGTATAGTAGTATTCGCCGGCACACTGTACGTGAACGTATTACCGCTCTTCGTAGTCGCCTTTCCGTTCACGGTCGCTGCCGTCAGTTGCGAGTTATAGACGAAATGAATCTGGTCGTACATCACGCTGGACTCATAGATCGTACTTCCACCAAACTGTTTGGCGTTTTCCTGATCGCAGGACGACAGCATCACATTGAATTTGGATACCGTACCTACGCCCGTATAACTGATCGGCACGTTCACTGTTTGCCAGCTATTGAGCGAAGAGAAATCGCCGGTATAATTGCTCTCTTTGTAGTTCGTCCCATCGGACATGGTGAGCCACATTTTCCAATTGGTAATACTACTGGTGGAAAGCGGTTTTACAAGGAACTCAAAGGCTTCCGGGGTATTTTTGAACTCTGTTCCGACAGAAGCATTCTTCGTCACGCTGGAGGTAGAGTTTCCATTGGACGTTAGGTTCAGACTCATCTCACCCAAAGTCATCATACCCGGAACCGAACCGTTCATCGGGGCTCCTCGGAGCGTAGAAAGCATCACGCCGTTCGTACCGCCCGGAGTCACTTCCTTACCAGTTGTATAGATTAGATTGACCACATACGGAATATTCCAGTTATATCCGTCATCGCAGTCGCCAGGCACCTTCCACAGGCTGGACGGCTTGTAGCCTACTCCTTTCGAAACGGATACCCAATTATTGGAAAAGTCCAGAAGGTTGTTATAGTTGGTATAGAACCAACAGATACTATATTCCTCACCACCTTCAACGGTCAGTTTGATCTGCTTTTTCTTTGCATCAAGCGAAGACTTCGTTACTTTTGCTCCATTGTATGCAACACCCTCAAAGTCTGCTGCGGTCGGTTGTGCCGTTACGTTCACCATGTAGTTATATACATCGCGGCGGAACTTAGGTACGCTCGTGCCCTTGAACGTCAGGCTCTTCAGTTTGCCTACCGTATCCGGCAAGATATTCGGAACGATCGTATAAACGATATCGTCCTCACCCGTGCGATTTGCAGTCGCGATGATCGTAGCACCACGACGGATACCGCCATTGTAGAAATAGATCGTCTGCTCGTTGAAGTTCTTCTCTACTTCCGTCACCTCAAAGCTCTTAGCGCCAAACGGCAGATCGATGGTGTTTGCACCCTTCTTCGGTACGATCTCGCCCTCTACTGTCGCGTCGGATGCCGTCACGTACGAGTACTTAACGTTCTTGATTATATTCTCACCTTCCGGCTGAGCGATATTGTAACTGATTGAATATGTGCGGCTGTTATTGCCTTTCTCGTTTGTTACAATGATCTTTGTGGTACCTGTGATTGGAGCTTCCACAAAATGTACCGACTGACCGTCCTTCAGCGCATACGCGATATCATACGGCTGGGTGGTACCAAACGGCACATTGAACGTATAGTCAGTCACAGTCGTATCCTTCTTCTCGCCGTTGATCTTGAGGCTCTCCAACAAGGTGTCATCGGACTTCTCTACTTGGAAATCAATCGTATAATAGCCCGTATGGCCATCCTGAGACTTCACCTCAATCGTCGTCTTCTCGTTCGGACGACCGAAATAAGTCGTTACGGTCTGGTTGTCCAGCAATGCGATCGGGTTGACGTTCGGTACCACTTTCGTATCGCGCGGCAAGGTAACGGTATAATTGGCCACCTCGGGGTCAAAGCCCACCAGCGGTTTGCTGTCCACATAGATATTCTCCAGTTGGACGAGCGAACTCTTGATACGCGAGTACTTGATGGTATACATCTTCTCCGCGCCATTCTCGGCCATTACCAACACTTGTTGCGTCGAGTCGTTCGTATTGTAGATAATGACGGACTGACCCTCCTTCGGGGTAGCCTCTACTTGCGGCAAGAACAGACCTTCCTGTATCTCGAATGGGCCGTACTCTGTCTCGGCAGGATCGAAAGTAAACGGATAACCCTCTACCTGCAGATCCACCAGTTTCGGATCGCTGTATTTCTTGATCGTATAAGCCACCGTATATTCAACGACGTCCTTGTTCTCTGCCGTCACTTGGATAGCCCATTTACCTTCTGCCACCTGGCCGAAGAACACGACTTGCGCAGCCTCAGCAACCTTGTAACTGATTGTCGGATAAGCCGTACCCGGCTCTAACTCGTAGGTATAGTTGAGTTTATCCGAATCAAAGCCCTCAATAGAGTCACCGTCAGCATAGATAGCCTCCAGTTTGTTATTACCCGAATAGATACGGGTAAACGTGATGCTATAAGCACCCTTGTTGCCTTTGCTGTCCGTCACATGAATCCATGCTACGTTCTTTTTCCAAACGATCGTTACGGTCTGCGAAGCATCTTTCTTCGTGTACGTGATCGTCGGCTGCTCTTTGCTGTACGTAGCGGTATAGTCCAACGAGTCCGAATGGAAGTGTGCGATCTTCTCGCCGTTGATAAACAGCTCTTCCAACTGTATCGAAGCCAGCGGCGCTGCCACAAACTTGATGGTATAGGTACTGGTGTCACCCGTCTCTGCTTTCACAGCAATGGTAGCTATACCTTCTGCGTACGGTGCCGTGATCGTTACCTGCTGACCCGGCGCTTTATCTACCGTAATGACCGGACACTTGTCGCCTTTCAGCGTCCATGTATAGGAAAACTCTTCTTTGGAGAACTTAGGCAACTTCTCGCCATCCAGATAAATCATATCCAACTTGGCGTTGTCCGATGCGCGTACGACGAACTCAATCGTATATTCGCGTTTGGCGCCGCTCTCTGCCGTTACGGTGATAGTCTGTATCTTACCATTCAGCACACTCAGCACACGCTGGGTCTCTTCGGCTTTGTCGAACGTAACGGTAGGTATGGTACTTACACCCATCTCCAACGAGTCTACATAATGAAGCGTCTCCGGATCGAAGTTCTCCAGCGGTTTGCCGTCCAAGTAAATCATCGTCAGTGTGACGTTGCTCGATGTAGCTACGGAGAAATGGATAATATACGTGCGGCTCGCTCCGTTGAGAGGACGAACAGTCAACTTATAATCACCGTTAAGTGTTCCTTCGGGCAACTCACGAACAGTAACCTTCTGGAAATCCTTATTATCTTCCAACCACGTCACCTCAGGCAGTTTCGTTGTGCCTTGCCCCAGATTAACCCAATACTCGTTCTTCTCTGCCTCAAAGCCTTCAATCAATTCGCCGTCCAGATAGATACCCTGCAGCGTGTTGACACTATAGGTCGCTACCGAGAAAGCAATCTGATAAATGGACGTACTTCCGTCACCGGCTGTTACCGTGATACGCGTCTTTCCGTTCACACCGCCCGGGGTAATATCGATCTTCTGATACTCATCGCCCTCGACAGCTTCTATCTCCGGTAACTCTGTGGTACCTACCGGCAGCACGTACGAATAACTGAACACATCCGGGTGGAAGCCTTCCAGATCCACGCCGTCAATCTTAATACCTTTCAGCGTCGAGCGGTCAGATTTCAGTGTCGAGAAGACGATCTTATATACCGACTGATCGGATTTGTTTCCCGCCGTTACTGTGATACGGAACGTACCATCGACAGCACCGTTCAGGCCCACGGAATCAATCGTCTGATCCTTATCGCCACGCGAATAGAGGATCTTTGGCAACGACGTAGTACCCATCTTCAGCAGTACGTAGTACGTCATGTTCTCCGGTGTGAAGTTGAGCTGTGTCGTGTCGTCCGGCAGACAGGGGTTACAACGCATCACCTGGTCGCCTTGCAACTGCAGGCTGGCAAGATACGAATACGAAGAAGCTTCCAACTTGATATTGAGCTTGTACACTTTCGCTACCGTATTACCCGGTGTAGTCACAGAGATCTGAACAGTAGTTCCGTCGATAGCGTCACCTGTCGGCAGCGGATTCGGGGTCACAACGATTGTCTGCTCGCCCACATTATATGCAGACACAGGATTGATCGTCAACGTCGGCGTACCTACCGGCAACGACACTTTATATACTGTCTGTGTCGGTGTGAAGCCCGGGATAGACGTACCGTTGACCTGAATATCCTTCAGTGTGTTATCTGCCAATTGACCCACCGCAAACTTCACCTTATAGGTTGCTTTTGACTTACCGTCAGCAGCCGTTACGGTCAACTCTGCCGTGCCGGTCTTTGACTCCGGCTGTTTAACCGATACCGTCTGTTTGTCCTCTTGCTTCTCGTACGTTACCGAGTCGATCTCCTGTGTACCGTACGGTAACTCTACGTTGTAGTTATAGGTACTCTGGTTGAAATTCGACACGCTTGCGTGTTGCTGTTTACCATTGATGTCCTTGTAGTAGTACATAATGTTCGCCAACTTCGCATTGCTGCTCGCAGCGGCTTGGAAACGAATCTTATACACCGTCTTGTTATTGCGATTGTTCTCGGCATAAACGGTAATAGTCGTCACTTCGCCTACTTTACCCTTCACGATCTCGATCTCATCACCGCTCAACTTACGACCTTTGAACTCCACGGTCGTCGAAGTGCTCTGATTCGGCACGTTCGACAAGGTACCCGCACCACGACGGGCCTCGATCTCAGGAATAGTAGTGGTGCCTTCCGGCAAGAAGTACACCTGTTCCTCCGTGCTGTTCGGGTCAAAACCCTTCCACTGTGTTTCACCTACACGCAGCGTCTGGATCTTCGAGGAGTAAATCAACTCCACGTCATCCACATACAGCGAATTACCTTCATACAAACCGTCATTCGCGCGGAAGTTAGGATAGTTAGATGCCGACAGAATAAGGTTACATTTCTTCGGGGTCTTGTCCGTCAAATAGTAAATAGGCACCAGCACGCGTGTCCATGAACCGTAGTTCTTACGGTCACGAAGCCAACCCTCTGCCACCTGGTCACCCGACGTGGTCGTCTTACACTGGTTCCAGTCCAACCGCAGACGGATATCCGACTCTTCATCTTGTACCGTCGTCGAGGTACAGTTCGTGTTCTTGTTCTTGTATGACGTACCTTGTGCGGTTCCTGCCCAAGAGTAGAAAAGGATATGGAAGTCCTCCTTGTCCGTGTTGTTACCCGTACGCTTGATCCAGATAGCTACCGTATCCGGACGGTGGGTAAACGAGATACCACCCTTCGTACCGGCGGTTGCCGAACCTGTATTCAAACCCTCCAAGTACTGCCATCCGTATCCCAGCGAAGCATATCCCGGAGAGGTCTCCGTGATACCTGCCGCACCGACCGTCTGGTCCTGCACCATCAACGAGTAGTTACCCGTGTGACCGGACTCTCTGTGGGAGAAGTTAAAGTTAAAACTCATACCGAGCGCTGACTGGGATACGTTCGACGCATGCCAGTATTTCAGCTGAGGTTCACCCTCAAATGTAGAACCGGTCCAGTCTTCAAAACCCGGGTCCGGTAATTGATAGTCGTCTGCCATTAATGACCACGGCAATAAAATCACCGTCAAACAGACTAAAATACGTTGTAAAAATTTACTCATATTAATATTTTTATTAAATTTATTACGATTTTAGGGCCCAAATGGGGCCATTTTTTATCGAGTGCAAAATTACTGCTATTTTCGCAAGTGGGCAATATCTATTATTATTAAAAAGTGTACAATTTTTAAGGCCTTCTCTAAAGAGAAGTGTAAAATAGACTTTGCAAAATGCACTGATTTTAAGAAAATCCAAAAGAAAATACGGAATGCTCCATGTTATAAATTGTTCGAAAGAATTTTAGGGGATAAAATAGTAGTTTGGCACGAAATTTGTAGACAAGAAAATGGAAAATTATAATTTCATTATATACTATGCAAAATCCAGTGGATATCAGAGAACTGCAAGAGCGCATTGAGCGCGAGAGTTCGTTCGTAGATGCCTTGACGTTAGGCATGAATCAAGTGATTGTTGGTCAGAAACACCTTGTAGAGAGTTTGCTTATTGGTCTTTTGAGCGATGGGCACATATTGTTGGAAGGCGTGCCGGGTTTGGCAAAAACCCTCGCTATCAAGACCTTAAGCGACCTCATCAAGGCTAATTTCAGTCGTATTCAGTTTACCCCCGATCTGTTGCCTGCCGACGTCATCGGTACACAGATCTACAGCCAGAAGAACGAAGAATTCAAGATCAAGCGCGGTCCCATCTTCGCTAATTTTGTGCTGGCTGATGAGATCAACCGTGCCCCGGCAAAAGTGCAATCGGCACTTCTCGAGGCAATGCAGGAGCGTCAAGTGACGATCGGTGAGCAGACCTTCAAACTCGACGATCCGTTCTTGGTACTCGCGACCCAGAACCCGATCGAGCAGGAAGGTACGTATCCGCTGCCTGAGGCACAGACCGACCGTTTCATGCTCAAAGTCGTCATCGGCTATCCGAAGAAAGAAGAGGAGCAGGCCATCATTCGTCAGAACATCGCTTCCGAGAAGAAGACCGTACTGCCGATCCTCTCCACCGCCGATATCATCAAAGCGCGTAAGATCGTAGAGGAAGTATATCTGGACGAGAAGATTGAGAAGTACATCGTTGATATCGTCTTTGCAACCCGTAACCCCGAGGAGTACGGTCTGAAGGACCTCAAGCAGATGATCGCCTTTGGCGGTTCGCCGCGTGCTTCGATCAACCTTGCCAAGGCAGCTCGTGCGTACGCGTTTATTCATAGGAGAGGCTACGTGACGCCGGAAGATGTACGTGCCGTTTGCTACGACGTACTGCGTCACCGTATCGGTCTGACATACGAGGCTGAGGCGAATAATATCACAACGGAAGATATCATTACGGAGGTTTTGAACGCCGTACAAGTACCTTAAACTAGGAAACTAGGAATCTAGGAAACTAGGAGACTAGAATTATGACTTCAGAAGAGTTATTACAACGAGTTCGGAAGATAGAGATCAAGACCCACGGGTTGAGTCGCAATATCTTCGCAGGCGAGTACCACAGCCAGTTCAAAGGCCGTGGTATGGCGTTCAGCGAGGTGCGCGAGTACCAGCCGGGCGACGATGTGCGCTCCATCGAGTGGAACGTCACCGCCCGTATGAACCGGCCCTATATCAAGGTCTATGAAGAGGAGCGAGAATTAACGGTGATGTTGCTCGTCGATGTCAGCGGTAGCCGCAATTTTGGTACCATCAGCCAAATGAAACGCGACACGATGGCCGAAGTAGCCGCCACACTCGCCTTCTCTACCATAGAGAACAACGATAAAGTGGGTGTGATCTTCTTCTCTGACCGCGTAGAGAAATTTATCCCGCCGAAGAAAGGTAAATCGCACGTGCTGCATATCATCCGCGAGTTGCTGAGTTTTGAGCCCGAACATACGGGAACGAACATCAACGCGGCGCTGCAGTACCTCACCAACGCCCAGAAACGGCGCTGTGCGGCCTTCCTCATCAGCGACTTCATGGACAGCGAGTTTACGAAAGGTTTCCCGGGATCCCGGAATACCGGTGTACCGACAGTAACCATCGCGGCCCGCAAACATGACCTGAACGCCATCCAGATCTACGACCGCCGTGACGCGGAGCTGCCCGACGTAGGCCTGCTGAAGGTGCGTGACCCGGAGACCGGTGCCCGTGTATGGGCCGACACCTCACTGGAGAGTGTACGCAAAGCGTACGCCAAGGCGTGGCGCGACCAGCAACAGGCACTTGACACCCTCTACACCAAGACGGGAATACATAACATCTCCATCCGCACGGATGAGGATTTCGTTAAAGCTTTAATGCGTTTGTTCAAACAATGATAAACATCTTATTAGCGATAGTTGTTTCCGCGAGCATTGACTCGACGATGTTGATGTTAGGCGACCAGACAGACCTGCACCTTCAGGTGACGCACGAAGCGTCCGAACAGGTGCAGCTGCCTGCTTTCGGGGAGTCGCTCCAAGACGGCATCGAGATAGTGGACAAATCTGCTGTCGACACGGTCAAACTCTCCGACGGACGTACACAACTGATTCAGACCCTGACACTTACCAGTTTTAAGGACTCGCTCTTTGCCATCGAGCCGATAGCGGTCACGAGCGGCGAAGACACGTTCTGGACCGACCCTTTGGCCCTGAACGTCGTGCAACCTTTTGAGGTCGATAGCAGCCTGGCTATCACCGACATCAAAGATATCGAGCGCGCACCGATCTGGTGGTGGGGTATCATCCGCTGGATACTGCTCGCCATTGGCGTCTTCGGGCTTATCTATCTGGCCTTCTGGCTTTGGAACAAATACCACAAAGCCTATGAGGCAGAAGAACCAGTAGATCCGGAGTTATTGCGTCCGGCTGACGAAGTAGCCCTTGAGAAACTCGACGAGATCAAGGCGGCCAAGATTTGGAAAGACGGTAAGGTCAAAGAGTACCAGACCGAACTGACCGACGTCGTGCGTGAGTATATCGGTCGCCGCTTCGAAGTACACAGTACCGAGAAGACCTCCGACGAGACACTCCGCGAGATGAAACCGCTCATTGACAAAGACTTATACGCGCGTCTCAAGAGCATGCTCCAGTTGGCAGACCTTGTCAAGTTCGCTAAATGGCATACCACGCCGGACGAGAACGAACAAGCCCTCACCACGGCCTATGACTTTGTCAACGAAACGAAGATCGTGGAAGTAGAGAATGTAAAAGAGGAGGAAGAAGTATGACATTTGCGAATCCCGGATATTTATTTTTATTACTGCTGCTGATACCTATCATCGGCTGGTATATCTATGAGTTGTGGAAGTCCGACGCGAGTGTGCAGATATCGGACACGAGCGTGTTGGCGTCACAGCCTAAGAGCCTGCGTATATGGCTCTTACACGTACCTTTCGTGCTCCGCGTAGCGGTAGTGACACTCCTGTCGATTGCTCTCGCACGGCCGCAGTTGACCAATAAATGGTCGTCGGAGTCCACCGAAGGTATCGACATCATGATGGCGCTGGATATCTCCGGTACCATGCTGGCCGAGGACCTCAAGCCGAATCGTCTGGAGGCTGCCAAACAGGTAGCATCGGACTTCGTCATTGCCCGTCCGAACGACCAGATAGGTCTGGTCGTCTTCGCCGGTGAGAGTTTCACCCAGTGTCCCTTGACCACCGATCACGCGGTGCTCGTCAACCTCTTCAAGTCCGTCGAGTACGGTATGATCGAAGACGGTACTGCCATCGGTTTGGGTCTGGCAAATGCCGTCAACCGAATGAAAGACAGCGAAACCAAGTCCAAAGTGGTCATCCTTCTTACCGATGGTTCCAATAACCGCGGAGACATTGACCCGCAGACGGCCGCAGAAATCGCCAAGACCTTCGGTATCCGCGTCTATACGGTGGGAGTCGGTAGTTACGGCCAGACCCGCGTGCCGGTTCAGACACCGATGGGTCGGCAGTACGTGACGATGGATTCGGAGTTTGACGAAGGCACGCTCCGTAACATTGCTTCTATCACCGGCGGTCAGTATTTCCGCGCTACCGACAATGGCAGCCTCAAGCGGATCTACGAGCAGATAGACCAGTTGGAGAAGACCAAGATGCGGGTACGCGAGTACTCCAAACATACGGAAAACTTCGCCCCCTTCCTCTACGCCGCCCTCATCTGCCTGCTGCTGGAAATCATCATACGTTATTTTGTAATTAGAACAATAGCGAATTAATATGTTTCGTTTTGCAAATATAGAAATACTCTGGCTACTGGCCACGATACCTGTTTTTGCGGTAGCCTATTGGATATATACGCGTCGCAAACGTCGTCAGTTGGAAGCCTTTGGTGATGCCGAACTGATGGAAGCCTTGATGCCGAATGCGTCCCGCGTGCGTCCTGTCGTGAAGTTCTCCATCCTCATGGTGGCTCTGGCACTTCTTATCTTCGCCGCCGCAAGGCCGCAGTTTGGTCAGTCCGAGCGCACGGAGAAACGCCAAGGTATCGAAGCGATCATCGCGCTGGATATCTCCAACTCCATGTTGGCCGAAGACGTAGCACCGAACCGTCTGGACCGCGCCAAACAGATGCTGTCCAAACTGATGGATAACATGGTCAACGACAAAGTGGGACTCGTTGTCTTTGCCGGCGATGCCTTTATCCAACTGCCTATCACCTGCGACTACGTCTCCGCGAAGATGTTCCTCAACAACCTCAAGCCCGAACTCATCAAGACGCAGGGAACGGCGATCGGACAGGCGTTGAGTACGTCCATAAGATGCTTTGGTGAACAGAGCGATGCGAGCCGTGCCATCATCCTTATCACGGACGGTGAGAACCACGAAGACGATGCGGTAGCGGTTGCACAACGCGCCAAAGAGATGGGTATTCACGTGCTGGTAGTGGGTATCGGTAAACCCGAAGGTTCGCCGATCCCTATGCCCGGCACGAACAACTACCGCAAGGACCGCCAAGGCAATGTGGTAGTAAGTAAACTGAACGAAGACATGTGCCGCGAGATAGCACAGGCCGGAGGAGGTATCTACGTGCGTTGCGACAACACCAACACCGCTACCAAAGCCATCCAGAAAGAGCTCGACAAACTCGGCACGCAGGAGATCGAGACGCAGGTCTATACGGACTACAACGAGCAGTTCCAAAGCTTTGCTTTGATTGCCCTGTTGCTTCTCGTGATTGACTTCTTTATCTTCAACCGCAAGAACAAATCATTAACTCGATTAGATATATTTGGGGAGGAGAAAAAATGAGAAAGTTTATTGTAATTTTATCCTTATTCCTTACTCCTTACTCTTTGCTCTTCGCGCAACGCGAGATGGTCGATGTGAGCAAAGGCAACCGCGAGTACCGCCAGCAGAACTTCACCGAGGCGGAGGTCAATTACCGCCGTGCCGTGGAAACCAACAAGAACAGCTACGAGGCGCATTATAACATGGGCGACGCCCTCTATCGTCAGGACAAATATGCGGACGCACAGGCGGAGTTTGAGACGGCGGCGAAGATGCTGGATAAGAGAACCGACAAAGAGCGCTACGCCAAAGTGATGCATAACATCGGTAACTGTAACTTCGCCCAGCAGCAGTACGGTCCGGCCGTTGCCGCCTACATGGAGTCCTTGCGCGCGAACCCTAAAGATAACGACACGCGTTATAACCTCGTTAAGGCAATGGAACTCTTGCAGCAGCAACAACAGCAACAGCAGCAACAACAAAACCAAGATCAGAACAAAGACCAGAATCAGCAGCAACAAGAGCAACAACAGCAACAACAAGAGCAGAATCAGGATCAGCAGCAAGAAGAGCAAGAGCAGCAGCAACAGCAACAGCAGCAAGAAGACCAGATGGACAAAGAGACGGCGGAGCAGATCCTACAGGCCCTGGAACAAGACGAACAGGACACCCAGGAGAAGATGCAACGCCAGCAAGGTAAGAAACGCAGAGTAGAAAAAGAGTGGTAGTATGAAAAAAGTTCTTAATATAGTTTTATTCATCGGCCTCGCGGTATGCGCGTGGGCCGATGATGTGCAGTTTAAGGCACAGGCACCGGCACAGGTCATCGTGGGCCGACCGTTCCAGTTGTCGTACACCGTCAATCAACGCAGCCGGGACTTACGGGCACCGGAGTTCACCGACTTCGATGTGCTGGCCGGACCCTATACCTCGACCAGCAGCAGTACGTCCTTCATCAACGGTCACCGCACCTCGTCCTTCACCCAGACCTACACTTACACCCTCCTGGCGCAGCGGGCAGGTACGTTCACCATCGGTCCTGCGACGGTCAAAGTGGATGGCGAGAATATTCAGTCCAACGGCGTAAGGATCACCGTCTTGCCCGAAGACGAGCAGCTCGGAGCGTCCTCCCGACAAACGGGAGGAGCGGCTTCCGCCGAGGAGGGCAGTCAAAGTTCTCAAGCTAACTCCGGTCAAGTATCCTCCGAGAATATCTTCGTGCGCACCATCGCCTCGAAGACCCGCGTGCACGAGCAGGAGGCGCTGCTCATCACCTACAAGCTCTATTTCGCGAACGTGGATGTGGCCCAACTGACCAACAACACCAAGTTACCGGAGTTCACGGGTTTCCTCAAACAAGACCTGGAGCAGGGCGAGATACAGACCGAATTGGAGCACTACAACGGCCGTAACTACCAGACCGCGGTGCTCTATCGTACTGTCCTCTACCCGCAGCACTCTGGTGATATCAAGATTGACCCGGCCCGCTTTGAAGCCGTCCTCCGCGTGCAGACCCAACAGCGCGTACGCTCTATCTTCGATGATTTCTTCGGGTCCTACACCAACGTCACCAAGATGCTTACCGCACCGGGCGTGACCGTACATGTAGCACCCCTACCGAGCGGTAAACCGGCCGGTTTCTCCGGCGGTGTAGGACGATTCAGTCTCACACCTTCTATCTCGCAGACGGAGTTACAAGCCAACGAAGCCGTCACTATCAAACTCGATATCACCGGAGCGGGAAACATGAAACTCATCAAGACGCCCGCTGTCGAGTGGCCCGAAGGCTTTGAGCCCTACGATCCGAAGGTCACCAATGACTTCCGCACCACCACTTCCGGAGTGAGTGGAACCAAGTCCATCGAGTACCTCGCTATCCCGCGTAGCGCCGGCGAATATACGATCCCTGCGGTCCAATTCAGTTATTTCGATATCGACCAGAAAGCCTACAAGACCCTCTCTACACCCGAATATACGATTCGTGTCAAGAGGGGCGCAGGCAGTGCCAATGCCGGTCAGGCAGAAGAGAATGCAGTCATCTCGTACACCCAGAAAGAAGACATCAAACAGCTCGGCACCGATATCCGCTATATCGACACGAAACCTCTGAAAAAGAATACAGAATACAGATGCCAAGTGGGCGAACACAGACTGATTTGGCTCTTCTATGTAGTACCATTGCTGCTGACGATCATCGTGCTGCTTATTCTGCGAAAGCAGATCAAAGAGGCGGCAGATATCACGCGCGTTCGTTATAAACGCGCGAATAAGGTGGCGCAGAAACGACTCAAAGCCGCAGCGGCTGCACTCAAGGCCAATGACCGAAATGCGTTCTATGCCGCTATCGAGAGTGCTGCGTGGACCTATCTCAGCGACCGACTCTCTATCCCGACGGCGGACCTCAACAAGGATAACATCGCGTCTATCTTGAAACAGAAAGGCGTTTCGGATGACCTGATTGCTGACGTCAAGAACGTCCTCTCTACAGCAGAGTTCGCCCGCTATGCGCCAAGTACCGACCACGCGATGGACGACCTCTACACCGCCACCACCAATTTGATTAATAACTTAGAAGATCAAAAGATATGAAAGATATAAAATTTTTCGGGATACCGGTATACCGGTATATCGTTATACCGACCTTATTAATCAGCATGCTGACCTTCGCCCAGAGCGACTTTGACCTCGCTAACGCCGCATACGCGGACGGCCGTTACGAAGAAGCCGCAGCGGGGTATGAGGCGTTGTTGGCGGAGAGTCCGAACGCCACGCTGTACTATAACCTCGGCAATGCCCGTTTCAAGCAGGGCGAGTTGGCGCAGGCGATACTCAACTACGAGCGGGCACTGAGGCTGAACCCGAATCACAAAGATGCCAAATACAACCTCGCTTTTGCGCAGAGCCGTATCACGGATAACATCGTCGAGCAGGATTTCTTCCTCTCCGTGTGGGTCCGTGCGGTGCGTAACACCCTCAGCGAGCACACCTGGTGGATTCTCTCCATCGGTCTCTTCCTTGCCGCGCTCATCGGCCTCTCGCTCTTCCTGTTGGGCCGCGAGACATGGCTCCGTAAGACCGCGTTCCATATCGCATGGATCGCCCTACTCTTCTCGCTGACCTCCGGTCTCAATGCTACCTCCTTGCACCAGCGCGACACGCTCCGTAACGAAGCCATCATCACGCAGGGCGTGGTGAATGCCAAGTCCTCGCCGGACCGCTCCGGCACCGACCTCTTCACGCTGCACGAGGGCACCAAAGTGACGATCCGCGAGACCCTCGGCGAATGGGCCAACATCCGCGTGGGCAACAACGAAGGATGGATCAAACAACAAAATATGGAGCGCATATAAAAAATCAGGGCACCTCAAACGGGGTGCCCTTCTTTCAACTTTCAACTTTAAACTTTCAACTTTTAAAGGCTCTTCGCCACTTCGATCTCTTCGAACGACTCGAGGATATCGCCGGCTTGCAGGTCGTCGTAGGCCTTGAGGCTCAGACCGCACTCGGTGTTCACACCTGCCTCTTTGATATCGTCCTTGACGTGTTTGAGGGATGCCAGTTCGGCGGTCTTGATCACGATACCGTCACGAATGACGCGTACTTTGTTACCGCGTTTGATCTTACCCTCACGCACAATACAACCGGCGATCGTACCCACTTTCGAGATATGGAAGGTCTGCAGTACCTCGAGGGTTGCTGTCACTTCTTCCTTCACTTCCGGAGCCAACATACCCTCCATAGCCGCCTTGACCTCGTTGATGGCATCGTAGATGATGGAGTAGATACGGATATCCACTTCCTCCGTCTCAGCCATACGACGCGCCGTACCGGTCGGACGCACATTGAAGCCGACGATAATAGCGTCCGAAGCGGCAGCGAGCATCACATCGCTGTCCGAGATAGCACCGACGGCACCGTGAATGACGTTCACTTGGATATTTTCCGTCGAGAGTTTGATGAGCGAGTCCTTGATAGCCTCTACCGAACCGTCCACATCGGCTTTGACGATGATGTTGAGTTCCTTGAAGTCACCGATAGCCAGACGACGACCAATCTCTTCGAGTCCGACGTGCTTCTTGGTGCGGATTGACTGCTCACGCTGCAACTGCTCACGTTTGTTCGCGATCTCGCGTGCCTCCTGCTCGGTCGGCAGTACGTTGAACTCGTCACCGGCCTGCGGAGCACCGTTCAGACCGAGGATCGAACACGGTTCACCCGGATGTACCTCGGTGATCTTCTGTCCACGCTCATTGAACATCGCTTTGATACGTCCATGGAACGTACCTGCCAGCACGATGTCGCCCATATGGAGCGTTCCGTCCTGCACGAGCAGTGTAGCCACGTATCCGCGTCCTTTGTCGAGCGACGACTCGATGACCGAACCTTTCGCACGACGTTTGGGGTTCGCCTTGAGGTCGAGCAGTTCGGCTTCAAGCAGCACTTTTTCGAGCAACTCATAGACACCCGTTCCTTTCTTCGCAGATATCTCCTGACACTGGTATTTACCACCCCAGTCTTCGACGAGGATGTTCATATTGGAGAGCTGCTCACGGATCTTATCGGGGTTAGCACCGGGTTTATCCACCTTGTTGATGGCAAACACCATCGGTACGCCGGCAGCCTGGGCATGGTTGATCGCCTCAATCGTCTGCGGCATAACCGCATCGTCGGCAGCGATGATGATGATCGCTATATCCGTCACTTTGGCACCACGCGCACGCATGGCGGTGAAGGCCGCGTGACCCGGAGTATCGAGGAACGTGATATGCTGTCCGTTCTTGAGCTTGACGTTGTACGCACCGATGTGCTGGGTGATACCACCTGCCTCACCGGCGATGACGTTGGCGTTTCGGATATGGTCGAGCAACGAGGTCTTACCGTGGTCGACGTGACCCATGACGGTGATGATCGGGCAGCGCGGCTCGATATCTTCTTCGTTGATGACCTCGTCGGCGTTGATCTCATCGGCCACGTGTGCGGAGACGTACTCGGTGGTGAAACCGAACTCTTCCGCGACGAGGTTGATCGTCTCCGCGTCGAGGCGCTGGTTGATGGATACGAACAGACCGAGGCTCATACAGGTACCGATGATCTTGTTCACCGGCACGTTCATCATGACTGCCAGGTCGTTCGCGGTCACGAACTCCGTGAGCTTGAGCACTTTGGATTGCTCCTGTGCCTCCATCATCTCGAGTTCATGCTTCTCACGCTCCTGCTCACGACGCTCGCGCTTGTACTTAGAGGTGTTCGACTGACCTTTCTTCTGCGTCAGACGGGTGAGCGTCTCCTTGAGGGCGCGATCGACCTCTTCCTGGGTAGCCTCACGCGGTTTGCTGCTCTTGTTCTTGTTCTTACCGACCTGGTTACGCTTGTCCGTCGGATCGACCTTAGCGCCCTTGATACGTTCCCGTTTGCGGCGCTCGGCAGCTGCCTGTTGTGCCTGCTCGTGTTGCGCCTGCTGGGCGGCCTGACGCTCCTCACGCTCTTTGCGTTTCTGCTCTTTGGTCTTCTTAGCCGGACGCGTAGAGGTGTCGATGGAGTCGAGGTCGATCTTTCCGACTACTTTCGGGCCCTCTTTGACCGTAGGTTTGCTGAGGGTGAAGACAGCAGGCTTAGCGGGTTTGGCCGGCTCTTCGGCTTTGGCAGCTGCCTGACGTGCTTTCTCGGCTTCTTCGGCCGCACGCTGTTCTGCGATACGGGCTGCCTCACGACGTGCCTCTTCGGCTGCCGCACGGGCTGCTTCCTCTTCCTTGGCACGTTTCGCTTCCTCCTCTTCCTTGGCGCGTTTAGCCGCCTCTTTGGCTGCTGCCTCGGCTTCCTCGCGTGCCTGACGTTCTGCCGCCAGACGATCCGCCTCAATCTTCACCGCCATGTCCTTGTTGAACTCTTTGGCCAGCAGCAGATAGAGGTCGTCGGAGATACGGAAGTTAGGGTCCGACTCGACCGTATGACCGTTCTTCTCACACCATGCGGTGAGAGTAGCCATACCGATATTTAATTCTTTACATGCTTTAATTAACTTTATTGCCATACGCTAACGGCGTTGTTTATACTCGAGCCGTGCGAGGGGTTAAAGTTAGTATTAGTCGTTTTCGAACTCGGCAGCGAGGATACGACGTACTTCGTCGATCGTCTCCTCTTCGAGGTCAGTCTGCTTGAGCAGCTCTTCCTTGCTCGTGCCCAGCACATCCTTGGCGGTGTCCAGACCGATCGCCTTGAACGCATCAAGTACCCACTGATCGATCTCGTCGTTGAACTCGTCGAGGTAGATATCGTCGAGGTCTTGCTCGTTGATCTCACGATAGACGTCGATCTCGTAACCGGTCAGCATACAGGCCAACTTGATGTTGTATCCGCCTTTACCGATAGCGAGGCTGACCTCGTCCGGCTGCAGATAGACCTTAGCGGTCTTCGCTTCCTCGTCGATCTCCATAGACGAGATCTTCGCCGGTGCCAATGCACGCTGGATATAGAGGTTGGTGTTGGAGGTGTAGGAGATGACGTCGATGTTCTCGTTGCGCAACTCACGTACGATACCGTGGATACGGGCACCCTTGACGCCCACGCAAGCACCTACAGGGTCAATGCGCTCGTCGAAGGTCTCTACTGCCACTTTCGCACGCTCACCCGGGATACGGGCGATCTTCTTGATCGCGATCAGGCCTTCCTTCACCTCCGGTACCTCTTGCTCAAAGAGACGCTGCAGGAACAGCGGGCTCGTACGGCTAAGGATGATCTTGGGGTTTTGGTTCTTGTTGTCCACTTGTACGACCACGGCACGCACCATCTCACCCTTGCGGTAGAAATCGGTCGGGATCTGGTTCTGTTTCGGCAGGTAGAGCTCGTTGCCCTCTTCGTCGAGCAGCAACATCTCTTTCTTCCATACCTGATAGAGTTCACCGGTAACGACCTGACCGATCATCTCTTTGTAACGCTGATAGAGGCTCTCTTTCTGGAGCTCCAAGATCTTCGATGCGAGGGTCTGGCGGAGGTTCAGGATCATACGGCGACCGAAGGACTGCATGTCCACTTTGTCCGTCACTTCCTCACCTACTTCCGCCTCGTCGTCGAGCAGCAGTGCATCGCTCAGCGCGATCTGCGTCTCGGGATTAGCCACGTCGTCATCTTCCATCACCAGACGGTTACGGTAGATCTCCAGATCGCCCTTGTCGGGGTTAACGATCACATCGTAGTTAGCGGCGTTGCCGTACATCTTCGTGATCACCGTGCGGAAAGAGTCCTGCAGCACGTTGATGAAGGTCTGCTTGTCAATCCGCTTGAAGTCCTTGAACTCCGAAAAAATGTCAATCAAATTGATTGTTTCTTGGTCTTTTACACTTGCCATTTTTGCTATATAATATTAAATTTGAAATCTTAAATTTGAAATCTCAAAATTTGAGGTCGTACTTCACGTACTTCGGTTCGTCGTAACGCCATGTATGGGTGACGATCTGCGTCTTTGGCCTTTTGGCCCGTAACCCGTCACCCGTCACCCGTAACCTCTCTTCGATATCTACGGAGAACGTCTCTTCATCTACGCTCACGAGCTGTCCGCGCAGTTTCTTACCCTCCACGAGTACCTCGACGTCGTGTCCGAGGTTCTTCTCGAACTGCATCTTGGTCTTGAACGGATCGGTCAGACTCACCGAGCCTACCTCCAGCGAATAATCCGGTAACCCGTAACCCGTAACCGCTAACCCCTCCAGCTTCTCAACCAAATAGTGGTTGAGGCTTGCGCAGAAATCTACATCCACGCCCGCGAGGCGATCCACCTCCACCAGGATATCATTTCCCGCCGACACGTTCAGCGTGATCAACTCATACTCCGTACCCTGCAGGTACTCTTCAATCCACAATCTTAAATCCTCTTTCAGCATAACGATCCTTTCACTTTTCACCTTTCACTTTTCACCTTATTCTAACAAAGTGAGAAGGTTTCTCAACCCTCTCACTCATTTCACGCTGCAAAAGTACTGCTTTTTTCTGACATACGCAAGTGTACGCGCGATTTTTTTTGATTTTTATGCGTTTTTGTGCACTTTTATGCGTATATGAGGCGTCTAAAGAGGACAACAATTTTTGCACATACGCAAAATATTATTGCTTTTTTGCGAATTTTCTTGCACATATTAAAAAAAAGCAGTACCTTTGCAACAGAATTTTAAAAACTGTCTATACCATGTTGGAATACGTCAATCGTCAAGGTTCAGATTGTTATAAGTGGGATTCGGATGAAGCCCGGGGTTGTCTGCCGTTATGGGTGGCAGATATGGATTTTGCGGCCGCTAAGCCGATACGTGAGGCGATGCAGCGTCGCCTGGATCACGGTGTGTTCGGTTACTCGATCGTGCCGCAGGCTAACTACGATGCGGTGGCTTCTTGGTTCGAGCGCCGCCACGGCTGGAAGGGTATCCACCGCGAAAACCTGCTCTATACCACCGCTGTCGTCCCTGCCATCTCCGCGATCTTCGCCGCCCTGGAGCTGAGAAATCAGAAATCTAAAATCACTAATAACAAATGTACACGTTTACGTGTACTGACCTTCACCCCCGCCTATAATGCCTTCTTCTCTTGTATCGAGAACATGGGTTGCGAACTGGTATCCTCGCCGCTCGTGCTGGTGAACAACCGCTTTGAGATCAACTGGGAGGACCTCGAGGCCAAGGCTAAAGAGGCGGACGTCTTCTTGCTCTGTAACCCGCACAACCCCACCGGTCGTGTCTGGAGCCGCGAGGAACTGGAGCGTATCGCCGACATCATGCGCCGCGAGCACCTCTTCGTCCTCTCCGACGAGATCCACTGCGAGTTCGCATTCCCGGGCCACGCCTACACGCCGTTCGCCTCTATCGTCATTGATGATACGGACTTCTGCGTATGCATGTCGGCCAGCAAGGCCTTTAACATCGCCGGCCTGCTCTGCGCAACCATCTTCGTGCCCAACAAAGAGCTCTTTGCGCAGATCAACCACGCGCTGGAGATTCACGAAGTGAATGGTCTCAATCCTTTCGGTCTGGTAGCGCAAGTGGCGGCGTACAACGAGTCCGAAGCATGGCTTGACGAACTGAACGCGCAGGTGTATGACAACTTCTGTTTTATGCGCGATTTCCTGCACGAGCACTTGCCGATGTTACAGCTTCATGAGACGGAAGGAACGTACCTCGGATGGGTCAATATCTCAGCGCTCGGCATGCCCGCAGAGACCTTCTGCCGCGAGCTGGCCAAGGAGCAGCACGTGCTCTTTAACCCCTCGGAGATGTACGGTGCGCATGACTATATCCGCATCAATCTCGCCACCTCGCACGAGATCCTCGCTGAGGCGCTTGTACGGCTGGAGAACTATATCAAAAAAAACAAATAAGTATGTATTCAGACCCTAAAGATTGTCTCTATTGCACCAACAATGAGACCTTGCACAATCTCATGATTGAGATTTGCCACCTGCGCGTATCGCGTGCGTTCCTGTTCAAAGAACAGACCTACCATGGCCGTTGCCTCGTGGCGTATGACAAGCACGTGAATGACCTGAACGAACTGGATGACGAGCAGCGCAATCTGTTCATGGCGGATGTGGCGGACGTGACGCGCGCCATGCAGCAGCTCTTCCATCCCGAGAAAATCAACTACGGCGCTTATTCCGACAAACTGAGCCACCTGCATTTCCATCTGGCGCCCAAATATGTGGACGGTCCGGACTACGGCGGCACGTTTCAGATGAACCCGGGCAAGGTCTACCTGACTGATGCGGAATACGACCAGATGGTGAAGGCTCTCCGCCAGGCTCTCGAAAGACAATAAGCGACAGATATGAGAAAACTCATCCTGCATCGAATGCCGGTTTCATTCTTTTAGTTCGTTTTCTGCTCGGCGTGACAGCGCCGAGTTCTTTTTCCTTCATCGCCGAGTTACTTTCCTTCTTTGTGTTCCAGGTGGATGCCATCCACCGCCCACCTTCGTCCGTTTCCAGAAATTGCATTCTGGTCCCTCACTTCGTCTGTTAGCTCGGCATCGAATGCCGGTTTCATTCTTTTAGTTCGTTTTCTGCTCGGCGTGACAGCGCCGAGTTCTTTTTCCTTCATCGCCGAGTTCTTTTTCTTTCATAGCCGAGTTACTTTCCTTCATCGCCGAGTTACTTTCCTTCTTTGTGTTCCAGGCGGATGCCATCCGCCGCCCACCTTCGTCCGTTTCCAGAAATTGCATTCTGGTTCCTCACTTCGTCTATTATCCCGGCATCGAATGCCGGTTTCATTCTTTTAGTTCGTTTTCTGCTCGGCGTGACAGCGCCGAGTTAGTATTGTATTTCTATCAAAAAATGCTTTTTTCTTCCATTTGAACCACCAAAAATTTGCATATATCAAAAATATTTTGTACCTTTGCACTCGATTTTGAAAAAGGTCTCGCCGCCTATCGATTTGCATCGACCAAGCTCGGCACTCCCCTCTCTTCCTCTTCCTCCGGTTCGAAAAATACCCATTTCATACCCCTGAAGAGACTCGGAAGTGACGCATCCTAGACCTTATTAAAAATCAAAACTTGTAAAACACACATATACAGCATATTATAATACATGTCTAAGCACTTGAAAAATATCATTATCGACGGTTTAGCAGACACCTGTGCGACCTTCGTCTCACTCCCGCCCAATTCCACGCCTCACACCAAAGGTGTGCGATATCTCGTGCTCTGTGAGGGCATTAACTATATCCGCGGAGCCATGGACGACCTCGCACTCGGCTCCAAACGTCGCAAACACATCATTGTCCGTCCCTCGCGTTTCCGTCCGGGCCTACACGAGCTCTATACCTACCATTTCCCTACACACTGGTCCGATGCCTGCGTAGCAAACCGCGAACTCATCAAACAAGCCCAGCGCCAAGCGCACGCCCTCGAACACGACTACTCTTTCGAAGGTCTCGAATGGCGTCTCCGCTTCTTCAAGCATTACTTCCACGTCTTTCGCATGCACGAAGATCCCGCGCCCGGCCTCAAACGCTACTCCCGTTTCTACCAATATACCTATGTTTGCATCTACCGCGCCCTCAAAGAAGCAGTCCGTGCAGAGCAAGAGAAAGCTTTGTTATGTGCTCCGGACGTCAGGCCGGAGTCTATCTCCGCTGATGACGTCTCCTTCGAGCCGATAGAGCCCCGCGATATCCTCTCTCGCCCTGTCAAAATCCGCTCTTCTATCCCCCTTGATCGCGTTTTTGACCAAAAATCTGTCCCTAAATTTGCATATCTCGAAAATTTGTTGTAACTTTGCGGCGCAAAGTTGAACAATAACGAAGACAAGATATGAAAACAGTAGTTATCACAGGCGGTTCGTCGGGTATCGGTAAGGCGACCGCGGAGGTGTTTGCCGAGCAAGGCTGGCGGGTGTTTGAGTGGTCGCGCAGCGGTGCGTCCACGGACCGGATCACGCATATAGCGTGCGACGTGACGAAGCCCGAGCAGACGAAAGCGGCGGTAGAGGCCGTGCTGGCGCAGACCGAGCAGATAGACGTGTTCATCTCCAACGCCGGTTTCGGTATCAGCGGAGCCATCGAGTTCACGACGAGTGAAGATGCGCACCGCCAGATGGAGGTCAATTTTTTCGGTGCCCTCAACTGCGTGCAGGCCGTGTTGCCACACATGCGCGAACGCAAGGCCGGACGTATCATCTTCACCAGCAGCGTAGCGGCCGTGCTCAGTATCCCGTATCAGAGTTTCTACAGCGCCTCCAAGGCCGCTATCAACGCCCTGGCCTTGGCCCTGCAGAACGAGGTGCGCGAATTTGGTATCCACGTCAGCGTGCTCATGCCGGGCGACGTGTCCACAGGCTTCACCGCAGCGCGTAAGAAATCCGAAGAGGGCAGTAACGCGTACGGCAACATCCACAAGGCCGTAGCGGCGATGGAGAAAGATGAGCAGGGCGGTATGAGCCCGCGCCAGATGGCCAAACAGCTCTATCATATCGCTACCTGCCGCTGTCCGGCACCGCAGTATATCGGCGGCGCGCAGTACGCGCTCTTCTGCTTCCTCGACCGCATCCTTCCCAAACGCTTCGTCAACTGGGTAGTAGGGAAATTATACTAAAACAGAAAATAAATTTGCATATATGAAATATTTTTCATATCTTTGCAGCCAAATTTGGAAGAACTACTTTTAGTTACTCATTTTTTACTTATTTAAATTCTAATTTTTATGAAAAAGATTCTTTTAGTAGCCATGGCAGCAGTGCTCTTCATGGCATGTGAGAACAACGGTGGCGGCAACTCCGGTATGCCCGGTAAGGACCAAGCAGCACTCAGTGCAACGACATCAAAGGCTGTTTCTTTGATCGGTAAAAACCGTACTACCGCAGAGAACGCTTTCAAGGCCGCAGGTTTCGTGGAGTTAAAAGATGGCAGTGGTCTGGTGGCTCTTCCTGCTAAAGCTCCGAAGAAAGTGCAGGGTATCAAGAAAGACGGTGTGACTGAGGTTACATATGTTTACGGTGTATCGGACGGACAGACGGAAGAAGAGCTGATTCAATCCCTGAAGGACGGCAATTGCGTGATCGTTCTGGAGGCAGCCTTCAACGGCGATATCTTCGTTGGTACGGGCGTAACATTCATCACCGCTAAGTCGGAGACCGTGAACCGCCGCTTCATCTTCTCCAGCAACGAGATGTACAACTCCCTGCCGAGCAACCCGACTTTGCGCGCATGGGAAGGTATCATCGCCGAAAGCGCTGAAGATATATCGAGCGAAGGCGAGGAATATGAGGACCACTCGAAATTCGTAGCTGCCATCAATGCGATGCAGGAAGTAGCTGCTGTAGATGCAGGTACCGGCTTTACCAAGGTCGACTACAACACCGGCGAATACGAGGGCTTCGGTTACTACATGGCATGGGTCAACCCGAGCGAGGAAGAGTTCTATGAGTCCGACATGGCTTATATCGGTGTTCCTTGCGCAGTAGGCACATACGCCGTGATGGACATCAATTATATGACTGAGTTGTTTAAATGAGAAAATCTATTTTATTGATAGCGTTGCTATGGGTTAGTTCATGCCTCTGGGCATGGACTAGCCCGGTGACGGTACCGAGCGTAGGGGACGCGCGGTTGCATATCGTGGGGCAGAACACGGAGAACTACCTGATGAACTTAGAGGCGTCGAACAGTTCGTGTTACGACGAGGCGGATTTTGCGGCAAAGACGAACAACATGGCGAACGTCTTCCTGACGCTGGAGGCGGACATCGTGGCGCTGTGCGAGGTAGAGGAGAACGATGAGATACTGGGTATATTGGTCAACGAGATGAACAGCCTCTACGGCCAGAACGTCTATACTTTCATCACCGACGGCTTTTATGTACACGCCTCCGCCGGCAGTTATCAGCAGATCAAAGCGGGATTTATCTACCGCACGGACAAAGTAGAGACGGTAGGCGACAGCTATTCGCCCTATAGCTCCTTCCCCTACAAAGCGCGCATGCGCATACAGACCTTCAAAGAGAAAAGCACCGGAGAGATCTTCACCCTCTCCATGAACCATTTCAAAGCCAAAGACAGCTCAGAAGATGAGGGCGAGTCGACGCGAATAGAGAACGTAACGTATCTCTTGGGGGAACTCGAAGACATCACCTTAGACCCGGACATCTTAGTCATGGGCGACCTGAACGCATACATGGGCGAAGCACCCATAGAGGCATTGGAGAACGCAGGATTTGAGGAGCAGTTAGTGCGCTTCGATCCCTATGCCTACACGTATATTTATCGCAAGCAAAAAGGTATCTTAGACCACGCGCTGGCCAATGAGACGATGACCGAACAGGTCACCGGCGCGTACGCCTATCATATCAACACATATAACTACAGCGGTCCTTATCACTACTCGGACCATGACGCCGTGCTGGTGGGACTCAAGCTCGGCAAGGAACATCCGCATGGTGAGGGGTTATGGGTTACGGGTGACGGACAGACCGCCGTCAAGAAGATCGTCAACGGACAGCTCGTGATCGAGCGAAACGGAGTGCTGTACTCTGTACAGGGATTTGTAATTAATAATTAATTAATAATTAATATTCTAATGAATATTAGGGAGCGGATAGAAGCGCTGAGGAGCGCGATGAGAGCAGAGGGTCTGGCGGCGTATGTAGTGCCGGGCAACGACCCTCATGCGAGTGAGTACATGGCAGCACACTGGTGCGAGATGCAGTGGTTAAGCGGCTTCAACGGCGAGAGCGGAACGATGGTAGTCACCCTCGACCGCGCGTTGCTGTGGACCGACAGCCGCTATTACCTGCAGGCCGGCATCGAGTTAGAAGGTTCCGGCATCGAACTGATGCGCGAGAGCGATATCGACTGCCCGAGTGTTCCGGAATGGCTGGAACGGTTAGCGGTGAGCGGTGAGCGGTTAGCGGTGGGTGTCAACCCCGAGATGTTCTCCGTAGATACCTTCGCGGCGTGGAGCGAGAAGATCAGCCTCAAGTCTGTGGACCTCATCAAACCGCTCTGGACCGAAGGCCGTCCGGCTATCCCGCAAGACAAACTGTCTCCCTACTCGGCAGATTTCGCAGGAGAAACCGTAGAAAGCAAACTTGCAAAAATTCGCAAGTTTGCGGGTGAAAGGTTAAAGGTGAAAGGTGAAAGGTGGGCATTGGTGGTCAGTGCGCTCGATGAGATCGCATGGTTGCTCAATATCCGCGGAAACGATGTGGAGTACAACCCCGTAGTCATCTCCTACGTAGTGCTCGAGGCCGACAAGTGCACGCTGTTCGTAGATGCGAACAAGATCGACTCCCCGGCGCAGAACTACCTGGACTTCAACAATATCGACGTTCAGCCCTACGAGGCGGTGTTCGACTATATTGCCAGCCTCAGCGGTACCGTGCTCTTCGACGGTGCACGCGTCAACGAAGCGCTCTACGAAGCCATCCCGGCATCCTGCAAGAAGATCAACACCAAGTCCCCAATCCTCATTGACAAAGCGAAGAAGAATGCCATCGAACTGGAAGGCGAGCGTATCGCCATGCGCCAAGACTGCGTGGCGCTGACCCGTTTCTTCAAATGGCTCGACGAAGAGGCTTTTGCCAACGGCCAGACGCAGACCGAGTGGTCGCTGATGGAGAAGCTGCATGAGTTCCGAATGATGGGCGAGAACTTCGTAGAGGAGAGTTTCGGAACGATCGCGGGCTACCAAGGCAACGGCGCCATCGTGCACTATGCAGCGACCGAAGACAAGTGCGCAGAGGTCAAGCCGGAGGGTATGTTACTGCTCGACAGCGGCGGTCAGTACCTCGACGGCACGACCGATATCACCCGCACCGTATGGCTCGGCGGACGTATCCCGCAGCAGGCCAAACTCGACTACACGTACGTGCTCAAAGGCCATATCGCCCTGCAGACTGCGCGCTTCCCGCGCGGCACACGAGGCAACCAACTCGACGCGCTGGCCAAGCAGTACATGTGGCAAGCCGGCATCACCTACGGGCACGGTACCGGTCACGGCGTAGGCCATTTCTTAGGCTGCCACGAAGGCCCGCAAAACGTACGAACCGATAACAACCCCACACCACTCGAGGTCGGCCATATCATCTCCGACGAACCGGGTATCTACCGGACCGGCAAATGGGGTATCCGTACGGAGAACCTCATCACCGTCGTTCCGGCCAAGCAGACCAAAGCCACCACGACCGAAGACGAGTGGCTCACCTTCGAGACCCTCACACTCTGTTTCTACGACACGAGCCTGATCGAGATGGACCTGATGACCGACGAGGAGATCGACTATATCAACGCCTATCACGTACGCGTCTATAAAGAGGTCAGCCCGCTGCTGAGCGACGAAGAGAAATCGTACTTGGCATATAAGTGCGCGGCGATTGAACGATAATTAATAGATAATAATTAATAATTATATACATGAAAGCAGATTTAGTTGAAGCTTGGTTATACCAAGAAGGTTACTGGCATGAGATTGACCAGGATGGTGATTTACACTTCAAGTACGACGGCAAGCACATGTACTTCAGCCCGGACGATGACCCGACGTATTTCCGCGTGAGCATGCCGGGAATCTACAAGTTGGAGAACAACCGCGTGAAAGTGCTGGAAGCATGTAACACCATCACCCGTAACTACAAAGTGCTCAAAGCGTTTCTGAACAACGACAGCTTGTGGCTGTCGATGGAGTTGTTTGTGGACTCGACACCGGAGGTAGGTGACTTCATGGACCGTTGCTGCCGTATCCTGGTGAACGGCTTCAATGACATAGCGAAAGAGATTTTAGGTGACAATTAACCACTATGGCTGTATTAACTTCATGGGACAAGATAGGACCGTATCGTGTCCAGAGCCTCATCAAGGCCAACCATTACACAGAGACATACCGGATCGTGGATGACAACGACCAGCCGTTCTTCTTGAAGCTGTTCGCGGTCAACAAGATGCCGGCTAAGTTGCTCCATCCCGAGACGAAGCAGGTGAACGAGATCGCGTACTGCAAGCAGATCAATCACCGCAACATCATCAGTTATGTGACAGACGGTGCTTTTGAGCGCGAGAGCGGTTCGTATCAGTACTATATCACCGACTATTTCGCCGGTTCGGTGCTGGCGGACTATATCCAACGCGAAGGCCCGATGGACGAGGCGCGTGCGCTGGCGGCTTTCCGCAGCCTGTTAGTCGTGCTCAAGTACCTGCACGAGCTGCAACCGGCACTCTGTCATAACGACATCACGCCGCATAACATCATGCTCTCCGAAGCCCTCAACGGCGAGGGGGTGCTCATCGACTTGGGTCACATACACACGCCCTGCGCGGGTATCGTGGAGTTCAGCACAGAGGACCTCGACGTGCTCTACCACGCCAAAGAGACGATGGTGGGTATCTTCGACCTGCAGAGCGATATCTTCTCCGCTTGCGCCACCCTCTATTTCATGCTGACGGGCAAGGCTCCGTGGGTGATCGACGTGCCGGCGACGGGTGAGTACAAAGAGCGTTTCCGTGCGATGTGGCAACATCGTCAGAGCCATCCGCTGGACCTGAGCGAACTGACGATCAGCAACAAGACACGTTATATCCTTGAGCACGGTCTGGCCCTCAAAGCTACGGACCGTTTTGCTTCCGTCAATGATATCATCGCGATCGTCGATGACCAAGAGGCAGCACCGCAGCCGGAGCCCGAAGGAGGCAAGCGCTTAGAGGACGGCCCGATCGGTAAGGGTACGCCCGCTAAGACCGACGGCGAAGACAGTTCCAACGGCGGCGGTTCAGACAGCGGGGACGGCGATATAGACATCGATATCCGTCGTGGCGGCGGAAACGGTTTCCAAGACATCGCCGGCATGGATGAACTCAAACAGTACCTCAAAGAGAAAGTGATCTTTGTCATTCAGAACAAAGAGCTCGCGGAGCAATACCGCATCACCCCACCGAACGGCATGCTGCTGTACGGCCCTCCGGGATGCGGTAAGACGTTCTTCGCTGAGAAATTTGCCGAAGAGACCGGCTTTAACTTCATGCTCGTCAAGTCCTCCGATATCGGTAGCACCTTGGTACACGGCACGGAGGCGAAGATCAAACAGCTCTTCGAGAAAGCCGCCAAGAACAGCCCGATCGTGCTCTGTTTTGATGAGTTCGACGCGCTCGTACCTATCCGCGGCGCACATGGAAACGAATATGTATCGTCCGAAGTGAATGAGTTCCTGGCGCAGATGAACAACTGCGCGAAGAAAGGTATCTTCATCATCGCAACAAGTAACCGTCCCGATAAGATCGACCCCGCTATCCTGCGTACAGGACGTATCGACAAACAGGTCTTCGTTCCCCTGCCTGACTTCGCAGCCCGCAAGGAGATGTTCAAGATGTACCTGGCGAAGCGTCCGACGACGGATGACGTCAATATCGATGAGTACGCTAAGAGCACCGAAGGCTATATCGCTTCGGACATCGCGTTCATCGTCAACGATGCTGCTATGACCGCGGCCTTCTCCCGCAATCCCATCAGCGATGCATTACTCCGTACGTCGATCAGTAACATCAAACCTTCGCTGCAGAAAGAGGTGCTGGATGAGTACTCGGAAATCAAGAACAAGATGGACGGTATCTCCCGCCGCGTGGTAGTGGAAGGACTATGATTTAATATTTGAAATTTGAAATTTAATAGATATGAAAGAGAAATTGAATTTGCCTTCTGACCGGATCTTCAATCCGTATATCATTGAAGAGCGTCAGTTGAATATCACGCAGTTGGATGTGTACAGCCGTCTGATGATGGACCGCATCCTGTTCTTAAGCGGCGAAGTGATCGGTGACACGATGGACACGCTGGTAGCACAGCTCTTGTTCCTCGACTCGCTCAACCACGATCCTATCCACCTCTATATCAACTCCCCGGGCGGTGAGTGCTACTCGGGTCTGGAGTTGATCTCGGTGATGAAGTTCATCAAGTCGCCGGTTTATACGACCGTATTAGGTCTGGCTGCTTCGATGGGTGCTGTCATCGCTTCGAGCGGTGAGAAAGGCCACCGTACGGCACTGCCCTACTCGCGCTTCATGATCCATCAACCGAGTTCCGGTATCGGCTACTCGACCTTCAAGGACCAGGCTATCCATCTCAAAGAGATGGAGAACCTCAAGCTGGACCTGTATAAGGTGCTGGCGGAGAACAGCGGTCAGAGCCTCGAGCAGATCGAACAGCTCTGCGACCGCGACAAATGGATGAAACCCGAAGAGGCCATCCAGATGGGCTTCCTCGACGCAGTAGTCGAGCGCAAAGAGTAAAAAGAAAAGTTCCCGAGGGTTTCGGGAACTTTCTTTTTTTAGAGTAACTCAACGGATCGGTTGACGAACTTCGCGAGGGCTTCGCCTTTGAGGAGGCCGGAAGCCAAGAGCGCGATGTCAATGAGTTGTTTGAGTCGCTCATCTTCGGCGTTCAGCGTATAGACTGTCTTAACTACCGTCTCTTTCTTACCGTCTTTCTCCACTTCTTCCTGTACCTCTTCGGAGGTCTCTTTATTCACAAGTTCCTGAATGAGCGGGTGAGACGTGTTGACAACGAGGTTATAGCTGTCCGGCAGGTTGCCGTAGAAATTCATGCCTTGCTGGTGCGCGGACATCTCTTTCATACGGCGCATGAACTCATTCTGCGTCAGGAAGACAGGCAGTGCGTCTGTAGCAGCCGGTTCGCAGGTCACATAGTACTTGAGTTTGTCGGCATCCGAAGGCAGAAGTGCCTCGAAGGCCTTACGCAGACCTTCTTTCTGCTCGTCCGTATAGTCGTCCTTGGCGGTGTCCTCTTTCTTGATGAGGTTCTCGATCGTGTCGGAGTCGATGCGCACAAAACGGAGCTTGCCTTCCTCAGCTTTCTGCTCTGCCTGCGACATGCAGTGAACGTCCAGTTCACCGTCCATCAGGAGCACGTCATATCCCTTTGCCTTCGCCCGCTCGATATAGGTGTAGTGGGCATCGGGATCGTTGGTGTAGAGCAGCACGAGGTTGCCGTCCTTGTCGGTCTGCGCGTCCTTGACCTGCGTTTTGTACTCGTCCAGCGTCGCGTACTTGCCGTCGAGGTTCTTGACGAGGGCGAAGGAAACCGCTTTCTCGTAGAACTTCTCATCGGTGAGCATACCGAACTGGATAAACATCTTGATATCGTCCCATTTCTTAGCGAACTCATCCTTGTCGGCTTTGTAGAGCTCGGCAAGTTTGTCGGCTACTTTCTTGGTGATGTAGCCGGAGATCTTCTTGACGTTGTTATCGGACTGCAGGTACGAACGGCTGACGTTGAGCGGGATGTCCGGGCTGTCGATCACGCCGTGGAGCAGCGTCAGGTATTCCGGAACGATATTCTCCACCTCGTCGGTGACATAGACCTGGTTACAGTAGAGCTGGATCTTGTTGCGGTGCACGTCGAGGTTGGACTTGATCTTCGGGAAGTACAGGATACCCGTGAGGTTGAAGGGATAGTCCACGTTGAGGTGAATATGGAACAGCGGTTCATCAAACTGCATCGGATAGAGTTCATGATAGAACTTCGTGTAATCCTCTTCGGTCAGATCCGTCGGTTTACGTGTCCAAGCCGGGTTGATATCATTGATGATGTTCTCTTCGTCCAGCTCTACTTCTTTACCGTCTTTCCACTCTTTCTTCTTACCGAAAGCGATCTCGATAGGCAGGAACTTGCAGTATTTCTTTAAGAGCCCTTCGATGGTGGCATCCTCGAGGTACTGCGTGAACTCATCGTCGATATGCAACACGATATCCGTTCCGCGCTCGGCCTTGATAGTATCTTCCATGACGTACTCGGGCGAACCCTCGCAGGACCAGTGAACGGCTTTCGCGTCCTCTTTGTAAGACTGCGAGAAGATCTCCACTTTCTTCGAGACCATGAACGCCGAGTAGAAGCCCAGACCGAAATGGCCGATGATAGCTTCGGCTTTGTCCTTGTACTGGTTGAGGAACTCCTCTGCGCCGGAGAAAGCGATCTGGTTGATGTACTTATCCACCTCTTCGGCAGTCATTCCGATACCGTGATCGGAAACCGTGAGGGTCTTCTTCTCCTTATTTATTTTTACGCGCACGCGCAGGTCGCCCAGGTCACCCTTGACCTCGCCTACCGACGAGAGGGTCTTGAGTTTGGACGTGGCGTCCACAGCGTTCGATATCAACTCACGAAGGAAGATCTCGTGATCTGAATACAAAAACTTCTTGATGACGGGGAAGATATTATCACTTGTTACCCCAATATTACCTTTACTCATATCTATGTATTTTTGATTTCTTATCCTTACGGAACGATTACTACAAATTTCAAATTTATGATTTACAATATCTGTGCCCTACTGCAAATAACTGCCAATTTGGCAGAAAAATTTGCATATATCATTTTTTTGTATTAACTTTGCAGCCGTTTTTGGCGATATGAATGAGTTTTTAGAAAAAGAAGAGGCTATACTGAAGATGCTCAAGACGGTTTTTGACCCGGAGATACCGGTCAATATCTACGACTTGGGACTCATTTACGGCATAGAGGTAAAAGATGACGGCGTATGCGATATCACCATGACGCTGACCGCTCCTTCGTGCCCGGCGGGTGACTTTCTGGTGGAAGATATCCGTCAGAAAGTAAGCAGCGTGGAGGGCATCAAGGACGTGAATGTGAACATCGTCTTCGAGCCCGAATGGACAAAGGATATGATGAGCGAGGAAGCCAAGTTGGAGCTCGGTTTCCTATAAACATTACACATCACACATTACACATCACACATGATATATTTCTTAAGTGACGCGCATTTAGGGAGCTTGGCGATTGAACGGGGCTGGGCGCACCAAAAGAAACTCATTGACCTGCTGGAGGAGATGAGTAAGGACGCCGTGTCGATATACATGCTGGGCGATATGTTCGATTTCTGGATGGAGTATTTCATTCACGACAAGAGCAAACGCCAGTACCACCCGTTCTGCAAGGAGTTACGTAAATTGGCCAAGAAAGGCATCCATGTCCATATGTTCATCGGCAACCATGACTTGTGGACCTTCGGCGGTCTGGCTCAACTGACGGGCGCAGAGATCCACTACGAGCCCAGCACGATCCAACGGTATGGGAAGACGCTCTATCTGGCGCACGGAGACGGTATTCTGCCGAGTAATTGGGAGACGCTGTACCCCAAACCTATCGTGAAGAAGATCCATCGTTTCATGCGCCTCAAGGCTATCTTCAATAACTCGACCTTGCAGTTCTGCTTCCGTTGCTTACCGCCCGCATGGGGTAACTGGTTCGGGTATAACTGGGCGAAGCGAAGCCGACTCAAAGAGATCGCGCACCCATGTCCGTACAAAGGCGAGGACAAGGAGGAGTTGGTGCTTTTTGCCAAAGAGCAAGAGGAACAGCAGCATAACCACCGCGACTATTATATCTTCGGTCACCGCCATATCGAACTGGATCTGCAGATAGCAAGCGGTGCACGCGTCGTGATCTTAGGCGACACATTCAAACAATGGACCTATGCGAAATTGGACCACAAAGGACAGTTAACGTTACACAATTATGAGCAGTAGAGAGGAACAACTGAAGGCTTTCGGGCGCTTGCTGGATATCATGGACGACCTTAGGGAGAAATGTCCGTGGGACCGCAAACAGACCTTCGACAGCCTTAGGCAGAACACGATAGAAGAGGCGTTTGAGTTAGCGACAGCCATCTCGCGACACGACATGAACGAGATCAGTAAGGAACTCGGGGACGTGTTGCTGCATGTGGTCTTCTACGCCAAGATGGGCTCAGAGACAGGTGAGTTCGACATGGCGGATGTATGTAACCGTCTGTGCGACAAACTGATCTTCCGTCACCCGCATGTGTATGGCGAGGAAGCAGCCTCTAATGCCGAAGAGGTAAGTCATCTCTGGGAGCAGGTAAAACTCAAAGAGAAAGGCGGTAACAAGACTGTGTTAGGCGGCATACCGGACAGTTTGCCAAGTATGGTGAAGGCCTACCGGATACAGGACAAAGTGGCGAATGTCGGCTTTGAGTGGGAGAAGAAAGAGGATGTGTGGGCGAAAGTGCAAGAAGAGCTGGACGAACTGCAAGTGGAGTTAGCCAAGGAAGACGGCGGCGAGAAAGAGATGGAGTTCGGTGACCTGATGTTCGCTATGATCAACGCCGCACGACTCTATAAGATCAAGCCGGATAATGCACTCGAGCAGACCAACCTCAAGTTCATCAAGCGCTTTAACTATATAGAAACTCGCGCCAAAGAGCTTGGACGCGAGTTAAAAGACATGTCGCTAGACGAGATGGAAGCGCTCTGGCAGGAAGCCAAGAAGCAGTGAACTTAGCGGACAGGCTGCCTGAGCGAACCTGTGTTAGGCGAATATTTCTCAGCTGCCGTGGACGAGATCTCAAAATAGAAGCTGTAGTCACCTGCTTTCTTCGGCACGTACCATAAGGTAACCGGGAATTGATAGCAATCCTCCGCGAAATGCAGATAGCCGCTCTCCGGCTTGGAGTCCGCAGCAACGTACGAGTTCCACGCGGTGTCGTACTCGAGATGGTAGTCAAAGACCGGGGTGTCGGCTGTTGCCTGGAACGAGACCAAGTTGTTGTAACCGCCCGAAAGGATCAACGGAGCGCGGAGCGTATCGCCTACCTGCACGGTGTCATTGAACAGAATGGAGTCATTCACGCCCGCAGCCGTCGTGCGATAAATATACTTGCCGTTGGTGTAAATCATCGGCGTAGAGTTGAACTCACCTATCAGACACGAGGTAAGCGCAACGGCAGCAAATGCTACCAGTATAAATTTAGAAATCGTTTTCATAAGTGCGGCATAAAAGACTCGAACTTTCACTCCGTTAAGAACCAGATCCTAAGTCTGGCGCGTCTACCAATTCCGCCAATGCCGCGGCGCGAGCGTAGCGAGCGCTCCGAAAATCGGGTGCAAAGGTACAACAAAAATTGCATATATGCAAGAAAATAGTCAAACTTTTTATCATAATTTGCCAAACGGCATCAAAATTGTCCACCGCTGGACACCGTCTCCTGTGGCGTATATCGGTGTGATGGTAGGTGCCGGCACGCGCGATGAAGCGCCACAAGAGAACGGTATGGCGCATTATATCGAGCACTGCGTGTTCAAAGGCACGAACCATCACTCGGCCCGGCAGATCATTCACGCCATCGAAGGTATCGGCGGCGAGATCAATGCGTACACGACCAAGGAAGAGACCACATTCTATGCCGCGATCTTGGCGGAGCATATCCAACTGACGCTGCATCTGATCGCGGAGATGCTGCTCGATCCGACCTTCAAGAAAGAGGAGACGGACAAGGAACGGATGGTCATCATGGACGAGATAGAGAGTTATAACGACAGCCCTTCCGAACTGATCTACGACGATTTTGAGAGCCTTGTTTTTGCCGGCAGTAGTCTGGCCTTACCGATCTTGGGCACGAAGAAGACACTCAAGCATATCTCATCCAAGCCCGAATATGCGAAGGCCTGGATGCAGGCCCATTATAGGCCGGAAAGGATGGTCGTATTCTGCCAAGGCAACGTAAAACCGGAGAAGATTTTTAAGTTGGCAGAGAAAGAGTTTGGACATCTGTCAGCCGAAGGCGGTCTGTCAGCGCAGCGGTCTAACAGCGTTAGCAATCTAACAGCTCCTGAAAAGGAGCGGTCCTACAGAAAGCACACCCATCAGGTGCATGCGATGTTAGGCGGACGGGCGTACCCGATAGGCCACGAGAATCAGATGGCATTCTTCTTGCTCAATAATATCTTAGGAGGCGGAAGTCTGAACAGCCGCCTGAATCTAAGTCTGAGGGAGTCAAAGGGCTTGGTTTATACGGTGGAGTCCACCTATACGCCGCTCAGTGATACGGGCTATTGGTGTGTCTATTGGGCCTGCGATCCGGAAGATTATAAGAAGAGTTTGGGATTAGTTCGAGACGAATTGAACAAACTGAAAGACCAGCCTTTATCGGAGACGGCTTTGCGGAATGCCTTGACGCAATTACGCGGTCAATTGGCCATCTCGGCACAGAATCAGGAGAACAGTGCGCTGGCTATGGCCAAGTCAGTTCTCTATCGCGGCGAGGCACCTCTTTGGCAGGAGAGTTTCCGAAAAATTGAACAAACGACAGCTCAAAAGCTCCAAGAGGTAGCAAATGAATCATTTTGCGACCAAAATTGTTACATTTTGACATACGAATAAGTCAAAAATGTAAAAAAAGCATTTTTTTCCATAAAAAATTTGGTCATATCAAAAAAAAGTAGTACCTTTGTGCGATTTTTCATTTGTGTACGCACGCGTATACCTTAGTTATATATATACGCGCGAGAAAAAGAAAAATTATGTTTAACAAAATATAACGAACAATGAAGAAAGTTTTTACACTATTGTTTCTGGCGGTATTGAGCCTGAGCTTGTATGCCCAGAAGCAGGTCAGTGGTGTGGTTGTAGATGCGAAGGGTGAACCTGTTATTGGTGCCAGCATTCAGGCGAAAGAGACCACACAGGGAACTATCTCGGACTACGACGGTAAGTTCGAGATGGAAGTATCAGAATCTGTGAAGACTCTGGTAATCAGTTTCGTCGGTATGGCTACGCAAGAGGTAGCAGCCGGCAAGAACTTGAAGATTGTCATGCTTGAGAACAGCGAGATTATTCAAGAAGTGGTTGTAACCGGTTACGGTAACGTAAGTAAAGGTTCTTACGCCGGTTCTGCGCAAGCTGTGAAGGCAGAGGACATCGAGAAAAAGAGCCCGTCTGAGCTATCAAAAGCATTGGCCGGTGAGGTTGCCGGTGTGCAAGTTATCAATGGTAGCGGTCAGCCGGGTACGAACGCAACGATCCGCATCCGTGGTGTGGGTTCGTTGAACGGTAGTTCGGCTCCTCTCTACGTAGTAGACGGTGTGACCTATGACGGTGACATCTCGTCTATCGACCCGGGCGATATCGCCAGCACAACCATCTTGAAAGACGCAACCGCTACCTCTTTGTACGGTGCGCGCGGTGCCAACGGTGTGATCGTGATCACCACCAAGAAAGGTACTTCGGGTGACGAAGGTCATATCGACGTAGATGTGAAATACGGTGCCAACATGCGTTTGTTGCCTTTGTACGACGTGATCACCAGCCCGGAGGAGTATGTTACTCTAGCTTGGCAGTCCTTATACAATGCAGCGAAGTACGTAGACGGGTACGATCAAAAAACGTCTATTAAAAGTGCTAGCAATTTGTTGTTCAGTGGTGGTGGTATTCCTGAGGACTATAATATCTGGACAAAAGCCGGTAAATCGCTGATTATTCCTACGGATGCCAGCGGTTTGGTGAACCCTACTTTTGATACGTACATCACGCGTAATGCCGGCTACGAAACCCTCGAGTCGTGGAAAGACGCCATCTTCCGTGTGGGTCAGAAAGTAGATGCTAACATTAAGATTCACGGTGGTACCGAGAAAGTGAAATATTATACTTCGTTTGGTTACCTCAAGGATGAAGGTTACTATCAATCTTCTGACTATAACCGTTTTACGGTTCGCTCGAATGTAGATTATGAGCCGAAGAAATGGTTGAAGGGTAATGTCAACCTGGCATACACTTACTCCACGATGAACAACCCTGTTCAAAGCGGTGAGGGTGCGATGAATAACGGTTTCTACTACGTAAACGCTATTCCTCCTATCTATCCTGTTTATGAGCGTGACGAGAACGGTAATATCCCTACTGACCCGCGTACCGGTCTGCCGACATACGACTACGGTAACGAGAAGGGCCGTTCATTCGGTATGGGTATCAACCCGGCAGGTTCGCTCCGTTTGGATAAAGAGAACCAAGTACAACACGAGGTAGATGCCAAAGCTTCGTTGGAGTTCAAGCTCTACAAGGGTCTGAAATTCGTTGTCAATGCAGGTTTGCACTACTACAACAACCGCTATTCTGATTTGACCAACAAATACTACGGTGACGCTGCAGGTATTGGTCGTATCCAGCAACAGAGTTACAACCTCTTTACCGTTTCGGCACAAGAGTATTTGGAATACAACGGCACGTTTGGAGACCACACCATCCGCGTGATGGGCGGTCACGAGAACTATCTGTACAATGCTAATTATATCTTGGGTTACAAGTCGTATATCGCTGATGGTAACAGCTTGGAGTTGGGTAATGCCATCAAGATGAACTCCATCGAGGGTAACAGTTCCCGCTACGCATTGGACGCTTATTTCGCAACGGCTATGTACACGTACAAAGAGCGTTACACCATCACCGGCAACTATCGTGCCGATGGTAGCTCGCGTTATGCGAAAGGTCACCGTTGGGGTCACTTCGGTTCTGTAGGTTTGGCATGGACCTTCACCAATGAGGAGTTCATCGATCCGGTTAAGGATTGGCTCAAAGACGGTAAGGTGCGTGCAAGTTGGGGTGTACTTGGTAACCAGGTTAACTCGCTCTACGCATACACCAACATGTATTCTATCGAGAACCTGAGCGACCAGATCGTATACTTGGAGTACAGCAAGGGTAACCCGAACATCACTTGGGAGCGTTCGAATACGGTTGACCTCGGTTTGGAGTTGTCTGTAGGCAAATACTTGGATTTCGAGTTTGACTACTTCTACAAACTGACGGACAACATGCTTTATCCGCGTGCGGTAGCTCCTTCGCTCGGTTACAGTTCTATTCCTACCAACGATGCGAAGATGGTTAACCAAGGTATTGAGTTCTCGTTCAAGGTACACGCAGTAGATACGCGTAACGTGAAGTTGGACTTCATGCTCAACGGCGCACACTACAAGAACTACATGACACAGATGCCTGTGGATTATGTAGATGCAGACGGTACAGAGCACCGTATGATCATGAACGGTGCGATGTCTGTAGGTCACTCATTGTATGACCACTACACTGTACAATATCTGGGCGTTAACCCGGACAATGGTAACTCGCTGTTCGAGGCATACTATGATACCCGTTACGGAGATCTGGGTGCAGACTTGGGTAACAACGAGTACAACTACATTTCTTCGCTCTATCAATGGCAACAGGAGCACCCGGGTGAGGATCAGTACTTAGCAAGTAAAGCAACAGAGGACTATTCCTTTGCAACCGCTAAATATGTCGGCAAATCCTATCTGCCTGACCTGAACGGTGGTTTTGGCTTTGACTTGGAGGTATATGGTGTTACATTGTCCGCAACCTGCTCGTATCAGATCGGCGGTTACGGTTATGACAACACATACATCACGTTGATGCAGAACAGCCAGGTAGGTAGCCACAACTGGCACGTTGATGCACGTAATGCTTGGACGGAGAATAATAAGAACACGAATATTCCGGCATTCACCAATGGTGAAGGTAAATATGCTTCGTACGCTACAGCCGGTTCTACCCGTTTCTTGACAAGTAACTCATATCTGAGCCTGAACAACGTACAATTGGGTTACAACTTCCCGAAGAAACTCATCCAGAAAATTAAACTGAACAAACTGAGTTTGTACTTATCAGGAAACAACTTGGCGATTGCAACGGCTCGTCGCGGTTACAACCCGATGACTTCGTTCACCGGTTCTTCGGACACCCACGCATACAGCCCGCTGTCAACCATCATGGGTGGTGTTAAGTTCACATTCTAAACCATAGCTATAGAAAGGAAACGATTATGAAAAAGTTTAAATATATTCTGGTACTTGCAGTTGTAGCTCTCTTTGCTACAAGTTGCGCAGATAGCTATCTGGACCAATACCCCAGCGGTAGTACTATTACCGAGGAGCAATATCTGAACATGGACAATGTGGTAGAGGGAACGATTAAAGGTGTGTATCCGCTGCTCTATCCATACGGCGGCGACCATGATCTTTTCGGTCAGCGTTCTATCGATATGTACGGCGATATGCTGTGCGGCGATATGGCACTCAAGACCTTCAACTACGGTTGGTTCAGTACAGACGAGTTGGGTAACACTTATACCCGCCGTGCCTATTTCTGGGCTTACTACTATGGTTTCATCCGTGCTTGTAACAAAGGTATCAATGCGCTGGAGAAAGTAGGTCTTCCTACATTGGACTATGATGCTTCGAAAATCACTGATGAAGAATATCTACGCGGTAACTACTATGCACAATTGCTGGCTATTCGTGGTTGGGCTTATGCCGGTTTGGTACGCACATTCGTGCTGATGGATGCCGCAGAGGGCGATCCTGCCGTTCCTATTTACACGGAAGTGGACACCCGTAGTGATTCTATTATCGGTCGTCCGCGTGCTACCGTGGCTGATGTATATCTGCGTATTGAGGAGGATTTGCAAACTGCCATTCAGTATTTTGACGCATACAAGGATGCAGAGCGCTCCAGTAAAATCGAGATGAACGTGGATATTGCTCGTATTCTGTTGGCTTATTCCTATCTGAATAAGGGTGACAACACCAATGCGCTCAAGTATGCCAATGAGGCGATCACCAAGGGTTCTCCGGTTATTCTGCCGCAAGCTCAAGTGTTGACCACCGGTTTCAACAATGTGGACAATGCCAACTGGGTTTGGGGTGAGGACGTGACAGTAGAGAACACGACCAGCCTTGCATCGTTCTTCGGTCAATGCGATATCTACTCGTATAGCTACGCATCCGCAGGCGACGTGAAGGGTATCGACCAGAACCTCTACGAGAGTATTAATGAATGGGATATCCGTAAAAGCTGGTGGAACAACTATGCTCAGTCCGGCAAAAGCGGTGCATCTAAGTTTGCATATGCCCCGGACGGCAAGTTCTATTCTGCTAAGAGCAAAGAGATCCAAGGCGACCGTGATTGGCTGAGCGACAACGTATATATGCGTTGGGAGTTGGCTTATCTGATTGCCGCAGAGGCTGCTTGCCGCGATCATAATGTGACTGACGCACAGAATTATTTGTTCGCCATTACCGACCAGCGTGTGCTGGACGGCAAAGACACGGAGTATGCTACATGGAAAGGCACTTTGGCTGACGAAGAGACCACACTGCAGGCCATCCGTCATAACTGGCGAGTAGAGTTGTGGGGAGAAGGTTATGGTTTACAGACCTTCCGTCGTTTCGGACAAACCGTCACACTCGGCTCGAACCACAAACGCAGTGATAAAGAGTTAACTCCGAGCACTCCGCGTATCTTCACATTCGAGTTGCCTACCGGCGAGTTGTACTACAACCCGTACATCCGTCAGGAGAGCACTGCTGACGCCCAAATTATGAGAAAACAGAATTAATACATTTGTATTAGTCTATTAAATAAACAAAACTACTTAATTAATTAATTAAAGTATGAAAAAGTATTTATTTTTTGCATTTGCAGCTGTAGCAGTTGTATTTGCAAGTTGTAACAATGACTCACAACCGACAGACGTTGTGAAATTAAAATTGTCGCAGAACTATGCTGAGATCGGCGTAGATGAGGAGTTGCGTCTTAACACAACCATCACCCCGACTACTTTGGGCTTACAGTTAACCTACACCTCGAGCGATCCTTCTGTAGTAACCGTTAGCGGTTCGGGTCTTCTGACCGGTGTTTCGTTAGGTGAGGCTTATGTACGTGTAAGTGCTAAGGACGCTGAAGGCGACTCTTGTAAAGTTATCGTAAGCGACATGGCTATTTACAACGACTTTAACATCGCGGACTACGGCCTGTTTGGTGAATTCGAGCCGATTGAGGGCACCGACACCACACTTGTCCTTACGAATGGCGACACTGTACTCTGCGACTTGAATTTCATTACCGTTTATGCATGGGATGGTAATGCTAAGTTTGTCAGCGGTACCGGTTTTGCCGGTGACGGTTGGGTACTCCGCTGTGACGACGTACCGTTCTACGTTATCAAAGAAGACAAAGCTCATCCGCAGTATGTAGGCTACTACATCACAGAAGGTGGTTTTGGTGTAGCAGAGCAAGAAGATGGTTCGTATACTGCTGCTTGGGCTCGTCCGGGTAAGATGGACATCCAGAGCTGTGGCGACATTGTAGCTGCACAATACAGCAGCGACACGACAAGGAAGGCTGATTTCGACACATGGGAGGAACTGAACTATGGTTCATTCCTGACAGAGCCGTTCGGTGCAGCTGGCAGGATCAGTTGTGACTATGGTTTCTTCAGCGGTAAGATTAACAAAGTAAAGTTCATAGAAGCAATCCAGAACAAGGCTAAGACAGCAGACTCTATTCCTGCAAGATGGGCTATTGATCTTGACTTCGCAAGCGTGCAGCCTGACCGTCTGTGGGGCTTCCGCGTTGACACCGCTCACTACGCTGCTACATACGTAGAAGGCAAAGGTGGTGAGATTGAGTTGATTGAGCCGTATGACTATGCAACCGTTCACCGTGTATTTGACGAGAATGGTCTGTTCGAGGATGATGAAGCAGCAGCTCCTGCACGCCTCGCTGGTAAGAAACAAGCAAGCGTACGTGAACTCGGTGACATGAAGAAACTGCACCTCGGCGTATATCTGGACAAGAACAGTAAAGTTCTTCCGGCAACTGATCGTATGTACAAAAAGTAATTTTTGACAACTAATTCAAAAAAAATCCTGCATACATTTGCGTATGTGGGATTTTTTTTATTTGTAGTAACTTCGGCACGCCCTTATTTGCTAAAGCAAACAAGGAATCCTCCGAAATTACGTTCGCACTATCGTGCAAACTACAACCTTTCGCCACAAAAAACACAAATTATGCAAGCATTTATGATTTTTTTGCGACGAAATCTTGCAAATTTGAATAATTTGTAGTAATTTTGCGGCGTAAATTGGAAAATTATACGCATATGAAAAAGATAGTAGTTCTTTTAAGTTTCGTATGGCTGAGTCTTTCGGCCTATGCAGTAATGGCTTCTCCGGAGCCTTTTGAGTTTACCAAAGCGGATGGAACAAAGGTAATGGCGCGTATGTACGGCGATGAGTTTCACTCGTATATTGAGTCATTAGACGGCGAGTTGCTGCAGGGAAGCAGAGATGCTGAAGTGCTCGAAGCTGCAGCAGAACGTCGCCGAGTACACCGTGTGCAACAAGGGGCCGGAAGTACAGCCTTTCCGACAAAGGGCTCCCCGCGCAGTTTGGTATTGCTGGTCGCTTTCTCTGATCTGGCCTTCGGTGAGACCCATCAGGATTTTCAAGATCTGTTAACCAAATCGGGCTACAACCACAACGGAGCCATCGGTTCGTGCCGCGACTATTATATCGCTTCGTCGGACAGCATTTTCTCACCGCAGTTTGATTGCTACGGTCCGTTCACTTTGTCGAGAGAAATGGCATACTATGGCGGAAACAACGGAGACAACCATAGTGTTCATGCGGCACAGATGGTAGCCGAAGCCTGCCAAATGGCGCATGAGTCGGGTGTGAACTTTAAAGACTACGACACCAATAACGATGGCCTTTTGGACAACGTATTCATTTTCTACGCCGGCCATAACGAGGCGGAAGGAGGAGGCGAGAAGACTATCTGGCCTCACCAGAGTAATATCTCTTATTTGAATGTACGTTTGGACAATGTACTGGTTGGTTCGTACGCATGTACGTCCGAATACAAAGGATCGGGAGGAAAGATCCGTTGCGGCGTAGGTACGTTCTGTCATGAGTTCGGTCACGTCATTGGTCAGCCGGATTTCTATGATACCAAATACAAGTATTATAGCGTCGCCAACTGGGATATTATGTGTTCCGGTAGTTACAACAACGGCGGTAACACGCCTCCTACTTTCTCTGCGTACGAGCGTTTCTATGAAGGTTGGCTGACACCGAAGCAGTTAGAGCTACCCGGACAATATACATTGAGCGATATACCTTTTAAGAAAGAGGCTTATCTGATAGCCGCTACCGCGCACAACATGTCAGGTTCCTCTCCTAATCCGAACGAGTTCTTCTTGTTAGACTACCGCAGCGGCGCCAACGGCTGGGACGTTCCTTTACCGGGGCATGGTATGTTAGTATGGCATATCGATTACTCTGCGTCGGCTTGGACCAGCAACACGCCTAACAACGGTCCTACGCTAATGCGTATGCACTTGGAGGAAGCGAACGGCGTAGGCTGGCAGAAACGTCAGAACGGAGAGAACGGACGCTCTTCAGATCCTTACCCCGGAACATTCGACGTTACCGCTTTCACGCCGACATTGCACAATGGTACTCAGTTGGCTCAGCCTATCTTTAACATCACAGAAGTAGGCGATGTCATTAGTTTTACCTATATTGGCAGTGAAGGGACATCACTTAAGACCACCAAAGACGCGCTGTCTTTTGTAACGACAGTAAGTGACTCGAAGAAGATCGTTGATTGGGAGCCGCAAGAGTTTGAGTTATTAGGCACAGGACTCGATCCGAATGCAGTTATCACCCTGAGTCCGAGTGAGAATCATTTCATGCTCTATGCAGGTGAAGAGGCTCCGGATTTGAACAGTAGCAGCTGGCTCTACAGTCTAACCATTTATCCCGCAGCGGACTCTACCGTTCAAAAGCGTATTTGGATGAAATATCATCCTAAGAAACAAAACTGCTCGACCATTCAAGCCTCGCTGAGCATAAAATCGACGAGTGCAAGTCTGGCTATGCAACTAACCGGAAGTTCGCCGCGTCCGACGTACGTGCATACTCCGGAAATAAAAGCGACAAAGAATATCACGCCATATGCCTTCACGGCTCGATGGAAAGAAGTAACCGATGCCGAACTATACTACCTGACACTCTATCAGACAGAAGAAGGCCAAAGCGTATACGTACAAGATTTTGAGAACTTTACAAGCATGGAGAATATTCATGCTATGGGCTGGGAAAGCAATACTACCTTGACAACGACCTCTGCGAAAGCAGATGGCTCACGTTCGCTGTATTTGAAGAAATTTGGAGATCAGATTACCAGTGAAACTTACCCTGTTCCCATCACCACTATCGAATTCTGGTACAACGCGTTTACCTCCGATGTCGATACTATCGGCGTGCTGGAGATAGAAGCATACAATGGAGAAGAATGGGTGTTGGAGGATAATTTGGTAATGACCAAAAACTCCAAGCGCGTAACTACACATTATGATTTTGATAAACAAGCCAACTACCGTGCTTTCCGACTCACGTGGTTAGACAACGGCGGTGCAGGTATTGCCTTTGATGCATTTACTGCCATCACATCGCAAAAAATAAATTATATTTACAAAGGTACTGAACTGAGCATCACACCTTCCGGTGAATCGATAATGGCGTACACCATCAATGGCCTCAATCCCAATAATACGTATTATTATCAAGTACAATGCACAGACTTGGATAAGGGTTGTGAGGAGCACTTGACAGATTTGTCTGAGCCGGTAGAAGTAAAAACGGTTGACGGCAAGCCTATTGACAGCCCGCAGTTGACGATTGCTGTTGACAGCATCAATTATAACCCGGCACAACATGCCATTTATCTCGTTGAGCCCAAAGAGGGAGATTATCTTTACTTCTACAGTGCGTCAGGAGCACTGGTTTATAGCGTAGCCGTAACGCCGGCGATGAGTATTTACCAACTGCCTGTTTCCCGCTTTACGCTGGGTGAGATGTATATGGTACAACAAGCAGTAGGTGGCAAATTAGGTCGCAAGAACAAGTGGGTTAAGTTCATTTTCCAATAAAGCGACACAGATATCTCCATTTTGCCCCACTTTTGGCAAAATTGTTAACAACTCGCATAATTCATTGAAATTGTGCAAGTTTTCTTATGTTTATAATTGTTAATAACATGTTGATAAAACAATTGATAATTTTTTTGTGGGGAAAGGTGGTGAATATCAAATATTTTTTGTATTTTTGCGCCAGATTTTAATACAAAGTGGTGAATATGCAAACTTTTGTAGGAAATATAGAGGCGCGGTTGGACGAGAAGGGACGCATCTTCGTTCCGGCAGCTTACCGTAAGATTTTGGCGGAGTTTGAGTCCAAGCGTATCGTGATGCGCAGGGATACGGACAACGAGTGCCTGATGTTCTATCCGGAGTCGGTGTGGAACGAGAAAGTGGAGCAGTTACGTGCTACGCTGAATGAGTGGGATCCTGAGGACCAATTGATATTGATGCAGTTTATGGCGGACGCAGAGTATATGGAGATGGACGGCCAGGGCCGTATCTTGTTGCAAAAGAAGAACCTGGAGACGATAGGTGCGCAACAAGACGTGCTGTTCGTTGGTATCCTGAATCGCTTTGCGTTATGGGCACCGGAGACGTTCGCTAATAAACGTCTGAGCCAGAGCGAGTTAGCGGCTCGTCTTCGCGCAAAGATGGGTCAATCACGCAATAATCACACAATAATCACGCAATAATCACCCAATAAAACTCCCTTGCAACCCTGTAATTTGGCGGGTTCCCGAACGATTTATGGCTGACATTTATCACATACCGGCAATGTTGAAAGAGACGATCGAAGGTTTGAACATCAAGCCGGAGGGCGTTTATATAGATGTGACATTCGGCGGGGGAGGGCACAGTCGTGCAATTCTCGACAAATTGCACGAAATGGAAAATGGAAAATTGACAATTGAAAATTGCGGACATTTATACTCTTTCGATCAGGATATTGAAGCGTTGCAGAACAAGATTGAGGATGAGCGGTGGACGTTTGTGCATAGTAACTTCCGGTATCTGCGCAATTGGATGGACTATTACGGAGTGGAACACATAGATGGTCTGTTGGCAGATCTGGGAGTTAGTTTTCATCATTTCGACTGCCCGGAACGCGGGTTTAGTTTTCGGTTTAGTGCCCCGCTGGATATGCGTATGAACCAGACGGCGAAACGCACAGCCGCGGATATCGTGAACGGGTACAGCGAGGAGGAGTTGGCGAAGATCTTGTATCTATACGGAGAGATGAAGAACGGACGCGGGATAGCAAGGAACATATGCAAGGCAAGGAGCCAGAAGGCCATCTTACGGACAGAAGATTTAGTAGCAGCATCTCGTATACCGGCGGAGATGAGTAAGGAGTTGGCAAGATTATTTCAGGCTTTGCGCATAGAGGTGAACGATGAGATGGGAGCGCTGAGGGAGATGCTGGTAGCTGCACGGGATTTGTTGAAAGCGGGAGGACGGATCGCGATACTGACCTATCACTCGTTGGAGGACAGGCTGGTGAAGAATTTCTTTCGGAGCGGAAACCTGGAGGGAACGATAGAAAAGGACTTTTATGGGAACATACTAACGCCGTTTGAGGTGATTGAGAAGGGACGAGAGGCAAGCGAGGAGGAAGTGGAACGAAACCCAAGAGCACGGAGCGCGAAACTGCGCGTTGCGGAAAAATTAATAGTTAATAATTAATATTTTGGCAGACACACATGACATACAAAGTTGGCTGAACGGAGATAAGTTAAGGAGCCGGAAGTTCCGGGAACAATATCCGTTGATAGGACTTATTGTAGGTCTTGTGTTTTTGTATATCTTGGTGGGCTATCAGGCAGCGGAACAGCAGAAACGGCTGACAGACACGAAGAAAGAGATGCTGGACGCAAAGTTCCGGTATATGACAATCAGCGCTCAGTTGACAAACACAACGCGGCAGAGTCAAGTGATACAAGCCCTGAAAGCCAACGGAAGTACGTTGCAAGAAAATACAGTACCTCCGACTAAGGTCGGACGGTAATTTGTGATTTGTCATTTGTCATTTGTGATTTATGTCTGAAGAGCAAAGAAATACGGTGTGGCGGTTCGCGATGATTTTCATCGTGATATTGTTAGGCTTTGTTGCTGTGCTCGTAAAGATCATTTATATTCAGGCAGTAGAGCGCGACGAATGGTTGAAGGTCGCAGAAAAGCAAGTGCCGACTATTCGTCCGATCAAAGCGACGCGGGGAAATATCCTGGACTGTAACGGTCGATTGCTGGCGTCGAGTATGCCGCAATATTATATGTATATGGACACCCGCGTAGAGGCCTTACACCAAAAGAACGGCAAGCTTTTTACAGCGAACATTGACACTTTGGCTTTGGATTTGGCGAACATCGTAGGTGAGCACACACAAGCAGAGTATAAGGCACGTATCACGAACGCTTATAGGCGAGGCGAGAAACGCCTGAGGGTGTGCGACCATCGAATCAACTACCTGCAACGCCAAGCGTTGGAACAGAACGGACTGATCAAGCGGGGAAAGTACAAGAGCGGTATTTTCTTTGAGGACCAACACCGACGGATTAAGCCTTACGGGGTGCTCGCAAGTCGTACGATAGGCGGCATCTACGGCGAAGACGGTGTGGGTAATTCGGGATTAGAGAAACGTTTTGATAAGGAGTTACGCGGTGTGGACGGTCTGAGTGCCATCCAGAAGATCGGCGGACGATATGAGTCGGTGACGCTGGAGGAAGCGAAGGACGGCGTAGATGTGGTGACGACGATTGACGCGAACTTACAGGATATCGTAGAGAACGCCTTACGTGAGAGGCTGGAGGCGCTGAGCGGCGACTGGGGATGTTGTATCTTGATGGAGACCGAGACGGGTTATATCCGTGCGATTGCAAATCTGGATCGGGACAAAGAGGACGGGAAGTACTACGAGGCGCAGAATCACGCGGTGCAGCGTGTAGAGCCGGGATCGACATTCAAGACGATCGCTTTGATGGCGGCACTGGACGATGGGAAGGTGGAGATTGACGACACGGTGAAGGTGTATAAGGACGGCTGGAGTTATCTGGGTAAGTCCAAGCACACAGACTCGCACCCCAAAGACACTATTTATACGGTACAGAGTGCGCTGGCCGTATCGAGTAATATCGCGCTGGCGAAGATCATTACGAAAGCTTATGACGGCAATGCGGAGTTGTTTGTCAGAAAGTTAGAGAAGATGAACCTCAGGGATAGTTTCTACAGCGAAATCCCCGGCGCAGACGCTCCGCGAATTGAGGTGCCGAAGGACGCTGTGACGATCAGTAAGATGGCGTATGGTTACTCGGTAGAGTTGAGTCCGCTGCATATATTGGCTTTCTACAACGGTATTGCCAATAACGGCAGGATCATACGACCGATGTTAGTGAGCGAGCTGCAGAAAGACGGCGAGACGCTGAAGACATTCCGTTCGGAGACGATCAAGTCGTCGATGTGTAAGAAATCGACGCTACGCGATATACGCGCGTGCTTGCACGACGTGGTATGGGATAATAACTTAGGTACGGCGTCGGTGCGCAAATGGCAGGGTAAGATCGTTGCTCGCAAAGCACAGAGTGACTTGGTGCCTATCGCAGGCAAGACGGGAACGGCGCAGATGATCATACCGCGAAGGGGGTATTCACCGCATAACCACCGAATGACGTTTGTGGGATATTTTCCGGAAGAGAACCCGCAATATACCTGCCTTTGTATGATTGAGAACCCGAAGAACTACCCGGCCTACGATGCAGGATATGACTGCGGCGGAACGGTGCGAGTGATAGCAGAGAAAACGATGGCCTATACGGGCTGTTATATATACGAAAATGATACTAAGAGACTTATTAAGCGCGATTGAGCCGATCGAAGTGGTCGGTCGCACGGACATTGAGATCAGTGGTCTGCATTTTGACAGCCGCAAGGTAGGACAGGGCGACCTGTTTGTAGCCCAGGTAGGCACAGCAGTAGATGGACACACGTTCATTGATGGTTGTGTCGCCAAAGGCTGCGCGGCGGTAGTGTTGAGTGATCGCGCATACATGCGCGAGGACACCAACGCTACTTTTATTCTTGTGGAGAATACCGATAAGGCGCTGGGACTATTGGCGAGCAAGTGGTTTGGCGAGCCGAGTAAGGCCTTGACGCTGGTGGGAGTGACAGGTACGAACGGAAAAACGACAATCGCCACCTTATTATATAAACTCGTGCGCGCGTTAGGACATAAGGCGGGATTGCTCTCGACGGTAGTCAATTATATCGAGGACGAGGCGGTGCCGGCTACGCACACGACGCCGGATGCGATTGAGTTGAACGGTTTGTTGAGACGAATGGTTGATGCAGGATGTGCATACGCGTTTATGGAGGTGAGCAGCCACGCTATTGCGCAGGAACGTATTGCAGGCCTGGATTTTGATGGAGCGCTGTTTACGAATCTTACACGCGATCATATCGACTACCATAAAACCTTTGACAACTATCGGGATACAAAGAAACGCTTGTTTGACGGTTTAAAGAAGACGGCTTTTGCGGTGACGAACAAGGACGACAAGAACGGACTTGTGATGACACAGAACTGCAAGGCGAGTGTCCATACCTACTCCACCCGCGCGCTGGCGGACTACAAGGCGCAGATACTGGAAGAAAGTTTTGAGGGCATGATGCTGAACGTAAACGGCAAAGAGGTGTTTGTGCCGCTCGTCGGACGTTTTAATGTCAGCAACTTGCTCTGTATCTACGGTGCGGCCTTGTGTCTGGGATTTGAGGAATTGGAGGTACTGCGCGTACTGAGTACATTAAAGCCCGTGAACGGACGATTCGAGACGATACGAAGTGATAAGGGCTGGACGGCGATCGTAGACTATGCCCACACGCCAGACGCAGTAGATAACGTCATTCAGACGATCCGAGAGATCAAGAAAGAGGGTGCGCGGCTTATTACCGTTGTAGGCTGCGGAGGAAACCGGGATAAGGGCAAAAGGCCTATGATGGCGCAGATCGCTAAGAAAGGCAGTGAGCAGTTGATCTTGACGAGTGACAACCCCCGCGACGAGGAGCCGAAAGATATCTTGAAGGATATGACAGACGGCCTGACGGCAGAGGAGTTACGCAGTACGCTGGTGATTGAGGATAGGGCTGTTGCAATCCAGACAGCTTGTACCTTGGCGCAGAAAGACGATGTCATTTTGATTGCCGGAAAGGGGCACGAAGACTACCAGATCATCAAGGGAGTGAAGTATCATTTTGATGATCACGAAATCGTTAAACGATTTAGTTGAGAGTTTAGAGTTGAGAGTTTAGAGAAGTTTTCAAGTTGAAAGTTAAAATATTATGCTATATCATCTTTTTGATTATTTGACAACGGCGTACGGACACTTGGCGGGTGCGCGACTGTTCACCTACATCTCGTTCAGGGCTATTATGGCCGGTATCATCGGTCTGCTGGTGAGCGTGTGGTTCGGTAATTGGTTTATCAACTACATGAAGCGTCATAACATCAGCGAGACGCAACGCGACGAAAAAACCGACCCGTTCAATGTGGCCAAGAAAGGTGTTCCGACGATGGGCGGCTTGATCGTTATTGCAGCGATACTGATTCCCTGTCTGCTGCTGGGTAAGTTGACGAATGTCTATATGATCCTGATGCTGGTGACGACACTGCTTATGGGCGCGTTAGGTTTCGCGGATGACTATATCAAGACTTTCCGCAAGAACAAAGACGGCCTGAACGGTTGGATCAAGATAGCAGGTCAGGTAGCGCTGGGTCTGATAGTGGGTCTGACCTTACGTTTTGCACCGATGACGACCATGAACGAAGTGGTGACGAGTCATATCGAGGACAATGTGGTGGTCGTTGAGAAAACACCGGAGATCAAGTCCACTCAGACAACAATACCGTTTGTGAAGCATCATAACTTCAACTACGCCGACTTGTTCAGTTGGACGGGCGAGCAAAATAAATACCGCTTCGGGTGGATCTTCTTCGTGCTGCTGACCGTGTTTGTAGTAGCGGCGGTAAGTAACGGCGCCAACCTCAACGACGGCATGGACGGTATGTGTGCCGGTAACTCAGCCATCATTGGTATTGCTTTGCTGATACTGGCCTATACGAGCGGTAGTGTCGTGTGGGCGGAGTATTTCGATGTCATGTATATACCGGGCAGCGAAGAGTTGGTGGTGTTCCTTGCGTCGTTTGTAGGTGCACTGGTCGGCTATCTATGGTTTAACGGTTTTCCGGCACAGGTCTTCTTAGGCGACACGGGAAGCCTGACGGTAGGCGGTATCATCGGCGTGTGCGCGATGGTGATTCATAAGGAGTTGATGGTACCGGTATTGTGCGGCGTGTTCCTTATGGAGAGTGTGAGTGTGATACTCCAGACGCAGGTGTATAAGTTCTACAAGAAACGCGGCCAGCATGTACGTCTATGGAAACGTACCCCGCTGCATGACCATTTCCGCACGAGTGTGGAGCAGGTCTTGAAGAACGACCCGACCTGTATCATTAAGTTCAAAGGCAGCAAGAACCTTCACCATGAGCAGAAGATCGTGTTGCGTTTCTGTATTGTAACGCTGATATTGGCGGCCATTACTATTTTGACATTGAAGATAAGATAATATATGAGCAAGAGAATTGTTGTATTGGGAGCCGGTGAGAGTGGTAGCGGAGCAGCTATCCTCGCCAAGGAGAAAGGCTTTGATGTGTTCGTGAGCGACTGCGGCACGATCAGTGAACCATACCGTGCGTTGCTGGATCAGAACGGCGTCAAATGGGAAGACGGGAAGCACAGTGAGGAGTTGATCTTGAACGCGGACGAGGTGGTTAAATCGCCCGGTATCCCTTTGACCGCACCGCTGATACAGAAGTTGCAGGCACAAGGTACGCCGATCATCTCGGAGATTGAGTTTGCGGCACGTTATACGCACGCGAAGATGATCTGCATCACGGGTTCAAACGGCAAGACGACGACCACATCGTTGATCTATTATATCTTACGTCAAGCAGGTCTGAATGTAGGTCTGGCAGGAAATATCGGTAACTCACTGGCCCTGCAGGTAGCGCACGAGGATCATGACTACTATGTGATCGAGTTGAGTTCGTTCCAGTTGGATAACATGTACGATTTCAAGGCGGATATCGCCATCTTGCTAAATATAACGCCGGATCATCTGGACCGATACGACTTTAAGTTCCAGAACTATATCGACGCGAAGTTCAGGATCGCACGAAACCAGACGAAGGAAGACTCGTTCATCTACTGGGCGGAAGACCCGGTCATTGACCGCGAGATGAAGAAGCTGTCGAGCGGCTCGACACCCGGACATCCATGCGGCTTATGCGCGACGCTCTATCCGTACGGTTTCTCGCAACCTAACCAGCTGCCGATAGGAGAGGATGAGTTGGCGCTGAAGGGACGACATAATGTACTGAACTCGATGGCGGCGACGATTGCTGCGAATGTAGTAGGTATCAAGAAGGAAGTTATTCGCGAAAGTCTGAAGACCTTCCAAGGTGTGGCGCATCGTTTGCAGTATGTAGCGACCGTACGCGGTGTGCGTTGGATCAATGACAGCAAGGCGACGAACGTCAACAGCTGTTGGTACGCGCTGGAGAGTATGACTACTCCGACCGTGCTCATCTTAGGCGGCAAGGACAAGGGGAATGACTACAGCGAGATCGATGAGTTGGTGAAAGCCAAATGCCACACGCTGGTGTTCATGGGCTTGCATAACGAGAAGTTACACGAACATTTTGACGGCTTTGGGCTGAATATTATTGATACGGATAACTTGCACGACGCGATACAGGGTGCGTACAACGCGGCACACGAAGGCGACACGGTGTTGCTTAGTCCGTGTTGCGCAAGTTTTGACCTCTTCAAGAGTTATGAGGACCGCGGCGAGCAGTTTATGGCCGCAGTAAAGAAGCTATGAAATAATCGTACCTATGGTTAAGAAATTGAATTTGCAACATATTGATAAGACCTTTTGGGTGATATACCTGTTCTTGGTCGTTGTGGCGATCATCGCGCTATTCTCGGCGTCGAGTACGCTGGTGTATATGCACCATTCGGCTTTAGGTCCTATCGGTCAGCAGATGTTTTTTATTCTGCTGGGTCTTGTTGCGGCGTTTGGTATTCAGTTTATTCCGACCTATTGGGTTCGTTTCTGCGGATACGGCCTGTTAGCGATCAGTGCGTTGCTGTGTTACTCGACGCTGATACCGGGCAATCCTTTTGTAGCCACCATCAACGGCGCAGCTCGGTGGGTACGTATAGCCGGTATCACTTTCCAACCCTCTGAGCTGGTGAAGTTGAGTCTGATCATCGTCGTGGCGGATCTGTTGGCACGTATCAAATCGGAGGATGACAAAAAGAAATATTTCTACTGGACTTTGGGTATTACGGCTTTTGCGGTACTGCCGATTATGACCTCGAACCTCTCGACGGCCGTGCTGATAGGTCTGATCATCTTCTGTTTGTGGATCTTGGCCCGTATTCCCTGGAAATACACGCTGTCGATCGTCGGTATTGCGGTGCTGGTATTGGGTCTCGGATACGCGATCGTAGAGTTCGGATTTGTTCGCCCGAAACGACAGATGCACGGTCCGTTCAAACGCGCTACCACCTGGGTGAGTCGTTTGGATCGGCATTTTGTGGAGGACGGCAAATCCAAGTATGTGCTCACAGACGATAACATACAGGAGTTCTATTCGTCGGTAGCTATTGCGCGGGGTGCAAAGACGCCGTTAGGTGTAGGCCCGGGAAACAGCAAGGAACGCGACTATTTGCCGCTGGCGTTCATGGACTACATCTTTGCCATCATCGTAGAGGAGTCCGGTATTATCGGCGCTGGCTTTTTGATATTTCTGTACTTGGCGGTATTGTTCCGCGCAAGCAATATCTCCAGCCGTTATTCGGATATGCCGGCCATGCTGATGACGATGGGCTTGGCGCTGATGATCACATGTCAGGCACTTATATCGATGTTGGTAGCCGTAGGACTCGGTCCCGTGACCGGACAGCCTTTACCGATGATATCGAAGGGAGGTACATCGGTATTGATCACATCGATCTATTTCGGTATCATGATGGGCGTGAGCCGCGAACAACTCATCCTTCGTGACCGCGTCAACGAGACCTTGGAAGACAGTTTGGACGATGCCCCAATTGTAACATTGGAATAATATGCGATATTTAATTTCCGGAGGTGGGACCGGAGGACATATCTTTCCTGCCGTGAGTATTGCAAATGCCTTGAAGGAGTTAGATCCCGAGGCAGAGATTTTGTTTGTGGGCGCACTCGGCCGCATGGAGATGGAGCGTGTGCCGCAGGCGGGGTATAAGATCGTCGGGCTGCCCGTACGAGGTTTTAACCGTGCCCAGCCTTGGAAAAATGTCTCCGTCATGGCGGACCTTGTCAAATCAATCATCAAGGTGCGTAAGATCATTCGCGAGTTCAAGCCCAACGTAGGAGTGGGTGTCGGCGGATACGCTTCGGGCGCCGCGATGTGGGCCGCATCGAACATGGGGATCCCTATCTTACTGCAGGAACAGAATGGTTTCGCAGGTGTAACGAATAAGTTGCTTAAGAACAAAGCAGCGAAGATATGCGTTGCGTACGAGAACATGGATAAGTTCTTCCCCGCAGATAAAATCATCTTGACCGGCAATCCTGTTCGTCAAAATCTGACGAGCGGAAAGCGGAAAGAAGAAAACGGAAAGACGCTGCTTATTATCGGCGGAAGTCTGGGCGCACGGACGATCAACGAGGCGATTAAGGCGGCATTGCCGACATTGGCAAAGAGCGAGATCAATGTTGTTTGGCAGACAGGTAAGTATTATTACGAGTCCTGTCAAGCCGCATGGGAAGCGGCAGGTAAGCCGAAGAATGTCGAGGTGCATGATTTTCTGAGCGATATGCCGGACCGTTATGCGCAAGCGGACTTAGTGATCAGCCGCGCGGGTGCCAGCAGTATCAGCGAGCTTTGTCTCTTAGGGAAACCGGCCATCTTGGTGCCTTCGCCGAATGTGGCGGAGGACCATCAGACGCATAACGCCATGGCGCTGGTGAACAAAGAGGCGGCGGTACTCGTCAAAGATGTAGAAGCCGCAGAGAAACTCGTGCCCACAGCATTGGAACTGATCCAAGACGACAAACAACTTAAGAAACTCCATACCAACGTGCTCAAATTAGCGCAGAAAGACTCGGCACGACGGATCGCGGAAGAAGTAATTAAATTAGCAAAAGTATGAAAAAAGGAACAAAAATCACACTTATTGTGTTGACCGTATTGTTCGGCTTAATCGGTTTAGTGTTCATTGGTGCTGATGTAGCAGCATCGTACCTGGTAAACAAGGAAGTCAACAAGACCTTGGCGACGATCCCGGGTTGCAAGGCTTCCTGCGGTCCTATTCAGATTCGTTTCTTCAGCGGAACAGCGGGCGTGAAAGACCTTCGTTTCACCTATCACGGAGCGCCCGTACACGCCAAAGACACGATGGGTCCCGGTATCGACATCTGGGTAGAAGACATCGAGATCGGTCGTATCTTCTATGGCTTGTTGCTCAAGAAACAGGTAGCTATCCACGACATTCGCATTACCCGTCCTCATGCCGAGTTATGGCTGGACGACGAGCACCCGGAGACCTGTTTCCCGCAGATTCAGGACACCGCGCTGGGACATGCGAACGAGATGTTAGTAAGCGCAGAATTGATGAAACTCAAGATCAAGAACGCGGAGTTCAAGTTACACAGCCTTCGCACGCCGTTGGATTTGATGGTGGACAGTTTGTCGCTCACCGTACATGACCTCAAGTACGACTCTACTTTCCATTACAACGACTCCATCTATGCTTTCTCGCTGGGTAAAGCGGCGGTGGTCACTCCGGACGGACAGATGCGTATCGAGACGAGCGATATTGCACAAGAGGACGCAGGAGTGTTTAAGGTAGGCAAGACGCGTATCCGCAACACGATGCCCCGCCGGAAATTAGCAGAGATCGTCAAAGAGCCTTGCACATGGATCGACATGACCGTTGAGAGCGTCCAGACGAAAGCGTTTAACCCGATTCACAAAGCGATGAACAAAGACTTCACGCTGGATGGTCTGAAGGCCGTAGTAGGCGAGATGGATATCTTCCGTGACGAGCGTTACAAGCCCAAGAAACCCTTCCCGATGCCGCAAGAGGCCATCATGGCTATCCCTGCAACCTTCAAGATCCAACAGGTGGACGCGAAGATCAAGCATATCGCCATTGAGTTCGCCAGCACGGATATCAACTGCGGTAAGTTAGACATCAAGAACGCACAGGCCAAAGTGAATAACGTCACCAACAAACGCGGCGCTACCTGGCACGTCAAAGGCGGTTGCCCGATCGAGCAAGGCATGGCAGACGCTGAGTTCAGCCTTACTATGAACAAAGCCTGCGATTTCGGACTGAAGTTACATGTGACCGATATTGACATCAACTATCTCAACACCTTCATTCGTCCGCTGGTAGGCATCACGGCAGACTGCCATGTGGATACGCTCGATGCGAACTATAAAGGTGATAACGTTTCTGCCAACGGTACGTTCCGCATGCTCTATCATGGCTTGAATGTGCAGGTTCACGGAGACGACAATATCCCGTACAAGATCGTAACGAAGAACGCCAAGGCCTTCACCTCGATTGCTAACTCACTGATTCCTAAGAGCAATCCGACGAGTGTGGATATCCATCCTCGCGGCTATAAGGTGGAGTGGAAGCGTAATGAATGGCAGGAGTTCCCGCTGTATTTGTTCGGACCGTGTATCAACGGAGCTATGAAGACTTTCCTCCCCGGTTTATACGTGCACGAACAAACAAAATAAGGAAAAATGCAGAAAAAATGCAGAAATATTTGCGTATGTCAAAAAAAAGCAGTACCTTTGCACGCTTTTTCTGCGTGAAAAGGCAGAATTATTATACGGAAAGGCTCGTAAAAGTAGCGCTTGGATAGCGCTCGCCGCACCGCACTAACATTAATTACAACAGTACAAATGTACGCAATTGTAGAGATGAAAGGCCAGCAGTTTAGAGTAGAAGCTGGCAAGAAACTGTTCATCAATCGTATGAACGAGCTCGAGAAAGGCGCAACCGTTGAGTTTGAGAACGTATTGCTCCTGGACAACGAGGGTAAAGTAAAAGTGGGTGCTCCTTATGTAAAGGGTGCAAAAGTAGTTTGCGAAGTACTCGACAACGAGTGCCGCGGTGACAAAGTGCTTGTTTTCCACAAGAAACGTCGCAAAGGTTTCCGCAAACTGAACGGTCACCGTCAGGACCTCACCAACGTAGTAGTTAAAGAAATTGTTATTGCTTAAAAAGAAAGGACAACCAGTATGGCTCACAAGAAAGGTGTCGGTAGTTCTAAGAACGGCCGTGAATCAGAAAGCAAACGTCTTGGCGTGAAGATCTTTGGTGGTCAATTCGCAAAGGCAGGTAACATTATCGTACGTCAACGCGGTACCGTGCACAACCCGGGTGAAAACATGGGTATCGGTAGCGACCACACGCTGTACGCGCTCTGCGATGGTATCGTAACCTTCCGCAAGAAACGCGACAACAAATCGTACGTTTCCATTCAACCGGTAGAGGCGTAAATATGTTAACATTAAAACAAATTTACGACGACAAGGCGAAAGTCATTGCCGGTCTCAACAAGAAGCACTTCTCAGGCGCCCAAGAGGCAATCGACGAAGTGCTTCGTCTTGATGGAGAGCGCAAGGCTGCGCAGCAACAGAAAGATGCTGCAGCAGCTGAGATGAATAAGATCAGCAAGTCGATCGGTGCACTCATGGCGCAAGGTAAGCGTGAGGAGGCAGAAACCGCCAAAGCGCAGACCGGTGCCCTCAAAGCACAGATCGCGGAGTTCGACCAGAAGATGGCTGCAGCCGAAGAGGCACAGACCAAACTGCTGCTGACCATCCCGAACATTCCCTATGACATTGTACCGGAAGGTGCATGCGCAGAGGATAACCTGGTCGTAAAATCCAACGTACCCCACCATGGTGGTGACACTGTAGGTACATGGGTAGGTGAGGTGAATAACGACGAAGCGAAACTTCCCCACTGGGAGTTGGCAAAGAAGTACAACCTCATCGACTTCGACCTCGGCGTCAAGATCTCGGGTGCAGGTTTCCCCGTCTATATCGGTCAAGGTGCGCGCCTCCAACGTGCGCTCATCAATTTCTTCCTTTCGGAAGCCAACAAAGCCGGTTATACGGAGATCATGCCGCCTACCGTCGTCAACGCCGCTTCTGGTTACGGAACAGGTCAGTTACCGGACAAAGAGGGTCAGATGTACCACTGCGAAGTGGACGACCTCTACCTCATCCCGACAGCCGAAGTGCCTGTGACCAACCTCTACCGCGACGTCATCATCGACGAGGCTCAACTGCCGATCAAGAACTGCGCCTACACAGAGTGTTTCCGTCGTGAGGCAGGCTCTTACGGCAAGGATGTACGCGGTTTGAACCGTCTGCATGAGTTCTCCAAGATCGAGATCGTACGTATCGACACGCCCGAACATTCGGACGCTTCGCACAAAGAGATGCTCGAGCACGTAGAGGGTCTGCTCCAGAAACTGGAACTGCCCTATCGTATCCTGCGCCTCTCAGGCGGCGACATGTCGTTCACCGCAGCGCTCTGCTATGACTTTGAGGTGTATAGCGAGGCACAACACCGTTGGCTCGAAGTATCGAGTACGAGTAATTTCGACACCTACCAGGCGAACCGCCTCAAGTGCCGTTATCGTCGTGCGGAGGACAAGAAAGTGACGCTCTGTCACACCCTCAACGGCTCTGCCCTCGCTCTCCCGCGTATCGTAGCTGCGCTTCTCGAGAACAACCAATGCGAAGAAGGTATTCGTATTCCGAAGGCCCTCCAACCGTTCTTCGGAGACGATATGATACGCTGATTTGCAAAAAAAATGTAGAAAAGAATGGCATATGCTTGCATATGTCATTTTTTTTGTGTAATTTTGCAGGCGAAATTTGTAAAGAGGAAAACTATGCAAACAGCGTTGTGGATTATATTGACCATTGCGGTGCTGATCTTCGGGTTCTGGATGATCCAGTACTCGGGTTTCCGCAACGAGGAGAGAAAGCGTCAGTTTGAGTTGAAACGGGAGAGCCAAAAGGCCGTTTCTCCTATACGCCTACGCGCGTATGAGCGCCTCACGCTTCTTTTGGAACGCACGAAGCCCGAGCATATGATCTTGGAGCTGCAGCAGAAAGAGCCGGAGGCCTTGCGCACATGGACGGTAGGTCAGGTGCAGCAATACCTGCTTCAGACCATTCGTGCGGAGTTTGACCATAACCAGAGTCAGCAGGTCTATGTGTCGGACGAGGTATGGGATCTCATCATCAACGCGCGCGACCAGATGGGTGCATTCGTCATCACCATCGCCTCGCAGTTACCCGATGACGCTACCGCGCAGACCTATGCTACGGCCCTGCTGACAGCCTTTACCAGCAACGGTACCACTCCCAGCGATAAGGCCCTTGAGGAACTGAAGAATGAAGCGAAAGAACTTATGTAACATATTGCTCATTGCTCTTTGTTCTTTGTTCTTTGTTCCGGCATATGCCAAGAACGATAGCATCTATCAGGCAACGCAGATCAAGTTGGATATCGCGAGTCCAATCGTAGTGCCGGCCGCGCATAAATGGCAGATACAACACTATGAGGTAGCTGTGAACGTACGACTCAAGAACCGCTTCTTCCCCACCCTCGAGTTGGGATACGCAGGCGGTAACACCACACAGGGCGACACGGTCAGTTATAAAGGACAAGGAGGGTTCTTCCGCGTAGGATGCGACATCAACCCGCTTAAGAAAAATCCGGGGAGTCCGCATTCATTGTTGATAGGCGTTCGTCTGGGTACCGCAGTACAGGGTTTTGACCAAGAGGTGAATAACAGTAAGTTTGGAGCACGTGAGGTGAAAGGTACGCAAGCCGACTGCTGGGGAGAGATAGTGGCGGGATGTCAGGTAGAGGTTGCCCAAGTGAACAAAACCGCTTTTTATATGGGTTGGATGGGACGACTCAAATGCCTCTTCACCCGCTCGGAAGGCAAGACAGATGAGATGAGCGTCAACACCCCCGCGGTGATCTACATTCCGGGCTTCGGTCCAAGAGACACCATTGGCTGGGGATTGAACTATTATTTAGGATGGAGATTTTAACAAAACAAAAATACATTACTATGAACAAGACACAACTTTTGAATCGTGCGGCGGATAACATCCGTATCTTGGCCGCAGCGGCAGTAGAGAAAGCTAAGAGTGGTCACCCGGGCGGTGCAATGGGTGGCGCAGACTTCATCAATGTCCTCTTCAGCGAGTTCCTGGAGTATGATCCGGAGAACCCGGGTTGGGAAGCCCGCGACCGTTTCTTCTTGGATCCGGGTCACATGGCTCCGATGCTCTATAGTCAACTCTGCCTCGCAGGTAAGTTCACCCTGGAGGACCTCAAGAACCTCCGTCAATGGGGTTCGGTCACACCGGGTCACCCCGAGCGTGAGATTGAGCGTATGATCGAGAATACCTCCGGTCCGCTGGGTCAAGGACATACCTTCGCTGTCGGAGCTGCGATTGCCGCCAAATGGTTCAACACCCGTTATGGTGCTATCCATAACCCGACGATATACGCCTTCATCTCCGATGGTGGTGTGCAGGAAGAGATCTCGCAGGGTGCAGGTCGTCTGGCCGGTCACCTCGGACTCGACAACCTCGTTATGTTCTATGACTCGAACACCATCCAGCTCTCCACCGAGTGCGGTGAGGTAACGAGCGAAGATGTAGCAGCCAAGTACGCTGCTTGGGGTTGGTACGTACAGGAGATCCCGGGCAATGACCCCGACGCTATCCGCGAGGCCATCATCAAAGCCAAATCAGAGAAAAACCGTCCGTCGATCATCATTGGTCATACGACCATGGGTAAAGGTTGTGTCACAGCAGAAGGTGCTAACTGGGAAGGTAAGTGTTCGACCCATGGTGCACCGTTAAGCAAAGCCGGTGCATCCTTCGAGAAGACCATCGAGCACCTCGGTGGTGATCCTACCAACCCCTTCCAGATCTTCCCGGAAGTCAAACAACTGTACGACGAGCGTGCAGCTGAGTTACGCGAGATATGCAACAAGCGCTATGCCGCTTACTACGACTGGAAACAGGCGAATCCGCTGGCAGCGAACGAATACGAGACCTTCATGTCGGGCGAAGTGCCCTGCATCGACTGGAGTCTGATCGAACAGAAACCCGGAGACGCTACCCGTAATGCCAGCGGTAAGGTGCTCTCCTTCCTGGCTGAAAACGTCGGTAACATGATCGTCTCATCGGCTGACTTGTCGAACTCCGACAAGACCGACGGCTTCCTCAAAAAGACCCATGCCCTCAAGAAAGGCGATTTCAGCGGTCAGTTCCTGCAGGCCGGTGTAGCCGAACTCACCATGGCATGCGTATGTATCGGTATGGCCCTGCACGGCGGTATCATCCCAGCTTGCGGTACCTTCTTCGTCTTCAGCGATTATATGAAACCTGCCGTACGCATGGCGGCACTCATGGAACTGCCGGTGAAATTCATTTGGTCGCACGATGCTTTCCGCGTAGGCGAAGACGGTCCGACCCATGAACCGGTAGAGCAAGAGGCACAGATCCGTCTGATGGAGAAACTGCATAACCACCATGGTGCACCCTCGATGCTCGTTGTTCGTCCGGCAGATGCCGAAGAGACGACGCTCGCTTGGCGTGCTGCAATCGAGAACACCGCCACCCCGACGGCCCTTATCCTCAGCCGTCAGGACATCGCGCCGGTGCCCAACGTCAACCTCGAGGGTTTCCGCAAAGGTGCGTACATCGTCTCCAAGGACGAGAACCCGCAGATCGTTCTGTTGGCTTCGGGATCTGAGGTATCGACACTCCTCGCAGGTGCTGAACTGCTCCGCGCAGAAGGTATCCGTCTGCAGATCGTGAGCGTACCGAGTGAAGGTCGTTTCCGTCAGCAAGACAAGGCTTACCAGGACGAGGTGCTGCCGAAGGGTATCAAGCGTTTCGGTATGACTGCCGGTCTGCCTTGCACGCTCGAAGGACTTGTGGGCGAGAACGGCGCTATATGGGGACTCGAGAGCTTCGGTTTCTCCGCTCCGTACAAAGTGCTGGACGAGAAACTCGGCTTCACCGCACAGAATGTTTATGAGCAAGTAAAAAAACTATTATAATTAATGGAATATAATTTTAGTGACATAGAGCGCAAATGGCAAGAGGCCTGGGCGAAGGAAGGCGTTTATACCGTCTCCAATGAATCCGACAAGCCCCATTACTACGTGCTCGATATGTTTCCTTACCCCTCGGGAGCCGGCCTCCATGTCGGCCACCCACTGGGTTATATCGCGAGTGATATCTACGCGCGCTACAAACGTCAACAGGGCTTTAACGTACTCCACCCGATGGGTTTTGACTCGTACGGTCTGCCCGCCGAGCAGTACGCTATCCAAACCGGCCAACATCCGGAGAAAACGACGTTCGAGAACATCGACCGTTATATATCGCAGTTGAAGAAGATCGGTTTCTGCTACGACTGGAACCGCGAGGTACGTACCTGCGACCCCAAGTTCTACAAGTGGACGCAGTGGGCCTTCATCCAGATGTTCAACTCGTATTTCGATCCCAAGACGCAGAAAGCACAGCCGATCAGCAAACTGATTGCCGAGTTCGAAGCCAATGACCCGAAGTGGGCGACGCTGAGCGAACGCGAGAAGCAAGAGCGCCTAATGAACTACCGTATCGCCTATCTCGCAGATACGAAGGTCAACTGGTGCCCAGCTTTGGGTACGGTGCTGGCGAACGACGAAGTGTCGGAAGGCCTCAGCGTACGCGGCGGTTATCCTGTGGAGCAACGCGTGATGCGGCAGTGGTGTCTGCGTGTGAGTGCATACGCAGGACGTCTGCTCGAGGGACTCGACCGGATTGACTGGACGGAGAGCCTCAAAGAGACCCAGCGTAACTGGATCGGTCGCAGCGAAGGCGCTGAGATGCAGTTCAGCATCAAAGGACAAGACGAACCCTTCACGATATTCACCACCCGTGCGGATACGGTCTTCGGTGTGACCTTCATGGTACTGGCACCGGAGAGCGAGTACGTGCAGCGTGTCGTCACTGACGAGCACAAAGAGGAAGTGGAACAATACCTCGCATGGGTCAAACATCGTACGGAGCGCGAGCGTATCGCCGACCGCAAGGTGACGGGTGTGTTCACCGGCTCGTATGCCATCAACCCCATGACACAAGGTGAGATTCCTATCTATATCTCCGACTACGTGCTGGCTGGATACGGTACCGGCGCTATCATGGCTGTACCGGCACACGACAGCCGTGATTATGCTTTCGCCAAACACTTCAATCTGCCTATCATCCCGCTTATCGAAGGCGCGGATGTGAGTGAGGAGTCGTTTGATGCCAAAGAAGGCAAGATGATCAACTCGGGCTTCCTCAACGGTATGGAGGTCAAAGAGGCCATCCAAGCCATGAAGGAGTTTATCACCAACACCGGCATCGGACGCGTCAAGGTTAACTACCGCCTGCGTGATGCCATCTTCTCGCGTCAACGTTATTGGGGCGAACCCTTCCCGATCTATTACAAGGACGAGATGCCGTATACGGTGGAGGAGAAAGACCTCCCGCTGCTGTTACCGGAGGTGAAGGAGTTCAAGGGCGTCAACGGTCAACCGCCGTTAGGCAACGCCGAGAACTGGACCTATGAAGGTTATCCGCTGGAGCTCTGCACCATGCCGGGCTTTGCCGGTTCGTCGGCGTATTACCTCCGTTACATGGACCCGCATAACGACGAGGCACTCGTCGGCAAACAAGCCAACGAATACTGGCGTCAGGTGGACCTCTATCTCGGCGGTAGTGAGCACGCGACGGGACACCTGATCTACTCCCGTTTCTGGAACAAGTTCCTCTACGACCTCGGTTATGTGTGCGAGGACGAACCGTTCAAGAAACTCATCAACCAGGGTATGATCCAAGGCCGTTCGAACTTCGTCTATCGTTATATCGGCGAAGGCGCGACGGGTAACCTCTATATCAGTTATAACCTCATCGAGAACCCCGAGTACAAGGACAAAGTACAACCGATACACGTCAACGTCAACATCGTCAACAACGACGTACTTGACATCAATGCCTTCCGCGCATGGATGCCGGAGTTCAAGAACGCCGAGTTCGTCTTCGCGGACGGCACGTCTTCCGAACTGACAGGTTATCTCGCCGGTCCGAAGCAGTATATATGCGGTTGGGCGGTGGAGAAAATGTCCAAGTCCATGTTCAACGTCGTCAACCCGGACGACGTGATCGCGAAGTTCGGTGCAGACACCTTGCGTCTCTACGAGATGTTCCTCGGTCCGTTGGAGATGTCCAAACCTTGGGATACCAACGGCATCGACGGCGTGCATCGTTTCCTCAAACGTCTGTGGAACATGTACGAGAACATCGTCGATGAAGAACCAACCAAAGAGGAGTTGCGCAGCCTGCACAAACTCATCAAGAAGATCACCTGGGACATCGAGAACTTCTCGTTCAACACCTCCATCCCTGCTTTCATGATCGCGCAGAACGAGTTGAGCACCCTCAAGTGCAACAAACGCGCTATCCTCGAGCAGGTAGCCGTATTGCTCGCGCCGTATGCGCCGCATATCGCCGAAGAAGCATGGCATCGTTGTGGCAATGAGAGCTTTGTGGTGGATGCCGCATGGCCGGAGTGCAACGAGGCATACCTCGTAGAAGACAGCCAGAAGTACCCCGTACAGTTCAACGGTAAGGTGCGTTTCACCTTCGAGTGCCCCAAAGACACCCCGAAGGAAGAGGTAGAGAAACTGGTGATGGCGTGCGAAGAGACGGCTAAGTACCTCAACGGAGGCACACCCAAGCGCGTCATTGTAGTCCCCGGAAAGATCGTGAATATCGTAGTATAAATCAAGGGAGGCGAGTTGCCTCGTCTCCCTTGAGTGAACCAGCTGGGGCTCGAACCCAGGACCCCATCCTTAAAAGGGATGTGCTCTACCTGCTGAGCTACTGATTCAACGCCTTTTTTCAAAAGCGGGTGCAAAAGTACTACATTTTTTTGACATACGCAAATAATTTTTAAAAAAAATGCATTTTTATGCAAATAAAATTAGAATATAAGCGCAGAAAGACCACAAACATACAGGTCGGAAACATTTTTTTAGGCTCCGACTACCCTATTCGTGTGCAGACGATGGCCAACACCGACACAAACGATATCGACGGTTCGGTGGAGCAAGCCAGACGTTGTATCGAGGCCGGCGCTGAACTGCTTCGGTTCACTACACAGGGTCTTCGCGAGGTCGAATCGCTCAAAGAGATCCATGCCCAGGTGCTGACTGCCGTACCCTTGGTGGCTGACGTGCATTTCCAGGCGGACGTAGCAGATGCGGCTGCCGAGTTTGTTGAGGCCGTGCGCATCAACCCGGGTAACTACTCCAAAGATCCTACCAAAATCAGAGAGCGTTTTATTCACCTCATGGATATCTGCCGCGAGCACGAGACGGCTATCCGTATCGGCGTCAACCACGGTTCGCTCTCCGAGCGCATGATGGACAAGTACGGCGACACCCCGGAAGGAATGGTCGAGTCCGTCATGGAGTTTCTGCGCATCGCCGTAGAGGAGGAGTTTGACAATATCGTCATCTCTGTCAAGGCCTCCAACACGCGCGTGATGGTGGAGACCATGCGCCTGCTCGTCAAGACGATGAACAAGGAGCATATGGCTTTCCCGCTGCACCTGGGTGTGACCGAAGCCGGGGAAGGCGAAGACGGACGTATCAAATCTGCGGTAGGTATCGGGGCATTGCTCGCAGACGGTATCGGCGACACGATACGCGTAAGCCTGAGCGAAGCGCCGGAGAACGAGATACCGGTGGCGCAGGAGTTGGTCGACTACTTCGCCGACGAAGACTCTATCCGTTATGACGGATCGGTAGTGGCCGAAGTGCTGGATAACATAGGCGGCGACGCAGAAGTGCGTTATACGAGTTACGAGGATAACTGGGAGACTTTCGCTCTGCAGGCCGCAGCCGAATGCGGACGTCTGCTTTGGGAATTCAAAGCCCGCGAACTGACGCTCGTCAATCCCAACTTCAATGAGAACAAACTCAACTTCCTCAGTAAGGACATCCTCCAGGCCGCACGCGTACGTATCTACAAAACGGAGTATATCTCCTGCCCCAGTTGCGGCCGTACCCTCTTCGACCTCGAAGAGACCATCCGTAAGGTCAAAGAGGCCACAGGGCATCTGACCGGTCTGAAGATCGCCATCATGGGTTGTATCGTCAACGGTCCGGGTGAGATGGCAGACGCCGACTACGGCTATGTAGGCGCCGGACGCGGACGTGTGAGTCTGTACAAAGGCAAAGAGTGCGTGCTCAAGAACATCCCGCAGGAAGAAGCCGTCGAACAACTGCTTAAATTGATTGAATCCGAATAATCCGATTAATTAGAATACTCAGAATCTTTAACTAAAATAATTAACCATTATGCAAAAATCTCCATTACAGATTGCCCGTCAGAGCTATCAGCCGAAGATGCCGGTAGCGTTACAGGGCGCAGTACGCCTGGTAGAAGGCGAGAAAACACACTCCGTAGCAGACCAAGAAGAGATCAAGAAACTCTTCCCGAACACCTATGGTCTGCCGCTCATCACTTTTGAGCCGGCTGAGGGCAAACCCCAAACGACCGAGCCGTTCAATGTAGGTGTGATCCTGTCGGGTGGTCAAGCCCCTGGCGGTCACAACGTCATCTCCGGTCTGTATGACGGACTGAAGGCGCTCAATCCGAACAACAAACTGTACGGTTTCCTCGGCGGTCCTTCGGGTCTGATCGACGGTAAGTATCAGGAGTTGACCGGCGCTATCATCGACGAGTACCGTAACACCGGCGGTTTCGATATCATCGGTTCGGGTCGTACCAAACTGGAAGAGACCTGGCAGTTCGACAACGGTATCGAGGTATGCAAACAACTAGGTATCAAGGCGGTAGTCATCATCGGTGGTGACGACTCCAACACCAACGCATGCGTGCTCGCTGAGTACTACCTGCAGAAACAGTGCGGTATTCAGGTCATCGGCTGCCCGAAGACCATCGACGGTGACCTCAAGAACGAGATGATCGAGACCTCCTTCGGTTTCGACACCGCTTGTAAGACCTATGCCGAGCTCATCGGTAACATCCAACGTGATGCCAACTCCGCGAAGAAATACTGGCACTTCATCCGCCTCATGGGCCGTAGCGCCAGCCATATCGCCCTCGAGTGCGCCCTGCAGAGCCAACCGAACATCTGTCTTATCTCCGAGGAGGTAGAGGCAAAGAATATGACCCTCAATGATATCGTAGAAGATATCGTGAAGGTGATCGTTGACCGCGCTAACGCAGGCCTTAACTTCGGTACAATCCTTATTCCGGAAGGCCTTATCGAGTTCATCCCGGCAATGCGTATCCTCATTCAGGAACTCAACGACATGCTGGCTGCTAACGAAGAGTTCACATCTCTCGACGGTGACGATGCAAAACGCGAGTACGTCAAGAGCAAACTGAGCAAGGCTTCCTGCGACCTGTTCCGTTCATTGCCGAAGGGTATCGCGAAACAGCTCACCCTCGACCGCGACCCGCACGGAAACGTGATGGTATCGCAGATCGAGACCGAGAAACTGCTCATCGAGATGGTTGGCAAACGTCTGGCTCAACTCAAAGCCAACGGCGAGTACAGAGGTAAGTTCAGCGCCCTCAACCACTTCTTCGGATACGAAGGCCGCTGCGCGATGCCGTCGAACTTCGATGCCGACTACTGCTACTCGATCGGTGTGAACGCTACCCACCTCATTGCAGCAGGCAAGACGGGTTATATGTCACTCGTTCGTAACCTCACCAAACCGGCCGCTGAGTGGCTCGCAGGTGGTGTACCTATCACCATGATGATGAACATGGAAAAACGAAACGGTAAGATGAAACCTGTGATCCAGAAAGCCCTTGTAGAGCTCGACGGTGCACCGTTCAAGTACCTGCAGGCACACCGTGCTAAATGGGCAGACGCGAACACGAGTTATATCTACCCGGGTCCGATCCAGTATTACGGACCGAGCGAAGTATGCAACCAGCCTACACGCACACTCTTACTCGAGCGCGGCAAGTAATTGCAGCACTCTGCATCTGTATGTCTCTATCCGCACAGACCACTGCTGCGGATAGAGACCTTTTCGATGCGTACAAGGCCGAGGATATGTCGATATGGAAGACCTATATCGACACTGCTGCGGTCACACCGGCACTGCTCTCATATGAGTACGGTTACTGCGGCGCCATGACGGACAGCAAGGACAGCACGGCCCTCACCTATATCCAACGTTTCCGCCGGCATATCGAGTGTCTCAAAGACCAGCTGCCGGCCGGGCACTACGAGATGTACATGAGTGCGGTCTATGTGTACGAACTGCGACTGCATGCCTCTTTTCACCCAGTCACAGCCATGACGATGGCCAAAGAGGCTGTCAACAAAGCGCCGGAAGACCCGATGACCATTTGCTATTACGCGACCTCGCTCTACTATGCCCCAAAGGCGTTTGGGGACAAGAAAAAAGCCAAACAATTGTTTGAAAAAGCGAAGGAAAAGTTCCAAACACCGGCTTATCTGTACAGCTGGTGGAGACCTTTCTGTGAACTTCATTTATCCAAGTAAAGGAAAAATAGAATATTTCTGTCAATTGCAACAAAAAATTGCATGTTTTGGCATGCTTTTTGTTGCGGTAGACGGCGGAAAAAAAAACTACAAATAAGATGACAAAACGCTTATCATTTATTTTGATGGCATGTGCGCTGACGGTGGCCGCATACGGTGCGGACACGCTCCGATACACGCTGAAGGACTGCCGTGAGATGGCCTTGACCAGAGGTACATCTGCGCAGACCAAGGAGGAAATGCGTCTGGCCGCCGAGTATAACCGCAAGGCAGCCTTAGCGGCGATGTTTCCGCGTATCAGCGCCAACGGCGGATATATGTGGAACTCCAAGAACCCGCATCTGTTAGCCAATTCGTCGGAGTTGTCGTATGGTACGGCAACGGTGAACCCGGACGGAACGGCATCGTGGACATGGAAAGACGGCGCGACGGGAACGATTCCTGATGCGGTAGGACAGACGATAGCGGATGTATACAAGACGGTGTATGACAAGTTGACCCTCGACCTGCAGCATGTGGTCGTAGCGCAGGTGGGTATCACCCAACCGATCTACACCGGCGGACGTCTGACACAACTCTATAAGATCGCGCAAGCGACGGAGAAGATCGCGAATATTGAATCGGAGGCCAAGCATAACGAGATCGTTTTCGCCGTCGATGAGGCCTATTGGCGTGTGGTGTCTGTGGGTCGTAAGAAAGGCTTAGCAGAACAGTATTATAACCTGCTGTGCCAACTGGAGAAAGATGTGCAGGAGGCAGTGAACGAAGGTGTTGCTACGCAGGCAGACCTGCTGAAGGTCGTCACCAAACGCGGTGAAGCGGAAGTAAAGAAACTGCAAGCCGAGAACGGACTGACGCTCTCGCAGATGGCTTTGGCGCAGGTCTGCGGACTGCCGCTCGGTTCGGTCTTCCAATTGGACGAGAGCGAACTGAGTAATATCAGTCTTCCCGCTGTAGATGCTGACGCAGCCGTATCCAACCGCAGCGAGTTACGAATGCTGCAGGAGTCAGAGAAGATCGCCAAATACAACGCCAAACTGATGGCAGCCGGGCTGCAACCGAACATCGTAGCATCGGCCGGATATATCTACACCAACCCGAATGCGGATAACGGTGTGAGCAGTAACTGGGACGGCACAGGATTCTTCTCAGCCGGTGTGATCGTGAACGTACCTATCGTACATGCGGATGATATCCTGCGCTATAAAGCCGCCAAGCATGCCGCCAATGCGGTTAAGTTACAGACGGAACAGACACGCGAACTGCTAACCTTACAGACCACACAGGCGAATCAGAAACTGGCAGAAGCACAGCAGAAGATTGCACTGGCACGTCTGACGCAGAACAATGCCGCTGAGGTACTGCGTATGGCCGAAGCATCGTACGAAGCCGGTATGATCACCGCCTCGGAACTGATGCAGGCGCAGACCGCTTGGTTAGCCGCAGCCACAGACCTCGTGGATGCCGAGACAGAAGCCAAGACAACGGAAACACAACTACGTAAATATTTAGGACAACTATGATGAATAAGGAGAAAGAAGGAAGTCTGCTATTGGGTCTGATCGCCCTGCTGGCAGTCGTAGTTATTGTCGCTTTAGTAGGCGTACTGGCGCTTCGTCCGGAGAAGACACTTATCCAAGGCGAGGCAGAAGCCGCAGAGTACAGGGTTTCGGGTAAGGTGCCGGGACGTATTGAGATGTACCTGTACGAAGAAGGCGAGAAAGTGAAGAAAGGCGATACCTTGGTCATCATCTACTCGCCGGAAGTGGAAGCGAAGAAAGCGCAGGCGTTGGCAGCTCGTGAGATGGCAGAGGCGGTGAACCAAAAGGCCAAGAATGGCGCGCGCAATGAGCAGATCCAGGGAGCGTATGAGTTGTACCAGAAAGCCAAAGCGGGAGAGGAGATCTACCGCAAGAGCTATGAACGTGTGCAGCGCCTCTATGACAAGGGCGTGGTAAGTGCCCAGAAACGCGATGAGACCGAAGCGCAATACAAAGCGGCGGAAGCTACCGTCAAGGCGGCACGCAGTCAGTACCAGATGGCCCTGTCCGGCGCGCGTAAGGAAGATAAAGCCGCAGCCGAGGCGCAGGTAGCCCGCGTGGATGGTATCTTAAAAGAAGTAGCCGCAGCCGAGGCAGAGCGTTATCTGCTCTCCCCATGCGACGGTGAGGTGTGCGAGCGATTCCCGAAAGTAGGCGAGTTGGTAGGCCAAGGCAGTCCGGTGATGTCCATCGTGGACCTGGATGATGTGTGGTTCACCTTCGCCGTACGCGAAGACATGCTCAACCATTTCATGGTGGGCAGTATGATTCAGGTACGTATTCCGGCCCTGGGCAATGTCATTTATCCGTTGCAGGTGACGCATGTCAAAGCGATGGGCACGTATGCTACCTGGCGTTCAACCAAGCAGAACGGCGGATATGACGTGCGCACGTTCGATGTCAAATGTCGGCCGACGATGACGATTCCTAACCTCCGACCGGGTATGAGTGCGTTGGTAATTGAGGATTGATAGTTGAAAGACATTTTCCGAAATATTTGGCAAGTACTGCTGCGTGAACTGAAGCAGATGTTCGCGCGGCCGCTGTATCTGTTTGCGTCCGTTGGCGTGATGGTGCTCTCTACCTTTTTCTTCCTGACGCTGATGAAAGGCGGTTCGGCGGAGAAGATGCCGGTAGCGGTGGTCGATATGGACCAGACTACGATCTCCCGCAGACTCATTCATGAGATGCAGGCGACACCTTCGGTGGATATCATCCTGACGACGAACTCCTATCCGGAGGCACGCGAAGCGATGCAGCAGGGACATCTGTATGGCATCCTGTTGATACCGGAAGGTTTCTACGATGACCTGGTATCCTTCAAGCGTCCGCAGATGGACTTCTATGTCACCAACGCTTATACGGTAGGCGGAAACACGGCCTATAAGCAGTTCCTGACGATGGTCAACCTCACCTCGGGTGCTTTCCAGCGCGAGGTGCTACGTAAGAAAGGCTTGACCGATGATATCATCATGCATCGTATCCAGCCCTTAGCCATCGATGCCCACATGATCGCCAACCCGTGGGGTAACTACTCCGTCTATCTAGTGAGCACGATCCTGCCGGGTATCTTAGGCTTGATATGCCTCATGCTGACGATCTTCGCCATCGGCTTTGAGTTGAAGATGCAGACCTCGCACGACTGGCTGCGTGCGGCCGGCGGTAACTACACGGTCGCGATGATTGGCAAACTCATTCCGTACACGCTTATCTACCTCATCCTGGGTATCGGGTGTCAGTTGATCCTGTACCGTTTTGCGGGCTTCCCCGTTTATGGCAGTTACGGCCGTCTGTTCATGGGTCTGCTGCTGTTCATCTTCGCCATGGAGTCATTAGGCATCCTGATGATCGGTCTGCTTCCCACCTTACGTGATGCCCTCTCTGTCGGTGCCTTGTATGCGATGTTAGGCTTCTCGCTCTCGGGCTTTACCTATCCGCAGATGTCGATGTTAGCGCCGGTGAAAGCGCTTAGTTATCTGGAGCCGCTGCGTCATTACTACCTCATCTATGTGAACGAGGCACTGATGGGTGCGCCGGTGCAGAACAGCCTGCCATCCGCTTTTGCGTTGGTGGCCTTCATGATCGCCTCGCTGTTGGTCGCTCCGCGACTGCATAGAGCGCTCATCTATCAAAACTATCCTCTGAAATGATATCACGTCATCTATATCATTATTGGTTGCAGTTCAAAGAGTCGGGATGGATCTTCGCCAATGAACTCAAGCGCATCTTCCGCGATCCGGGAGTGGTCGTTATCTTCATTGTCGCTACCCTTGCTTACCCGCTCATCTATAAGGCTTTGTACTGGAACGAGCAGATCACCAACGTGCCTGTGGCTGTCGTGGACCTGAGTCAGACGCAAGAGAGCCGTGCTTTCCTGCACCGCTGGAATGCCGCACCGGATATCAAACTGTGCTATTCCTGTGCCTCGATGGCCGAAGCGGAACAGTTGCTCCGAGACCAGAAGGTACACGGCATCATCTATTTCCCGCAGGACTTCTCCAAGCAGTTAGCCGACCCGCTCGGACAGGCGCATATATCGCTCTACTGCGACATGTCGTCGTTCCTGTACATGAAGGCGATCTACCTCAGTTGCAACAAAGTGATGCTGGAGTCGATGCAGAATATCCAGATTGACCGATACGAGAAAATGGGTATTGACAAGGAGTTCGCTTGGGCCCTGGTACAAGACGCGCCCTATTCGGAGACGGCACTCTTCACGCCCACAGGCGGCTACGGCTCGTTCCTCATCCCTGCCGTGCTGGTACTGATCCTGCATCAGACGCTCTTCTTCGGTATCTGTATGTTAGGCGGTACAGCGCGGGAGGAGAACAAAGAGCTCTACCGTATCCCCGGTAGGCGTCGCGGCATATCCGTGCTGCGTATTGTGTTAGGTCGTGCTGGAGCTTATTTCGTACTGTACTACGCACTGGCAGCTATCTTGTTAGGTTTCTTCCCGCGTCTGTTCGATATCCCGCATATAGGGGCCATAGAAGACATCCTGCGTCTGAATGTACCGTATATCCTGGCTACCATCTTCTTCTCGATGTGTATCAGCGTGTTTATCCGCAACCGCGAATCGGGTCTGGTACTGCTGATATCGTCCTCGCTCATCTTCCTGTTCATGGCCGGTATATCATGGCCGAAAGAGATGATCCCGGAGGCTTGGCGGTATGTAGCGGCGCTCATTCCCTACACCTGGGGGTCGCATGGCTTTATTCACATCAACTCGATGGGGGCTTCCCTGTGGACAACCAGAACGGAGTATATCGCCTTATGGATTCAGACCGGAGCGTATTTTGTGCTGGCATGCGTCTTATTGTACCTCAGCGGATGGCTCTCTGAGCGCAAAAAAGCATAAAAACGCAGTTATTTTGCATTTTTTTGCAAAAATATTTGCTCATGTCAAAAAAAAGCAGTACTTTTGCACCCGCTTTTTGATCGAGAGAGTAATTCTCGAGAAAAACGGTTTCTTTAACCGCTTTTTGATCGAGAGAGTAATTCTCGAGAAAAACGGTTTCTTTAACCGCTTTTGAAAAAACGAAGTAAAAAGCAGCGGTCCATTAGCTCAACTGAATAGAGTACCACACTACGGATGTGGGGGTTGCAGGTTTGAATCCTGCATGGATCACAAGAGAGTGCAGCCGAATAGGTTGCTCTCTTTTTTTGATAGAAAAGGCATGAAAAAAGATACGATTGTTTTTGATTTAGGCGGCGTGCTGATCAACCTGGATGTGCCGCGTTGTGTAGCGCACTTCAAACGTCTGATGCCGGAGGAGTATATCCGAACGGTGCTGGGCATCGATGACGAAGGTGAAGGAGTGGTAGCGGTGAGTGCAGCGACCAAGCAGTTGATGCATGATTTCGAGTACGGAAACATCGCGTCGGAGGATTTTCTGAAGGCGATACAGGCCTTTTGTCATCCGGGTACAACCGTCGAGCAGATACTAGAGGCGTGGATGAGTATGCTGGAGGACCTGCCGCAAGAGCGTCTGGACTATATCGCATCACTGCGGAAGAAAGGCTATCGAACGATCCTGCTGTCCAATACGAATGATCTGCATTGGCAGTATATATGGGAGCTGTATCACTTAGGAGACTATTTCGATGTTGTATTCGCTTCGCACCTCTTGCATATGGCTAAGCCTAATAAGGATATATTCGATCATGTGACGCGTGAGGCCAAAATAGACAGCGCCAAGACGATCTACGTTGATGACCTGGAGAAGAATCGCAAGGCAGGTGAGCTGTTCGCCGGATGGCAGACATGCGAAAGTATAGAAGAGTTAAAGACCTTTCTCTAACGAAAAAAGACACCTGAAAGGATGTCTTTTTTATGTTGCCGAACCAGGACTCGAACCCAGACAGACAGAACCAGAATCTGTAGTGCTACCATTACACAATTCGGCAAGATGTAGTGCCTTTTTTCAAAAGCGGGTACAAAAGTACTGCTTTTTTTTGACATGAGCAAATTTTTTTGCAAAAAAATGTCATTTTTATGTGTTTTTGTGCAAAAACGAACAAAAAAGCCCCTTCTTTAAACTTTATACTTTCACCTTTCAACTATTTTGCGTACCTTTGCACCCGTTATGAAAAAGATTCTCTTTATCGGCATGATCGGTCTGTTGCTGACCGGATGTTACGCCAAGACGGACAGCCCGCGTGGAACTTGGGCAAAAGGAGCCGACCTCAGTTGGCTCAGTGAGATGGAGCATGATAGCATGTTCGCGTATGATTGTATGGAGCGCATGCGCGCGGAGGGTATGAATGCCGTTCGCCTGCGCGTGTGGGTCAACCACAAGACCGGCTGGAGCAACAAACCCGACATGGTCTCTCTTGCCAAACGAGCTGCCAAAGCCGGACAACGCATCATGATCGATATCCACTACTCGGATTTCTTTGCCGACCCCAGCCATCAGACCATCCCCGAGGCATGGCGCAACTACGACTACCCCACCATGCGCGAAGCCGTCAGCAAGCACACACGCGACGTGCTCTATGCCCTCAAAGAGGCAGGTGTCCGTCCAGAATGGGTGCAGATCGGCAACGAGACGCCTAACGGCATGTTATGGCCGATGGGCAAGGTCCATCAGGCCGAAGGCAACTGGGACGAGTACGCCGGTTTTACCGCTGCAGGATACGCGGCGGCCAAAGAGGTCTTCCCGGATATCATCGTCATCGTCCATGTCGATAATGCCTACGAGCAGCGCGACTGGTTCTGGGAGTCGATGCAGGCGCATGGCGGCAAATGGGACATGATCGGCCTGAGCCACTACCCGATGATGAGCGCTTGGAACGGCGGTAAGTCCTGGCAGGAGATGAAAAACGTAGTTAATCGTGCCTTGGCTAAGAATGAGTTGGCCGAGACCAATATCCGTCGTCTGATCGGTCAATGGCACTGCCCCGTGATGGTGGCGGAGATCGGTATGTTCGCCAATGACAGCACGTCCTTGACCGTCATGCAGGACTTCATCAGCCGCGCCACTGCCATCGACTCCTGCGCCGGTATCTTCTATTGGGAACCCGAGGTGTACGGCAACTGGCGACCGGCGGAGTATATCCCTCTCGGCTGGGGCAGTTATGACATGGGCGCCTTCACACCCGAAGGCCAACCCTCCGACGTCATGCAAACGCTCCTGCGTTCCTCTTCACCCTATTCTCTGCCAGACGTCCGTTAAGAAACAAAAAAGTTTACTTTTTTCTTGCATATGTCAAATAAAAGCAGTATCTTTGCAGCCGTAACAATTTAAATCTAACGAATATGAACAACTTATTCAAAGGCGCCGCTCTGTTTGTAGGCGGTATTCTCGTAGGCGCAGCAGCTGCGCTATTAGTGGCTCCCAAGAGCGGAGAAGAGTTACGTAATGATCTGGCAGACCTTGCTGAAGATGCGAAGAAACGCACGCAGGAGTACTGCGAGCAGATGGAGGCAAAGGTAAAGGCTGAGGTAGAGAACCTGAAGGCCAAAGTAGAACAAGCAACGGCTCAACCTGCACCCGCTAAACCGGCTGCTAAACCGAGACCGCAGCACAAGCACCCGCAACCCAAGAAGGAGGCTTAAGATGGAAAACGGTTTCTTCAATCAAATCAAACAAGAACTGACCCAATACGGCCAATCGTTAGGTGAGGTAGGTCAACTGCGTCTGGTGGGTCTCATCAGCCGTCTGTTGGGTCTATTCCTGCTCATCTTCACGCTTGTCCTTTGCGTGCTGGCGCTCTTCACCTTCGGTGCGGTAGCCCTTATCGACATCCTTGCGCAGTACATGGCGGTATGGCAGGCTGCCCTCATCGTAGGCAGCGCCTATGTGCTTCTTATCGTCATTGCCATCCTCTGCCGCAGACCGCTCTTCATTCACCCGTTCATCAAACTGCTCACCAAGCAGATCAAGACCGAGGAAGAGTTGGAGCTGAAGATCATCGAGGCGGAGCATAAGGCCGACGTACAGCGCGTACGTATGGAGTGTCAGGTAGAGAACGCTACCCGCGAGTTTGATTTCTACATCAACCTCTTCTCCCGCGTTTGGGACCTTATCAAAGGCTGGCTGCGTAAATGACCCGGTGGTCCAAGTACACATGCCTGGTGCTGTTATCCTGCGCGTTGCTCATTCCGGCAAACGCGCAAGATAAGGTGTTGGTTAGTCCGGACCGACCCGGGTTTGGTACGGGGTCGGAAGTGCTTGGAGCCGGTTGTATCCAGTGGGAGACAGGCTTCGAGTGCCTGCATAGGTTAGGGACTCATGTCCTGACCTTGCCCACCACCCTCTTTCGTTTCGGTGTGCACCGACGCGTTGAGCTGCGCATGGAGTACACCGGTGCCATGACGGTCTTTGACCACCCGGACGATGACCCGGCCTCTCAGGATGAGCAACTCTATACGCCCGAGCATCTGTTACTGGGCACCAAGATCCTCTTATGGGACCATCGCGGCGGGACGCTCAACCAAGCATGGGTCCCCCGCACTTCCGTCTTGTGTTACCTCGGCTTGCCGATGACTACGTCCATGGCACAGACTTGGCCTGTGGTCGGTTCGATAGACTTCCTGTTTGAGAACAACGTCACCGACTGGCTGTCCATCGGTTATGACCTTGGCGTGCGATGGAACGACTGGGCCCCCACACCCGATATCTTTGCGTCCTTAGGCCTCAATTTTGCCCCCACCGACCGTCTGGGCCTCTTCATCGAGAGCTATAATATCTTCGATCCCGATGCAACGGAATTGACGACCGGCAAGACCTATACGCATTGCCATGTCAACCTCGATTTCGGCCTTACCTATACCGTACACCCGCGCGTGCAGTTGGACGCCTATGCGGGTTTTAACGTCTATAACTCCGAGCAGATTCTCTCCCAACCGCAGAACTACGCTTTCTTCGGTTTCGGGGTGACTTGGCTCATCAGTCATCGCCCTCAAATATAATTTTTAGACCCTTATGAGAATGAAACAGTAACAATATGAAAAAATTTTGGTATTTGACCGCGATCAGCCAACTGGGATTCTTTGATGTATAAGGAGGTAGAGGTATGTTCTTTTTGAGCATCTTACTGGCTGTCTCGTTGCTATTGGACGAAGTGAGTGTGACGGGACACCGTGCTGAGGTAGAATCGGACAACATGCGTCTGGTGATGACGCTGAGCGCAGAAGACGTACAGTTGTTGCCGGTGAAGACGGTGGCGGACTTGCTCCAATACCTTCCCGGCATCGACGTACGTCAACGCGGCGCAAGCGGGGTGCAGATGGACCCTTCTGTTCGGGGAGGCTCCGCCAAACAGGTCAAAGTGCTGCTCAACGGCATCGACATGACCGATCCCCAGACCGAGCACTACTCGATGGATATCCCCATCGATCCCCTCGTCATCGAGCGTATCGAAGTGCTGCAAGGCACCAACTACGCCATCGATGCCTTCTCCGGGGCAATCAATATTGTGACCAAAGCGGTTACGGGTGACGGGTTACAGGTGACGGGGCAGATGACGGCCGGAGAGTACGGTTTGGCCCATCCGGTGATGGCGGTGCGGGCGCATAAAAACGAATGGTACGTCAACAGTTCGGCTTCGTACAACCGATCGGACGGCTATGACCACAACACGGATTACCAGATCGTCAACGCTTTTGTGCAGACCGGTTACCAAGGGCTGGATATCCAGGCAGGCGCGCAGTTCAAGGATGCAGGCGCAAACAGTTTTTACACTACCAAGTATCCCGATCAGTTCGATGCCACACGCATGGCTTTCGGTTCGATAGCCTATCAGCACCGTTGGCAGAGCGGTTGGGCGGTGCACACCCATGCCTATTACCGCACCCATTATGACCGGTATGAGTTAGTCCGAGGTACGCCGCTTAACCGCCATTGGACCCACACGGCCGGGGTGCATGCCGAAGGCAGTTGGTCCAACGAATGGTCCAAGACGATGGCGGGTGTGGAGGTAAGAAACGAGTATATCCGCTCCACCAACATAGGTATCCATAACCGCACCCAACTGCGTTATTTTGCCGAGCAGCGTTTCTTCTGGCGCGGCCTGAGTGCCGCCGTAGGTGCTGCAGGCATCTGGAACACCCAGTTCGGACACGATTGGTCGCTGGGCGCCAACATAGGGTATGAACCGATAGCGGGTCTGCATCTCTTTGCGAACGTCAACCGGGCTATCCGTGTACCGACGTTTACCGATCTCTATTACCATGCCGCCACCCAACAGGCGGACTCCCTCACCAAGCCCGAGAAAGCGCTGCAGGTGGAGTTGTCCGCGCAGTACAGCAAGGGACATTGGTTCGCCTCTGTGGCCGGTTATTACCGATGGGGAAAAGATATCATCGATTGGATCAAGGCCCCAGACCGGGAGGTCATCGTCTGGCGCAGTACCAACAACTCCCGCGTCAATGCGGCAGGTGTCGAGGCGACGGTAGGAGTACAGGGCTATGAATGGATCAAACGTATCGAACTCAGTTATGCTTTCTGCGATGTACAGGCAGATGCGGGCGGAATGATGTCGCTCTATGTGCTGGATTACCTGCGCCACAAAGCCACCCTGCGTATCGAGCATCGCATCTACAGAGGCTTTGGTGCCTCATGGGCCCTGTCTTTCCGCCAACGTGAGGGAACCTACACCTCCCGCGAGGGTACAGTAGAACACTACCGTCCTGTGTGGCTCTTTGACGGCAGTGTCTATTGGCATAATGAGTTCTTAAAAGTGAGTGTGGACGCCAAGAACATGGCAGACCAACGCTACTATGACTTCTCAGGTGTGCTCCAACCGCGCCATTGGATCAGCGCCACCGTGCAGTTCACTTTCTGACCATATGCAATATTTTTTTCATTTTTTTGGATATGTCAGATTTTTATTGTACCTTTGCGGCAAAATTGACACAAAGATATGAAAACGGCTGTATTAATCAATCTTTACCAGAGTTATAGTGACCGCGGGGCTTTTGTCCAGAAAGGCGTGTGGCAGAGTACGGAAGTAGATGAGAGCGATATCAAGGTGGGTGAGAAACTGCCAGGCTGGCCGTCATACGACGGTCCGGTGGTCAAGGAGTTTGTGCCTGACGAGCATCTGACGCTGATGTATCACGAGTATGTGCGCGAGGGTAAGTTCCATGAATTGGTCCGCCGCGACAAAGAGATCCTGATTGTCAAAGGCGAGGAAGTGTTCATTGACAGTTCGCTCTTCTCGGAAGAATACGGCGTGAGTTGCTATATCCTGAAATGTGTGAAGATGATTTAAAAACGAAAAACTATGATATATACATCTCTTTTACAACTCATCGGCAAGACGCCGCTCTTGGAAGTACAACCGGGTCTGCTGCTTAAGCTGGAACGCTTTAATCCCGGCGGGTCGATCAAGGACCGCACCGCGCTGGCGATGATTGAAGACGCGGAGAAAAAAGGCCTGCTGAAAGTCGGCGATACGATCATCGAACCGACCTCCGGCAACACCGGTGTCGGCTTGGCGTGGATAGGCCGGCTCAAGGGTTACCGCGTCATCCTCACCATGCCTGAGACGATGTCCGTGGAGCGCAGGAACCTCCTTGCCGCGTACGGTGCCGAGCTCGTGCTCACCCCGGGTGCGGAAGGTATGAAAGGGGCTATTGCGAAAGCCGAAGAACTGCGGGACAGCACCCCTGGCGCTATTATCTTAGGCCAGTTCACCAACCCCGCCAACCCTGCCGTTCATTATGCCACGACAGGACAGGAGATATGGGAGGACACCAACGGTCAGGTGGATGTGTTCATCGCCGGAGTCGGTACCGGAGGAACGATCAGCGGTGTAGGACGTGCGCTCAAAGAGCATAACATGCTCGTCGAGATCATCGCCGTCGAGCCTGCTTCGTCCCCTGTGCTCTCAGGAGGACAGGCCGGTCCGCACAAGATACAAGGCATCGGTGCGGGCTTCCAACCCGACACCTACCAACCCGCTTATGTCGATCGCGTACTCACCATCTCGGACGAGGAGGCGCTCCAGGCGGCACGTTCGCTCGCCAAGGACCATGGTCTGCTCGTCGGCATCTCTTCCGGTGCAGCCTATGCCGCAGCGCTCCAACTGGCGCAAACGCCCGAGTATAACAACAAGACCATCGTCGTGCTCCTTCCGGATACCGGCGAGAGATACTTAAGCATCTTATGACACACATGCCTACTATCGGACAACTGAAACAACTGGTTGCTTATCTGCAGGGCATCATCTTCCCGGACTATTACCCGCAAGTGGACGCGCCGCACGACCTGGCTCTCCCCGAGGCGTTCTGGCAAGAGCTACCGACCATCACACGGCTGGTGAACACAGACGTCGATGCGGTGCTGCATAATGACCCGGCGACCACCGACCGCGGCGAAGTGATCCTCTCTTATCCGCTGACGTATGCCATGGTGCATTACCGTGCTGCGCATGTGCTACATAACCTCGGCGTGCCGCGTATCCCGCGTATGCTGACCGAACTGGCGCACAGCCGCACCGGTATTGATATCCACCCGGCCGCACAGATAGGCGATTATTTCTGTATCGACCATGGTACCGGCGTCGTGATCGGTGAGACGACGATTATCGGTTCGCATGTGGTGCTCTATCAGGGCGTTACGCTCGGCGCGAAGAACTTCGAATATGACGAACAAGGTCACCCCCTCGATATCCCGCGACACCCGATACTCGAGGACCGCGTCACCGTCTATTCGAACACCTCTATCCTCGGCCGTGTGACGATTGGACATGACACCGTCATCGGCGGTAACGTATGGCTCACGCAGGATGTTCCGGCTAACTCTGTGGTACTGCAGACCACTCCTGAGATACGAATCAAAAACAAACATGAAGCCCTATAAAGCCATATTCTTAGACTGGGACGATACGATTGGTGATTGGACGACGGCGGAACTCAAGGCGCTGGAGGATATCTATGTCACCTATCGGCTGGATCGGTTATACCCCGCGTTTAAGGACTACTTGAACGCCTACAAGCCGTATAATCTGGAGTTATGGGGCATGTATGGTCGTGGCGAGGTGACGAAAGAATGGTTACACTTGCAGCGTTTTTTGAGACCCTTATTGGTGAATGGTGCGAATGATGCCAATGATGCCAATGATGAATGGGTGAATCTTGCGCACGAGATGGGAGCGGAGTTCTTGCGGCTGACGAACAAGCATTTCTGCCTGATGCCTGACGCGGAGATGGTGGTCCAATATCTGGCTGCCAAATATCCGCTGACCATCATCAGTAACGGTTTCAAAGAGGTGCAGTACTATAAGTTCGAGCATTCCGGCTTAGCACCTTACTTCACCCACACGCTCATCAGCGAAGAGGTGGGTATCAACAAGCCTCAACCGGGTATTTTTGAGATAGCCTTGGAGCGCAACGGTATCACAGCCGATCAAGCCGTCATGATTGGCGACAGTTACTCCTCCGACATCGCAGGCGCCAAAGCCGCCGGCATCGACCAGCTGTGGATTCATGAAGGCGAGACCGACGAAACAGCCACCTACATCGTCCCGAAGTTAACAGACGTAATGGAGATTGTATAAGATGAACGCGATATTTATACCAAAATAGAATGAAAGTGTTACAAATCATATTAGGTGTCATTCTGCTGCTTGGAGGAGCAGGGCTGGCTGTGTTGTCACATCCTGCTTTCGGGCTGTGGAGACATGTGTCGAAAGAACGGATACAGGCGTCACCGAACTATCGAGACGGGGTGTTCCAGAACCAGGTGCCGACTCCGCAATTCACAGGGGACTCCGCAAGCACGAGGGGTACATTATGGCGTTTTCTGACGAATAAAGACACGCTGCGTGTGCCGCAGCAACCGATACCTGCGGTCAAGACCGACCTCAAGAACCTGCCGACCGATAGCGATTGGCTCGTATGGTTCGGACATTCGTCGTATCTGTTTTGCTTGAACGGCAAGCGGTATTTAGTGGATCCGTTGTTAAAACCTGAGTGGCCGTCGTCGATGATGTTGAAAGCCTTTGCGGGCACAGATATCTACCGTCCGGATGACTTGCCGGACATTGACGTGCTTATCATCACGCACGAGCATTGGGATCATATGGATTACGCGACCTTGCGTGACATCCGCAAGCAAGTTAAACAGGTTTTCTGTCCGCTCGGCATCGCTGATTACCTGCGTTACTGGGGCTATAAGGATGAGCAAATCACAGAGATGGATTGGCAGGACAAATCTTCAATCTTCAATCTCCAATCTTCAATTACGGCTCTGCCGTCCCGTCATTTTAGCAACCGATTGTTAGGCAAACAAAATCAAACACTCTGGGCATCGTTCATGGTCGAAGCCGGTGGACGCAAGGTCTATATCGGCGGCGACGGAGGTTACGACAAACGTTTTGCGGAAATACATGAGCGTTTCGGAGCCGTAGATTTGGCGCTATTGGAGAATGGACAATACAATGCCAATTGGAAATATATCCATACCACGCCGGAAGACCTTGAAAAAGTCATCTTGGATCTCCAAGCCAAGCAGGTCTTCACCGTCCACCATGACAAGTTCTCTCTGTCCCTTCATCCGTGGTACGAACCGGACAGCGTGGCACACGACATCGCCACGAGACACCACATCCACCTCTTGGATGCTCCTATAGGAACAGTGGTGAAATATTGATAGAAAAAACAAAAAAGTTCACAAAAAAAAGGAAGCGACCCATTTGGATCACTTCCTTTTTCCATGTATCCGCCTATGCATGGCAGATCGGGGTTACTCGCCGGTGACAGCCGCCTTAGCGAGCTTCCAGAGGTACGACTTCCAGGTCTTTGCGCCACCCGGCTGGTCCTTCTGCGCGAGGTAGGCTACTTGGTCCTGACTCAGCGTAGTGAGGTTCTTTGCGCGGGCATTGACCCACTCCAGTCGCTCGGTGAAGAGCGTACGGATCTCGATCTCGTGATCGGAAACAGGAGTGCTGCGCGTCACCGCTCCGATACCACGCAGGTAGATGCGGGAACAGTTGGGGTTCGTGGACTCTGCTACACGGTGGGTAGCCAGTACCATCTTCTGGTCGGCTGCGTGCGGCGATTTCTTGTTGATCTTGGTGAGAGCTCCAGACACAGTCTTAATCATGTCTGCATATTCGGCTTTTGCCATATTCTGCCGGTCGTGCTTTACCTCCTAACCGGCGTGGAGGCGTTAAGGTTTAAAATGTTTGTTCTGTTCTCGGCGGTATTCCGCCGCTTAAATGTTTGTTCTGTTCTCGGCGGTATTCCGCCGCTTTGTTACTTTTTCGAGGCATCGTACGTCTCGATCGTCTTGGTTACAATGGTGCACGTCGTGTCACCCTTCTGGTAGTACTGGCTTTGAGTTGTGATCGTCCGCGTCACATTACAGCTCTGCAGCCCGATTACTCCTAATACTCCGATTACTCCGACTACTCCGATAAAAATTTTCTTTGTCATAGTTTTAGGGTTTTAGGTTTATTTGTTTTATGAGCATATGTGCTCTGAAGGGGCCTCTCGAGCGGATGGGGAACGCGAGAGTCGTAGGCAGGGGGCCGGTACCCTGAAGAGCAGCATATGCGACCATCTCAATTCCGCTGCAAAAGTACAGCTTCTTTTTGATATGCGCAAGAAAATCCCCGACTTCTTCATTTTTAGCCGGGGACTTTCTCATTTTTTCGCCATCATGGGCAGCGGTATCGGGAATCGCAG
>Ga0247611_10000438_pt1 | contig 84862 bp, 66 predicted proteins | sample 177DNAGHGhighgp2_FD_192422 | JGI IMG/M metagenome (GOLD analysis project Ga0247611, IMG submission 192422) | Sheep rumen microbial communities from Palmerston North, Manawatu-Wanganui, New Zealand - 1770 DNA GHGhigh gp2 | ecosystem: Host-associated > Mammals > Digestive system > Stomach > Rumen... | reverse complement strand
GTGCTTTTTAATGTAGTCAACAGTGTATCCTTCTTTAAGCATGCTGACATACATAAGCTTTTCTTTCATTCCATGTTTTGTATGCATATCCAAAAGTTTTTTGTCTAACTTTTGGGGTGCATATCACTCCAGACCCCCGCAGCTGCCGCCGGGTACCGCCAGCTGGCCGGCCTGCCTATTCGCCGGCCAGCGGTGACCCTCAGCAGCTATTCCTCTCCTGATATCGGGGACCTGGCACGAAAAGGGCCGAAATCAAGGAAGGTCCCCCCTGAAAAGCGGAGACCTGGACAGAAAAGGGCCTAAAACTGTGCAGGTCCCCAGCAAAACAAGGGGACCTGGCACGAAAAAGGCCGAAATCATGGAAGGTCCCCAGCAAAACAAGGGGACCTGGCACGAAAAAGGCCGAAATCATGGAAGGTCCCCAGCAAAACAAAGGGACCTGGCACGAAAAAGGCCGAAATCGTGCCAGGTCCCTCATCACCTAACCGGCGGCACACAGTATTTTTGTATTTTTGCAACTAATGAAACCGTATATCTTACTTTTTCTCCTCACCGTGTCCTGCGCCACGCCCAATCAGCTGCGCTCGGTCACGAACCGGGTGTGGGACTACGGAAAGGCACATCCGGAAGGCTTCACCCTGGATATCCGCACTATGCAGGAACCCCGTCAGGGCATCGCGGTCGCGTACCAGGACGGCAGGCTCTGCTCCACGAAGAAGGAACTCCGCCAGACCGTCTCCCATGCCATCGACCATGATGGCTATGTCGGCGGCTGGGCAGCAGAGGAAGGATACGATTTCGACAGCGTGCGGCTCTTCCCGGAAGACAGTCTTTCCGCAGCACTCGACTTCGCGGCTGCAAACGGTCAGAAGGCCGTCTTCGTTCTTTCGTCCGGACAAGAAATCCGCCTTCAGGGCTCCGGGCAGGAAGAATTCTCCCCGTCTACACTTATTATTATGTGCGACCAAGCCGTCGGCAAGGATCACCTGAGAACGGCGGTAAAAGAGTTCGGGGCGGAGATAATATACGACTACAACATCATCTGCGGCATGGCAATCCGCATTCCCCAGACCAGGAATATCAGTGAGGCGATGGAGTTTTTCGCGGGGATTCCCGGAGTGGTTGCAGTGGAGCGCGACCGCATCCACCAACTCATAGACTAGTACAGCCCGGCGGGGAGATTGAGCACGAGTTCGCGGCGCTCGGGGTCGACGGAGACGATGAAGTCTTCGTGAAGGGGGATCATGAGCTCGCCGACGTAGAGGCAGTAGTTGCCGGGAATGGGGGCGTCGTCCGTCACGACACCCAGACAGCGGCCGCGAGGGTCGGCAGCGCAGCGGGCAGCGGCAACGCGCGGCTCGCAAGGGGCAGCGGCACCGCGCGGCCCGCCGACGGCAGGGTCGGCAGCACCGCAGGACCCGGCAGCGCCGGCCACTCCGGCATCGCCCGCCGCGTCGTACACCGTCCAGCCGATGAAATCGGGGCCGTCGGGCTCTTCGGAGACATCGGCAAGGATGTCGCGGCCGACCACCTCGTCGGCGTCTTCCAATGAGCAGATGTCGGTGAGATGGAGGATGTAGCGGTTGCCCTTGGGGGTGCAGGCGGAAATGAAGAAGGGAACCTCGAGCCCATCGTAAACGATGTACACGGGTTCCCCTTTTTCCAGAGTTTCCAGGTCGACGTCGGAGCTCACGAGGAGGCCGCCGTCGGTCCCGTAGGACTTGAGGATGCGGGCGATTGCTAGCATCGGAAGCGACGCGGCTTATTCGGCGGCGGGAGCTTCTTCAGCGGCAGGAGCCTCGGCGGCGGGAGCTTCCTCGACAGCGGCTTCGGCGGCCTCTTCGGCAACCTCAGCAGCGGCCTCAGCCTCGGCCTCGGCCTGCTTTGCAGCGAGCTTCTCGGCCTTCTTGGCGAGTTCCTCGGCGCGCGCGGCGTTCACCTTGCGCTCCTCGGCAGCGGCGGCCTTTGCCTTGGCGGCGGCGTCTTTCTCAAGACCCTCGACCTTGGCGGCTACCTTTGCGTCCCTCTGGGCTTTCCATGCGTTCCACTTTGCATCGGCCTGCTCCTGGGTGAGAGCTCCCTTTGCAACGCCACCCTGGAGGTGCTTGCGGAGGAGGACTCCTTCGTAGGAGAGGATGCGGCGGCACACGAGGCTGGGCTGGGCGCCAACGTTAAGCCATGCAAGAGCCTTCTCGGAGTTGAGAACGATGGTTGCAGGGTTGGTGTTGGGGTTGTACGAGCCGAGCTGCTCGATGAAGCGACCGTCGCGCGGTGAGCGTGAATCTGCCACGACAATGTGGAAGAATGCGAAATTCTTCTTTCCGTGGCGCTGGAGACGAATCTTAACAGCCATTGTGAATCTGTTTTAAATTAATAATAGGTTAATATCCCTTTCTCGAAGGGGGTGCAAAGTTAGAAAAAATTTTTGCAATTAACCAAAATATATCTATATTTGCAGCCCCAAAGCGGATGTGGTGGAATGGTAGACACGCTACTTTGAGGGGGTAGTGGGCGTTTGGCCTGTGTGAGTTCGAGTCTCACCATCCGCACAAGGACCGACAGAGAAATCTGCCGGTCCTTCTTCGTTTTAGATAGTCTCAATCCCCCATTCAACACGCTCACTGCTCGTAACCTGCAAAATAACGACAGGGTACGAGCATTTTGGGGCTTTTTTGCTCGTAACCTGCGGGAAAAATGCAGGTTACGAGCAGTACGTGGGCAGAAGAGGGCGACGGGGGCTCTTGATCCCGCACAAAAAAGGAGTCAACCGAAAGGCTGGCTCCTTTTTGCGTTATGGAGCGCCAGTCCTATTTAAACCGGTAGCCGACGCGCACGAAGAAGCCCTTGGTGCGGACGAACTCGCCGAAGCCGTCGAGAGCGTCCCACATCTCGTTCTCCAGGCCGGCCGAGATCTCGAGGTGGTTCGCGAAGATGTAGCCGAGGCTCAGTTCGGTGCGGCCGTACTTCTCGAATGGGTCGTCGATCTGCGCACCGAAGCGGCCGTCCACGAAGAAAGATTCGACCGCAGGCGAGAAGAAGTAGCGCGCGCCGAACAGCAGGCGCGGAGCATTTTCTACGTCTCCATACGTCTCCCTTCTGACCTGAAAACCAAGGGAGACGCCGGCGTAGAGCTGAGGCAAGATGTAGTAGCCGCCTTCGGCCCATAAGCCGTAGGAATATTGGTAGGAGTTCCAGCCGTCGTTATTGAAGCCTTTGGAGAGCACGCCGCTGACGCCGTATGACCAGCCGGAGCGGGCGCCGGAGACGGTATAGCGGCCGTAGTTAGAATTGTTGGTGGAGCCAACCATCTGCGCGTTCGCGCTAAAAGCAAGCAGCAGGAACGCTGCCGCGAGTATAATTATCCGTTTCATATTCTAAAGTGGTCTCTGCCAGAATGGCGGGTTGTCAAGGTGATAGGTGATGCCCAGTTTGATGACGGGGGCAAAGCGGTAGCGCGGGCTGATCAATCCGCCGAACGATTTTGTTTCGACCCGTACTCCGCCAAGAGTCATCACGTTCAAGTCGGCCTCGAGGAAGGCGGAGAAATGCGGCAGTACGCGGGCACGGATGCCGCCGCCGGCCTGCAGATTGATGGCGAACCGGGGAAGGGGCTCGTAGTATACAGTTCTGTCGGCAAGGAAACCGAGGCCGCCGTTAAGGTAGGGCTGGAAGCGGTAGGCTTTGTTGAAATATTTCCTCACCACGCCGTACACCGGGACGCTGAAATCGCTTGCCCAGAAGCTCTCGTAATTGCCATGGTCGTTGAACTCATGCGACATGTAGTAAAGGTACAGCCACTCCATGGTGACCTGGCCTCCGAAATAGAGGCCGTCGGGAAGCTCGTAGCCGATCTGGATGTCGCCGCCGAGTTCCCAGTGCTTGCCGGCCGTGAACGGCGTGACGATGACAGCCATCGACGTCTCCCAGCCGTGGTCGATGTATGAACCGCTGCCGGTACGGGTGCCTCGCGAGCCGGTGTTGGTGGAGCCGACCATCTGCGCGCTCGCGGAGAAGCTCGCCGCGAAGCCGAGAACCAGAGCCGTCAGGACTATTGTTGACAACTTTCTCATTACAGGTCGAAGTTCATTTTCCAGATGTTGTACACGCCGTTCTCGGTGCCGCGCTGCGAGAGGAAGTAGATGCTCTTGCCGTCGGGCGACCAAACGGGAGAGAGGTCGTGGCCCTGGTGGTAGGTGAGCTGCGTCAGTTGGCTGCCGTCGGCACGGACCACATAGATATCGAGGTTCTCCGGGAGGTTCTCCCTGCGCTGGGTGTTGGCGGTGAAGAGTATCCAGTTGCCGTCGGGCGAAAGCGAGGCGGTGGTGAAGGAGCGGTTCTCCTGGCTGAGGATGAGGCTCTCGGTACCCTTCACGAAGTTGACGCGCCAGATTTCGTAGTTGTTTTTGGAGTTGCGACGGGTGCAGAGCAGTTCCTCTTCGTTGATGGGATAGGGGGTGAGACCGTAGCAGTAGCTGCTGAATACACCGTTATCCACGTTGTAGCTCCAGATGGAGAAGTGGTCGCCTTCGGCACGGGAGAAGAAGATCAGCTTGCCGTCTACCGAGTAGCGGGGTGCGTAGTCGCGGACGCTGCCGGAAGTGACCTGCTGGACGATGCTTCCCTGGGTGGCGCTGGTGAGGCCGAGCGTGCTGTAAGGGTTGTTGTACTGCGAGAAGCAGATGTACTTGCCGTCGGGCGAGAAGCAGATATCCTGGGCGGTGTTGCTGAAGGTGCGCTGCTGCGAGCCGGAACGGGCAGTGAGCGACTTCACAAAGATGTTGCTATGGCCGTTGTGCGAGCCGATGTAGGCGTAGCGGTCGCCGTCGTAGGTGAGGGTGAAGTACGGAGCGGCCCACCATGAAAGGCGGGAGCCGTCGTATTTGATATTCGGGACGATGAGTTGCTCGTTCTCTTCGTTCGTCATTTTCACGAAGGTGATGCCTCCTTCTTCCGGAACGTAGGTCTGGGAGGTGTCGACCTTCATGATTCCGCAGCCGGAAAGAAGGGCGCCGGCGAGCAGGGCCGTGCAAAGGAAAAGACTGGTGCGCATATGGTTCAATATTAAAGAATTAGCTTGGGTGATTCGGGCTTTCCGACAAATATAATAATAATCGGTAGAAAACGTATGATTATTTCCTGAGGGGGCGCAGATAGCAGGGATCCAGTCATCGGAGACTCCGCGTATTATTTTGTGATATTCATTTGCGCGAAAGAAAATATTGATTAACTTTGCGATGTCATAGGATTATGACATTGATAGCAACACATGAACAGGCATCTACCCCTTAATAGATGTCTGTTTTTGTGCTCTTAAGCGACACTTACTCGAGGGGAGGTGCTGAATCAAGGGGGTCCGTTGTCTTGTTCTCTACTCCGTTAGGATGGAGGTTGAGAGGCTTGTCAAAGTGAAGGCGTACAAGCGCGTTCGCAATGGCAGAATCGAAAGAGTCAGTAGTCACTACCGTAGGGTTTAAGGGAACCTGAAGTAGCCCGACGAAGGCTCTTGCCGCAAGGCGGCTCTATTCTATCCCCTCGAGTTTTAATCTTAAGGATTCCGCACAAAAAAGGAGTCAACCGAAAGGCTGGCTCCTTTTTGCGTTATAGGCGTGCAGACTGCCCGGTGTGCTAAAGATTGTCGTAGACGTTGGTCCAGATGGAGTTCAGCATTCGGGCGCCGTTGGGAGAATGAGAGAGGCAGGCCACCACGGAGTTCTTTTCCGGGATGACGATACAGAGCTGGCTCCAGGCGCCGTCCAGGCGGTAAGCACCGTGGGTGCAGCACCACATCTGATAACCGTAACCCTGATTCCACTCGTCATTCGCATGGGCGGCAATCCATTCGTCGGACACGCCGCGCCCGGCATACTGCATGATTTGGGGCGACATGGCCACGTCGAACCACTCTTCGTTCAGCAGACGTTTGCCGTTCCATTCGCCGCGTTGGAGCATAAACTGCCCCATTTTTGCGAAACTTTCCAGATTCAGGAACAGGCCCCAGCCGCCGCAGTCGTAACCCTGAGGAGACTTTTCCCATATCCACTTCTTGATGCCGAGGGGCTTGAAGAGTTTGCGGTTCAGGTACTCCGACATGGGTTCGCCAACGGCTTTACTGACGATAACCGACACGAGGTAGGTATCCATGCTATTATAGCGGAACATGGTGCCGGGCTCGAACATGCAGCCGCTGCAAAGGGTCTCTCGGGCCCAGTTCATGTCGGGCTCACGCTTGCGGGTGCGCTCGCGGATGTCGAGGGAGAATCCGGACGACATGGTGAGCAGGTCGTGCACCGTCATTTCGGCCAGCCAGGGGGAGATATCTTCCGGCAGATCTTCGGGGCCGAAGAAGGAGACGACCTTGTCGTCCGTCGAAAGCAGTCCGTCCTGACAGGCGAAACCGGCGGCAGTGGCGGTGAAGGTCTTGCTGGCCGACCAGAGGATGTGCAGCTCGTCGGCGTTATGGCCCGTCTCGTAACGCTCGTAGATAACTTTGCCGTCTTTGAGGACCATCATGGAGTGCAGTTCGTTGCAGCCCTCGCTCCAAACGTCGTTGAACACCTGGTCGAAGGCTTCGGAGCCGGGATAAGTGGCGCGGGGAAGATGATTGGAGGCGCAGCCGCAGGCGAGGAGGGCCAGGGCGGCGAGAGAAGAAAGGAGACGGATTTTCATATGTCTGTGATTTTATTGTTTTTTCACGCTGGATTCGCGCACGATTAGTTCTCCGGTGAGGTTCACAGTGACTACCGCGGCGGAGGGGTTGGCGATGCGACGGGCCATGAGTTCCACGGCCAGTTCGGCAATCTTTTCGCACGGCTGACGGAAAGAGGTGAGCGGGTACTTGAGCTGGCGGGCGTAGCGCATGTTGTCGTAGCCGCTCACGAAGATATTCTTGCCGATTTCGTAGCCTATAGATTCCAGGCTCGGGATGAGCATGGCGGCGGTGGAGTCGTTCGCGCAGATGATGGCGGCTCCGGGCTCGAAGAGGCCGGGTTTGAGCACCGAGAAGTCGGAGGTTTCGGCGCAAATCACGTCCCTGGCGGAGAATTCAAGGCCGGCCTGGCGCATGGCGGACGAGACCCCGGAGATGCGGAGTTGAACGCTGTATGCGGAGAAGGGGCGATGGAAGAAGTAGATGTTCTTATGCCCCTGGCCGATGAAATGTTCGGCCATCAGGAAGCCGGCGCTGTAGTTGTCCAGGCACACGAGGTCGTAGTCGCTTCGCTGCGGGAAATTGTAGATGTCGCGATCGACCAGAACGACGGGGATGCCGGCCTCGTCGAGCTTCCGGCAGACAGTGCGGTTCAACGCGTCGGCGTCGTCCACCCTCTCGAGGGGGGAGAAGATCACGCCGTCCACTCCTTTACTTATATATTCGTCGGTACAGGATTCGAGAAGATAGCTGCGGATTTTGGCGTTGCTGGCGCCGGCGCCTTCGCACAGGCAGGCGTAGGTGTTGGGCGACGCCATCTCCATTAGTTTGTCGTTGATGACGCCGAAGATTTCCGACTCGCCAGCACCCGGGAGAAGGAGGCCGTAGAGCGGGAGGCTGTTCCCCTTGTGCTTGAGCACCTCGGTTCCGAAGCCGCGTTTCTTCACGACGAGGCCGTCTTCCTGAAGCTGGTTGTAAACTTTTGTAACGGTGGGACGGGAGACGCCGAACTCCTGCGCCAACTCGGTTTCCGAAGGGAGTAATTCGCCCGGAGCTATCTCGAAATTCTCGATACGGGACTTTACGGCGGCGTAAATGCTCTTGAAGTCGTTTTTCATCCTGGGATCTTTGCCTTGTACGCAAAAGTAGGCATTTTTTAGCATTTTGTTGTCATTTCCTAGCATTTGGTTTGAGGAATTGTAATAAAAGTGCTATTTTTAGATATTTAAACTATATGGGGGGCGTCTGGTTCTTCCTATATTTGTGAAAACGCACGTACCACATGAAACGAATCGCACTTGCATTACTGATATCCCTTGTGGCCTGCAGCCAGCCGGCCGAAGAAAAGGCTACCGTTGTTCTGGACCAGGAAACTTCGGCGGGGATCGAGATTCCAAAGTATAAAACCAATTGGCTGGAGGTATTCCATAAGAAAGTACCAGTTGAACCATTCACGGATTATGTGCTTTCCGGCGAGGCGTTGAGTTCGCTTCCCACGCTCAAGTCCAGCGCCTACCTCGGAGTGCGATATGCCGACAGGAACGCAGTGATCAAAGACCGCGAGTTCCTGCTTTTCCATGATTCTCCCACCCCCATGAGCGTGGAGTTCAATTCCGGGCCCAATACCGAAGTGCTGGTGTTCTTCGGAGCATGGGTGAACCAGACCATAACGCTCACGGTGAACAATATCAAGCTCACGGCCATTGGCAAGCCCAAGGCCGTGCAGGAGAAACCGAAGTACCATTTCGCTCCTCCGGTTGGCTGGATGAACGATCCGAACGGTATGGTTTGGAAAGACGGGGAGTGGCATCTGTTCTATCAGGCCTTCCCCTATGACGTGCATTGGGGCCCTATGCACTGGGGGCACGCGGTCAGTCGCGACCTAATCAACTGGGAGCATCTTCCCATGGCCATCTGCCCGGATGAGATGGGCACCATCTTCAGCGGTTCTGCAGTGGTGGACCATAACAACACCGCCGGCTTCGGGAAAGATGCCATAATCGCAATATACACTGTTAACCACGAGTATCCGCACTACCAGAAACAGTGCATCGCATACAGTACGGACGACGGCCGCAGCTTTACCAAGTACAAGGGCAATCCCGTGCTGGACGCCGGCATCCCCGACTTCCGCGATCCCAAGGTCTCCTGGAACGACAAGGCCGGAGAGTGGATAATGTCGGTGGCCTCCGGCCATGAGATACGTTTCTACGGCTCCCCGAATCTGAAGGACTGGAAGCTGCGCGGACGCTTCGGTGAGCAGTACGGTGCGCACGACGGCGTGTGGGAATGCCCCGATATGTTCGACCTTCCAACTCCGGACGGTGGAAGCAAGACCGTGCTGCTGGTGAACCTCAACCCGGGCTGCATCTTCGGGGGCAGCGCCACCCAGTATTTCATCGGCCAGTTCGACGGTAAAACCTTCGTCCCCGACCAACCGGTTCCCACTAAATGGATGGACTATGGCAAGGACCACTACGCCACCGTCTCCTGGAACGATGCTCCCGACGGCCGCCGAGTCGCGCTGGCATGGATGAGCAACTGGCAGTACGCGAACGACCTCCCCATCTTCCCGTGGAGGAACATGATGAGCTATCCTAGGGACCTCTCGCTCGTGCCTTCGGAAGACGGCGGCTGGCTGCTCGCTTCGGCTCCGTCGCCCGAGGTCGATGCCATTCGTGGGGAGGAACTGCTGAAGAAGAGTTTCCGCCTGAACGGGGGAAAGACTTTGAAGTTCAGTAGCGAAGAGGCATATGAGATACTGCTCTCCGCCATCGGCAACCATGGAGATGCCGTGAGCGTGAGCCTCGAAAACGAAGCCGGCGAAAAGTGCCTTATCACTATCGACTATATCGGTAAGAGGGTGTTATTCAACAGGAACGCTTCCGGCCTTACCGATTTCCACAAGGACTTCCCGGCCGAGACCTTCTGCACCATGCCTTCGGAAGATGTGGACCTCCGGCTCCTGGTCGATAAATACAGTGTGGAACTGTTCGTGGACGGCGGCACTTATGTGATGACCAACCTCGTGTTCCCCGAGGCGCCCTACAATACCATCCGTATGAAAGGCCGCGCCGAAAAGGTAAATATCCAGGTTAACGCAATGTAGCCGATGAAAAGAGTCTCAATAATCACCTTGGCACTGGCCACCGTGCTCTGTCTGTCCTGTTCAAGCGACGGCGGGTCGAAGCATTTCGTGATAGGTTTCTCCCAGTGTGCAAATGACGCCTGGCGCTTGAAACAGAATGAGGAGATTCTTCAGGAGGCGATGTTCTATAACGACATCGACGTTATCATCCGTTCGGCGGGGGGCGACAATGCCGTTCAGCAGAAAGATATCGAATGGTTCATCAGGGAAGGGGTCGACCTGCTGATAGTGTCGCCCAACGAAGCGGCGCCCATCACTCCATATGTAGACAAGGCCTTCGAGCGCGGCATCCCGGTAATCGTCGTGGATCGTAAAATCCTGTCAGATAGCTACACCGCCTTCGTCGGCGCCGACAATTACCAGATAGGCAAGTCCATCGGCCTTTATGTCTCCAAACTTCTGCACAACGGGGGCAATATTGTGGAACTCTCCGGCCTAGTAGGATCCACTCCGGCCATAGAGAGGCATGACGGTTTCATCAGCGAAATCTCCAAGCACAGCAACATTAAATTGTTGTGCAGCAGGGACGCGCAGTGGGTAAGAAGCACCGCCTTCAGCGAGATGATGGAGGCGCTCTCGAAGTATAACGACATCGACCTGGTGTTCGGACATAACGATGAAATGGCTTACGGCGCGTATCTGGCGGCCAAAAGCGTGGGGCAGGAAAAGAAGATGCTCTTTGTGGGCATTGACGCTCTCTCGGGCGAAGACGGCGGCGTGAGTCTTGTGCTCAACGACGTGCTGGATGCAACCTTCATATATCCTGCAGGTGGCGACGTGATAGTGCGGGTGGCTTCGAAAATCCTTCACGGAGAGGATTACCAGCGCAACAATACCTTGAACACCTCGCTCGTCAACAAGAACAACGCGAAGATCCTGGATATGCAGGAAAGGCATATCGAAGAGCAACGGGCAAAAGTGCAGACACTGAATACCAGGCTCACCCGCCTTTCTTCCGATTACTCAAGGCAGCGTCTCCTTCTGTTCCTCGCCATAGGCGTTATAGTGATAGTTATCCTCATGGTGCTGGTGCTGTTTGTAATCCTTCGCCAGAGGAACCGGCTGAACCGCAAACTCCAGCAACAGAACAGCGCTATCGAACAGCAGAGGGACAAACTTCTTGAGCTCTCTAAACAGCTGGAAGATGCCACCCAGGCCAAGCTGAACTTCTTTACCAACGTTTCACACGAGTTTAAGACTCCACTGACGCTGATTCTGGATCCGCTTAACCAGGTGCTTCAGGGCGGTGGGCTCACCAAGGAACAGGAATATCTGCTTCAGACCACGCGCGAGAACACCATTCTTCTCAAGGATCTTGTAACGCAGATCCTGGACTTTAGAAAGTTCGACAAGGGCGAGCAGACCCTTACGCTTTCCAAGGTGGACCTTACCGCTGCCATACAGGAGTGGAACAAGGCCTTCGGGCCGTCGCTTGGCAGCAAGCATATCAAATTCAAGTTCAATTCCGCACCCGGCAATGTAATCCTTGCCGCGGATGGAGCCAAGATAGAGCGCATCTATTACAACCTGATGTCGAATGCCCTGAAGTTCACTCCGGAGAATGGGGCAATAACGGTGAGTTTGAAACGATGCACTATAGACGGGCAGCGCGGGGTGTCGCTTACCTTGCATAACAGCGGCTCATACATAGACAAGGAAAAGCGGGAGCGGATTTTCGAACGTTTCTACACCTCGGACGATATAAATGCCGGCACCGGAATCGGCCTTGCGCTGGTGCAGGCGTTCGTACAGATGCACCACGGCGACATCAAGGTGGAGAGCGAACAGGGCGAAGGCACCTCGTTCATCGTCCGACTCCCCATCGGCAATCCTGAGTTGCTGGCCGAGGACAGCCGCAACAGCACAATCGAAACGGCAGTGGGCAGCGGACCGATAGCCGACGAAATCGAGGAGGAGGTGATGAGCCACGACGGCGTGCCCAGTATTCTCGTTATCGACGACAACGAGAGCATACGCACCTATCTGGACCATCTGCTGGCGGAATCGTACTATGTAATCCTGGCAAAGGATGGAGATGAAGGTTACAAAAAGGCCATGCAGTACATCCCCAACCTCATCGTCTCGGACGTTATGATGCCCGGACTGTCGGGTTTCGACCTCTGCCGCAAGCTCAAAGCGGAGGTGCAGACCTGCCACATCCCCATCATCCTTCTTACCGCATACGCTCTGGACGAGAACCATGTGGACGCATACGAAGCTGGGGCAGACTCCTATATTGCCAAGCCGTTCAGCTCCGATATCCTGCTGGCCAGAATCAAGAATCTGCTGGAAAGCAGGGTGCGCATACGCACCGGTTCCGACGATATCCTCACCCTGAGCAACGAGACTGTGAAGGACATGGACCGCGAATTCATCTCCAGATTCAAGACGGTTATCGATGAAAATCTGTCCAACACAGAGATGAACATCGACTTTATGAGCAAGGAACTGGCGATGTCGCGCATCCAGCTGTACAGGAAGGTGAAAACCCTCACCGGCTGCTCACCGGTGGAATACCTGAGGATACGGCGCCTGAAGAAAGCGCAGAAGATGCTGCACACAAAAGATATCACCATAGCCGAGGTGTGCTATGAGACTGGATTCAGCTCGCCTTCGTATTTCGCTAAGTGCTATAAAGACTATTATAACGAATTACCCAGTGATTATGTCAGGCGCATAAAATTGGGATGATTTGAATGATTCCTTGCATTGAGGGCTCAGCCTTCTTGCTATCATTGCAAAAAAACACTCTATGAAAAGATATTTGGTTCTACTCGCAATTCTGCTAGCCCCGCTTACTATGTGGGGCCAGAATCGGATTTCCGGCAAGGTGCTGGCCTCGGAAGACGGGCAGCCGCTTGTGGGCGTGCTCGTGCTGAACACAGTCTCGGGTGCCACTTCCCTCTCCGATTCGAACGGAGGCTTTGTGATTGAGGCTGCTGCCAAGGATCAGCTCGAACTATCGTACATGGGCTTCACCACCAAAAAGGCGAATGCTGCCCAGGGTATGACGGTCTATATGGAAGAAGATTCCAAGCAGCTCGAAGAACTAGTGGTCGTAGGATACACCACGGAAAGAAGGGCTGATATCACGGGGGCCGTTTCCGTGGTTGACATGAAGGGTCTCTCCGGTATCCCGACAGCCAACGTGGCGGTGTCGCTGCAGGGCAAGGTTCCCGGACTGGACGTCTCCACCAACGGTGCGCCGGGAGGCGTGGGCTACTCCATGCTGGTGCGCGGCATCACCACCATCAACAACAGCTCGCCGCTTCTGGTTATCGACGGAGTGCAGACCCGCGAGCATCTTTCCACCATCCTGAACCCAGAAGATATCGAATCCATCCAGGTGCTGAAGGACGCCGCCTCCGCCGCCATCTACGGAACAAAGGCATCGAACGGCGTTATCATCATCACCACCAAGCACGGCCGCGAGGGATATGTGAACGTGGATTTCTCCAGCCAGCTGTCGGTCCAGACCATTGCCAACCGGCTCGAGATGCTGAACTCCGTGGAATGGGGACAGGTGTATTGGAAGGCCTCCCTGAACGACGGCATCGTGCCCTCGCATCCGGTTTATGGAGATGGAGACGAGCCGGAGATTCCGGAATTCATTGACTCTGCCAACAACCAGAGGGCGTCGAACACAGACTGGCAAAGCGAAGGCTACGGCACCGCTTTTTCGCAGAACTACAACATTTCGGTCGCTACCGGTGGCAAGTATAACACCTCTTTCATCGGCCTTAATTATGTGGACGATAATGGTTTGCTTAAAGGCACCAATTTCTCCAAGTTCAACATAAAGCTCAATAACGATTACAAGCTTCTGAACAATCACCTTCGTATTGGCGAGAACCTGAATCTGGCCAGATACACTGAGATTCTTGCCCCGAGCGGCATTCATGAGCTGCTGCTCTGCCAGCACCCACTTATCCCGGTGCACACGGAAGATGGCAACTGGGGTGGTTACATATCCTCGCTCAGCGATATGAACAACCCTATACGAATGATCGAGGAGGCCAAGAATAACATCAGCGGTAACTGGCGTGCCTTCGGCAACCTTTACGTGGAGGTGGAGCCAATAGAGCACCTCGTATTCCGTTCCGCCGGCGGTCTGGACTACAGGAACGGTTTCCGCAAGAGTTTCAGCCCCACTTGGAAGGAAGGCACCAGGGAGATTACGGACAACGCACTGGTGGTGAATAACAACTACATGTATGACTGGACATGGACCAACACGGTTGCATATGAGTTCCAGGCGGGACAGTTCCATGCATCCGGTATAGCCGGTATCGAAGCCAGGCTCTACCGCACCGAGTTTATTGAGGGAAAGCGTGAGGACTACCTCCTTCAGGATCCTATCTATTTCTATCTTGATGCAGGTAGTGGAAACCAGACTAACGCCAACGGCGGCTCCGAATACTCCACTTATTCCCAGTTCGGAAAAATCAACCTCAACTATGGCAACCGATATCTGCTCGGCCTCACTCTCCGACACGACGCATCTTCGCGCTTCGGCAAGGACAATAATTCCGCTTTCTTCCCCGCAGTTTCTGTGGGCTGGCGTCTCGGCAACGAGCCGTTCATGAAAGATCTCAGTTTTATCGATGAACTCAAGATACGCGGCAGCTGGGGACGCAACGGTAACGACCTCATCGACAATGAGGCATCGTACAGTAAGTTCTATATCAACAACACGAAGGCGTCGTACGATATAGGCGGCACCGACAACTCGGTGTGGCCGGGTGTGGTGAAGACGCGTTCCGCAAATCTCGCCCTCCGCTGGGAGGTGACTACCCAGGAGAACGCCGGTATCGACGTGGCGATGTTCGGAAACAGGCTCAACTTCACCTTCGACATCTATAACAAGGACACCGACGACATGCTGATCGACCGTCCGTACATAGGAGTTATCGGCGAAGGCGGTTCCTACGCATACAACGGCGCGTCGCTCAACACTCAGGGTTTCGAAGGCCTGGTTTCCTGGGGCGACCGCAAGGGTGATTTCAGCTACAATGTGTCCCTGAACTTCACCCACTACAAGAACGTCATCACCTCTCTCCCGGACGATATTTACTACACTTGGGGAGGCGGTAACGGTGTGGATAAATCCATCGTCGGCCAACCTCTCAATTCCTGGTTCGGCTATGTGGCCGATGGTTTATTCCGCACAGAGAACAGCCTTTACAACGGAGTTGAACAAACAGGTAAGGGCCTTGGACGCATCCGTTACAAGGACCTTAACAACGACTTCTACATCAACGACAAGGACCGCGACTGGCTGGGTTCGTCCAACCCGGTGCTTAGTGGAGGTCTGAATATAGCCATGGCATGGAAGGGTTTCGACCTCACTCTGTTCTTCAACGGCATGGTGCGCAAGGCCTGGAACAATTCCAAGACCTACACGGACTTCTTCCAGCTCTGGCTGGGTAACCACGGCCGCAACCTGCTTCACGCCTGGGATCCGGACGAGAATTTCGACTCCGACATCCCCGCCCTTACTCTTCAGGACGTGAATAACGAGGTGCGCGGATCCACCTACTTCATTGAGGATGGTTCGTTCGTAAAACTCAAAAACGCCCAGCTGGGCTATACCCTGCCGCCGGGGATACGGAACTGGCTGCATATGAAGTCGGCGAGGATCTACGTCACGGGAACCAATCTCTACACTCTTACCCGCTACACTGGGCTCGATCCCGAAGTGCTGGGTTACAGTTATCCTCTTCCGAGGACCTTCACTCTTGGTGTTAACGTAGGTTTTTAAGGAGGAGTAGTCATGAAAAAGAATATACTTTATATAGTTTGCCTGCTGGCTCTGGTTTCCTGCAACAAGGACTTCCTGGAGAGGCCACCTCTCGGCAGTATCAGTGAAGGATCGCTCAAAACGAAGGACGGTGTGGAACTGCTCTGCACCTCCGCCTACGGCGCTCTCGAGAGCCCCAATGCCGACGCATGGTTCGACACCTATAAGGCTGGCGGTTGCAACGGCTGGCTCTATAGCGACGTGCGTTCAGACATAGCCTACAAGGGCGGCGGCGGAATCGCCGACTGCGCCAACTTCCATGCGATGGAGGTCTTCACGGGCGTATATCCGCAGCACGGACACATCAACGGAAAATGGTTCAATCTGTACTGTTCTCTCCAGAGGGCCAACTCCGCCCTTGTCGTTCTGAAGCGTATGACCAAGGAGGAGTTTCCGGAGAGGGACAGCCGCATAGGCGAGATGCGCTTCCTGCGCGCCTACTTCTTCTTCGAGCTGCAGCGCCTGTTCAACCGCATCCCCTACTTTGATGAAAATACGGAGATAGGCGATTATGTGAGCATTTACAACCGTGAGTTCACCCGAGAAGAACTGCTGGACAAGATTGCCGATGATCTGGCCGAAGCCGCGAAACTGCTTCCCGAAAACCAGCCCGAGATTGGCCGTGCCAACAAGTTTACCGCCTATGCCCTCCAGGCCAAGGTTCTCCTCTATCGCGCCTATGAACAGGGAGTGGATTATGATGTGGTGAACATCAATACCGAAAAGTTGGAGCAGGTGGTTACTCTCTGCGACAAGTTGGATGGCCACTATGCGCTTCTGTCTGACTTCCAGAATCTAGATAAGATAGAGTACGACAACGGAGACGAAAGCGTGTTCGAGATTCAGTTCTCGCATGACGACGGAACCGTGCTGCACCGCACTTCCTGGTTCTACGCGCTCTGTTCTCCCACCGCTGCGCAGTATGCAGGCTGCGGCTTCTTCCTGCCGTCGCAGTCGCTCGCCAACTCCTATCGCACCGATGCGAACGGCCTGCCTCTGCTGGACAGCTTCAACGACGTTGCAATCATCACTGTTGCCGACGGCAAGGCCAACACCGTGGACCCGAGGCTCGACTTTGTGGTGGGCCGCGTGGGCGTCCGCTGGAAGACATATCCCAACGCCGCATACAACACCTCATGGTGTCGCGATGCCGGAACCTATGGCACATTCAGTTGCAAACGTCACCTCATCTCCCCGGAAGATCCACGCATGTGGGACCTGGGAATGTGCGACCTCAACTGGAAACTCATCCGCTATGCCGACGTGCTGCTCTGGAAGGCCGAAGCTCTGATCGAACTGGGCCGCCAGGACGAGGCACTGCCCCTCATCAACCAGATCCGCCGCAGGGCGAAGAATAGCGCCTACGTGACCGACTGGGACAACCCAAGCCAGCCGGCGGCGAATTATCTGATCAACGAATATAAGCCCGGGGAAAACTGCACCTGGACTCAGGATTACGCCCGTAAGGCTCTCCGCTTTGAAAGGAAGCTGGAGATGGCCATGGAGGGTGAGCGCTTCTTCGACCTGGTCCGCTGGGGCGTAGCCGGAGAGGTGATGAATGCCTACTTCAATTACGAGCGCACGGTGCGTCCGTACATGGGCGAGGCGGTGTTCACCCACGGCAAGGATGAGTATCTTCCCATCCCGTCCGACCAGATCGAGCTTTCGCACGGACTGTATACCCAGAATCCTTACTACAACAACTGATGAAAAGACTCCTTGCCATAAGCCTTGTCCTGACTCTCTTTGCCTGCTGCGGCAAGGAGAAGAATGGCGGCGAAATTGATCTCGGCACCAACAAGAAGACGGTTATCGAGAACTTCGAGGGCACGAGCTATCGCTCCTGGACCAAAGAGGGCAATGCCTTCTCCTGGACGCTGCCGAGTTCTTCGGACCTGGCGAACTGGGGCATGGTCGGCTATGAGGGCGACAAGGTTATGACCTCCCTGGCCGCCGGGGATGCCGCTACCGGAAAGCTTACTTCGCCGGCATTCACCATCGACAGGCCGTGGTTCAACTTCCTTGTTTGTGGCGGAGGAGACATCGACAATCTCTACGTAGCCCTGCTCATAGACGGCAAGGAGTTCCGCAGGGAAGCCGGTCTCAATAACTGGGTGATGGAGCAGGTTGCGTGGGACGTGTCCGCCTATGTTGGCAAAAGCGGACAGATAGTGATAGGTGACGATACCGGCCACGCCTGGGGCTTCATCGTCGCGGACTACTTCTATCTTTCTGATAAGCCCGCCACGACCCGCAAGAGCAAGAAGATTACCGTAACGGATTCGTACCTCAACTTCCCGATTTCCTACAAAGACAGGGTGGAGAACATCCGCATCTACGACGGAGAGACTGTGATCGCTGACTTGGACATCCGCCTTACCGACGGTACCCCGGATTACTGGGCCTCCATCCCTATCAAGAAGTGGATGGGCAAGGAACTGGAGGTTGCGGTTATCTTCAACACCTACATCAATGCCGAGACACCGCTGGTCTATAGCAACGGACTTCAGTCGATAACCCAGAGTGCGGCTCCTGCCGACGAATACGGCTCCGCCCCCGGAAGGCCGAGGGTGCATTTCTCGGCCGCCCGCGGCTGGCTGAACGATCCCAACGGACTCTTCCAGATGAACGGGGTTTATCACATGAGCTTCCAGCACAATCCGGTAGGAGTGGAGTGGAACAACATGCACTGGGGGCACGCCTGGAGCCGCGACCTGGTGCACTGGACCCAGACCGATGACGTGCTGGCTCCCGATGAGATGGGGGCGCCGTTCTCCGGACATGCGGCTGTCATCGGCGACAAGGTTTACGTCATCTACACGGCTGCCGGAGAGAACTGGTACGGCTCGAGGGACAAACTGTATAGCCAGTGCATGGCCATCAGCGAAGACGGCGGCTACACATGGAAGAGATACCAGAATAACCCGGTAATCGGATTCGTGACCACGAACGCCAGAGACCCGCAGCTCGCATGGAGCGACGAGGACGGCAAATGGGTATTGGTTCTCTATCTGTACGACGACATCTATGCTTTCTTTGAATCCAGCGACCTATTCTCCTGGACCGAGACCTCCCGTATCCATATCCCCGGCGAATACGAATGTCCCGATTTCGTGAAGTACAAGGTACCGGAAACAGGCGAGAGCCTTTGGGTGCTGTCGGGGGTGAAGTGCAACTATTACGTGGGACACTTCTCCGGCGGCGTCTTCACTCCCATATCGGACGAACTGCAAAAGCTCGATGCGTTTGGAGGCTACAACGCCGCTCATGTGTTCGCGAATGTGGCCGGAGACAGGAAGATCCAGGTAGCCTGCCTTGGCAACGGGCACTTCAAGGGGATGCCGTTCAATCAGGTGATCTCCTTCCCGAAAGAGCTGTCGCTGCACTACCAGAACGGCAAGTATAAGCTTTGGGCGAAGGCGGTTCCGGAAATCGATAACCTCTACATCGGCACCAATTCCATTAAGGAAAGCAATCTGGCCCTCGACGGCTCGACGGAGCGCAAGCTCGACGGATGCGCCTTCCATCTGAAGGGAGTGTTCGATGTGGCTCAGACAACGGCCGGGTCCTTCGGATTCCAGGCCGGAGAGATTAAGGTCAGCTTCGACAAGGCAGCCGGATCGCTCTCGGTTTCGGGCTCGGCTCTGGACAAGACTTATGGCGCCAACGGCATAACGCCCATTGACGGAATGATAGAACTGGAAGTGATTATAGATAATGGTATTGTCGATGTGTTCGCCGGAAGCGGACAGGCCAGCATGACCGCGGCCTTCGATGCAGCAGGGTCTTCCAGGCAGGTTAAGACTATTGTGAACGGGGGGACGGCCATGGCGAAATCGCTCGTGATGGCGGAACTCTCACCTTTCTGGGAATAAAACTTATTGCATATGAAAAGATTTTTGTTTATCGCTATGATGATTGGTATTGGTTTCGTTTGCCAAGCATGCGAACCCAAGCTCAAGGAGCCCCCGAAGGTGTATGACAACGGTTTGAGATGCATTCTCATCGGAGACTCCATTACTGAAATCTGGTTGAGGGAGCGCGAAAGCTTCTTCCAGGAGAACAACCTCATCGGAGCCGGTATCGGAGGGCAGACGTCCAGGCAGATACTCGCCCGCTTCGAGGACGACGTGGTGCGCAGGTCGCCAAAATGCGTGAGCATTCTCTGCGGAATCAACGATATCGCCCAGAACGAGGGATATGTTTCGAACGAAGACATCGCCGCCAACATCAAAACCATGGCGAAGATGGCCAGGGCGGCCGGCATCAGGGTAATAATATGTTCGGTTCTGCCGTCGACTACAATCGGTTGGAATCCATCAGTTGGAAATCCCGCCCCACTCATAAGGGATCTCAATACAAAACTCAAGACCGTGGCAATGGAGAACGACTCCTGGTATCTGGATTACCATTCGGTTCTTACCAACGACCAGGGTGGCCTTCCCGGCAACCTTACCACGGACGGGGTGCATGTAACGAATGCCTGTTACGCGCAAATGGAAGAAATGTTCTTAGCCAAACTAAAAGAGGTTTTAGGAGATGAATAAGGTCTTTGTAGGTATAGGGGAACTGCTTTTTGATGTGTTCCCGAGCGGGCGCCGCATTGGTGGAGCGCCCGTTAACTGTGCTTATCACGTAGCACAACTGGGCGTTCCTAGCGTTGCCGTGAGTGCCCTCGGAAAGGATGAACTGGGTGACGAAATCGTGAGTATCATGGAGGAGAAACACATCTCCGGATTCGTTCCGCGCGTGGACGCTCCGACCGGCACCGTTCAGGTGGAGCTCGACGCCAAGGGCGTGCCCACCTTCACCATTACGGAGAATGTGGCCTGGGACAAGATTCCTTCGGATCCGAAGCTCATTGAGCTTGCGAAGAACTGCTGCGCCGTGTGCTTCGGCACCCTTGCACAGAGGGACCCGGTGTCGCGCAAGGCTATCCACATGCTGCTCGACGCCATCCCGGAAGGGTCAGATGCCCTGATTGTTTACGACGTGAACCTGCGCCAGCACTATTATGACAAAGACACTATCGAGGCGTCTCTCCGTAAATGTAACGTGCTTAAAATCAATGAGGACGAACACGTTATCCTTGCGGGCATGCTGGGATTCAACAGCAAGGACCCGGAAAGAGGCTGCCGCGATATGATGACCAAGTATGGGCTCGATATAGTGATACTCACCTGCGGCGCCTCTTGCAGCCACGTGTTCTGGAGTGGTGGTCATTCCCTGCTGGACACCCCGAAGGTCGAGGTGGTGGATACCGTTGGCGCCGGAGATGCCTTCACCGCCGCCTTCTGCGCCTCCCTGCTCAAGGGCAAGGGTATCCCCGAGGCCCACAGGAAGGCCGTGGATGTATCTGCCTTCACCTGCACCTGCTCCGGTGCAATGCCTGTTTTACCGGAAACACTAAAACATTAATATCATGAAAGACGGAAAAGTACTATTCTATGCCTTTGTCGCCGCGTTCGGCGCACTCATCGTAGGTCTAAATATGGGCGGTATGTCCGGCGCAGTGGACCTGATTGAAAAAGAATTCGCCCTGTCTGCCCTGGCCAAGGGATTCGTGACCGGATCGCTCCTCATTGGCTGCCTTATCGGTGCCCTTGTGGGTGGAAGCCTGTCCGACAAATACGGCCGTAAGCCCATGCTTATATTCTCGGCGGTGCTGCTTGGCATTTCGGGCCTTGGCTGCTGGATTTACGCACCCGGCTGGGTATGGCTCACCGTTTACCGCTTCGTAGGCGGATTCGGAGTGGGCGTTCTCTCCGCCGTGATTCCTTCCTACATCTCCGAAATCTCCCCCGCCAAGCTCAGGGGAACCCTGGTATCATTCTACCAGATGGGAGTTGTCATCGGTATCCTCATCGCCTATCTGTTCAATTTCGGCATACGTGACAACTGGCACCTGATGCTCAGCCTGCCCTTCTTCTTCGCTATCGTGGATATCCTGCTTCTGCTCACGCTCCCCGAGAGCCCGACTTGGCTCGAGGTGCGCGGCAAGGAAAAGGGAGAAGACTCGGTGCGCTTCGGCGACCTCTTCCGCGGCAAAGTGGGCAAGGTGGTCTTCCTTGGCTGCATGCTCGCCTTCTTCCAGCAGATCACCGGCATTAATGTGGTTGTGAACTACGCTCCCGGCATTCTGGATAAGTTAGGTGTTGGTAGCGACCCGCTCCTTCAGACTGTTTACATAGGTATAGCAAATCTTGTCTTCACCATCATAGCCCTGTGGCTGGTGGACAAGTTCGGTCGCAAAACCCTGCTCATCACCGGCGGCATCGGATGCTTCATCTGCCTTGGCTACCTCACTTACGCCTATTCAATCGCTACTCCCAGCGCAATCGGAGTACTTATCGCCATCATCGGCTTCATTGGCTTCTTCGCCCTGTCGTTCTCGCCGCTCATGTTCGTGGTGACCGCGGAGATGTATCCCTCCAAGATCAGGGGCACTGCCATGGCACTTTCGACCGGCATCAGTTGGGCATGCGCGTTCATCGTGGTACAGTTCTATCCCTGGATGGAGGCAACCATGGGCGCCAATATCGCGTTCGGTATCTTCGCTGCTCTTATCCTGGCCGCCTGTCTCTTCATCGCCTTCTTCATTCCCGAAACCAAGGGCAAGACTCTCGATCAGATTCAGAAGGAACTTGGACTCTCCGAATAATGAAAAAGCTTTTCTACATAGCCACCGCCCTGCTGACACTTGGTTGTGCCAGGCAGGCACCTGATGTGGACATGGCCGGCCTTCTTGCCGAAATGACCGACAGGAGCGCCGCCTATACCTTCCCCGCTATCGAGTACCGGCAGATGCAGGTCTCTTCCTACGACAGGCGCACCGTGAGTCCGGACGAACCGGGCTGGTGGGCCAATGACGACGGCGGCGGATACGAGAGGCTGGATACTATAGCAGGAAGGCTGGAAAAGGTGATGATGGACGTGAACGGCCCCGGAGCCGTGACCCGCATCTGGATGACAACGAAAGAGAAGTTCGGCACCATGCGAATCTATCTGGATGGCGCCCGCAAGCCGCAGGTGGTCATTCCCGCATACGACATGAAGCGCTTCCCGCTCGATGTGCCCGGTTGCCTCTCCATTACCCACACCCATTATGTCGACGCTATGGACGGGGTTGGAGGCAACAGCTTCTTCCTGCCCATTCCGTTCGCCAAGGGATGCAAAATCACCTTCGAGGAACCCGACATCACCGTGAAGATCCCGCGCTACTACCATATCGGTTACAGGATGTATCAGGAAGGAACGGTAGTGAAGACCTTCTCTCTGGCCGAAGCCAAAAAGCTTCTTCCCCAGGCACAGGCCGCTGCCGATGCGCTCGCGAATCCGGCGGACGCCGAGGGCACGCAGAATTCCGTGGTGGATAACCTGGCTCCCGGAAAGGAACTCACCCTTGCACTCGCAGCGGAAGACTACAAGATTGACGAACTCCGGATAAAGGTTTCCGGATTCCCGGAAGACGGCTACGGCGACTCGATGAGAAGCCTCATACTCAAGGCCTCGTTCGACGGCGTTGCCATGGTTGAGGCTCCGCTTTCCGACTTTTCCGGAGGCGGATTCGGGGCTCCGGCTACCGAAGGCTGGTGGCTCTCTTCCGACGGAGCCGGCAATGTTGTGTGCCGCTTCCCAATGCCATTCCGCCACGAAGCTAAGGTGGCGCTGGTGAACAAGGGCGGCAAGACCGTGAACGCTATGCTTCAGGCGGTTACAAGCCCTTGTGAGTGGAATGAGAATACCCTTTATTTCCACACTGGCTGGAAACAGGAAGACGGTATCCCTGTGAACCCGGACTACGATTCTCCTAACAATTTGGACTGGAACTTCGCCACCATCCGCGGCCGCGGCAAGTACGTCGGCGACCTTCTCACCCTGAACAACCACGCCATCGACTGGTATGGCGAGGGCGATGAGAAGATCTTCGTGGATGGCGAGACCTTCCCATCCCACATGGGAACCGGCACCGAGGACTACTTCAACTGTTCCTGGGCCCCAGTGGTTCCTTTCCTCACTCCTTATGGCGGTGCCCCCAGGGCCGACAGCCCCACCTCGCACGGATACAACACTTTCATGCGCACCAGGATACTGGACGACATCCCGTTCAAGGAGAGTTTCCGCTTCGACCTGGAGATGCTTTCGTGGCACCACGGCACCGTGGACTATGCCGCGACCGCCTTCTGGTACGGAGATATTGACGCAATTTATTGCAAGTAATGAAAAGACTGCTCACAGTATTATTATTCGTCGCGACAGTGCTCCCGGCATTGGCGCAGCCCTTCTCCGTTAAGGGGCGGGTTACCGATTCTTTCGGCGATCCCCTCCCCGGAGTGACGGTGCTGAGCGGCAAGGCCGGAACTGTTACCGACGCCGACGGACGATATGAGCTCGCGGCAGGCGACTCCGAACTGGAGTTCTCCTGCGTGGGTATGAAAACTGTCACCGCAAGCATCGACGGCCGCAAGACGGTGGATGTGCAGATGGAGGACGACGTGATCGGCCTTCAGGAAATCATCGCCATCGGTTACGGCTCCGCCCGAAAAGAGGAGATCACCACCTCTATTGTGAGGGTGAAATCCGACGACTTCATCAAGGGCGGCGTTTCGTCCCCGCTACAGTTGCTTCAGGGCAAGGTGGCCGGACTCGGTATGTCGGTCACTTCCGGCGACCCCTCCGCAGGAGTTAGCATGTCGCTCCGAGGCATCAGCACGCTGGCCGCGTCTTCGTCGCCCCTGGTTGTCGTTGACGGGATAGTCGGAGCGTCGCTCGATTCGGTGTCGCCCGAAGACATCGAGTCGATAGACGTTCTGAAGGATGGTTCGGCCGCTGCTATCTACGGCACCCGCGGAACGAACGGAGTTATCATCATCACCACCCGCAGACCCTCGGCCGGAATGGCATCGCTGGAATACTCGGCCTGGGTGAAGGTGGACCAGATGGCCGGAAACCATGATGCGCTTACCGCCGCCGAGTGGCGCGAGAAGATGAACGACGAGGACATCCCCGCTACGCTTCGCGCCACCATGCAGGACTACGGAGCCGACTCCGACTGGGTCGGAGCGATCACCCGCGTGCCCGTCAGCCACAATCATTACCTGTCGCTGAAGGGCGGTACCGCCAAGACGAACTATGTGGGTTCGCTCACCTATTCGAACAAGGAAGGTATCTACACGGGCTCCTTCGACAAGTCCTTCATACTCAAGGCCGCCATCAACCATTCGATGCTGGACGACAAGCTCGCCCTCTCGATGAACGTTTCCGACAAAATCGCCGCTCATGGACGGGTGCCGGACGAGCTCTACGACAGCGCGTCCAAGTGGAACCCCACGTTCCCGATGTACGACGATGACGGGAACTACTACATGACGAACGCACAGACCCCCATCTGCGCTGCCAACGAATGGAAGGGACTGAACAATTACAACGTTCTGGCAATGAACGGGAAGATTCAGTTCCGGCCCATAGAAAGCGTGAGCCTGAGCGCCACCGCTTCCTATCAGGGCGACTACAATGAGGACGAATGGTGGGGAACCCATAAGACCTACGCTGCCGTATATGGCGACGAGGACGGGTATGCCAAGATTTCCGGCGGACACGGTCAGGATATGACCCTGGAGCTCCAGGCCGACTGGGCAGAGCACTTCGGCGACCACAACGTGTCCGCGTCGGCCGGCTACAGCTACAACCGTTACGTGGGCCAGTCGTGGGGCATGAGCGCCTACAATATGCCGGTCGACGGCTTCGGCGTGTGGAATATCGGCACGGCAGCGTCTACCCTCGACGGCATGTCGGAACTTTCTTCGTACAAGTGGGCCCGCAAGCTCATCGGCTTCTTCGGAAGAGCCAACTGGAACTACGCCAACCGATACCTGCTGATGGTTTCGGTGCGACGTGAGGGTAGCGACAAGTTCGGAGCCAACAACCGCTGGGGTTGGTTCCCGGCAGTGAGTGCCGGCTGGCGTATCAGCAACGAAGCCTTTATGTCCGGTATCTCCTGGATCAACGAGCTCAAGCTGCGCGCCGGCTACGGCGTTACCGGCACCGAGCCCTCGTCGGCCTACCAGTACATCGCCCTTTACAACTTCAACACTTCCTACATGGCATGGTCGGACGGAAAGTGGGTGAACGGTATCATCCCCACGAACAATCCGAATCCCGACCTGAAATGGGAGGAGAAGCACGAAGGGAACGTGGGTCTGGACTTCGCCTTCCTCGGCAGCCGCATTTACGGTTCGCTCGACGCTTACGTCCGCTATACAAAGGACCTGCTCTATACTTATTCTGTACCCACTCCCCCTAACATCACCGGTTCTATGCTGGCCAACGTGGGTTCCATCAGCAACAAGGGCATAGAGCTGCAACTGGGCGGTGACGTGATTCGTTCCCGCGATATGGCGCTCACCTTGGGCGGCAACGTTTCGTTCAACTCGAACACCCTGATCTCTCTTTCGAACGACCAGTACACTCTGGAATACCTGAAGCTGGGCAACCTTACCCATGTGCAGACATACTCGCACAGGGTGGATCCCGGACAGCCCATAGGCAACTTCTACGGCTGGAAACAGGTGGGTCTGAAGGGACACGGCGCTGCGTGGAGGATAGTGGGCGCCGAAAACGCTACCGCCGGCGAAGACCAGAAGACCGTTATCGGCAACGGTATTCCCAAGATGTTCGCGGCCTTCCATTTGAATTTCCGCTATCGCGGATTCGACGCTGAGGCTTCTTTCCATGGAGCGTTCAAGTATCAGATACTGAACCAGTACCGCATGATGTACGAAACCCTGGCATGGCTCCAGACGTACAACGTACCGCGTTCCGCCTACGAAAAGATAGGTGGTTACTATAACTACGCGCCGTCTACCTACTGCGATTATTATATCGAGAACGGTGATTATCTCAAACTCGACAACGTCACCCTTGGTTACACTCTCCCGGCGGGAACACTTCCCTATGTGAAGAACGCCCGCATCTACCTCTCGGGACGCAACCTCCTGTGCTTCACCAAGTACAAGGGCATGGACCCGGAGGCGGTTACGATTACCGGACTCACCCCCGGTATCGACAGACTTACTAAGTATCCCACCCTGCGCAGCATCAGCCTGGGCCTAAACATTGGTTTCTGATATGAAAAGAAGTATTCAAATTCTGATTCTGGCCCTTGCTTCTGCGGTGGCCTGCACCAATCTGGAGCCCGAGATCTACAGCGACATCACTCTCGAAAGCCTGATGGAAGGGGCCGGTGGCAACACCAGTTACCTGCTCGCTCCGGTATATGGCCAGATGCGCTGGTTCAATGAGGACCGCAGCGTGTGGGATCTCTACGAGATAGGCACCGACGCCTGGGTAATCCCCATCAACACCGACGGCGGCTGGAACGACACCTATATCTGGCAGCGCCTCAACAAGCATGAGTGGCTCACCACAGACCCGCACTTCTCGAACGTGTGGGGACATCTCTGGTATGGCATTTCCTCGTGCTGCAACAGGGTGCTCTACCAGCTGGAGTCGGCCGGAATGACGCTCGACCCGCAGACGGTTGCAGAGATCAAGGTGGCCAGAGCCCATTACTACTATCACCTGCTGAGCCTGTTCGGAAACGTCCCTATCGAAACGAATTACAATGTTCCCGACGGCTATCTGCCCGAAACGCACAGCCGCAAGGAGGTGTACGACTTCGTGGTGAAGGAGATACGCGACAATATGGACCTACTCTCCGAGGAGCGCACCTATAGCAGCTTCAACAAGTGGAGCGCTAAGCAGATGCTCGCGAGGATATACCTGAACGCCGAAGCCTGGCTTGGACCGGAGTACGCTTCGAAGCGCGACAGCACCCTCATCCTCTGCAACGAAATCATCGCCTCGGCCAAATACAGCCTCGAGGGAGATTTCTCGTCGCCCTTCAAGCTCACCAACAACACTTCGCCGGAGGTCATCTTCGCCATCCCGTACGACGAGACCACCAAGACTCCCATCCTGCACTGCATCTACGCCAAGACTATGCACTACAAGGGGGCGCCTGTGTACAACGCAGCGTCGGCCGGATATAACGGACTCCGCGCGAATCCGTCTTACGTGGAAGACACCTTCGATGCCGAGGAGAGCCCGGTTACGCACAACCTGATTCCCGGCACCGACAAGGACCGCCGCTACAAAAAGACCTACCTGATGGGACAGCAGTACGACTATGTGACCGGCGATTCCCTCTTCTTCGATGCCGCCAGGACCATCCCCTACAATCATATCAACTACATCGCCAGCCCCATAGCCGCGGAAGAGTTCGACGGCTACCGCTTCGGCAAGTATGAGATAAAGATTGGGCAGAAGTGGGACACCGATCAGGACTGGGTGGTTTACCGCTATGCTGAAACGCTGATGATGAAGGCGGAATGCCTGCTTCGCAGCGGCGACGCCGATGGGGCCGCCGAAATCGTGAACTACGTTCGCGCCCGCTCCTTCGACCAGAACCTTCCGGAAGCCGACCGCACCCTCACCGCCGCACAGCTTCAGGCTACCGTGACGGTGGACGGAGTACCGGTACAGTACGGGGAATTCCTCAATGAGCTTGGTCGCGAATTTTGCGGCGAGGCCATGAGGCGCGAGCAGCTCATACGCTTCTCGGATGTGTATACCAACGGAACCTGGTGGGGACACGTTCCAAAGAAACAGGACTACCTCAAACTCTTCCCCATCCCGGAAGACGAACGTATATCAAATCATAATCTAGCACAAAACGACGGGTATCCCGAATAAAAACATTTGTCATGAAAAAGTTATTTGTATTAGTCCTCGCGGTTGCCGCTTGCATGATGATCTCGTGCAAGAAGGACCCGAAGGGCGGCTCACAGGAAGATGACAATCTTGCTCAGACCACCGTGCCGGGGCTCTATTATGCTACGGCCACCCTGTCCGAGGATCCGAACGGATTCAATATGTTCACCGATCCCGGCTTTGAATTCAATGCCGGAGACGTGGACTGGAAGGCGAAATCCGTATGGTATCTTCCCGACTACATCAGCGAGGCCGAGACTCCTTTCAACGGCACCCGCAGCCTCTATGCCGACTGCAACACCCACGACTACTGGAGGGATGTGTGCATACAGTCCATCAACGTGAAAAAGGGCGTCACCTACAAGATGACCGTGAACTATCGCGGCGCATGGGCGGGCCTGAATGTGTATTTCGGCTTCCGCGATGCAGACAACGGCGTGGTGAAGGACATCAACACCAACTCCACCGCGGACGGCAGCCAGTTTGCGAACAAAGACAACTCCGCCTGGAACGATTATTCCCTTTCCGTAACCAATCTGGACAACACCCAGTTCAACTGCTTCCTCGGCGGCTGGTGCTGGGACAACCTCTGGCTGGAAGTGGACGATATCAAGGTTGAACCCGAAGGCTCCTATCAAGATTCCTTCCTGCCCATCAATCCTTCGATTTCCGACAAGCAGATCAAAAACACCTCCCGTAAGGTTACCGCCCTGGACAACATGGTTGTTTGGGAGCGTCCTGACGGAAAACTTGCCGGCGTGCTGGTTGGCGCTGTAGTAGACGGAAAGGACTTCGAAAATGTGTTCTTCACTGGCAGTTACGATAAGGATTGCGGAATCAAGATCGGGCACATAGCCTCGGCACCCCTTTCCGGAATCATCCCCACCGGCGGTTGCACCATCGACGGCACGCATTACGTGTTCGGCTATGAATTCGGTGGCCCGGGTGAAGACGACTGGACTTCCACCGGATCCTCGGTGTACGTTTCGACAGACAACGGCGAGCACTGGGGCGAGACGGCGGTATTCTGGGGCGCTGACAGCAAATTCATCAAGAACAGCGTCTGCTGCAAGGGCGACTACATCTACATCTTCGGCTCTCCCGCCGGCGACAAGGGTGTTCGCACCTACGTGGCAAGGGTAAAGCCCGCCGACTTCACCGAGCTTACCAAATATGAGTACTGGGATGGCGAAATCTGGGCCAAGGGTAAGGATTCTTATGCTTCCAGCATTATGTACGGTCCCACCGACCTCATGAGCGTAGTGTACAACAAGAGCCTCTATACCTACATGATGATCTATCGCTCCCGTACCACCGGCCAGCTCGTCTACCGCGACGCAGGTCTGCCGGAGGGCGAATGGAGCGGAGAGAAGATGCTCGTGGCAGATCCTTCCGCCGCATCGCAGCTCTACATGCCGTTCATCACCGGAGCCTCGGATAACAAGATTTCGTTCATCGCTTGCGCAAAGGCTGCAGAATGAGAATTACTTCACTGATAATCACCGCCTGTTTGCTGCTCTTCCCGGGCTGCAAACACGGCGGCACTACGGAGCCACCGAAACCGGATGAGAAGGATCCCTATCCGCTGGTAGATGGAGGCGAGACGGTGCCGTCGATCCTGCCGGTGGAGTGCACGCAGGTGGCCAGGGTCATCGGCAACACTCCCGCAGGTGAGACGCTCCCCAACCCCAATGCCACGCTCAAACGCTTCAATATGGCGTCGACCGACTTCGGCAATATGTGGGATGCCGGCAACGGCTCGGTGTTCTGCGTGTTCGGAGACAACTTCAACGACCGCGGAGGAGACTGGCTTTCGAACGCAGTCGCCATCACCACAGACAAGGATCTTTGGGACGGACTGTATTACGACTCCATGCTCTGGAACAAAAGCACGAACAAGCGCATGGAGATCATTCCCAAAGAAGGGTACGAGCTTACTTGCATCCCCACCGGCGCTTTCTCGGTTCTTACGAATGTGGGCACCCGCCAGTACGTGAGTTACATGGCCATCAAGCAGTGGAAGGTCGGTGGCGACTACGACAGCTGGAGCGCCCATCATAGCGAGCTGGTTTATTCCGATGATTTCGGCTCCACCTGGAAGCGTTCGGGAGTAAAGTGGGACGGTGGCAGCAACTTCGTGCAGACGGCGTTTGTGGTTATGGACGACATGGTATACATGTGGGGCACTCCTTCAGGGCGGCACGGCGGCGTTTACGCTGCCAAGGTGAGCCCATCGAAGGTGCTGGACAAAGCCTCCTACCAGTACTGGAATGGCAGTTCCTGGGTAGCGGACGAATCGTCTGCGGTGCCTGTGGCTAACGGGGAAATCTCTGAATTCTCCGTCCGCTATAACAGCTACTACAAGCGCTTCATGATGATATATCTCGATGTGCGCACTCGCAAACTGGTATTTCGCGACGCAGCAGCACCCGAAGGCGAATGGTCCGGAGAGAAAACGCTGCTGGACAGGACCTATGGTCCGTCCATCCACCCCTGGTTCTGCGACGGCAGGGACTTTTGGTTTGTGTCGTCCGACGTGACCAACAACGGCTCTCTGGACACCTGGCACATCTTCCTCTACCATGCCTACCTCACGGCCGATGAGGACGGATTCAATATCCTCAGCGAGCCAGGATTCGAAAACGATCCGGACCAGAGGCTGGGATTCCGCACGCTATGGAATATCAGTGACGCCATGTCCACCCATGACACCCATTCCGGAGACATCGCGTGCCGCCTGGCGAATCAGGAAAGCGGCGTTTGGAAGGATGCGTGCACCCAGACCGTCCGGCTTAAAAAGAATACCAACTACACTCTGTCCGGCTACGCAAAAGCTTCGGTAGTCGGCCACACGGGAGCCTATCTTGGCATACGGCTGGAAGACGGACGCATCGTAGATCTCAATCCCGCCCTCTCCCCCGAGGAATGGACCAAGATAGAAGTGAGCTTCAATACCGGTAGCTGTTTATACGGCGATGTGTTCTTTGGAACCTGGGGCACGGAAGGCCTTACGGTAACCGTGGACGACATTCATCTGCAATAATAAACTTGTGATTTGAAACAATTATTGTATTCGAAGACTTTTTAATACTCTACATTTGTGATGTAGGAAACTGTAGTAAACCACATATTATGAAGAAAATCTACAAATTAATGGCCTTGTCCATGCTGGTGCTTGGGCTTGCCGCATGTAAGAAGGAGGAGACCGTCGAGCTCACTCCCGACAACATCAAGATTACTACCACCGCTGTGACCAACATCACCGCGGAGAGCGCCGTTACCGGCGGTAACATCACCGACGCCGGTGGCAACACCATCACCAAGAGGGGTGTTTGCTGGGGCGAAGCTGCCGATCCTTCTATCAAGGGCGGCAAAGTGACTGAAGACGGATCCGGCACAGGTGAATTCACCTCGACGATTTCCGGCTTTGAACCCGGCAAGAGCTACCATGTGCGTGCATATGCTATCTGCTCCGCTGGTATTGCTTATGGTAACGATGTTACCTTCTCCGTTCCCGTGTTCGAACCCACTGTAAAGACCGGCCTTGCTTCTGATCTCGGAATTGATCATGCGGTAGTGAACGGTCAGGTGCTTAACAAGATGGGCGGAACCATCACCGAGGTAGGTGTGCTCTTCGGCACCGCCACCAATCCCACCACGAAGGCTGCTGCCGCTGAGGTTGCCGACATCTTCTCGGTTGAGCTTAACGGCCTGCTTCCGGAAACCAAGTACTATGTGAAGGCATACGCTGTGAACGAAGCCGGTACCGGCTATGGCGAAGAGATTGAGTTCACCACATCCGCAGACCCGATTATCTCCGTTGCCGACGAAAATTTCCAGGCGTACCTTGAGCATGAATTCGGTGATGAAAACGGCGACGTCCACAAGTCTGTGGCCGACACCATCACCATCATGCGTATCGAGAATCAGGGCATCAAGACCCTCGAAGGCATCAAGCAATTCCCAGCACTTAAGGTGCTCATAGCGAATCACAACCCGCTCGAGAGCATCGACGTTGCCGGAATGGCCAACCTCGAACTCTTCGACATCGCCTTCAACGGTGTGCCTATCACTAATCTCGACCTCACCGGATGTACCAGCCTCACCCACTTCTGGGCAAACGACCCGGCCGATGCAACCGGACTTGAGTCTTTCACTTTCGAGCTTCCGGCCCTTCAGGAACTCTATCTCAGCCTCTGGCGCAACATCAAGACCCTTGACGTAACCAAGAGCCCCAATCTCCGTGTCCTGTCAGCATGCCAGATGTACGATCTCCAGAAACTTGACCTCACTCACAGCAATGTGCTGAGTTATGTCTGGATCCCTGATATCTTCAACTGCACAGAGCTCAAGGTCGCATCCGACGCCCTTGATTATCTTGGAATGTGGAACGCAAAGGTTCTTCCTGCGCTCGATCTTTCCGCTTGCCCGAACCTTCGTCAGCTCGTGGCCAATGATTCTTACGAAATCGCTGATTTCAAGATCAATTGCGCCGCAACGATGAAGGACCTCAACATCAACTGCTTCCGCAAGATCACGAAACTCGACCTCACCGATTATGTGAACCTCGAGTATCTTAACGCCATTCAGCTCTTTGCCTGCGCGGATTTCAAACTCCCGACAGACCTCAGTAACCTGCGCTATGCCTGGCTGGCAGACCTTTATGCTAACGGAGATCTGGCCGCTCCTCATACAGAAACCGTTACCTTCAATAATGTACGTTCAGACGCACGTATACTTATGTGGGGCTGCAAGGGCATTAAGACAATCAACTACAATTCCAACCAGGAAGTGATAGGTTGGAACTATGGCGACGATCCCAATGTTGTAACGGACAACTGGTGTTCCCCCTGCTACGATGAACTTGAATACTTCAATATTACCGCTCCTAACGCCAAGAAGCTCTACATCGGCAATATGCACGCCCTGAAGGCCCTCGACCTCAAGCAGTGCCCGAACCTCGAGTTTGTCTGCATGCCGGACGCATGGGTAATGGCATCCATCGACCTTAGCAATAACACCAAGCTCACAGATCTTTGGATTTGGAGCGCCAGGGGCATTCTCACTCTGGATTTGAGTCACTGCGCAATGCAAATGAATTCCCTCAACACGGGAAAAGCTCCCAACCATTGCGCTAACCTCCAGAAAATCATCCTCAAGACCGGACAAACAATCACCGATGTCTTCAAGGAGGATTCCGTGCCCTTCGAATACGTTGACTAAAAGTAGTTGAATTCGTTTTTTCAGGGGGAGAGACGCCCTCTCCCCCTGATTTTTAAATCTTCTATGAAAAGACCATTACTTATTGTAATCGGGATTCTTATCTCGATAATATGCGGTTTTGCCCAAACATCCGGAAGCCTGGAGGGAATCATTCTGGATGTGGAGGGTGAACCCCTCCCTGGAACAGCCGTAACTATCAAGGACCGCGGAGTCGGAACCCTATCCGACGGTAATGGTCATTATCGCATAGACGGGCTGGCCGAGGGAGACGTGCTTGAATTCGACCTGCTCGGCTTCCTCCCTCAAAGCGTAAAATACAGCGGCAAGAAAGTCCTCAATATCGTGATGCAATACGCCAGCCAGTCGCTGGACGATATCGTGGTGGTGGGATACGGTACCCAGAAAAAAGTATCCATCACCGGCGCCCTGTCGCAAATCAAGCCGGAAGTCCTTATCAGCAAACCCGCCCCCACCATCACCTCCCTCCTGGGCGGTTCGCTCCCCGGCATTATCACCCGCCAGTCCTCATCCGAGCCTGGTAAGGATCAGACCACCGTTCTTATCCGCGGCCTTGCCACATGGCGGAACGGCTCCCCTCTCATCCTGGTCGACGGCGTTGAAAGATCCCTGAGCCTGGTTAACTCCAATGAGGTGGAGAGCTTCACCATCCTGAAAGACGCTTCCGCCACTGCGGTATACGGTGTGCGAGGAGCGAATGGAGTTATCCTTATAAATACGAAAAAGGGCACCATGGGCAAGCCCAAAGTAGTCTTCAGAAGTGAAGCGGCCGTGCTCCAGGGACTTCGCTTCCCACAATACATCAATGCCTATGAGTTCGCCTCGCTCATGAATGAGGCGGTTGCCCATAACACCGGCGGAACAGGTACCCCGGCCTGGACCGAGGAGGAATTGCTGAAGTTCCGCGATCATACCGACCCGTACCTCTATCCCGATGTGAACTGGATAGAAGAGGTTCTCAACAAAACCGCCTTTCAGGCAATAGACAATATCACTGTTTCCGGTGGTAACGAAATCGTCCGGTATTACATCAATCTCGGTTATTCCAGCCAGACCGGTCTATTTAAGGAAGACCCCGAGTATAAATATGACACCAACACCCGTTCGGACCGCTATAATTTCCGCGCAACGACGGATGTAAACATCACGAAAAATTTACTCCTAAACCTGAGCCTCGGCGCCATCTTCCAGGATAAGACCTTCCCCGGAATCCCGTCCAACGAGATTTTTCGAGCAATGAGGCAGAATAGCCCCATCTCCATGCCTGTGAGGAACCCGGACGGAACGCCAGGTAGCGGTGCATCCGGAATTATTCTTAACCCATGGGCCCTGTCAACACAGAGTGGCTATACCAAATGGTTCCAGTCCACCATTCAGAGCACCGCGAACATTTCCTGGGACCTGTCGAAACTCATAACTCCGGGATTGTCCATCGCGTCCAAGTTGTCCTTCGACACTTACATGACCAACGAGGCCGTCCGCACCATATCGTACGGAATGAAGCGCTATCTTGGTACAGATATCGACGGCGTTGATCAGTATAATACGATTCGCGAGCAGGGCACCATGGGATACTCGCATCTGGACGGATCCAACAGGACATATTACATCGACCTCTCGCTTAATTACGCCAGGTCATTCGGCCGCCATGATGTGTCCGGAATGATACTCCTTAACAGGCGAGATTATAAGGACCTCACCGCATCATCTACCTTGTTCAATCTTCCGTACAGGCATCAGGGTATTGCCGGAAGGTTCACTTATGCTTACGGCGGACGCTATTTCGGTGAGTTCAACTTCGGTTACAACGGCTCGGAAAACTTCCCGAAAGGCCAACGCTACGGATTCTTCCCCTCCGCGTCAATTGGATGGAACATAACGGGAGAGAACTTCATTCCCGAATCCGTTAAGAAGATCGCATCCCTTAAACTGCGTGCATCTTACGGTCTGGCCGGAAACGACCAGATTCAAGGCGACCGATTCCTTTACATATCCACCGTCAATTACAGCTGGGGCGCCCGCTTCGGATTGAATCAACAAGACTTCCCGGGTATCTTCGAGGAAAAGATAGGTGCGGATGTGACATGGGAGAAATCGTATAAGAGCAATTTCGGATTTGATCTGAAACTTTTCGGCGATTTGCTCAGCCTGCAAGCCGACTGGTTCAATGAAGACCGAAAGGATATCCTTCTTTCCAGGGGCACGATTCCAATTGTTACCGGTATTCGCGCGGCAACCTGGGCGAACCTAGGAGAAGTGCACAACAGCGGTTTCGACGCCATGCTGGAATTGAAAAAGCAGACCACTTCCGGTTTCTACTACTCATTCTACGGCAACTTCACATACGCGCACAATATCATTGTGGAGGATGACTCCCCGATACCGGAGTGGTCGTACCAGAACAGCCGCGGACACAGCATAGGACAGCCATATGGCTATATCGCCATCGGGCTCTTCGAGGATGAGGCCGATATCGCATCTTCCCCCAAGCAGGAGCTTACCTCGGTGGTCCGCCCCGGTGACATCAAATATAAGGACGTGAACAAGGACGGTGTGGTAGACGCCGACGACCGCACATACTTCGGCTATCCCCGTATGCCGGAAATTATGTACGGATTCGGCATGACGCTGGCCTATAAGGGCTTTGACTTTACTCTAGGCTTTACAGGCGCAGCACGCACCAACATGTTCCTCACCTCCGAAGACATGTGGCCCTACTCTCTGGAATATCCGCGCTACAACATTTCACGTGAATACTACGATCATCGCTGGATTGAAGGGGCCGACAACACCAACGCCCTGTATCCGGCCGTGATTAACGGCAACTCTCCCAACAATTATGTGAAGAGCACTCTGTATATGAGGGATGCCTCGTATCTTAAGCTCAAGAACGCGGAAATTGGTTACACACTTCCCGGTCGCGTCTGCGAGTTCCTTGGTATCGAGAAGGTCCGCGTGTTCGCGAACGGTATCAATCTTCTCTGTTTCGATAAGATCAAGATCACCGATCCCGAGATGGATTCGGGAACGGGCGACTACCCGCAGCAGAGGACTATCAACTTGGGCGTGCAGGTTAACTTCTAAAGATGACGGACATGAAAAAGATATTGTACTTTGTATTGACGGTTTTACTGTTCGTCGCAACAGCATGTGATGATTGGTTGGATAAAGCTCCTGACGATGATCTTACAATGGACGAGGTATTCTCCAATCCTGAATGGATAAGGGAATGGCTTTCCAATTGCTATAGCTGGATTCCCAATGAAGCGAATTTCGCTGACGACGGCGCCTGGCGCAGTCCGTTCACCGGAGGATGCGATGAAATGGAAATCGCATTCGGCGCAGCGTATTCACACCTTATTAACGACGGGTCCTGGAATGCTTCCAATATTACCAGGGTTCCCGTGTGGAGCCAGACATACTGCGCCCTCCGTACCGTAAACGTCTTCCTGGAGAATCTTGCCGGAACAACCGTGCTTCCCGTTGCGGACTACAACTCGTTCATGGGTGAGGCGTATTTCCTGCGGGCATATTTCCACTTCCTCGCCTTCAGGGCATACGGCCCCATACCTATCGTGAAGTATAGGGTTAAGACCGATGACGACTGGAGCAAAATTGTCCGTCAGGATATCGACAAGTGCGTTGACGAGATAGTTGCAGATTGCGACAAGGCCATGCTATATCTCCCGACCAAGAGGCCCGAGCCGGAATATGGCAGGCCCATCAGGACTTCCGCCCTTGCATTGAAGGCCAGGCTGCTGCTGTATGCCGCATCCCCCCTCTACAACGGCAACACTGAATTGGCAGCGCTGAAGGATCCTCAGACCGGGAAGAATCTGTTCCCACAGCAATACGATAAAGAAAAGTGGCTGTATGCCGTCCAGGCCTGCCGCGAAGCTATCCTTGAGTCTCAGGCTGCCGGCTTGAAGATACACTATTCTGCCGACGGAGATCCCATGCACAGCTATAGCGAGACTTTCACCCAAAACTGGAATGATGAGATCATCTGGGCGAACAACCTGGGAGACTACTGGCACCATATGTGGTGCTCGGATCCCATAAGTTATGGCACGCCGTCCATTTTCAATCCTACTCAGGAACTGGTGGACGCCTATGAGATGGCAGACGGCAAGGCTCCTATCCTTGGATACGCCGCCGACAAGAAGACTCCGATAATCAATACCGAAAGCGACTATCAGGAGACCGGTTATGCCTCTTCTGCAAGCACCAAGGGTTATTGGCCGGCTGGGGTCAGGAATATGTATGTGAACAGGGAACCCCGCTTCTACGCGTCCATCAATTTCAACGGACAGATGTGGAAGAAGAATCACCAGATCGAATTCTGGTACAACGGGGTGGACGGCAAGAAGTACGGCAGTTCGGACTACTGCAAGACCGGGTATAACATGCGCAAGCACAACAATATCAATTATACCCAGACCCCGTTCGTGGCCGGAAAGACAACCTGGAACTATTTCCGCGTTGGAGAACTCTATCTGAATCTAGCGGAAGCGGTTAACGAGTATTACGGCCCCGTTCAGGAGGTGTATGATGCAATTCATGTGATTCGCGAAAGGGCCGGCCTTCCGGATCTGCCCACAGGTTTGTCGCAGGATCAGATGAGGGAAAAGATCAAACACGAACGCCGCATAGAACTCGCCTTCGAAAACCATCGGTTCTTTGATGTCCGCAGATGGAAAGACGCTCCCGTTACAGAGGCCGGTCCTATCCACTGCATGAACATTTATGCCGGCTCAAGCCTCAATGATGATGCTTTCTACCAGAGGACGGTATGCGAGACCAGGGTATTCGAAGCGCCCAAGCATTATTTCCTGCCTATCGCACAGGGAGAAATTGATAAGAATAGGGAGAATCTCGTTCAGAATCTGGGATGGTAACTTCATTATTGCGAATAATATGTCTGTTGGCACTTACTTGTGTAGGCGCCTCCGGATGTAATCATTCCAACAACGGAACTGATACACAGGATCCGGAAAAGAAGCCGACGGAAAGGCCTGAAGGTATTATCGGACTTCCCGAGCTCCTGAAGGAGTTGGCATCGGAAGACGCGCCTACGCGATTCCCTTCCATCCCGTATGAGTCCCGTCAGGAAAGCAGTTACGACAGGCGCTCAGTGAGCCCCAACACCCCCGAATGGTTCGCCAATGACGACGGGTGGGGATATGTGCGCATGGAGAATAACGACGGAAGGGAGGAAAAGGTTATCTTTGACGAGCAGCACCCCGGGGTTATCTCCAGGATATGGCTGACTTCCTTCGGCTCCCCGGATACCATCATAAGATTCTATTTTGACGGAGCGAAAGACGCTTCGTGGACGATATCCTCTTTCAACCTGAAGAGCTTTGGGGAATATGCGAACGTGATGATTGGCGACGAGTTCGCACAGCCGTCATCTACGTGGATCAGGGGAAGCTCACTATACCTTCCTATCCCCTATGCCAAGAGCTGCAAGATCACCATCCAGGAACTGAAGGACCCGATAACGACATCGAGATACTATCAAATCAATTATAGAAGGTATCCGGACGACGCATACATTGAGACCCTTTCTCCTTCGGTGTTGAGGAGCAATTCTGCAATGCTGGCATCCTGTGGCAAGAAACTATCCGACCGCGATGTGCTGATATATGATTACTCCATAGAGGAGCAATTGGATCCTTCCGGGCAACATGTTTTAGATCTTCCGGCAGGGGCACAATGCGTCAAAGAACTACTGGCGGAGGTAAAGGCCATCGGCACATCTTACGGACCCACCATCGCCGATTCCCTTTTTGTGGAAGGATGGTTTGACGGGGCAAGGACGTTGTCGGTCCCTATTACCGGACTTGCAGGATGCGGGGTCGGGGGTCATTCCGCGAAGAATTTAAGATCCTCTTCAAGCGGCAGGGCTACCTTTGATATCCGATGGATTATGCCTTACCGGGAATCCGGACGCCTTGTTTTTGTGAACAAATCGTCCGTAAAGGTTTCACTCCGATTGGGAGTCGCCACCGATTCCTATAAATGGGACGACAGTTCCTTGTATTTCCACGGGGACTCCCAGGACGTAAAGGATATGCAATTAAGACATTTCTCCGACATGAATAATGGCTATGAATGGGACTTCGCCAGCATTGCCGGAGGGAGGGGTGTCTACTTCGGGGATGTCTTTTCAGTGAACAACCACACTACCGGCTGGCCGGGAGAGGGAGACGAGAAGATTTGGGTCGACACCGAGTCCTTCCCGTCGCATTTCGGCACCGGATGGGAAGACTATTACACCTTCTGCGGATACTTCCTCTTCGGTACTCCTTTCTGTGGAGAGCCAAGGCTGGATTCTTCCAACTACAACGGTTGGCACGTATACTACAGAATGCGGGGGCTCGATGCTATTCCCTTCTCTCAAAGACTGACTTTCAAACTGGAAATGCAGGGTTGGGAAGTCGGCACCATAGACATCTGCAACTCAGTGTTCTGGTACGGCGACCTTACCACTACCTCACGGCTCTAATACTTAAACCTAAATACCGAGGAGTTTGATCCCATTCAGGCTCCTCGTTATTTATCGAAAAACCAGCCAAAAGCCCTTGACTTTGCTTTTTCTTTCGCCCATATTTGCAATAATTGATAGGTGTTTAATGCGAATAGATAATATGGACGAGGAAAAAGGGATAATTATTTATAATACTCCGGACGGACGGGCAAAGGTTGCCCTGATGGCTAGGGACGGGATGGTTTGGCTGAACCAACAAAGCATAGCTGAACTTTTTGGTACCTCCAAGCAAACCATCAGTTGGCATATAGCCAATATCTTGAATACCAATGAATTAAATGGGGATTCAGTTGTCAAAGAATATTTGACAACTGCCTCAGATGGCAAGCCATACCACGTTTTGTTTTACGCCTTGCCAATGATAATAGCCATAGGATACAGAGTGAAGGGAATCCGAGGAGTACAGTTCAGGAGGTGGGCGAATTGAAGGCCCGCGAAGAATATGAGGGATTTGATGCTCGAAGAAAACAGTTCGGTGCCCTTCAGGCAGATAACGATGATATTAAAGAACTGGAAGAATGGTCTTCCACGGATAATAGAAAGTGAATCAGTTCCGCACCGCGCGAATGCTGAGGCCTAAATACCGAGGAGTCTGATCCCATTCAGGCTCCTCTTCGTTTAGTATGACGCTATATGCATAAGATGGTTTGGACTCCACGATGGAAGCGGACCAGTAATAGCCCTTTACGCCTGTCAAATAGCTGTAGCAGTCATCGCAATAACCGGCGGCGGGAAGAAAAAGGGCCGCGTCGTTATAGTCCGGATTCTTACTCACGAGCAGATAGCCCTTCACTGAATCGAGCTCTGTCCAGTGCCAAACACATCCGTTCATGAGCTCTTCCCATTCGGCGTCCGTGGGGATTCTCCAGCCGCTGCCCATGATGGCGGTGGCGGCATCTCCCTCGGCACCCAGATAACTGCCCGGTGAGAACTCAAATTTGTCTGAGACCTCGCCCCAGGCGAAGTAAGAACCCGCATCTGTTGGCGTGGCCGCACCCACATTGCGGGCGGCCCATTTCACACTCAGACCAAGGTCCACCCCCTCCGGCTCCCTTTCCGGCGGAATGTCGTTTTTCGGGGCCTTGTCGCAACCGCAAGCAAAAAGAGTCACGGTCGCGAACACAAGTGCAACGATTCTTATTAGTCCAGAGCGTACCACCATGTTACGGAAGAATAATCGGCCGTACCGGGATTCCAGCTTTCGAGTTCCCAGTTGAATTTGAGGGAAGAGTTGAATATCATGCCGTCGAGATTGCGAGTGCGGAGCCAGATATTCCGATAGGGAAGGATGTTCGACTCAGCGAGAAGGCAGCCGCCGAAGGCGTTTTCGAACGCCACTACGGGGGCGAAAGAAGTATTATAGTAGTCCTCCGTGCCCGTGCCGAAATAGGACGGGAAGGCTTCGGAGTCCACGTATATCTTTTCATCGCCCTCGCCGTACCAGGTATCGGTTTTGCATCGAACTGAAAGCACATCTCCCTTTACTATGCCTTTCCCCTGAATTGTTGCAGCCGTCCACTCTTTGACCTTGCTGCTGGTGTACTCGTTACTGAGCGGGAGGTCTTGGTCAGCCTTGTACTGGGCGTGGAAGTGCATGGTGTTCGTGTGCCATTCAAAATCGGTATCGACGTTGGCTGTGATTTCCGCCAGTGGCACCACCTCCTGAGAGACACTGTGAAGGGAGATTCTGGCACTGTCGCGATAGGGCATTACAAAGCGCGAGGAGAAGGTTCCTTTGCCATCGCTGGTTAAGTACCAGTTCGAGTGCTCGGCCGCCGTGGAACCACCTCCAAAGAAATCGGAGAGCGGCGCTTCCACGCACTTTATTCCATCGAAATACATTTTCACCGTAATGCTTCCAAGAAGAGCCTCCCGACTGGCCGAATCGTATTTCCCTATGCGGATACGGAGATTCCTCACGGCAGCGTTTCCTTTTGGAAGATTCAGCGAAACGGGAGTGCCGGCAACAAGCCTGCCCGATGCCTCAACTTCCTTTCCGGAGGAGAAGACGGGAGGATTCTGTAGGGCTGCGGCCACCTGCGCGGCTTTGCCGGCAAGGCGGTCTGCTTCATACAGGCTGAAGGTCTCTACATTTGTACTCTTGTCGTATTTGCGCACGGAAAAATGGAAGGCCCAGCTGGTAGCAGTGGTGCCGGCGGTGATTTTGAGACTCTTGCTGAACGGTATTGGATAGTACATGTTACCGCCATAGTACTGAGCGTGCCAGGGGTGCGCGAAAATAAGCGGGGTGTCGGCATCCCAATCGGCTGTGTTGGGATCGCCGTTGCGGAGCACCACACTGGGAGTCGTTTCGCCGTCGAAGTAAAAATACATCGGGTCGTCCGCCTTGCCGACCGTCCAGATGCGGGTGACAACCCCGGGGCCCTCTTCCTCAAAGATGACCTTCTGGCCCTTTTCGATACGGATATAACGGGTATTGTCGTTATTCGCGAACCAGTAGGGTTGGTCTGGGGAGACGGATCTCGCGTCGGTACTCGAGACCATCCCCGCCGACCAGGCAGGCGAGGGGAAGTGGACATCCGAGTCGTAATCCACCATCTCGTCGAGAAGCGACTCCAAGGTGACCGTATCGCTACTGCGTAGTTCGGTATAAGCCTTAGTTTCTTCTTTCTGCGTGTCGGATGACGCGGGAACGCACCCGACAACGCAGATAAGAATTGCCAATAATGAGTAGTTTATTCTTCCCATGCTGAACTCATTACGAAATACACCGTGTTCCCGGATGCCGATGCGGGCATAAACGAGGGAGCGTAGATGTTTTCGTTTTCTTTTAGCGGATAGAGGATATGCTCTCCGGACCAGTCTCCTTCGGGAGAAGCGGCATCACGCACCACTACGGCGTGACGCTTAAGAGATACATATATCATGAGGTAACGGCCGGTAGTCTGGTTCTTTATCACGGAGAATTCTCCGAGAGTACCGGTGTAGATGATAGGGATGGCGTTGTTCTCGCCGGTGACCCACTCTGCACCGTTCCAGTATTTCCAGCTGTTCTGGGTGCCCATTTCGGTTTCCGGACAGCGGGCGAGCTTCACATAGTGCTCATCTGCCACAGCGGTGTTCTCCTCATTCGCACGGGCGACATGGCTGCCGAACATGTACACGTAGCCGTCTTCCTTGAGGAAGGCCACCTGCATGAAGTTGCCGCCCTTGTCGAAGGAGACGTCGCTCCTGGTCCAGGTGGTGCCGTCTTCGGAATAGGCAAGACCACCGCCCCAGGCCCTCCAGAGATGTGCGCCGAACTCTTTGCTGCGGATAATCTGGTAGTGTATCCACTGCTTGCCTCCGGCTGCGACGCCGGCAGTCGGCAGGATGCCGCCTTCCTTGGAACCCTTGGGGATGATTTCCTTCACCTTGCCGTCGGCCTTCACCACATCGATCTTGTCGTCCGAACTCATCACGCCGAAGGCGTTCTCGCGCGTCGCCAGTTCTCCGTCGCCCACGTTCTTGCCGAAGGCGAAGCGGACCTTGCAGTCGCCGCCGTCCCAGACGGTGCAGCCGTCGCCCGAAGTGATGGCTCCGCCGGTCATACCGTAGATGGGTTTCACGCGCTCCATGTTGGTGAGACCGTAGCTCTTTTGAGTGTCGCCCGGACGCTTGAACACCACGTTATCCCAGGAGATGATGTATCCTTCCTTGTGGAAGTAGAAGGCGAAGGCTTCGCTTATGGGATTATTGCCCACGTTGCCCGTCTTGGAGAATTGTTTCCAGGAGGTGGTGAAGTCGTCGCCGAGACGCTCCTCATAGTTTACCGGACGGATGCCGGTGCCTATGCGCACGCCGAAGTATGTGTCCGGGTTGCCGGATGCCTGATTGCTGAGGAACCAAGCGCTTACCGTGTATTCGGTGTTCGGCTTCGTACAGACGGTCTGGAATCCCAGGTTTTCGTCGATATCGTCGTGATTCAGGCGGACGTAGGCGTCGCCCGAGAGGGCACCGCCCTCAACCCTTTCCGAGTAGAGCGCCCACCAGCTGGAGGCTCCGCCGCACACGGCCTGGTCGCCGGTGTCTTCAAAGTCTCCATCGCAGAGCATGTTGAAGCCCTTGGAGTCTTCCAGGATGGTGGCCTTCATGAGGTAGGCCTGTCCGAAGCTTTCCTTGCCGCCCGCTTCGCTCTGGCTCACCTGGATGGTTTTGGTGGCCTTGCCGGCAGTGACCGTGAGCATGGTTGTGCGAAGGTCCCCGTCGTTCTCAGTGGAAGTTACGGTTATCACTGTGCCATCCGCCGTTTCACCCGAAGAGGGAGTGATGGCGGTGATCCAATCCGCTTCGGTGGTGACAGTCCAGGCCGCATTGCAGGAAAGGGTGAACGTGGAACTGGTCTGGTTGCCTTCGAGAATGATGGCAGTCGGAACCACGGCTATTTGGACTTCCTTTTCTTTGTTGTCGCCGGTTCCCGAAGGATCTTTTCCGCAGGATAACAACATGGCAAGAGCCGCCAGGAAGAGTAGTGAACGTTTCATATTCTGGTTCGATTAATATTCAGTTGCAAGGGATTCCGCGGTTCTTTCTTCGTAAGGCATCAGGTCTACCTTCTGAGCCTTATCGAGATAAAAGTAAGCCACGGAGGTATAGTCGTCTCCGGCCTTCTGCTGCCCGGAGAAATCGTACTCTGTGCCGGGGGCGCAGTATTGGTTCTGGATGGTAACCTTGAGGCCTTTGCGGAAACGTACCGGGTTGGCGTCGTAATAACGGAACATGCGGTTGTGGCCATGGTAGTTCACGCCCCAGCGGGCCGAACTGTCGGCGTTGCCGCCCTCTATGTAACCGCACACGCCGTGGTTGAAGCCGAGGCCCAGGTCGAAGCAGGAACCGTATTCGTCTTCCGTTCCGGGGGTATGCTTGAGGGGCTGGCCGTCGAGCAGGAAGTCGGTGTCGCCCTCGCCCCACCAGCGCCAGCTCTCGGAATACACGTGAAGGATGTTACCCACATACTGGCCATGACCGGCCACATCGAGTATGGTGTGCATGCCTCCTGTCGGGTTGGAACGGTTGTAGAAGGCATGGAAACGACTCTTCTCCCAACGATAGGCCTTGTCCTGAACGAAGTCGAAGTTATACGCCACGTCGTGGCTGTAGAGACGGGGGCTGTCGTTGGCTATGGCTATGCGCGCGCCTTTGCTGAAGGGCATGGGGAAATAGCACTGATGACTGTTGTGATGCACAGCCAGGTATTTGCTGTGCCAGTCGACCGGACGGCCGGCGATGGAACCGAAGAAGTCGGCTGCTGGCACGTTCACGCTGGGGAAGTCGTTGCCGTCCCAGTAGAAGCGGAGCACCAGGGCCTCGTCGGTGATGAATTCCGGGCCGTCGGTGATGTAGAAGTATGTAAGCGCGCCGGGGCCTTTGATTTCGCAGAGGGTCTTTTCCTCGCCAGGCTGGAGTTCCACGTGTCCCCAGCTGCAATTGGTGCGGGTGGCGCCGTCGGTAATACGCGCTATGTCCGGGGTGCGGATGCTCGTGCATGAAACGGCCAGTGCTGCCGCGATCAGGAGTATTCTGGATTTCATCTTACTTCTTCTTTGAGGCTTCCACTGCAAGCACAAGTGCGGAGATGTCGCCGATGTGTTCGTCGAGCTGGGCTGGAACTATCTTCACCGCCGCGGCGGAGTAGGAGATGGCTTCCTCCTTGATGACCCTCCACATGTCCTTCTCTATTAAAGATGCGGAACGCACGAAAATGCTGCCTAGCACTATCACTTCGGGGTTGAGGATATCGATTACGAGTGAGAGCCCCCTTCCCAGATATTCGGACACGGTCTTGTACACGGCGAGAGCGGTTTCGTCGCCCGCATAGGCTGCCTCGGCGACCGATTTGGCGGTGACGTTGGGTAGCTCGGCCAGAGAGGAGCAGTAGGCCGTCTTCTGTCCCATCTGGATGCGTTTTCTGGCGTAGATCTGGCCAAGCTGGGCGATACCGCCGCCGCTGCACCAGCCTTCGAATGAACCGTCTTTGCCGAAGCCTACGGGACCGGTTTCGGTGAGCCTCATGTGGCCGACTTCTCCCGCCAGGTCGGTGGTGCCGCTGTAGAGGTGGCCGTCGAGGATGAGGCCCGCTCCGTTGCCGGTACCGAAGGTGAAGAAGATAACATTGTTATAGCCCTTTCCGGCGCCGTACATCCATTCCGCCATGGCTCCGGCGTTGGCGTCGTTCTGAACGAAAGCCTTCACTCCGAAGTGTTCCTCGGTCATCTCAACGATATGCACCTCGTCCCATCCGGGAAGGTTTGGGGGCGAAAGGATGATGCCTTTCTTCGCGTCCAGCGGACCGCCGCAGTTGATGCCGATGCCGGCCACGTCTCCGTTCTTCAGGCCGTGGCGCGCGAGGATTTCCTCCGCCGAAGAGAAGAGTTTGGAAATGGTGGCCTTCGGGCCTCCTTCGGTCGGGAATGCGATTCTGTCTTTAATGTCGATTCCCTTGGAAACGTCTTCGGTCTGTCCAAGGACAACCGCGCTTTTCGTTCCGCCAATGTCAAATCCGATCAGGTTCATAGTTTTGGTGTTTTATTTGATTCTTATTGTTTCGGTGTATATGAATTTGTTGAGGCCGTTGATCTCCAGGCCTATCCTGGCATAGAGGTAATCACTTTCGGAGGCGTCGATGTCGTCCGTGGCGATGGAGAAGGTCTGGCTGCCGCCCACCTTGACCGTGGTGGAGGACTTGCGGGCAAGGTAGCTGTAGCTCTGGTCGTTGAGGAAGGGCGTGCGGCCTACCACCATGAAGATCTGCTTGGCGCTTTTGCCCGTCGCCACCTGACGTATCGAGCACAGACCCTTCACCTCGTCGCCGTCAAGCACGATGGAAGTGTTCTCGAGTACGAAGTAGGGCGTTACCTCGACGTTGCACTTGGTGTCGCCTTTCACCACTATGTCTACCGGGGCCACGTCGTTGGTCCATGGGCCGTTGTTGTCGATGTTCTGAAGATGATAGCTGCCGTCGAAAACGAGAGCGGAGAAGGTCCCGTCCGACGCCACAGAGACGGTGATCGGCCCCTGCTTTTCGTAGCCGTCCTGGAAGAGGTTGAAGGTCACCGCTCCGCCGTCGAGATACACCGGATTGCCGTTGTAGGTGACGATGCCGGTAAGCAACGACGAGGGGGCGTCGTAGTTGTCCAGACTGCAAGCTGTCAGCAGCAGGGTGACGAGTATTATCGGGAATGTTTTTTTCATACTGCTACTGATAGGGGTTCTTTTCGAGTTTGGGATTGTTGCTGAGCCAGCTCTGGTCCAGGAAGTTGTAGTAATTACGCATTTGGAACCAGCGTGGATAGGCGCTCATGTGGGTAGCGACCTTTTCGAAAATCCATTTGCCGTCGTCCGGATTGCCGGGGTTGTGGATCCTGTACGGGAAGAGGGCATAGTGGACGGCCTGGGGATTGGCGGCGTCGCCGTCCCAGATGAGGTGGGCGATCCTGAGGCGCCTCATATCCCACCAGCGATGGTCTTCGAAGGCGAATTCCACCCGGCGTTCGCGGATTATATCGTCTATCGTGAGGGTGCCGGTGAGGTCCTGTATGCCGGCCCTGCGGCGTATCTCGTTGATGTAGCCGAGGGCATCGTCATTGTGGTTCAGCTCCATGGAGCTTTCGGCTGCAATCATAAGGATCTCGGCATAACGGAAACGAATGAACCACATCCCGCTGCCCTGACGGGTGGAGGCTTTGGGCGTTTCGTCCAGATATTTCCTCACGCAGAAGCCAGACTTGTTCCGCTGGCCGTCGTTGGTCATGAAGGGACCGTTGATAGAGGTTATGAGGGTGCCGTCGTCGGCCTTCTCTCCAGCGGAGCCCGTGCGGTAGGTATAACCGGTGCCGCTGGGTTCCGCGATACCTGCCTGGAAGACGACGGGCTCGCCCTTCAGCAAGGCGCCGGGATAGATAACGGTGCCCCAGAGACGGGCGTCCTTGCCGGCGAAGAGGTCTTCTTCGTTGTCGTACAGTATCTTCGCTCCGCCGCCGTCTTCAATCTTAAGGGTACCGTCCCTGTCGGCCGTGTATTCGAACGCCTCGACCAGATTCAGGATAGGAGTGAGGTTGGTTGAACTCTCTTCTTCGGCGTGGGAGGTGGGGAAATTGTTCGTCGACCAGAAGGTTACGCGGCCCGGGTAGATACCGTCCATGCTCCAGATGACTTCTTTGTTGCCGCTCTTTACGGTGAGCGCTTCATAGAAGTTCTGGCCGAGGTCGGCGTTGGCCTTGTAAAGCTCGTATTTGTTGGATTCGATTATCTTCTTCGCAGCGTCCAGGGCCTTTTCGTAGTAGCCGTCGGCCATGGATGCCGGGATGCCCACCGATCCGCCGGGAGTGGTGAGCGGCGCGGCCATTTCGGAGTTGTACTTCGCCAAAGAGGCAGCGTAAAGCGCGGCGCGGGCCTTGAGGGCCAGGGCTGTCCACTTCACGGCACGCGCACCGTTAACCGAGGGCTCCACCGGAAGCATCTTGGCCACCGAGTCGCATTCCGCTATGATGTAGTCGTAGATTTCGTATTCCTTGCATCTGGGTACCTGAAGTTCGGTCACGTCCATTCCGGCCGTGTAGGTGTAGACCTTGTCGCCGATGAGGGGCATGCCTCCCATGCATCGGGCCATGTTGAAGTAGGTCCAAGCCCGCAGGAAACGGAGCTCTCCTTCTTTTTCAGTGCGCCCGTGCGCGCGGAATCCCAATATAAGTTCGTTGATCTCCCGAATCAGGGAGTAGTCGTACACGCGAAGGAAGTCGTCGGAATAGCCATAAGTCTGGTCGGGGCTGCCGTTGGACCAGCAGGCCTCGTCGAGATAGATGTAGGACTTGGAGTCGTCTATATTCTGCCCCCATTCCACACGTCCGTATATGTTGGCAACCGCCGCCTCGGCCAGCACGTCGTCTGTGAAGACGGCTTCGTCCGAGATGTAGTCGTCGGGGGTGATGGAAAGGAAACCATCGCAGGAAACGGCGGCCATCAGAGCGGCCAGAACAAGAATTGCAATCTGTTTTTTCATCTTTCCCGGAGTTTAGAAGGTTATTTTCGCACCCAAGCCAACCATCCTTGTGGTGGGATAGACGATACTGTTGGTCTCCGCTATTTCCGGATCCACTTCGAAGAGTCCCAGATTGTCGATGGAGAACAGATTCTGGGCGAACAGATAGATTCGGGCCTTGGAGATGGCGGCCTTCATGGACAGGCTCTGCGGGATGGTGTATCCCAACTCGAAGTTGCGGAGCTTGATGTATGCCACGTTGGTGTACCAGAAGTCGCTGGCCCAGTAGTTACTGTGGTCCCCGCGGCCTTCGATGGCCATCGGGAACGCACCCTTGATGTAGCCTTTGCTCTCATCCTGGATGTCCACCAGTTTCCAGGAGTTCTTGAGCACGTAGGCGGCGGTGTTTCCTCCGTCCCAGAAGGGGCGGCAGATTTCAAAGTCGACCCTGTAGGTTCCGAAGCAACCGCCCGTGAAGTCTGCGGAGAGGTCGAAGCCCTTCCATTGAAGGTCCAGGTTCAGGCCGTAGTTGAGAAGCGGCAGCCAGCCCTGGGCATAGCCTATAGGACGGGTGTCGTAGTGGTTGATCACACCGTCGCTGTTGAGGTCTTTGTACTTTATGTCGCCGGGGCGGAGTGTAGTGTTGCCTTTGCCATCGATGTTCACCGTGCAGGTCTGAATCTCTTCCCAGTCCTGGAACTGTCCGTCGGATACATATCCCCAGGTGATACCGGCGTAGCGATGCCACATCGCCACCTCGAATTCGTTCACGCTGTTTTCGTAAAGGGGATTGTACTGCTCCCAGTTATATCTGCGGGCGAAGGTGAAGTTGCCGCCGACCGAGTAGAAGAGATCGCCCCTGCGGTCTTTCCAGGCCACCTCGCCGTCGACACCGGTATAGATCTCGGAGCCAAGGTTCTCGTACGGCAGGGAGAAGCCCACTTCGCTTGGGATCAGTTGGTCGTACCTCTGTCCGAGCAGACCGGTGCGTTTGTTCCGGAAGTAGTCCAGGGAGGCAGACAGACGGTCTTTGAAGAAGCCCAGATCCACGCCGAAGTCCAGCATGTTGGTCTTGACCCATGTGATACTGGTGGTGGGGATGCCCTTGGTCCTGGCTCCGGAGATGAACTTGCCGTCCAGCACCGCTCCTCCCTGACCATAATCGTAGCCGGTGAGGTAGTCGAAGGGCCCCAGTCCGGATATGTCATCCGAGGCCAGGGTTCCGTATGAACCGCGCACCTTGATGTTCTTCCGTATCCTCCAGCCGAGCGACACCGACGGAAGGAATACCCAGCGGTGACCGCTCTGGAATTTGTAGGAACCGTCGTACCGGCCGGAAACCTCCAGATAAAGCTTCTCCGAGAAATTATAGTTGATGCGCCCCACGAAACCGGCCCTCGCCAGTTCGTCGTTCACCACGTCGTTGTAGCGTTCAAGGGAGGCGAAGTCTATGGTGTTGATGTATCTCGACGCCGGACGTGACCAGGTGTCGAGGCCCGGATCGATTTCATGGTATACCTCCGCTGCCGCCAGGGTGCTGAGGCTGTGCTTCCCGAAGGTCTTGTCCCAGGTGAGCTGAACCTGTCCCATCTCCCTCTCCTGGAAGGATACGATACGTTGCCGGAAGGGATTGGTAAGCGAGTACTCTACCGGATAGGTGTCCGTAGCCTCGTCGTAGCTGTAGAGGTTGTAGGTGTATTCCTGACACTCGTACCAGCGTCCTCCGTAATAATAGCTGCCGAGGGCCTTGAGTTTGAGTCCGTCCAGGATGTCGTATTCCACGAAGCCGTTGAGTTGGCCCACGCGGTAGGTGTTTTCCCAGTAACCCGAGCGGTCGTAATTGAGTATGGCGAAGTTGGTCGACGCCGTGTTGGAAGTAACGGCCGGATAGTCTGGATTGTCGTTCGCGAACGGACGGTTCACCGGCGGATTCCTCCAGATGGCGAAGATGGCGGCCCACACGTCCTCGCCCGGCACTGCGGGGTGCTTGTACGACTCGATGCGGCCGTTGAAGCGCATCCCCACCTTGATTTTTTCGGTGACCTGGGCGTCCAGATTGAACTGGACGTTGTAGCGTTTAAAACTACCGTAGCCGTTGATTATGGATTCCTGGTCCAGGCCGCCGAGGCTCATGTAGTAGTTGATCTTGTCGGTACCGCCTTCCGCGCTCGCGCTTATATAGGTCTGCGGAGCGTTCTTCTTTATCACATAGTCGTACCAGTCGAAGCCTTTGATGGTGCCGTTGCGGTATCCCTCCAGCTGCTCCATGGTGTAGGGGGAAGGATTGCCGGTTACCGTGGCCGACTGGATGAGTCCTTCCACATAATCCGCGGCGCTTGCCGGCCTGGGATAGCGGAACCACGACTGTAAGCCCGTATGGGCGCTCACATTGATATGGCTGCCCTGATTCCTCTTGCCTGATTTAGTAGTTACGACGATGACGCCGTTCGACGCCTGGACGCCGTAGATGGAGGCCGAAGCGTCTTTGAGCACCGAGATGCTTTCGATATCGTTGAAGTCGATGTTGTTGAATGATCCTTCGGTGGCCTGCACACCGTCGATTACATAGAGGGCCGAGCCCATGTTGCGTATATTGATGGAGGTGCCGGTTCCGGGCTCTCCGTTGAACTGGCGGAAGTTCACACCCGCGATCTTACCGGCCAGGGCCGATGATGAACTCACGGCAGCGCTCTTGGCCAGTTTCTTCGAGTCGATCGTGGAGATTGAACTGGTGAGTGATTCCTTTTTGATACCGTTGCCGTAGCCGGTGACAACCACCTGGTCGATAATCAGGCTTTCGTCTTCCAGAATTATGGAATAGCTGGCTTCCGGTCCAATGGGAACAGTCTTCTCGGAGTATCCCAAAGCACTGATTTCCAGCACTTTCGCGCTAGACGGAACGTTCAGCGAAAACTTTCCTTCGAAGTCGGAAATCGTCCCGACGCGAGTACCTTGTGCGACGATTCCGGCACCAGGAATCGGGACGCCGGAAGCATCTGATACGCGACCATCTATCATCCTGCCGCCCTTGCCTTGGGAGAAACCAAAGAAAGAGTGGCAAAGGATGAGCAAGGACGCGACAAGGAAACGTGATGGTCTTTGTATCATACTTTGCAAATATAATACATTATTGGCAAAATGCAAATTAAATGTCAATTTCTCTATCTACAACTGGTTCCAGCGCATAGCGTAGGGATCCAGTATTTTATGAGATATCTGCACTTCTGTCGCGGTTTTTCGCCAGTCTTTTATTGCACTGCGAACTTCCTCTATAATTTCCGTTGCCTCCTGTTTGTCAAGCATATAACTATCACTTGCGGCGAGCAGAGCGGCTACGTCGGATGCTTCCGTGAACTGATTGATGAGAAGACTCTGGTGGGATTTGATCCCCGGGTTGATGTCGTATGCCGGAGACAGCGTCCATCCTTTTTTTGTGAGCAGAAAGCCGTGATTACGAAAATGGTCGTCTGTATTACCAAACATTATATTGAAAGCAACCCGGCGATAGAGCTCACGAAGGTTCTGGCCGGCATTTACGCAGGCTTGAAGAATGAAATCTACAATGTCAAGATAACCATTGCCCGAGTTGCTGCCTGCGCCATCCTCAAAACCCAGCAAGGACATTGCCGAGGCAAAATGAATACGTCTCCCTTCGGCCGTTCTGTCAAAACGCTCTGAAAGCAAAAGGTCCTGGTCTTTGGACATCTTTATGGTGCGTGTTTTCGCAACATTGATTCCGGCCGCAGCTGCCAGACGATGCGAGAAATGCTCTATAAGTTCCGTGTTCTCTAAGTCATTCTTTGAGGGGAACTTAGCTATAAAGAGTTTTCCATCAGAGTCGATAACATTGGCTTTTGGGCGAGCGCCGCCGAGCGACGATCCGGGATCTATCAACTGATCCAACCAACGCTGCTGCGGCAATTCGTTGCGCTGCTCTGCCAACTCTATCTCATGGCACGCATTGCATAGGGAGGAAAGACTCTCAAAAGGAGGAACAAGGTATTTGTTTCCGGCATTAATGTATTCCTCGCTATTTTCATTCTTATATCGAATACCTCCCATTCGCAAGAAATCCTCTATGCCGACAAGGTAGTCGTAATTGGTAAGTGCGCGCTTTGGTCTTCTTTCAGATTGTGCCGTTAAACGTTCTCTGCGGTCGAGAAGCAAACGTCCCCAACGATCCGGGAAGGAATCCTTGACGAAGCCAAACACCCCGTCCTCGCCTCGAGGATGCTGAGGAGAAGGGATGTTCATTATATCTCCACTAAGAAGAATGCCGCCATTTTGTTTGAGCCACAGGTGGGAATACTCGAATATGAAATGATCTTTATCGCGAACATGTTCGTAGCCGAGCGTTCCTATCTCTTGCGGAGCAGGAAGGAAATCAAAATCTGCAAATACCTTTATTCTTTTCATTTCTGAAACAATTCAGCATCCTGAAGTTGCCGCCCCAAAGCATCATCGGAGGCAAGAAGAGTGATGTCGTTTTCCAGATTTAGCGCAAACAGAACTCGCGCGTAAATCCCCATGGAGACCGTCGGATCTCCTTGCTCAACTTTAGAGACAGTCAGACGTGTCACCGTTGCCCTTTCTGCAATGTCCTGCATGGAAAGGTGCCTGCGCTTGCGCGCCAACATAATCTGTTCGCCCATGATTTCGAGATTCTTGGTCAAAGACCTGGGCATTACTTTTCCGAATGTGTTTTTACCCATAATTGTATATTATAATGCGCAAAAATAAGCAAAATTGTTTACTATAACAAACAATTTATCATAAACCAGCCCGAGGCGACTCTCACCGGGTGCTGACATTCTGTCACTGGTCCGGGGTTTGCCATAGTTGGTTGTGCAGCCCGGAAGGATGGCCGGAAGGCCCGCCGCAAAGGTTGTCGGGAACGGCCCCCGGATGGCCGGAGAAGAAATTGGAAGCCGCAGGCTTCTGAAAAACAAAGGAGATTTATATTATGGTACCCGAGAGAAGGACTAATGAGAGCTGGCTGCCTGAAATCTTCAATGATTTCTTCGACAACCGTTGGATGGAAAGGGTGAACTACACCGCCCCGGCCATCAATGTTAAGGAAAACGAAAAAGAGTATGAGGTGGAGGTTGCCGCCCCAGGCCTCACCAAGGATGATTTCAAGATCAACCTCGACGCCGATGGCAACCTGGTGCTTCACATGGAGAAGAAGCAGGAGCACAAGGATGAGCGCAAACACGAGCACTTCCTGCGCCGCGAATTCTCATACGAGCAGTTCCATCAGGAATTCGCCCTGCCGGAAAACGCTGATATCGAGAAGATTTCCGCTCACATGGAGCACGGCGTGTTGAACATCCTCATCCCGAAACTCACCCCGTCTGAGGTCAAGAAGAACATCCGGCAGATTGAGATCGGATAGCTGCGAGCGGGGGGCTGGAATCAAACAGCCTAGACCGTGATCAGCAACTCTCTACAAATCAGCGATTTACACAAAACAACCTGCCTGGAACCAGACAGGTTGTTTTCAGTAATCGATTGATTATCAAATACTTCCTGATCACGCTACTTTTCCTTATGAAGCGTCAGCGACCCGGAGATGTGTTTCCAGGAGGCATCCACGTTCTCGCCGGAGCGCTCCACTTCCTTGAGCTGGTTGCCCCATTTGGGCAGCAGCATCTGGGTAAGGTCGGGGACCACTATGACGTGGTGCTCCTTGATGTAGGCGATCTGGGTAGCCTTGGCGGCTTCCTGTTGCGGGGACAGGGTCTGGCTGTAGGGTTGCGAAAGATCCACCTCCGGCATCTCGAAGTTCTTCAGCTCCTTCATCGCGTTGCGGAGTTCCTTCAGGGCGCTGGTCTTCTTTTCCTTCTTCTTGCCGGAGCCGGACTTCCCACCGGACTGCTCTTCCTGTTCGGCCTGCGCCATTCTTTCCTTGGCTGCGGCATCGAGCGATTGTAAATCGTTGCCCGGAGCGCAGGCACCGGTGATCTGTTCCAGTTTCTTAAGATCGAAGTGATACGACCAGCTGCCTTCTTCCAGCGACGCCAGCATGGTGGTGATGACGTTCTTAGAACTGTTGGTCTCCGCCTGGCCGGTCAAACCCCAGATGAGACCTTCGGCCGCCGCTCCGACATGCGCACCAAGGGAACTGTTGGCGCGGCCGATGATGGCCATCACGTCGAAGCCGAGGGCGAAACCGTCTTCCCGGGCAGTTTCAGTGAGGAACGACCCCATGGTGGGGAAGGTGCCGCCGCCGGAACGGGTGACGGGTACAACGTCGAGCATCTGCCAGTGCGGGAGGTCGTCTTCGCCGAGAGACGCGACCACCGAGAAGCTGCCGTGCATGGTGTAGTCGTGCGCCGGGAGGGTAAACTCGTCGTGGACGGCGATATCGTAGGTCCACTTTTCGGCTTCGAGCACCTCCACGTCGAAGTAGTCCTCTACCTCAACATAGCAGTTGTTCTCCGGCTGGGCGAGGTAGAGATAGACGCGAAGGCGCCCTTTCCCCTTTTCAACTCCGTGGATGCGGATGCGGGCCTTGCCGTCGGCCCCGGTGGTGACTTCCTCAGCCTCTAACGTGAAGATGCCGGTGTTCATGGACGTGACCTTGAGAGTATAGCCGTCGATGACCCAGCGGTCCTGGGTGTCGGTGAGGGTGATGTCCACCGCACCAGTGCAGTCTTTGTACACGGGCACGGCGGTCTCTGCGCTCTTTATGTGCACTTTCAGCGGGGTGTACCAGACTTCCACGGCGGCTTCGCCCGACATGCTCTTGTCTTTGGAGGCCTTCTTGTGGCTGGAATCGAAGCTCTGGAAGCCGTCCCAGATACTCACGAAGCCTTCGTCCATGAAGTCCGTGCGCTCGATGTAGCGGGTAGCATCCTTGCTTTCCCTGGTTTTGTACGAAGAGCCGGTGTGACGCGCCGCTCCTTCGGAGTAACTGTCCTGTACCTCGGTGCTGTCGGCACGATGCACGCTGATGAAAGAACTGAGCGCATAGTGCTCCCAGTAGACCATCTGGCCTTTGAGATTTTTCTTCACCAGGCCGCCACGGAGCTTTGCCCGCGAATCCATGGCGTCAAACATCTGGCGGGCAGCGCCTGCTCCGTCTCCAGTTCCGGACCAGAGGGCCTCGATGAACGGGCTGAGTTCAGAGGCGGAGAAATCTCCCCTGAGCGGCGGGGTGCCCTGGGCGGACATGGAATGGTTCGCGGCCAGGATGCCGAACGCCGCTATCAAAACGGCAAGGAATATCTTTCTCATTACCAGTTGAGTTTACGGATGGGGCCTTCGATCATATCCGGGGAAGGAATGGTAGGAGTGATGCCGATCCCGGACTTGGCCGGAGCGGCATAGTAGTCGCCCACGGTTCCGTCTTCAAGCGGCTTTACGCGTGCGCTGTAGGTAGAGGAAGCGCTGCCGTCGTTCGGGATGTACAGGAGGCAGAATTCCGTATCTTCCAGGGTGGGTTCGCCGACATTTACCGCGTTTTCCGCCAGCACGAAGAAGGTGTAGTAGCCTGCCTGGTCGAAGGGCGAATAGGACTGGCTTCCGGTGAAGGAGCTGTATTGACCTTCGCAGTCGAAGGCAACGCCGTCGTACGGGCCTCCTATGGCCTTGCCGGAATAGGCTTTGCCGGCGAACCAGCAGCCGAGTTCCCATTTGCTGTGCCACTCGTTTGTAACCTGACCGTAAGTCCAGCCGTTGTCGTACCATAAAACGCAGAGCTGGTAACGCATCACATTACTGTTGCGCTTGTCGTTCCAGTAAGCGAAGATGCAGGCGTAGCGCTGCGTCTTGTAATCATTCTGGTAGCAGGAGAAGTTGGTGTCGGTTACGTCGTAAACAGTTGAGCCGGCCGGAGCGTAGCTGCGGCGGGAGCCGTCCGGCATGGGGATGTCGTAGGCAACCAGCTCAACCGTGGTACGCATGGAATAAATCGGGTATTCCTTGCCATTCTGGTACCAATAGCTTGAACTCACGAAACCGCATTCGGTGCTCCAGCTCTCACTGCTGGAGTAATCGAAGAGGAAGGAATCGTGGTAGCCGCTGACAGGCTGGTAAGACGAACTTATTGAGAAGCCTGCGGAGGTTTTTCCTCCCGGGATGCCCACCGATTCAACCTTGGTCTTGTTGTTGACGCTGCCGTAGATGCCGCTGGGAATGGAGTTGAGGGCGCTGCCGTTGCAGAAGTTGATTCCGCTGCCTCCGTCCGTGAGGGGCATCCAGCTGCCGCCCTTGTTGAATTCTATGCAGTTGCTGCCCGTGCGTAGCTGGAAAGTGGTTGGATCGTTATCCCCGTTAGATTCCCTGATGGTGGCCGTTTTGCCGCTGCAGTCGGTGACTTCCCAGATTATCTTGCTGGAGGTTCCGGTGTCGAGCGTGCGCCTGAAAATGAACTTCGCGCCCTTGTAATAGACAAAGCAGTCGGGCAGCGTCACCGTGGCACCGGTACCGGGATCGTTCTGGTTTCCCGGTTCGAGTTCCCCGGAAGTGTCGCTCTTCACGACGTCGTCTTTCTTACAGGAAGTAACCGGGGCCGCAAGAAGGCACAGTGCGGCGGACAGGAATACAAGTTTTTTCATGTCAAGCTGTTTTATTTTCTACAAAAATAAACAGCCTGTGCACGGAAAACCTTATCAATTTGCATTTAACGAGCGTGCAAATTGACAAAAACGGCTTTGTTCAGGCTTTGCGCTGGAGTATTTTGCGATACTCGGCAGGAGATTCTCCGGTAATTTTCTTGAATTGACGGCTGAAGTTGGATGCGTCGCTGAAACCGGAAGCCCAGGCCACTTCGGAAAGGGGAAGACTGTTGTTTTCCTGCATGATCTGCTGCGCTTCGGCTATTCGCAGCCTGCCTATGAAGGTGCTGAAATTGGTTTTCTCGCATGCGTTCACCAGGGCCGACAGCCGGTTACGGCTCACCCCAAGCTCACCTGCCATCTCTTCCTGGGTAATACCCGTGCGGAGGTAAAGGGCCCTGTCCAGGATCTCTTTCCTGAGCATCTCCCAACGCTCCCGGTCCGAAAGGATATCTTCGTTGAAAAGCAGAGTGGACACCCTGAAGAAGATCGCCGGGTACTGGATGTAAAGTATGCCCATCGCTATGTACAGCACAAGGATGGCATAGTTCAGAACCGCGGCCGCCAGGGGAGAAAGGTTGAGCGTGATGCCGAGGGTCGTGGCGGCCACGGCCAGCGCCAGGATGAAGCTTGCCCTCACCAGCGGCAGATGCAGCTGCCGTTCCGCCCGGAAGAAAAGCGCCGCAAACCATATCGTCTGGCCGAGGTACGAGAGCAGCCAGACTTCACGGACCAGCACTTCCGGCCGCAGCCAGTTCTCCGCCAGCACTCCGTAGGAGGTAATGGGGATGTGGGCGGTAAAGAGGCGGACGGCCCAATAGAGCAGGCCCCAGAAGAGCGGGGGCGCAAGGGAGGCGGCAACTGTGCGGCGGACTTCCCCGCCGCCCCGGTCTGGCATTACCAGATTCAGGTGGGAGAGGCCCAAAAGGACTGCCTGCAGGTTGGCCATCCCCAGGAATGGAAAGCTCACGAGCTGCTGCGGATACCGGCCTTTGAAGATGCAGTAGCATCCGAGGGCGATGTAAGACAGCGCTATCAGGCGGAGCGACACACGGTACCGGCGCAGACGTTCATCCTTCCTGACAGGGATAAAGAAGAATACCACCCCGAGCAGGAACAGGGCTATCAGCAGCACATAGTATGAGACCAGAAATGCCGACATTGCGTCCGGTATCAACGCGCTCCGCCGCCGAAGCCGCCGCCGCTGAAACCGCCGCCCCCGCCGAAGGAGGTGCCGCCGCCGAAGCCGCCGAAGCTGCCGCTGGTGCGGCCCATGGCGTTGGCCGCGCGGACCTGGGCGTTGGTGATGGCCGTGGCCATCTGGTTGTTGTGCCAGAGCAGCCAGGAGGTGCGGTTGTAGTCCATCGACACGGTTTCCTCGAAGAGCTTCGGGTCGATGTCGTGGAGCTCTTTCGCCACCTGGTCGGCTATGCCGAAGAGGGAGGCATACACGAGGTAGTCCTGCCAGAGGCCGACTTCGCGCGAACCGCGCTCTTTCACAAGGGTAAAGTCGGAAAGGAACTTCTTGAATCCCAGCAGCTTACGGGCTTCAGCCTTGCCGGCGTCGGTGTAGAAGTAGCTGCCGATGTGGCCGAGGCCGCGAAGGGCCTTGGAGCCGCGCTCGGAGGCGTCGGTGACCCATTTGTTCACGCGTTTATAGTTGCGTTTGCTCCAGCGGGAGAACTCTTTGTCCTGAAGGATGAGGTCGCTTCCGGAGGCTGCCTTGAGCATGTCGTAGAGTTCGCGGGATTCGGTGTTCAGGCCGACGGCCTTTTCGTCGTTGAAGTAGATATCGACCTGATTGTTTCCAGTATTTCTGGTCTCGAGCGCGCCGCGATAGATCATGCGGAGTATCATGGCAGACGCAAACGAGCTGCCTTTCTTTATCTCACCGAGAAGGCCGAGGGTGTAGTTGGCAGCCAGGAGGTCGCCGCCGTAGGGGACGTCGCGGCACCATTCCACCTGGGAGGGACGGCAGCCGAGGACGCGGCGCTTGCTGGTGAGCGCGCCTGCAACAACGGTGAAAGCGCCGGCGAGGGTCATCATGAGCGAGAAGAGCATGCCGAGGAAGGCGCCGTCGTCTTCGTCGCCCTCGTCTTCAAAATGGGCGCCGTCGAGCGCTTCCGCGAGCACGTCTTCGAAGCCGCGGTTCTGCACCGACGGCGAATTGAAGAGGCCCTTTTCGAAGCGAAGCAGGGCGATGACGGAACGGAGGCGGCCGGTGGTCTCCATGCAGACGGCGCCGCAGCGGGACGCGTCGGCGTCTTCCGGAGTCTCAAACCAGCTGCGACCCTCGAAGCCGAAGCCCCAGAAACGCACGTTTTCCTTTGTGAGGCCGGGGGCGCTGATGCGAACGCTCACGTGCTGCGGTTTGCTGGAGATGCCGGGAGAGAGGAGCTGGAGGTGGAGCATGTCGGCGTCGCGCAAGGTCTTGACGGCGCGGGTCATGCGGTAGCTCGCCGTGTACTTGCGGCTGCCGTAATCGCCTATGCCCCAGCAGATTTCGACCCCCTTGCGCTTGTGGATGATGCCGCAGCGGCGGGCCTTTTCGGAGCGCGAACGGTCGCTGTTCCACTCCGGCTCCACCAGATATTTATGGCCGGTTTCGTCGCTCACGGAGAGGCCTTCGACGACGATGTCGCCCAGATTCTCGCGGACCAGATACCATTCGGTGCCCTCGGTCACATCGACCGTCCACACTTCCGTGACGGCGGCGGTGCCGTCTTCCTGAAGATTCAGGGAGATGGCGACGTCGCGCACGACGTTCCGCCCGAAAACCGGGGTTCCGGACAAGAGAGCGGCGGCCACAAAAACGGCCAGGGCGGAGAGGAATCGCCTCATATCCGAAGCTAGATCTTCATGGAAGGCATTTCTGTCTTTCCGGCGGGCTCTTTGAGGTAGTCCTTTGCCGCGAAGCCGAGGATGCCGGCCACGAGGCTGTCGGGGAACATGCGGACGATGCGGTTGAACTTGGTGACCGTGTCGTTGTAGGTCATGCGGGCGAGACGCACCTGATTTTCGTAGGTGTTCACGCTGTCCATGGTTTTGAGGAACTGCTCGTTGGCCTTGAGGGCGGGATACTGCTCGGCCACGACCTTGATCTGGGCGAAGGCCTTGCCGATGGCGTCTTCCTGAGCCTGGGCGTCGGCGGCGCTGCTGGCGGAACCCACTTCCTTGCGCTGGCCGATGACGTCCATGAGGGTTTTGTACTCGTGTTCGTTGTAGCCCTTAACGAGTTCGGCAAGGGCGGTGAGGGCATCCCAGCGGCTGTTCTGCTGAACGCCGATCTGGCTCATGGAGTTTTTGCAGAGTTCCTCTGCGGAGACGAGTTTGCGCTGTACGCCCACGATCCAGAGGACGAGAAGGAGCGCGACTGCAATGATGATAATGATAGTCATAATATCTTAAACTTTTATGTAATAGCCTCCGGTTTTGGCAGAACCACGATGCTCTATCAATCCCTTCTTCCTTAAAGCAATCAATTGTTTTTCAATTGTTGCCGAAGGCTTTGAAAGCCGTTCTGCCACCTGGTTGGTTTTGATCCCCGGGTTATCACGAACAATAGAATACACCTGTCTCAGACTCTCGCTGAGACCATTTACTCCACCATTTACTCCACCATTTACTCCACCATTTACTGGCCCATTTAACCTATCACCACTAAAATATGGAGCAAGGGGATTCTTGAATCGTATGGTCAGGCAAACAAAGTGGGTTACGAAATCGTACTCGGGTGCAGGGAGGCCGGCATCTTTGCAGTAGGTGAAGATATTAAGGATGCCGCGGCCCCAGCCTTCAGCCTTACCACCCTTGAACAAGGCACCTGCTATCTTTTCGTTGATGGGCAAGGAATGCGGACGGCGGCGGAACTCGTCGGGCGTTGTCCCGATAGGGAAAGCGCCGGGGTTCATAAACTCGATGCGGTCGTCGAAGATGGCCACGCTGGGCGTCATCGCCTCGGACCACCATGTTCTGTGGGCCAGCAGGTTCAGGCTGGCTTCCCTGATAACCTTTACCGGAACGGTAAGTTCATTCTTGCTGTCAAAGTCATCCTGGTCGCCGGAAAGGAACATGTGTTTGCGGCAGAAGTCCTCGATGGCCTGGAGTTGCTGGAACAGATTCGCCTCAACGACTGCCTGGTCACGGAATTTGTCCATGATGATACCCTCAAACCGTGCCAGCCTCACTCGGCAATGGGAGAAGAAACGGACAGGATTCTTTCCGAACAAAGCAACGGCGCCATTGGTGAGTCCGTCCTCCGGGGTCAGCACATTGAACGGCCGCAGGCGGTCGATGGTGGTTGTGGCTTCGGCGGCTTCAGCCGGAATGCGCCCCGTCCGAATACCGCCATCGATGGCCTTTGTCAGCGTGTTGTTGTCTATGTCATCCAGTGTCGCATATGGGCACGGCGTCAATTCCCAGCTGAACTTCTTGGGGTCGCTCAAGCGGATGCGCTCATCGAACATTTCACGGGGCATAACCGCCGTAGTGTTCTCAACTTTGTAATAAGGACGGCTGTCATAAGTGTAAGGTGCAGCCATAACAGCAGGAGCCGGGAACCAGATGGCAATGACTTTCTGGCCGGGCCTTCCGGGGACATCGACATACTGTGCGTAGAGGTCAATGGCCGGTGAGAACTTGCGCATTTCCTTGGCGATATCCTGACGTGTCTGGTCGGCGACATCCTGCCCGAGAATCTTCAGCGTCCTGGGATGGATGCCGAAGAAAAGCCAGCCGCCCTCCGTGTTGAGGAAAGCGCAGCCGGACTGCATACCCGCGACAATCTCGCCGGTAGTCTTCTTGGCTTCCATTATGCGGTTCTCATCGCGGTGGATGATGGTCTCTACGTCTTGTATCGTCAGTTCCTTCATCGCGTCTCTAACAATAGAACTTTTCGATGTTTTCCGGAGAGATGGGAAGAGCGCCTTCCTGTTCGGCCGTGATTATCTCCACTATTTTGTCGTTCACCGGGGTGGGCACTCCGTATTTGCGGCCGAAGTCGCAGACCACGCCGTTGATGGCACTTATCTCGCAGGGCTTGCCATTGCGAAGGTCCTGCAGCATGGAGGGGACGATGCCGTAGTGCTTCTTCATGGCGATGGGCACCAGCAGCTTGGCGAACGCCTTCTTGAGCGGACCCCTGTAGTAAAAGAGTTTGGTGATGTCCTTGCCCTGCACCGGCGCGAACACGGCTCCGGATGCACGGCCGACGTCGATGCATTCCTTCATGCAGCGGACCGCCATCTCTCTGGCTTTCGGATTTGTGCAGACGTCGCCGAAAGTGCCGCCGATGACGGTTCCGAGGCCGCTGTAGGTACTGTTTATGAGGAGTTTGGACCAGCGGGCGCCGATAAGGTTCGACTCGTAGCTCACCGGACACATCTTTTCGAGGATTTCCCTCACCATGTCCAGGCGGCTCTGCGGCACTTCGGGCATGCCGCCCATGTGGAAAGACAGTGCCGACGGGTCGGAGGTGAGTTCGGAGGTACCTGGCTCGCCCATCGCCGCACCCCACTCGACGGTGCAGCCTATGGTGCGGTCGGGACCGACGATTTTGGCGATGCCGGGTTCGGGGATGCCGTTCTGAAGGGTGATTATGACTCCCTCTTTCGAGAGTTTTGGTTTGAGGCTCGTGACCACTTCCGGATTGGCCAGCTGTTTGGTCATGAGGAAGATAACATCGTAGCCGTCCGTCATTTCATCGGGGAAGCTGACGCGCACCGGGACGGTGAAGTCCACCGTGCCGGTGATGTGGGCTCCGTTTTTGCGCAGGGCCTCGACATGGGCCTTGTTGCGGTTGACGAGTTCTACATCCACGCCGCCCTTGGTAAGATAGGCGCCGAGAACGGTTCCGAGCGACCCGGCACCATAAATAGCTGTTTTCATATTTACAAAGGTAACAATTCCTTTGGATTTGCGATTTATAATGGAGTTTGCTAACTTTGTATTTAATATAATTACTGCGCTTTATGAAAAAGCTGATAACCATCGTTTTGCTGGCAGCACTTTCACTGCCGGTGTTCGCTCAGGTAACTGAAACTTCAGAGCAGAAGTGGACCGTTAGGGGTTCTGCGGCATATTTCCCCACTGTACCCACGCTTACAAGCTTTTTGGGAGCCATTTTCGTAGGAATCGCCGTGAGTCTCAATAAAGATGAGAACGGCAATCCTACCGAAAAGCTTGATATCAACATTCCGCCCGCTTTCCAGATCGACGCCCTCTACAGTTTCAACGACCGCTGGTCCGCCGGTCTGAGCACTGGCTACACCGGATGCGTGTGGAAAGTGGTGGATATCAATACCGGAGCCACGAATTCGACCACCTTCATGAGTTTCATTCCGATATGCGCCGAAGGCCGCCTGAACTACCTCAACAAACCCGCAGTAAAACTCTACGGCTCCCTTGAGGCAGGTGTAATGCTTTCCGTAGGCGGAGGCGTGCAGGTAGTCCCCGATGTTCAGCTCAACCCCATCGGTGTTGAATTCGGTAAGAAATTCTTCGGAATGGTCGAACTCGGCGTCGGCATGAACTACACCGGCGGTCGCATTGGTATAGGCTACCGCTTCTAATCTTGCCCGCCATGCTGATCCTCAATCAACCCATATCAAGGGAGCAACTCAAATCCATCGCCGCAAATACTTTCGGGGATATGGTCAAAGCTGTGGCGGACGTGCGCCAGGGGCTCATAGCCATAGATGCCGATCTTCACGCCGACCTTGAGTATTATCTGCTTAAGAACGGCTCCATGCAGCAGGACCTATGGGGCTTCAATCTCTGGGTTGACGAGCAGGGCGAAGATTTTATCGAGTTTGATTCCCTTATTAATATTCGCGCATGGCAGGGTAATCCGTCGCGCGACGTCCTGGACCCTGAAGTACGGTCTGCTATCGCCGGAATTGTGAACAAATTCATTCTGTAACGATGCAGCACTCAACCCTGGAAAACGGGCGCTGGGCAGCTATGCCCTTTCCACAGCAGATGGCAAACATCGGCAGTGAAACTTCGCGCATATACAAGGCTCTTGAGTCTGGAAAAGAATCCAGGGCAGAGAGTGCTTTCATCCGTTTTCAGGAGTTGATCGACCTTACCATTCAGTTCGGCCGGCAGCACGAAAGCCCATCCGCCAGATCTTCCATGTGGAAAGAGCTCTGCCGGTTCAGGGAATTGTATTGCAATGCTTATCTGAAGCGGGATCTCAAGGAACTCGCTGCATCAAACCGTTATCTGGACAGGTTCGCGTCCGTAAGGGTATAAGTGTAAGTATTATAGCAGGTTGGGTTTTTATCGTGCTCGAAGGTGAAGGAGTCGCCCGGGGCGAGGATAGCTACTGCTCCGTGGCCTTCCAGCACCATGATGCGGCCGTCGGGAAGTGGCTGCACGCAGGCTTTGTACCAGCCTTTTTCGAGGACGCCGTCTTCGGTGGCTTTGTCCAGAGGCATGTCTTCCGGCATATACTCGTAGTTGAGCTTTTCGTAGGTGTATTCGTCCCATTTGGCGGTGAGCACCAGGCCCTCCGGGAAGACCATTTTTGAAGGCTCGACGAGGCGGCCGTCTTTCCACAGGCCGATGCCTTCTTTCAGCCATTCGACGTTTCTGCGGACCTCGGTGCGCATGCTGCCGTCGCAATAGATGACGCGGCCGCAGCTGTCGAATTCCGCCGTGCTCATCACCTCTTCGTAGGTGGGGCGACGGGTGTAGGTCTCTTCAGTAACCTTTTTCCGGAAGACGAAGCCGTAGCCGTTCAGCACGCCGCCTTTGAGTTCGCCGGCGAAGGCAATCCCGGACGCGCCGTCGGCGGTTTCAGCTGCCGGATCGACGATGCAGCCGAGGCCGTTTTCGTCTCCCAGCAGACGGCGCCCGTCGGGTAGGTCTATCCATTTGATATCCAAAGTCTTGTGCATGGTCTAATAGTCGAATTGTTCCCAGAATTCGGGGAAGGATTTGGCGACGCAGGAGGGGTCGTCGAGCACCACCGGGGAATCCGCGCCCATCGAGGCGATCTTGATGGCCATCGCCATGCGGTGGTCGCCGAAGGTCCGGAAGACGCGTGGGGCGATGGCCGGGGAAGCGGGGTTTCCGGAGGCAGCAGCCGCTCCCGTCGACCCGGATCCGCGCAGCAGTCGGCCGTTTAAAAGGCGGCACGCCAGCGTCTCCCCGGAAATGAAGAGGTCGTTCCCGTCGATGCAAGCAGAGACGCCGAAGGCCGAGAGCATCTCGAGTATCGCGGCGGCGCGGTCGGATTCTTTGCCGTGCAGCCGGTCGACCCCGTGGAGGACCGTTTCGCCGTCGCAAAAGGCCGCGAGTACCGAGCAGATCGGGAAGAGGTCGGGGGCGTTGCCGAGGTCGGCTTCGAACCCTTCGAGCGGGGCCTTGCTCACGCAGACGGATTCTTCTAACTCCGATACAACCGCACCCGCCTGCACGAGGATGTCGGCGATGGCGAGGTCGGCCTGGAGGCTGTCGGTGTTCAGGCCGCTCACTTCAGCCTTTCCGAAGATGGCGCCGGCGGTGAGGAAGTTCGCGGCGGCGCTCCAGTCGCCCTCGATCGTGAGGTCGGCGGCCTTGTAATGCTGTCCGCCCTTGATGCTGAAGGAAATCTGAGTGCAGCCGCTCCAGTCCTGGTCCTCGATCATGCGCTCGTCGCCCTCCATTTCGGACTTGAGTTTGACCCCGAATTTGCGGAGGATGTCCTCGGTGATGAACATGTACGGGATGCTCTTAGGCTCTGATATATAGAGAGTTGAGTTCTTGGCGCAGAGGGGTAGGGCGGTGAGAAGACCGCTGATGATCTGGCTGCCGTCGGCTCCGGAAACTTCGGCTGCCCCGGGGATGAGGGGCGGGGCGACGGTGATGGGGACGCGTTCGCTGCGTATGGGGACTCCGAACGACGCCATGACGTTCTGCACGCCCTTCAGCGGCCGGCGCAGGAGGGTCTTTTCGCCGGTGATGGTGACGGGGTTCCGGGCGATGGCGGCCATCAGCGGGATGCAGAGGCGGGCGAGGAGGCCGCTCTCGGCGACGTTGAGGGTGGGAGGGGTTTTGGGAGCGGGGGTTGCGACGGCGGCGGAGGCGGGGGTTGCGACGGCGGCGGAGGCGGCGGCTTGAGCGGGGGCGGCGGCGGCTTGACCGGGGGCGGCAGAGGCGGCGGCTTGATCGGGGGTGGCAGCATTATCGGCCGATTTTGACGCTCCCCCCTCGATTTTGACCGGGGGGTGTTGCATTTTCGGCGGATTTTGATTCCGCACCCCGTCGGGAGCTCCCCCGGGGGCTACTCCGATTCCGTCGATGACGAGGGTCGCTGAGTCGGCGGGGTCGGAGGCGCCGGGCGGGTCCTTGCGGACGGTGGCGCCGATGGCCCGGGCGACGGCGATGGCGGCCTCGCTGTCGGCACAGGGGGTGTAGGCGCGGAGGCGGCTGCGGCCTTCGGCGAGCGCAGCGCAGACGATGGCCCGCTGAGCGAAGCTCTTCGAGCAGGGCACTGCGAGATCGCCGCCGACGCGCCAGAATCCCCGGAAGTCGCCATACACCAGGCGATGCATCTCCTCGAAGTCATATTGACCCAGATTGTATGGACCGGGTTCGTCGACGTTTTCGGCCGATTTCGTAAGCGACCCCCCTTCAAGACCGGGGGTCGCCGACGTTTTTGGCGATTTTTGAAGGCGAGCCTCTTCCGGAACTCCCGCGTAAGAGAACGGGGCGCCGCGACGGAGGCATTCAAGGCGGGTTTCGCGCCCGACGGGTCCCATCGCGAAGGCGATCAGGCGCCGAGGCTCCGGGCGACCAGAATCCGGCGTCGAGCGCCCCGGCCCCCCTGCATTTTCGGCCATTTTTGACGGACCCCCTCCGATTTTTGACGGGGGGTCTGACATTTTTGGCCGATTTTGACAGGGCTCCTCGGAGATTTGACAGGGCTCCTCGCCGGAACCCATGTAAAGACTCAGGACCGCATCGCAATCGGCCGGTCTACACGCCGTGGTGACGATCTTGGCGATGTCGGCACCGTAGCGATAGCAGCGGGCCTGGATCTGGCGAAGGTAGTCGGGCGATGGAGTGCCCGCGAAGTCGTGCCAGGAGCGGATGATCTCCACGCCGTAGTCGTGGCAGAGGTCGCGGAAGCGTTTGCTCCAGCCGGCCTCGGCCTCGATTTCCAGATCGGCGTACCGCGCCCCCGCCTGAATGGCGATGGTCATCCGCCGCTCCGCCTCAGCTGGAGAGATACCGCTGGCAGACAGGGCCGAATTCGCCCCCGCAGCGACTTCCGGGGAGAGGGCGGTAGCATTTTCGGGCGATTTTGACGCATCCCCCTCGATTTTGACCGGGGGGTGTTGCATTTTCGGCGGATTTTGATTCCGCACCCCGGCAGCCTCATCGGCAGACCCCGTGCCGGCGGTCCCCCAAGCGACGGGCCCGGCAGCCTCATCGGCAGACCCCATGCCGGCGGCCTCCAAAGCGACGGGCCCGGCAGCCTCATCGGCAGACCCCATGCCGGCGGCCTCCACGGCGACGTGCCCGGCAGCACCCTCCGCTGCCTCGCCACCATTCCAGTTCGCCCGGCAAGTGGCGATGAGGGGGGTGTCGGTGTTGGAGAAGAGGTCTTCGATCTCGGCGTCGGAGAGGGGGCAGAGGTCCAGCCGGATCTCGGCCAGCTCGACCCATGGGTCGTCCAGCAGAGAGAGTATCTCGGCGTACGTCTTGCCTTGTATTACTGTTGCTATCATTCGTTCAGTTCTATTCGGGCGGCCTCCGCACTGGCAAAGCGCGGGAGCGGTTCTGCTATTCTTCTATCAATTCTATTTGATCCGGACTGATGGTGGCGGTGGCGACGGAGGCGACCATGGGAATTTCGACGACGACGCAACGGCTGCGGTGGCCGGCGAGGCGCGCGAAGACACCTTCGACCCCGTCCCACTCGCCTCCGACGATGCGCACCGGGGTGCCCTTGGTAAGCCGGACGTTGCCGGGCAGCAGCACCTCGACCTTCTCGTTCCCGGACTCGCACACGCGGCGGAAGTCGGCCATCTGCTTGGGCGGGACCACGATGGGCACGTTCTTCCCTCCCTTCACGGTGGTGCGGTACTGCAGCCAGCCTATCTTGCGCTTCACCTCGTCGATCCGGCTCCGAAGGCCGTACACGAAGATGAGGTTGTGGATGACCGGCAGCAGCAGGCGTCTGCGAATAGCCTCCTTCTGGACCACCTGGTAGCGCATCGGCACCCAGCACTGCACCGCCATCTCCCCGAGAGCCGCCTGGGCCTTGAGCTCACGGCAGTAGGGGGCGCTCATGGCGTACCACTGCGGCTGCTCTTCCGGCTCCCGGAGGCGCCGGGCGAGCTTGCGCTCTTCGTCCACTATCACAATCTTGTCCATTAGGTACAAAGATAACAATTATTGCTTACCTTTGCCCTTGATTCCGACACTGAAACATGAAGCCGCTTAAAATCAAAAGATATGTTGTCGAAGCCCTGATCCTGCTTGCCTTACTGGGTGCAGGGCTCGGCGTCCTCGGCCACTTTATGGGTGGCAAGAACCTGATGAACACCATCATGGCCACCGCCCACGACCTGCTGCTGAACACCGTCTTCTTCCTGATGGGCATCACGGTCCTGGCCGGCGCCCTCGGCAAACTGCTGAGCGAGTTCGGAGTGGTGCAGCTGCTCGAAAAACTGCTGCGGCCGCTCATGAAGCCGCTCTATCGTCTGCCCGGAGTATCCGCCATCGGCGCGGTGATGACCTTCCTGTCGGACAACCCCGCCATCATCGCCCTCAGCAAGGATCGCAAGTTCGCGTCGTACTTCAAAAAGTATCAGCTGGTGAGCCTCACCAACTTCGGCACGTCGTTCGGAATGGGGCTGATCGTGATCCTGATGATGATGTCGTACGGCAAACTTTCGGCGGCGCTGGTCGGTCTGTTCGGCGCCATCTGCGGCAGCATCATCTCGACCCGCCTGATGCAGCGCTTCACCCTGAAAAGCTTCCCGGAGATGGATTCGCCGGTGATTGAAGGGGCAACGGCAGATGGTTCGGAAGACGCCGACGTCGACCTTGAAGCCAGCGGTGCTGCCGGTGCGGACGGTTCGGCGAGCGGCAAACCGGGCCGCCGCGAATCGGTGTTCATGCGCTTCCTCAACGCCATCCTCGACGGCGGCAAGAGCGGCGTGGACCTGGGCCTGCAGATCATTCCGGGAGTGCTGATTATCACCACTTTCGTGCTGTTGATTACGTTCGACGCCGGCGCGGCCGGAGAATATAACGGCAGTGCGGCGCAGGGTGTGCCTATCCTACCTTGGCTCGCCGGGAAGATCCACTGGGTGTTCGAGTGGCTGTTCGGCTTTAAGGACATGAGGCTGCTGGCGTTCCCGATGACCGCCCTCGGAGCGGTCGGCGCGGCGCTCGGTCTGCTGCCGTCGTTCAGCGCAGCCGGTATCCTGGACGGCAACGCCATCGCCGTTTGCACCGCCATCGGAATGTGCTGGAGCGGGTATCTGTCGACCCACACCGCCATGCTCGACTCGCTCGGCTACCGCAAACTCATCGGCAAGGCCATCGGCGCCCACACTATCGCCGGATTCTGCGCCGGAGTGATCGCCCACTTCGTTTGGCTGCTGGTGGCATTGCTCTAGCGCTAGGCCTTCCCCGCACTCTCTCGGAACGTGACCTGTGCAGCTACAAGTGCGCAGGTGCCGGCCTTATCCCGTGACCTGTGCAGCTACAAGTGCGCAGGTGCCGGCCTTATCCCGTGACCTGAGCAGCTACAAGTGCACAGGTGCCGTGATGGGGGTGGCGGGAGGAGCCGTGGAGTGGGGTGGGTGGTTATTGCGAATACCAAAATATTTCGCCAAATTTGTGGTATGACAAAACGCTACGACATCGTCGCCCTTGGCGAACTCAACATCGACCTCATTCTTAATGACATTCAGGGCTTCCCCGAAATAGGGAAGGAGATTATCGCGGACCACTGCACCATGACCCTGGGCAGCTCCACCGCCATTTTTGCTGCAAACGCATCTTCGCTCGGAACCAAAGTCGCTTTCCTGGGCCTCGTGGGCACGGACGACTTCGGTGATTTCATCGAGCGTTCGCTCCGCGAAAGGGGCGTGGATACCGGCCTGCTGCTCCGCACCAGCGAGCACAATTCCGGCATCACAGTGTGCATGAGCTATGCCCAGGACCGCGCCAACGTGACCTTCCCCGGAAGCATGAATTACCTTGGTTATGAGCAGGTTAAGGAGCTGGACTTCAGCTGCGCGAAGCACGTCCACATCTCCTCGGTGTTCCTCCAGGAGCAGCTCAAGAAGGACCTTGTCCCCATCCTGAAGCACATCCGCAAGGGAGGCGCCACCATCTCCATGGATACCCAGTGGGATCCGGCCGAGAAATGGGATATTCCATGGAACGATGTGCTGCCGCTGCTGGACGTGTTCATGCCCAACGCACAGGAGCTCGAGGCGCTCACGGGCGAGGCCGACCTTGAAAAGGCCATCGCGGCGGTGAGCGGCAAGGTGAAGACCCTCGTCGTGAAGAACGGCAGCAAGGGTTCGATAATGGTCAGCGGAGGCAGCCGCAGGGCCGTTCCGGCACTGCTCAACCCCGAACCGGTGGACTGCATCGGCGCAGGCGACAGTTTCAACGCCGGCTTCGTGGCGGCGTTCGTGAAGGGCTGCCCGCTGCCGGACTGCCAGGACAACGGCAACCTCACCGGAGCCATCTCCACCACGGCCGCCGGAGGCACCGGGGCCTTCTCGAGCCCCGAGGCCATCGAGGCCGCCGCGAAACGTTTCAGGAAGTAGAGTGCGGGGTGGCTCCCGGGCTAGCGAAACGCTTCGAAAGGAAAAGTTTTCGAAAACGAAACGTTGCAAAATAGAAAATGAAAACCTATACCAAATCAGTCGGATTGAAGGAAATCATGGTGGTGGCCCTCCTCACCTTTACCGGCTGCGCGCCCAAGATCCCGGTGCTCAGCATCAGCTCGCCCGACGGCCGCTTCATGGTCTTCTCCGGGGCCTCGCAGGACAGCCGTCCCGACTGGATCTTCCCGCTCGAGGGTGACACGCTGCTGGTGAACTACATGGGTCAGAACGGTCACGCCTACGGCGGAGGCATCCCCTTCTCGGTGGTTTGGACTGCCGACGAATGCATCGGCCTGGGAAGCCTCTCCCCTGTGCCGCTGGAAATCGCCATCCCGGTGGAGAAGAAGGGCAATACCGTTACCATCACCTTCGACGCACGTGATGAGCAGCTGCCGGAGCTCTTCGTTTACAAGGGCAAGGGCGACTGCTGGCAGGCGCTTCAGGCGTACGCGCGGGCGCTGGCAAACCGTGGCGTCGTGCCGGCCGGCCTGCAACCCGCCAGCCTCGAGACGCAGTGGTGCGGCTGGGGCTACGGAGCCACCTTCACCCCCGAGGAGATTCTGGGTACGCTCCCGAAAATCAAGGAGTTGGGCATCGAATGGGTTTGCGTGGACGACGGCTTCCAGACCGCTCGCGGCGGTGCTGCCGACTGGCGTCCGAGCCGCTTCCCCGAAGGGACGATGAAGGCGTTGGCCGACGCCATCCACGCCGCCGGCATGAAGGCGATGATTTGGTGGTACCCCATGGGGGTGTCGGCCGAGAGTTCGTTCGTACGCGAGCATCCCGAGGTGGTGGCGACCGATTCGCTGGGCCAGCCGTGGCCCCTCTCGCACGCTTGCGAGTTTGTGTCGCCCACGCATCCGCTGGTGCTGGAGGAGGCGCGGGCCATCGTGCGCATGTTTCTGGAAGAGTGGGGGTTCGATGGCATCAAACTGGACGGCCATCAGATGAACTCGGCCCCGCAGAACTTCAGCTGCGCCGAGGGCCCCATGTACGACGTGCACCACGTAACCGATTTCTACAAAACCATTTACGAGGAGGCGCTCGCGGTGAAGCCGGAGGCTGTCGTGCAGTACTGCCCGTGCGGCGACGTCTTCTCGGTATACCATCTGCCCTACCTCAATCAGACGGTGTCGTCCGACCCGACGAGCCCGTGGCAAGTGCGGAGCAAGGCCTATGTGCTGAAGGCGCTGGCCCCCGATATCCCGTACTACGGCGACCATGTGGAGCTGATTGACGACGACTTCGCTTCGCAGCTTGCTGTCGGTGCCGTTCCGGGAACGAAGTTCACCTGGCCGGCCGACAATCCCGACGAGTTGGCGAATCCGTGGGGAGGCAGCAGTCTGCTCACCCCCGAAAGGGAGGAGCTCTTCCGCAAGGCCTTCGGTATCTATGCGGCTGAACGTCAGGCCGAAGGCAAGCTCGTCGGCGGCCTCTACAAACTCGGATTCGAAGAGCCAGAGGTCTACGTCGTCCGGAAAGAAGGCGTTTGGTACTATTCCCTCTTTGCACCCGCGTTCGACGGCGCATTCACGTTTAAGGGCCTTCCGCGCGGGCGCTATCAGGTCGAAGACCTCTGGAACGGAAGGATGCTCGGCACCATCGGCCCGAAGGAGAAGGCTCTGGATCTGAAGTTTGAAAATTGGATATTGTTAAAAGTTTCAAAGATATGACCATCAAAGAAGTTCTGTACGATTGCCAGGCGAAGAAAACCGCTGTCCTGGCTACCAATTTCTACAATTATGAAACCCTGGTCTGCGTGGCCCGCGCCGCTCAGGCTATGAAGGCGCCGGTGATGCTTCAGCTCACCCGCTCTTCGATCGACTACATGGGCCTGCACAATGCCTACAAGATGGGTCGTCAGGTGATGGAAGACTACGGCCTTCAGGGCTATATCCATCTGGATCACGGTCCGAGCCTGGAGCTGGTTCAGAAGTGCCTCGACGAGGGCTTTGATTCGGTTATGATCGACGCTTCCGAGAAGCCGTTCGACGAGAACGTGGCCACTTCGGCGAAGGCCGTGGAGATGGCGAAGCCTTACGGCGCGAACGTGGAGGCTGAACTCGGCTACGTGGCCAAGCTCGGACAGGAGCAGGGCGGCGGATTCACCACCCCGGAACAGGCTACCGAGTTCGTGAAACTGACTGGGGTAGACGCCCTCGCCGTCTCGATCGGCTCGGCCCACGGATTCTACAAGCAGCCGCCTCATCTGGACATCCCGCGTCTCGCCGCTATCCACGCCGCCACTCCGGTTGCCCTGGTGCTGCATGGCAGTTCGGGCATTCCGCACGATCAGGTGCGCGAAGCTATTGCCAACGGTATCGTGAAGGTGAACCTTGCCACCGAAATCAAGGACAACTTCATGAGGGCGCTGAAGAAGGTGCTGGGTGAGAGCGACGAGATCGACCTGCGCAAGGTGTTCCCGAAGGCCATGGAGCCGGTGGTGGAACTGCTCAAGGAAAAATATGCTGTAACCGGAGCGAAAATTTGCTAAATTTGTGGATATGAAAAAGCTTATCCTTTTAGTAGCCGCTGCGGCGCTGCTTGCCGCAAGCTGTCAGACTCTTCCTATCAAGACTAAAGTTCCCGCCCGTCCCGCAGGACAGGAGAGCGCGCTCGGCCTCACCGCCGATCCGATTGCCAACGTGCGCATCGCGGTTGTCGGCCTTGGCGACCGTGGAAACGGTGCCGTCAGGCGTCTTACCTATGTTCCCGGCTGCACCATCGTGGCCGTGTGCGACGTTGAGCCCGACCGCGTGGCCGCCGCCAGCGAGCATATCGTGGAGCGCGGCTTCGCCAAACCCGACGAGTATGTGGGCGAGAAGGCTTACCTGGATCTGGTTAAGGCAGATAATATCGACCTCGTTTACATCTGCACGGACTGGGTTCATCACGTTCCGATCGCTCTCGCCGCAATGGAAGGAGGCAAGCACGCCGCCATTGAGGTGCCGTCGGCCACTAACCTGCAGGAGTGCTGGGCTCTCGTGAACATGAGCGAGAAGACCCGCAAGCACTGCGCGATCCTCGAGAATTGCTGCTATGACTTCTTTGAGATGAGCGCGCTCGCACTTGCACAGGCTGGCGTGTTCGGAGAGATTGTCCACGCAGAGGGAGCCTATATCCACAATCTGGATCCTTACTGGGAGGGCTACTGGCACAACTGGCGCCTGGACTTCAACCAGAAGTATCGTGGCGACGTGTATGCCACTCACGGCCTCGGCCCCGTCTGCCAGGCTCTCAATATCCACCGCGGCGACCGCATGAAGACCCTCGTCTCCATGGATACCGACGCCTTTACCGGCAAGAAGATGACCGGAGATCCTAACTTCGCGAACGGCGACCAGACCTCCACTCTCATCCGCACCGAGAAGGGCAAGACCATACTAATCCAGCACGACGTGATGACTCCGCGTGTGTACGACCGTATGTATCAACTGGTCGGCACCGATGGCTATGCCGGCAAGTATCCCGTGGAGCAGATCCTTCTCCGCTCAGACAACGCCGATGTGGCGGTGAACGCTGAGGAGATTACCGGACACGAGCCGCTGCCGCAGTCGATAGTGGATGCGCTCTACGAGAAGTATCCCGTGGCTCTTCTCACTCCTGAGCTCAAGGCCCTGGCACTTGAGGTCGGCGGACACGGCGGAATGGACTTCATCATGGACTACCGCCTGGTCTACTGCCTGAACAACGGCCTGCCGCTGGACGAGGATGTTTACGACCTCGCCGAGTGGAGCTGCATCGGGGAACTCTCCCGTATCTCCATCGAGCACGGGAATGTTCCGGTCGAGTTCCCGGACTTCACCCGCGGCGACTGGAACAAGGTCGACGGGTTCCACTACGCGTTCGCGGAGTAGGGGCTGGCGGGGCTGACCTAGGCTCACAGCGAGGCCTTGCGTGGCGCATGGCGCGGTTCGGGCGCGCCGGGCTGACCTCCACGGTGGTTTGGACCGGGCTTCGGGCTTAAAACATAGAGGCCGGTATCAAAAACGGTCATTTTTGCTACACCCCCCTGCTTTTTTGCCGGGGGGTGTATCATTTTTGGCCAAAAATGCTACCGCTCGTTATTTATATGGCTTTCTTGAGCTCCTCCTCGGTCATTCTCACAATCCTCGCGAGCTGCTTGTACCCGCAACAGAGTTCTTTTCGAAGATATCCGGCTATTTTTACCCTTTCATCAGCCGGACAGGTACTTAATCCTTTTCTACCAAACATACCCTTAGCCAGAGATTCTGCCTTATCCCTTACTTCAGTATCGGGGAGGGATGGGGCTTCTGGGTTCATCTCGGCTAGCACCGTCCTGTCGACATTACCGTTGTTAAGGTAGAACATAAAATCCTTCACCCCCATAAACATTCCCTCCGCTATTTGAACATCGGTATACTCTCCAGGCCAAATCATACCATTTGAAAGGATACGCCATGCCGAGGGCAGCGAGATCTTACTAAAAAGAATGGTCTGAATAAATCTCCCACTCACTTGATTTGCCGTTTTAGCTGTTTTCAATATATACGAATTGTCATTGAACAAAAGCCTGGCGGAACACCATTGATATCCCTGCGGAGTAATCCGCAACCCGGCCTCCAGTGTCTGGCGCAAAGTGTAGACTACTTTATCTCTGGCATGCTCTGGGTTACGTGCCGGCCAACCACCTAGCTCAACGCTCTCGTGCAGCCTTTCAGATCTGTGATTCCGAATCCATTGTAAAGTGAGCATCTTGTAGTGCTCCATAAACATCGTGGTATCTTCCTCGGTACCATACAGCACGAAATGGAAATGGTTGTTCAGAAGGCAGAAGGCCACGATACTAACAGGCCTCCCTTTCTCCAGACAATAGAGGTAGCACACGGCGATACGGTTCATCCCTGCGATGAATTCCTGCTCGTTCGCAAACAGGAGGTCGGCGGTGAGGCCCTTGCAGCACCAATGGAAAAAGCGATTCATGCCAGCCAAGTTACGCACCGCCTCCGACATTGTCAACGGAGTAAATCGTTTCCCCCGCAACTTTTTCTGTTTTCGTAGAATCGAAAAAGAAATCTTTAGAATCGAAAGATTTTTCTTTATGCTTATCTTTGCGCATATGTTGAAACGAATCCTTCTTCCCGCCGCGATTCTTATCGCCATGGTCGCGGCTTGCACGCCTGCAGGCAAGGTGCGTCCTACGAAAAATGTGATATTCATGCTCACCGACGGCACGTCCGAGGGAGCCCTGGCCGCTGCACGCTGGTATCAGCGCTACATGACTGGCGACATGAGCTTCAACCTGACGCTCGATCAATATATCTGCGGCCTGGTTCAGACTCACGAGTCCGACGCCCCCATCACCTGTTCGGCCCCGGGAATGTCGGCCTACATGACCGGAGTGCCGGCAAGGGCTGGAAACGTCTCCATGAATCCGCTTCCGCATCCGGGACAAGACCTCTATCCGGTAGACGAAGAGCGCGGCGGTCAGCCGGCTGCGACTGTGCTTGAGGCAGCCCGCTACCTGAAGGGCAAGTCCACCGGCCTGGTCTGCACGGTAACGTTCCCGCACGCCACCCCCGGAGCCGCATCTGCCCACTACCCCTATCGCTGGGACTATCATCCGATCGCCCTGCAGCAGAGTTGCGAAGGGTTGGATCTCGTTTTCGGCAGCGGAATCGACGTTCTGACCGATGAGATGCGCGCGATGATTGCCGGCACCGGCGCCACCCTTATTGAAGACGACGTCGTCGCCTTCCGTGAATTCGAGCCGTCCGGCCGGAAAGCCTCCGCCAATGCCGTCTCGCCCGCCGAAACTGCTCCCTCCGCCGGCGTCTCCCCCAATCACAACCGCCTCTGGGCGCTGTTCGGGGGCGACATGACCGAATTCGAAATCGACCGCGTCGACTCGGAGCAGCCCTCCCTTTCGGAGATGACGGCCAAGGCCATCGACATGCTTTCACGCAACAAGAAGGGCTTTTTCCTGATGGTCGAGGGCAGTAAGGTCGACTACGGCGCCCATTCCATGGATCCCGTCGAGACGATTACGGAGCTGCTCGAATTCGACCGTGCAATCAAGGTGGCTACCGACTTCGCCCGCCGCGACCGTAACACTACCGTTATCATCGTGTCCGATCACGGCAATTCAGGCCTGCAGATCGGCGGTGGTGACTATCGCAACTACGTTTATAATCCAGTGGACTCCGTCTATTTGGGAATACGAGATGTAAAAGCTTCTTCCTGGAAGATAGTCCAGAGGCTTCAGGGCTGCGCCGAAAAGGAGATTCCGAATGTGTTCAAAGAATGGACGGGAATTGATCTGCGTCCGGCGGAACTCTCTGATATAAAGAAGAATATGAGTAGGGTAGAGGGCGACTATATGAAGGTGGCTAACAGCGGGAACCTGCAAAGCGTGATAGCCGGAATCTACCGTTCCCGCAGCAAACTCAGGATGATTGGCGGACAGCATACCGGAGAAGACGTCATCCTGGGGGTGTACAATCCCCGCGGGCAGCGTCCGACCGGCGTAATCCGCAACACCCAGCTAAACGCCTACCTCTGCCAGGTGCTCGGGCTTAAGGGAGCGGTGGCCTGGCAGGACGCCACCCTCGGCCCGAATCCCGGCAATCCCTTAATGGCCCTCACCGACGAACTCTTCACTCCGCACGACAAGGTGTTCGAGGGCCTCGAGTGCACGATCGACGAAAGCGGCGACGTGCCGGTGCTGACGGTAAGGGCTGGCGGGAACGACGCCTCTGCCACCGCTCCGGGAGAATCCTGCGCCACCCTCCGGATAAAGGCTTTCCATAATACCGCGGAGCTGGAGCGTCCCGACGGCTCGGTCGACGTGATCCGCACTAAGGCGCCCTGTGTCTGGAACCCCGATACCAGGAAGTTCTATCTCGACCGTTCGCTCGCTCAGCTCGCGAACGGGAGATAGGGCGGAAGCATTTTCAGCCGAAAATGATGCACCCCCCGGCAAAAAAGCAGGGGGGTGTAGCAAAAATGACCGTTTTTGATACCGGCCTCTATGTTTTAAGCCCGAAGCCCGGTCCAAACCACCGTGGAGGTCAGCCCGGCGCGCCCGAGCCGCGCCATGCGCCGCGCAAGGCCTCGCTGTGAGCCTAGGTCAGCCCCGCCAACCCGTCCTCCGGGTCCTTACCACGCCGTTGCCAGAGGGGTCTGACGATTTTGGCCGCTTTTGCAAGGACAAGTCAGGAAACATGTTACATTTGCAACCCTTTTGCGTTTTATAGAATAGATAAGATGGCGGATTTTTTGACGGAAGCATTCTTGAGATTGAGAGCGCGCGTGTTTGGCAAAGCAGCAGGCGAGGACGCCTTGCAGGAAGCCTTTGTCAAGTTGTGGCGAAGATATGATCTCCGCTCTTCCGGAGAGGCGGAAGCGCTGCTGCAGCGCACCATGAGAAATCTCACCATTGATGCTCAGCGCAGGAACAGGACCGTCCCTCTCGAAGGAGACACTTCCAATCTGATTGCAGAGCAGCAGGACTACAGTGAGCAGGCGCAGGAAAGGGAGTCTCTTTTCACCAGTATCGAGGAATCGCTTCGCAACGATATTACCGACATTCAAAGATATATAATCCGACGGCATGAGTACGAAGGAGTTTCCCTGGAAGTTATAGCAAGGGAACTGGGAATGAAAGCGCCCGCAGTACGCATGCAGTTATCAAGGGCCAGAAAGGCAATAAGGGATAAGTACAATGGACAAAAAGTATTATAAAAAATTAAGCCATGCCTATTTTGAGGCAGCCCTCTCCGACTCTGAAGAGCGCACTCTGAAGGCTTTCCTTGCATCGACGGACGACCCGGAATTCGATGAGGTGAAGGCAGTTGCCGGATATTTTGCAGCCGGTAAGACCGTTTACGGTAATCACGGCCCAAGCGCAACCGGTGTCTCCCGCTTCTGGCGCGTCGCCGTTGCAGCATCCATAGCGGCGATTTTCTCCGTGTCGGTCATCACCACTTATATTACTCATGAAAACCGAAGGAAAGCCTTGTCAACGATGGAATCCACCCTTACTGCATTCTTCTCTTCGGGAACAAAGGTAGAAAACACTATTGCCAATTTATTCAATAACGAATGAAACGATTATTAGCAATTATAGCAATTTTGCTCGCCGGGGTCTCCGCAAAAGCCCAGGAAGGGTTGTTTGTGGAAGACTTGTTTAACGGCGATATCATTTCATACAAAATGATGAAACGAGCCTTTATCCACGGCTCCCAACTGAAACCGTACAAGCTGGATACTTACAAAAGTCTGTCCTTCACCGTAGACGAAAGCATGCTTCATACCGTAGAGGTCCTTGTGCTCCGTGATGCCTATGACGCCGTGGACAAACAGATGGATTATGTCGGCGAGCATCTCAGTTATGCCCTGGTGAGTCTGCCTCAGTCCGGCGTCGGGGCCAACCGCTATCTGTGTTATCAGGCAAAGGAAATCAAAGGCCTTTGGGATGTAACGGTTGTTTATCTGCGAGGTTCCGCTACCCTGGAGGACCTCAATAACATGTTCAACAAAAAAGAAAAATAGCGATATGAAAAGACTACTTGCATTGGTTGTACTCCTTGCAGCCGTGGCTGCAACGGCGCTTGCACAGGAACAGTTTGATTTTGACAATCCTTCCATTCCTGCAGTGACTGAAGCCCTTCGGTCCTCCGCTCCGTCGGGAGGCCACAGTTTTTCTCTGTCTATTTTGGGGCTTGAATACAACTATGAGCTTCCCATTGGAGGAAAATGGACGATTGTATTCAGTGCAGGCGCCCCCAGTGTTGTCACCGGATGGCAGCAAATAACCCGAACTGAATCAACTACCATAGATTCCGGAACTATTTCTACGACACACAGCAAAACCAACTCGCAGACTACTTATTACTTCGGCCCCAGACCGGGCGTAACCATTGAACCGCGCCTTTACACAAGTCTCGAACGTCGCATGCTTAAGGGACGTTCCACAATCAACAACTCCTCTGATTTCGTGAGTTTCAAGACCAGGTTTTACACGGCGAATTTCAACGATATACAGATATCAATCGTACCTGCATACGGTATTAGACGTGGAGGAGAACACTGGTACAGGGAATACACTTTCGGGCTGGGGCTGCACACCGCCTGCTTGGGAATCCTGCCGCACTTGGGTTTTAAAATTGGTTATACTCTTTGATGAAACGTTTCAATATTTATTTGCTCGCCATCGCAGCACTGTTGACTTTTTCATGCTCGGCGCAGAAGGAAGAAAAGACTTTCACTTCTGCGCAGATCAAGACCCTCGCCAATATCGTGGGCAGATATTCCTTAACCGATATGGTTTTTGACAAAGAAGTCTGTATTGCAGAAACCGGTACCCCGGGAACAGACCTTCTATACCAACTGAAGCACTACGGGTTCCAGGGAGTAGTATCGGTTTGGTTCGATGAAGACCCTACGGGATACAGTTCCCTTGATTCGAGTCAAGTGTTGGTGCAGGATGATCCGGACTGGATGGGGCAAGTGAATCTGTATGTTCCTTTTTTCTACGATCACACTTTGGATAAAGAATGCTGGTCTATCTGGATAGATTTGTATCAATTTCATTATCACGTGAACCGGAAAGGGGGTATCGAAATCTTCGCCATGGACTATTGGCAAGTGATTGGCAATACTTTCCCGTATTCCAATGTCTCGGTGGAGTTTCGGGACGGACGGATACTGTTCGGCGCCGACACCAGTCTCTACGACTTTAATCGCGGAGAGTTTGTCGAAGGCAGATTATCGGCGACTTATATAAGGCCCTGACGTTTTTGCAAGGGCCTCACCGCCGACCTCCTGTTCGCGAACGAGCAGGAATTCATCGCCGGGATGAACCGTATCGCCGTGTGCTACCTCTATTGTCTGGAGAAAGGGAGGCCTGTTCGTATTGTGGCCTTCTGCCTTCTGAACAACCATTTCCATTTCGTGCTGTATGGTACCGAGGAGGAGCTCAAGAAAGCCATATAAATAACGAGCGGAAGCATTTTCGGCCGAAAATGCTGCACCCCCCAGTTATTTTGCCGGGGGGTGCAGCAAAAAAAGCCTTTTTTGCTTCCGCCCCCCCCCGCAAAGGGAGAGCGGACGGTGGAGAACCGATGAACTGCGGTTCCGAAGCCGGGCCGCCCTATTCTTCCGGACGGAAGTGGTAGTCCAGCTCACGAAGGATGGCTTCCTGGTGGCCGACGAGGGCGGCGTGGAAGCGGGCGAAGGAGCGGTTTTCGGGGGTGCACCACTGCACTTCGGCGAGGGCTAGCATTCGGGGCAGGAGCATGTGCTCGAGGTGCTCCGGAGTAGCGACATATTCGGTCCAGAGGTTGGCCTGAACACCAAGGATGTGCTTCTGAGCTTCTTCGGAGAGTCCTTCGTATGGGTCGAAGGAATAGACATTCTCCAGTGTGAACGACCTTCCTGCGTCCTTGATCCAGCGCGGGCCGATGGGTTCCTTCGTGGGATCGGCCTGCTGGTAGTCGAAGTACATGTGGCTGTTGGGAGACATGATCGCGTCGAGCCCGCGGGCGGCAGCGGCCTTGCCGCCGTCGACCCCACGCCAGCTCATTATCGTGGCACCGTCTCCAAGCTGGCCCTCTAGAATCTCGTCCCAGCCGATGATCTTGCGGCCCTTGCCGGCCAGGTAGGCCTGGATGCGGGCGGTCACATAGTTCTGAAGCTTCTGCTCACGGGTGCCGTGCTCGTCGGAGACCAGTCCGAGGGCGTCGGCCCTGGCCTGACAGCGGGGACAGGCCGCCCAGCGCACCTTCGGGCATTCGTCGCCACCGATATGGATGTACTCAGAGGGGAAGAGCTCGCACACCTCGTCGAGCACGCCCTCCAGGAAGTCGAAGGTCTTTTCGAGGCCCACGCAGAGCACGTCTTCCGAAACGCCCCAGATCGTCCAGACGTCGTACGGACCACCGGTACAGCCGAGTTCGGGGTAGGCCGCCAGCGCTGCCACCATATGGCCGGGCAGGTCGACCTCGGGCACAACGGTGATGCCGCGCTCCCACGCATAATCGACGATCTCGCGGATCTGCTCCTGGGTGTAGTAGCCGCCGTAGCGGATGCCGTCGTTCGAATCGAAGTCGTATTCGACCATAGTCCCGTTGCGGAAGCCGCCGATTTCGGTGAGACGGGGGTAGCGCTTAATTTCGAGCCGCCAGCCCTGGTCGTCCGTGAGATGCCAGTGGAAACGGTTGAGCTTGTAGAGCGCCATTACATCGAGATACTTCTTCGTCTCTTCGATGCTCCAGAAATGTCGGACCGGATCCATGTGCATGCCGCGGTAGGCAAAGCGCGGACCGTCGGAAATCACGCCGCAGGGCAGTTTCCATTTGCCGCCGGGCTGGCCTTTGTAGACGCCGACCGGGAGCATCTGGCGGAGGGTCTGCACCGCATAGAAGAAGCCGTTGTGCGAGCTTGCTGTGACCTTCACCCCCTTGCGGGCGATCTCTATGCGGTAGTCTTCTTCCGGCAGGGAGCCGTCTTTCAGGAAATAGATGCCCTTGAGCTTTGCCGCTTCGGCCGAAGATTTCAGACCTGTGGCGATGGCGACGCTGCTCACCTTTCCGGTGGCCGCGGAGACGTCGTCCGCAAGCATGACGATGGCCTTGATGGTGCGCTCTTCGAGGCTGGAGTCGTAGTTGAATCCGGTGCCGCGAACGTTGAAGCAGCCCTTGGCGAGCTTGACTTCCCGAGGCTGGGGAGTAATTTGCAGAGTCGGTCCTTTGGCAATGGCGAACATCGGCGCCAGGAGGGCGATCAGAAGAAGTATCTTTTTCATTATCAATAGATTATTAGTCCAATTATGCCTCCCGCAACTATCAGCAGGATGGGATTGATTTTAAATATGAACGACGCCGCGACAGTGGCCGCGAGGATGACCCAGGAGGTCCAGTCGGCGAAGTTTTCGGTGAGGACGGAGACGAACGGGGCGGGGTCGCCTTGCGGGAAGACGCCGACGAAGCGGAACATCAGCAGCAGCGCGGCCGCGCCGATGAGTCCGGCAACGACCGGCCTGAGGCCCGACATAACGTTGCTGAAGAGCGGGGTGCTGCGGTATTTTTTGTACAGGGCGACGATGCCCCAGAAGATTAAGAATGAGGGCAGTACCAGCGCCAGCGTGGCAAGGGCGGAACCTGCGATGCCAAGGGCGACGGAGCCGGCGGTGGGGGCGGCGAGGGCTGCGGAGCTGAGGGTTCCCGCGGCGGAGGTCAGAGTTCCGGCGTGGCAGCCGACTTCGTAGCCGACGTAGGTGGCGCAGTTGATACCGATGGGACCCGGAGTGGTCTGGGAGATGGCGACGATGTCGGTGAACTGTGCCTGGGTGATCCAGCCGAGATCCGTGACGACGCGGCTCTGGATGAGCGAAATCATCGCCCCGCCTCCTCCGAAATTGAAGAGGCCGATGACGAAGAAGGTCCAGAAGAGTTGCAGGAAGATGGCCGTCATTTGCGCTGTTTGATCAGGGTGACGGCCACCGCCACGACGATGGTGACCACGATTATATATATAGGAGAGAATTTCAGGAGGACGATGGCGGCCAGCGTGGCGGCGCAGAGCAGCCACTGCCACCAGCTGCGGCAGCCCTTGCGGGCCATGTTTACGGCCGGGATGATGATGAGCCCCACCGCTACCGGACGGATGCCGCGGAAGATGCGCTCGACTATCGGGTTCTCCCGGATCTCCGTGAAGAGGATGGCGACCAGAAGGATGATGGCGAACGACGGCAGCACGGCTCCGAGAGTTGCGGCGATGGCGCCTTTAAGGCCGCGGAGACGCCAGCCGCAGTAGATGGCCATATTCACGGCCAGCAGGCCCGGGGCGCTCTGGGCGAGCACCGTGATGTCCGGCATTTCGTCTTCCGGAATCCAACCGCGGCGGCGCATGGCGCTCTCGACAAGGGGTATCATGGCGTAGCCACCGCCTATCGTGAAGGCGCCGATGCCTGCAAAAACGGTGAATATTTTCCAGAGACTTGCCTTGTTCTCCATAAGTAAAGGCGAAGATAGCGAAAAAATCTTCAAAAAAAGTTTGGAGGTTTGTAAAAAGTGCTTATCTTTGCAGCCCCATTTGAGGAAAAGGGGAAAAGATCATTGAAAATACTGGAAGATAAGTACAAGCAAGTACCGAGAACTAAAAAAGAATCGAGAGCGTCAATTCTTAGGAATTGAAAGAAGCGTCGGGGTCAAGCTTAGATATTTAAATATTATACAAAGAAGAGTTTGATCCTGGCTCAGGATGAACGCTAGCGGCAGGCTTAACACATGCAAGTCGAGGGGCAGCGCGGGTAGCAATACCTGGCGGCGACCGGCGAAAGGGTGCGTAACGCGTG
>Ga0247611_10000437_pt1 | contig 84889 bp, 122 predicted proteins | sample 177DNAGHGhighgp2_FD_192422 | JGI IMG/M metagenome (GOLD analysis project Ga0247611, IMG submission 192422) | Sheep rumen microbial communities from Palmerston North, Manawatu-Wanganui, New Zealand - 1770 DNA GHGhigh gp2 | ecosystem: Host-associated > Mammals > Digestive system > Stomach >... | reverse complement strand
ATGTAGTTCAAAAAAATATTTTTGGTAAGATCGGTGAATTAATTCAAAACATTACTGATTCAAATGCTTATAAGTCTTTACATAATTTTATATTTGGTGGTACTGATGCTGAAGGCGGGCATATTGATAGCATTTTTACTAAGATCGGTAATGTTATTCATGCTATTACTGATTCAAATGCTTATAAGTCTTTACATAATTTTATATTTGGTGGTACTGATGCTGAAGGCGGGCATATTGAGAACATATTTGAAAGAATAAAGTCTCTTATTAGAAGTATCGGTGAATTACCTGCATTCATAGCAATTAAAACATTCTTATTTGGTAATAAAGATGAAGCAACAGGTGAAGGTCCTGTTGGTATTATTGAAAAAATCGGAAATGGCTTGAATGCTATTTACAACTCAGCCCCATTTAAAGCTATAAGAAGATTCTTTGGTGAAGAAATTGAGGAAGGGGAAGAAAAAGCTTCAGCAGCTGTTTCCAGAACAAAAGGATCTTTTATCTCAAACTTTACATTTAGTAATTCCTCAACAAATTTATCTACAATTGGTAAAAATGTAGAAAGTGTTCTTACAAGAGTAAAGAACAAATTTGAAGAAATTTTGCATAATGCCGGTTATGAATCAGTACATGATTTCTTTTTTGGAAATAAGGAACTTGGGATCGATAATATTGTAATCCGAATACTTAAACTAATCAGAGATAAATTTAATGAGTTAAAAGAAAATCATCCATGGATTCAGTCAGTCTGTACATTTATAGAAAACGAAATTGAAAAAATTAGAAAACTTATAAATGATGCTGGCGGTTCTATTTCAAAAATTATTGAAAATATTAAAAAGTATTTATTTGGTTATGATGTAAAAGCAAGTGGCATTGCAGGCCTTTTAGGTCAAATGGAGCATGTTGATGGTCTTATAGACAAGATAAAAAACAGTATAAATGGTATAGGAAAGAAAGCAAGAAAAGGCATATTTACTACTATAATGGAAACCATTCTCGGCATATCGGGTAATGGCAACATAATTACAAGATCCATAAATAATATTAGACGCATGTTGGCTGCCTTTGGCATTCTCAGCAGTCTTATTTTAGGATTTACTTCAAGAGAACTCGGTGGATTAATTAGAATCGGAAATCCTTTTGGAGAACTTGCAGATGCTTTAAAAGATTTTGCAATTTCTATAGCTATTATTGCAGGAGTCTTCGTTGGAATTCCGGCATTAATACATTGGATGACAGACAAATTGCAGTTGTGTGCCGGTGATCTGATTTTGAGTGGAATACTTATAGCTGGAATAGTTTTGGGATTATTATGGATAGCCGGACAATTAAATGAGTTAAGTGAAGATAAGTCTTTAAAAGATTTAGTTAAAGATCAGTTATCCACTCAGGTTGCTTTACAATCCATAGCTTTACTTATAGCTGAGGTGGGCGCTTTAATCGTTATACTGGCAGGTATTTCGGCACTTTTGGGTAAAGGGAATGTATTAGGTGCTGCATTTTCAATTGGTATTGTGATCGCAGCAGTTGGTTTAGCCATAATGTTGATGAATTCCACAATAAATGGAAATGAAGTTAATAAAGCTCGATCAAAATCTGGAGAATTGATTGGCATATCTTTCATATTAAACTCACTCATATCACTTATTATTGTACTGACACTTATTGCTAAACTAATGGGAACAGACCGACAGACAATGGTAGATCTTGCTATAGGATTTGCTGCTGTTATTGGGTCAATTTATGAAATTATACGTGCTGTAAATAGCTTATCAAAAGCAAATATTTCCAAAGGTGCTGTAGCTTCATTATTACTTGTCTCAATAATTATTAGTACTCTTGGCGGTGTTATTGTATCTTTCGCTATAATTTCTAAATTATTCGGCGGAATCGGAACAATGGCAACCGCAGTTGGAGCTTTACTTGTACCTTTAGCAGCTATTTTTGGATTTATTATTGGTTTATCGAAATTAACTAAAGATGGAATAAACGGGTCTGTTATTGGAACTCTGGCAATTATGGCCGGAATTATTATTATATTAGGCATAGTTGTAGGAGAACTGACCAAAATAGCTAAAAAGTCCGGTGCAAAAACAATGTGGTCAACTGTTGGCAGTATTGTCACGATGCTTGCTTCTGTTATTGGTGCAGTTTGGCTATTGACAAAAATTAAAGTAGATCGGAATACTTTTGCTTCATTTAGCATGATTGCTCTTGTTATTGCAGGTCTCGGAGCAATTATTATAGCTTTGTCTGCATTTAGTAAATATACAGGAGTTACAATTGATCCTGCTCAGACAAAGAATCTTATCGATTCCATTGTTCAATTTATATTTGTACTTGCTGGTTTAAATATTATATTTGGTGTATTAGGTCTTTTTTCAGACTTTTTAAATTTTAATTGGAAACTTGTATTAGCTATCGGAAAAACATTATTAATTGTTTCAACGGTTCTTCTTGTTATTGCAGGTTTTATTTGGGTTTTTAACAATATCAATTCTTCAAACGACTCTAAATTGGACAATAGAGCTGTAAAGAATTCTTTGAATACAAGTAATAATATTGATAGTGTAGTAGGTTCTCTTATCAAAATCGCGTCAGCACTGATTCCGCTGGCCGCGATTATGAAAGGTCTGTCATTAATAAAGTTATCAATCAAAGATTTTGTAGTCTTTACCGGGTTACTGATTGGTTTAGAGGGTCTTGCTCTTGGTGTTTGGGGATTATCTACAATTTTGCAAAGAGCTAATGTAGCATCAGCAGCTACACTTCTTCCAATGCTTGCTGCTATTGGTGAAGTGGTAGGTGCAATGGTGGTATTATCTCTTGTAGTAGCATTATTAGGTGCTATTGCAAAAATACCGACATTTTCATCCGGAATATTAGTAGCTATAGAGATGCTTATTGGTATTGGGCTGCTAGCAATGGCTGTTTGGGGACTTATTAAGATCTCAGAAAAAGCAAATATTAGCTCTTATGATGCTCTTCTTCCAATGCTCGCTGCTATTGGTGAAGTGGCAGGTGCAATGATAATTTTGGCAGGTATTGTTGCCATTTTAGGGCTCATTGGAGGAGTGTTAACGCCTCTTCTTTTGCCTGCATTATTAGCTATAGCAGCTGCGACTGCCGGTGTTATTTTAATTGGCGGTGCATTTATCGCAATGGAGAAAGCCCTTACCTGGTTAAGTGAAAAAGCTGGGAATGAGAATATTACTGATTCTGTTGAAAACGTAATGGAAATGATGGTTTCTATTATGCACGGAATTGGTGAAATGATAGGTGCTTTAATTGGAGGATTTGGTGAAGGTGTATCCGACTCCCTTCCTGCTATTGGGGCAAACCTGTCCGCTTTTATTGAAGCATTAGCTCCATTCCTTACCAGATTAGAAAGCCTGGATGAGACTCACATGAATGGGGCTCTTATATTTACAGGAATCCTTGGAACTATTGCCGCAGATGAAGCTCTAACATGGCTCGCAACATTGATTGATAATTTTACAGTTGGCGATCCACTGGATATGGCTGCAAATCTTTCCGCATTTGTTGCAGCTTTAAGCCCGTTTTTTGAATCGGTTCTTACTTTAACCGAAAGTCATACAAAAGGTGCTGGATATTTAACGTCCGTACTTACATCAATTCTGGTTGATAATGCTTTGACATGGCTGTCTACATTAATTGGCGGTTTTAATGATGAATCAATTGCAATGGCAACAAATCTTAGTTCATTTATTACTTCTTTACAGCCATTTTTAAATAGCATTTCTGAAATAAAAGAAGATCATGTAAATGGAGCAAAGTTTTTAACCAGTGTAATGGGTGAAATAGTTAAAGAGAATGCCCTCAGTGCACTTGATAATATTATTAAGTATTTTTGTGGTGAAACGAACTGGAAAACTTATACTGACAATCTTATTACTATTGCAGATGGGATTGTAACCCTTGAAACAAAATTAAAAGATGTTAATAAACAAAACGTTGAAAATGATATTTCAATTATTAAAGCAGTTCTTGATCTCGTAACTGACAGTAATTATAAAGAGGGTGGAATCGCAGGCGTTTTTGATTCATTGATTAATGGCAAGACCGATTTTAAATCTTTATTTGACACATTAAACAATGAAATCGCAGATGGGTTTGCGACTTTTTCTACTAAAGTTTCAGATGTGAATGTGGATAATGCTAAAAAAGCAGCGGAAATACTTCCATCCATAATGGACATGCTAACAAATAAAAATTATCGGCAAGGTGGTATTTCCGGTTTCTTTACTGATTTGATTAGCGGTGAAGCTCACTATGATCAAATGTTTAGTGCATTAAATACTCAGATTCTTCCGGGGCTTAGAGATTTTGCTATAGGAATTAATGCCGTTGATGCTTATGGAAAAGCTATAGATTATTCCGGCGTTGCACAAGCTGCAAATGCAGTAAAAGCGGTTATTGATTTAATGTCAATGGATGCTTCCAGTCTTATAACCAATAAAGAGACAAAATTTTTAGGTATTACATTGGATGAGAGTGATGCAACAAAAGTCAAGAACTCATTTGATGTCATTAATAGTTCAGTAGTTCCGGCAATTGCAGGATTACAGAGTGCTTTAACAAAAGAAGATGTAGATGCTAATTATATACAAAATACTGTTGGGGCATATTCTAATCTTATTAATACTTTAATGGAGTTTAAAGAATTTGGTTTAAATTCCGAAGACATTACCAATATTGGTGAATATATCATAACCGGTTTGGTGGATGCACTTGATAATGGAGTGCTTCTTGTTCGGGAAGCAGCAGAAAGAGTTGCAGCAGGAATCACAGAAGGTCTTACATTAACATTGGAAATTAGATCGCCTTCTAAAGTAGCTTATCGTATAGGCGCATTTGTTTCCCAGGGTTTGATCAATGGTATTAATGCTGGAGATGATAAGGCTTATCAGGTTGCGAAAATGCTTGGCTTAAATGTCAAACGAGGGCTCGATGATGCATTATCTCAGCATGAAATTAACATGTCGGCTTATAATTTAGTCGATGAAAATTTATTTAACATGCCAGATTTTGCCATAAAAGATCGTTTCGGGATGGATACATATGATCTTGAAGCGATGGAAAAATGGATGCATGAAAATTTTGATCAAGTTCTTGACCCTGATTCAATTCACGCCTACATAGGTTCTTTGCGAAAAGAGTTGCTTTCTCTTCCAAAAACTATTGAAGATGAAGATTATGCTCATTTGATGGGGCAAATCGCCGCCGGAGATTTTGGTTTAGGGAGAGATGAAATTATTGATTCTTTAACCCAGGAACTCGGAAGCGTTGATGCTGCTAAAACTGCATGGCGTGATTATAATGATGTTCTTGAAGGAAACATTAAGATCAATCAAGATCTTTTAAAACAGAAAAAGAAAAAAGTAAATCCTCCGATGACTGAGGAAGAATGGGCCGAAATGTGGAAAAAAACACAGGAAGGCTATGAAAAAGGTTATGCTGGAGAATTTGTAAATGCTGCTAAAGAAAATGGGACAACCTGGCAAGAAGAAGCTATTAAACAAGGATATGATCCTGAGCTTATTCAAGAAATGTATAATCAGCGATGGTCTACAGATTGGAACAATGAGTTCAATGAAGAAGCTGTACGATTACGCGCCGAACGAGATCTTAATCAAGAAATAAGCGATTTGATTGATAAAGCGATCGAAAAACGTGAGGCGGAAGCCAAAGCAGCTGAAAAACAAAAAGAAGCAATCGCAGAAGCTAATGATGAATTAGAAAAATCAAATCAAGCTTATAAAAATGGTCGCTCATATTTTATCGATGAAGCAGAAGGTCTTGTTGAAGAAATCGAAGCTGAGCAGCGAGTCATACAGAAATTAGCGGAGACTCCTGATGTACCTGAGCCTCCGCATAATTATAAAGATGCATTTGCTGAACAGATTATTGAAGCTGAAAATGCATCTGCTCAAGAACTTACTAATACTACTGAAGAATTAGTTTCTGCAACTGAAGATCTTACTAAAGCAGCCGATGAAAAAAATGAAAAATTAAGTGAAGAGAATACGCAATTACAGAAAGTAACTGACACTGGGAAAGAAGCTATAGCAGTTACTGGTAAATACGCAGAACAAATTGATTATGAAGTTTGGAATAAAGCTCTTGAAAAAGTTAGAACCGGAGTAGGTAAATTAACTGAAGCGGAAGAAAAAATGCTTGAAATCGGACGGCAAGCGATTGTTACTGATGCAGCATTTGGTGAAACTAATTATGACAAGGGCTGGGAAAAGGCCATGGCAGCTGCCGGTCTTGCGAAAGAGAATGCTTCTGTAGCTGCTCAATATGCTATTTCAGGTAAAAGTCTGGAGAATTTTGTTTACAATGTTGAAAAAGTAACTAATGCAGAAGAAAAACTTTCTGATACAGCTTCAGATGCATCTGAAAAAAGTGGAAATTTTATATCTAATGCGACGGATGATGTAAAAGGTTTATATAACTTTTTTAAATATGGCTTTAGTGAAGAAAATTTCAAAGATGGCATTTTTGAAATAAATTATGAATCGTCATTAGCAGCAGCAGAAAAAGCTGGAGATGAAACGGCAGTTGCATACATAAAAGGTATTGAAGAGAACATAAAAGAAAAAGAATTTAACTTAGATGCAAAAAATCTGTTTGAAACACTCGGCACCAAAAACGTTAAACAATTCATAGCTGAAGGTTTTGGCGAGAAATTGGCCGAAGGCATGATCAATCAACTTGGGGATGAAAAACTTGCGGGCATCGGTGATATATTTGGTCAGCTTGGTAATTTTGATGAAGGTGGCCTTGGAATGGTTATTGATTATTTGTATGATCACACCGGCGCTCTCGGTTATGTGCTCAAAGGTGCTACTGAATACGCACAAGGACTTACAAAATCAATAGAGACCGCAAATAATACTGAAACCAAAATTAATGTTGATGATAGTCAATTAGAAAAAGCTATTAGCATGTTTGACGTTTTGTCAGATAAGTATGAACTTTCTAAAAATGAACAGGCTGTTGCTGCTCAAGCATCTCAAAAACTTCAAAATGGTGAGAAAGTAACAGAGCAGGAAGCAAAAATATTAGAGAAGCTCTGGGATGGAATCATGATCGGTTTGTATGAATCCGGTGATGATCGTATCAAAGCTTTGGAAAAACTCGGGGTTGACTGGTATAATCTGTTGTCTTTCTCTACATCTGGAGGTGGACTTGATTTAAGCAGCCAAACAAATTCGGCACTTTCTTATGCTAAAGAAATTGAAGCTCTTGGAGATGCGTATACAACCAATGAATTATTTAAAGATATTTCAGAAGGTAAATGGGGCGAAGGTATTGATCGTATCAAAGCTTTAGAAACTGCAGGATATGATCCGAAAAAAGTTCAGGAAGGCTTTACCAGTTGGGCTAATGGTTTAAAAACCATTGAAGATTTAGGGCCTTATTATGGAAAACTTACTGATGAGGAAAAGGAGCTTGCTGAACAACAGGAAAAATTGAATGATGCTTTAAATCATTCTCCCGAAGGCGCATTCCGATCCGTTGCCGATTTTCTCGATGGTGTTTCAAAAGCATTGGATAAAGAAGATACTGCAGAGAACTTTACAACATTAATGAATTCGATTGTTAATTCATTGAAAACTGTAAATCTCGAAAATGCATCAGATTTTGAAACGGTAGCTAATTTTCTTAATGCTATAAGAATTACAGCCAGAGATTCAGGCGGTATTGTAAAAGATTTTTCCGAATTCGTCACCAACATAAAAGGTTCTATCGAACAGCTTGATGATATTTCGATCGACAATCCTGAAGCGATGGACAAGGTTGTGGAATTTCTGAATGGTATTGAAATTAAGAATGAGGATACTCTTTCCAAAGTCTCTTCATTTATTGACGTCATTCTTAAATTTGCCGATGGTCCGGATGAAAGTGGATATGCGAATAGTCTTGTGAAAGCTATTGATGACATGATGAATTCCGTTAATAGCCTTAAATTCGATAATGAAGCGAATACAACGCCATTAGTTCAGTTCTTGAAAGATCTGACAGATGCTGCCGGTATTTTGTCGAATACAGGTCCTGGCACTGTTTCCGCTTTTGTTTCCAATCTTTATACCGCTTTGCAGAACTCAAAATCTCAGGCAGGTGCTGCAGCAAGTACAATCGTGAAAGAAGTAATTCGTGTATTTGAAGCATATTCTTTAGAGTTTAAGTCCATTGGCTACACTTATATGCTCAATCTTGTTGCCGGTATGGAAAAAGGCCGATTCGACGTACTGGCTCAAGCGCAGTCTATTGCCGGAACGATCACCAGTGGGATCAAAGAACAGCTGAATACAAATGCCGGAGAAGTCCAGCAGGCGATCAAAGATTTATTTAAGCCCAGTAATTTAGCCGGTGAAGAATCTCCGATTAATCCTCAGGATGTTTTAAACAAAAACCCGGATGAGATTGAAGATGCTGTAGCTGCACTTGAAAGTTCGACCGAAGAGAAAGAACCGAAATCTTTCGGTACTCAATTCGGGGAACAATTTGTTCAGGACATGATCGGTTCCATTCAAAATGGCGCCGGGGATGTTAGTGGAATGCTTGAAAGTATGGCCTCCTCTATTTCCACAGCACTTGAGGATGAGAGTGAAGGCGGTTTAAAGCATACAATTGAGAACCTGAATGGTGCTCTTTCAGGGATCGTTCCTGATGGACTCAGTCTTGCTAACGGTATGATCCAGGGCATTATTACCGGGATCGTTAATGGCGCTGAGGATGTTAAGGATGCTATTAATTGGTTAGCCAGTGGTGTACAGGGTGAGTATAAGGAAGCTGATAAAACTAATTCACCATCAAAGGTATATCAGGAATTCGCCGGTTATGAAATCGCCGGTCTTGTTCTTGGAATTAAGAACGGTATCCATGACGTGACAAACGCCATGGCAGGTCTTGCCGAAGCTGGACAGGATGCTTTCAATGAAGAGAATGATGCCCATTCTCCTTCAAAAGCATATCAGCGTTATGCCGGATGGATTCTTCAGGGTATTTTACTTGGTGTGAATAACGGTGAAGATGAAGTAGTCAAAGAAATCGCCGGTGTGGCTACAACTTCGACAGATGCGTTCATGAACGCTATTGAAGCTGCAGGTATGGCCGGTGAAATGGATGATGCTCTGCTTGAAGTCTTCAAAGATCAAACTGCATTAACAAAAATGCAGGCTGAAGCGATTCAGGAAATCTGGACCGATTGTATGAATGGTGTCTACGGTGTTCTTGACGGAACGGATCTGGACAGAAACAAGCAGCTCCAGGAACTGTTTGGATTGACCTGGGAACAGTTATACAGTCTTTCAGATGGCATGGGGCACCTGGATCTGACGAAGCTCACAACCGGATTAACCGAATATAGTGAGGCTGCTTCTGAATTATCTAGTAACAGTGGTCTCTTTGATGTTATTCATGGGATCTACGAAGGCAAACTCGGACGTGACCAGGCTTCTCTTGATGCTTTGAATAAGGATGCAGGTTTTGTTCAGTATCTGCTTCAGGAGTGGTGGAAAACCGGTGATAAAGGAATTGATTGGGAGTTTATTGATGAGAATTATGATGCACTGCTTCAGGCATATTACGACGCTATGGCTGCCGGTAAAAATCTGCTTGAAGATCCGTCATTGGTTCCGGTCATCCGGCCGGTTATCGATGACAGCTCTTTGGCAGCATCTCGCCTCAATATCGAAGCCGAGACCAACCGCAAGCAGGCAAATGATATTTCATCGAGAAAGAATCCTGCCGTAGTAGTTAGAGATGACGAAGATCTTAATGATCTCAGCAAGTCTGCCGGTGTTACACAGGTGATCCAAAACAACTATTCTCCAAGAGCATTGTCTCGTCTTGAAATTTATCGTCAAACGAAAAATCTGTTTGCAACTATGACTATGAAACAGGGTAGGGCGGTACAGTATGATACACTCAGTTAAAATTGTAAATAATATTGGTGAAAGTATATATTTAGATATTAAGAAGCCCGAAGAAACGGGCTTCTTAGTTTCTGGTATTACGGGGCTGAACCCTCCCAAAGCTGATATTTCACAGTCAAATGTAAACTTCTTTGACGGTACAGTGGTAGGGAATGTAAGAGTCGGCCCCAGAAATATTGTGATGGTCATTGTTTTCTATGAAGATAATAATGAAAAATTGACGATTGAAGATCTTCGATATAAGTGCTATAGATATTTTCCTGTGAAAGGGGATATCACTTTTTATGTAACGAACGACAATGGGACTTATAAAATAAAAGGCACTGTCGAAGCAAATGAGGTCACGATTTTTACGAAACAGGAAGGGGCACAGATTTCCATACTGTGCCCTGATCCTTATTTTTCAAAGGAAAGCAGTGACGTTGACACAATTGTTTCAACAATCGTTCCGAATTTTCATTTTCCGTGCAGTTTTGAGTTTACCGGTCAGCGAATGGAAGGTTATGAAAAGTTTGAAGGCCCGTTTGTAATGGCCCCATCCAGCAGTGAACAAATCTTATCGACAGCTATGACCTACTCATACGGTGATATTCTGATAGCTAAATATAGTATGGATACTCTTTATGATGAAGAGGGTGAATATTATTATGCCGAGATCAAAGCTGATGACAGTTATGACGATCAGACTCCGCCGGATAAAGATGATGTCAAATTGACTCATTATATAGGTCCTGCGACCTTTACACCGGCTTCTTCCGAACAATATGTAGCTCTTGAAGACAAATACACAGAAAATGATATTACGTTGAACCCAATTCCTTATGAACGTGTACGAAATACGACAGAAGGAACACTTGAAAATTATACGATCATAATTGGAGGTAACGGAAATGGCTGAACAACTAACCGTTGAATTCGGTATTGTAAAAACATACCCCGAAACTGTGATCCAGTATAAAGGCGATGCTGAAACCGGGGTAATTATCGAAATTGAGGTAATCGGTTCCAGCGCAAGTTCGATCCGAATTAACAATGTCACGAGATCAGAGTACATCATTATTGATCATACAAAGCTCGCAGCCATTGTCGGGTCAGATCTGGAACAGTATGACCTCCTTACAATCAATACAAACCGCGGAAGTAAATCCGCAAAACTGCTGCGTGGAGGCGTCTCTTACGACGTCCTCCATGCAATTGATTTATCTTCAAAATGGATTTATCTTCAGACCGGTCCGAATAAAATGACCTATTCGGCAACACCGAGTGTTGATCAGCTCCGGATCTCTATTAAGTGCCCGGTGAAGGTATTGGGGGTTTAAATGGCTGATAAAGAATTGATATTATACGTTTACGATCAGTCTTTTACTTTGAAAGCGATCGTGGACAGTTATTCTTCACTGATCTGGTCAGATCGTTACAATCAGTGCGGAGACTTTGAACTCCAGGTGGTTTTTGAAGACAAATGGAAAGAAATTTTGCAGAAAGACTATTTTTGCCGGATTGATTTTTCAGATCATTGGGCAATTATAGAAAAAATCGAGCAACAGCAGGAAATGGACGAGCCGCCGACAATGATAGTCAGCGGCCGTTCTATTGAATGCATACTTGAGCGCAGGATTATTACTGCTAAAAAAGAATTTGGGAGTGAAGAAAATGAAGTAAATGTCCAATCGAGTATTAAAACCTTGATAAACGAAAACTTCATTAATCCTTCGAATACAAAACGGAAGATTAACAATTTTATATTTCAGGACTCAACAGATACTCTGGTTACAAAAAAGAAATTTCACGAATCTTATAACGGGGATAATTTGCTTGATGTGATCGAGGGAATCTGCGAAGATGAACATCTTGGTTATCGGATCTTATTAAACAGCTCAAACCAATTTGTTTTCAGTCTTTTTCATGGTGTAGATCGATCCGTTGCCCAAAATACAGCAAGTTATGTGATTTTTTCTCCTTATTTCGATAATCTGACATCCAGCAGTTACTATTCTTCGATTGAGGAATACAAAAATTTTATGTATATCTCAAAAGATGAAGATACCTATATCACAACTTATGTCGGATCTGCTGAACCTGTCGGTTTAGCCCGGCGGGAAATTCAGGAAGATGCTTCTGAGTTTAAAAAGAATAAAAATGCAAATTATACAGATGCTCAGATTCGAAAAAAAGCAAAGAAAAAGCTGAATGAAGAATACAAGATCAAAACCGGAATTGAGGGTGAGGTAGTTCCGGAAGAAATGTATAAATACCGTACCCACTATAATGTCGGGGATAAAGTTCAGTTCAAAGATATTTACGGAAATGTGGAAGCAGTCCAGATTTCTGAAGTAGTCATTAGCTATGATGAGAACGGGTTGAGCATTATTCCTACATTTGAAGAAGTCGAGCTCGAAGAAGATGATTGAGCGGAAAGGATAGACTATGAGTGTAACTTATGGATTTTATGATTCATACAATGGTGACCGCGTTTATAATGCTGACCAGTTTTCAAGCTTTTATGATGGCTTGATCAATGATGGAGTCTACTCTTCCGTCGGTCAGCGATTTTATGTAGCGGCTTCTTCCGGTATGGATATTACTGTAGACACCGGCCGGGCATGGTTTGACCATACCTGGACTTTTAATAATCAGAAACTGACGTTGACGATCCCGACGGCGGATACGGTGTATTCCCGGATCGATGCGGTTGTTTTGGAGACAAATAAACTTGAGCGGGAAAATACCATCAAAATTATTCAGGGAACTCCTGCTGAGACTCCGGTTAAACCGGCTTTGATAAAAAATACCTCAGTGCATCAGTACGCGCTTGCTTATGTAACTGTCGGTATTAATGCCTCTTCCATTCTTACAGCGAATATTGAGAATGTTGTCGGAACTCAGGAAACTCCGTTGGTGAATATGCTGAACATTCCCGGACTTCCTGCGATGCAGTATAGTCAAACAGATATTACGCCCGGAGTGACTCCATTGAATACCGGAACACTTTACATTGTCTATGAGTAAGGAGCTTTTATGAAAGCAACATATTTAGGCATGGATGATAAAGCAAGAAAAGTCCGGAAAATGTATATTGGAATCGACGATGTTACGAGAAAAGTAAAAAGAGCCTATATTGGTGTAAATGGAGTCGCCCGTTTATTTTATACGAGCGATTTTTTTATTGCCAAGGGCTTGAGTATGAATAATGTTGTTGCTGCATATCAGTTTAAAGGCGCAAAGACACAGGACGAATCGAAGAAGAATCTTACAGGGAATAGTACTTATGATTTATCTTATGCCTCAGATGCTGTTTGGAGCCAGTCAGAAGGCCTGACAAAAGGGACAATCACAAACAGTGCAATGGCTGCACTTGGTTCGGCAATTAAAACTCAGATTGTTTATTATTCAAACTTTGGTATTGTTCAAGATCCTACCGGTCTGTCACATTACAATGCGTATATGCTGACCCATATGAAACCGTTTTTTCTAATGCTCAGACAGGATTATGGTTTTCAAATCCATGCTTCAGAAGAATGGAAAGGCGGTTACGGCGGCAATAAGATGGGAATAGTGACAAGCTGGAAACATGATTCTGACGGCGCAGGTGAATACAATGAAATTTCCTGGGTTGAAGCGAAAACTCAAATAGCACCGGTATCCGCAGTGTTTGCCGGGTCATCTGCAAATAAATTATATTTGAATGGCAGCCAGATAGCATCATCTGCAGCAAGTGAAAGAGGCTGGCCAGGTGTTTCGGGCCCTCATTCAGATGCATCCAGAGTAGTTGATCCTCGTGATGATCAATATTATCATGTCACGATTATTGCGGCGGCATTTTATAACTGTTATTTGACTGATGCGCAGCATCTTGAAATCGCAAATTCTATGCGCGATATTAAATAAGGAGTTATATGGGATACAGTGTTTCCGGAACGAAAATTATGATGACGCGGGGAGACACGGTGAAGATCTCCGTAATGATTAAATACAAATCTACGGGTGACCCCTACACTCCTGTTGAAGGGGACACAGTACGATTTGCAGTAAAAAAATACCTTACAGATAAAAATCCGGTGTTTACAAAAGATATTCCTATCAGTACTATGCTTTTGGTAATCGATCCTGAAGATACAAAATCTCTTCCGTTTGGCCCATATTATTTCGATGTTCAGCTCATTTTTGCAAATGGAGATGTGGATACATTTATTCAAAATGGAATGCTGGAAATAACGCATGAGGTGGGCTGATGGAAGAAAGAAAATTGGTCGGGTATCTTTCCGGTGAGTCTAAATTAGTCGGTTTATTGTCAGATGCCGGACAACTGTACGGTGAGTTGACAATCCCGGATCGGCTGGGCACAAAATATGATGGCTCCTACGAGATTATTCCTACAGCCGATTTTCAATTAATGCCAACCTCAGATTGTTATATGGAAGATGATATGATCGTACATCCGATCCCATATGCTGAGGTCAGTAATCCCAGCGGTGGATATACCGCAACCATTGGAGGATAATTTTATGTCACAACACGATGCAAGCAATATTATTAATAAAGTAGTATATGATGGCGATGTCCTCATTGATTTAACCGGCGATACCATTACCGCTGTAGATGTTATTAATGGAAAAACGTTTCATCTTGCATCCGGTGCAGTTGCTACCGGTACTTGTAACTATGACGCTGATACAACGGATGCGACTGCGAATGCCGCTGAAATTTTGAGCGGGAAGACTGCTTATAAGAATGGTTCCAAAATCACAGGTACCATGGCAAATAAAGCCGGCACAAATGTAACTGTCAGCGGTCTGAGCGGAACCGTAATTTCGAGTGGTTTTTATGATGGCTCCGGCAAAGCAGTCATTGACTCAACCTCTGCTGCGAACCTTGTCGCGAGTAATATTCGTGATGGCGTAACCATTTTGGGTGTTGAGGGTACACTGTCTGCTGAGGATGAGCTGCAGGTTGGTCCTGCGACTGCAACACCGACAACGGCTCAGCAGGTTATTACCGCTGCTTCACTGTCCTTTGATTATATTACACAGGTTACAGTGAACGCGATTCCGTATAACGAAACTCAAAATGCAGCAGGTGGGTATACAGCTACGATTGCAGGTGCATAATGATTCGCACAAATACATATGCCAATCTTCCTGATACTTATCAGCAGGTGGAATGGATCGAAAATACGAAAGGTCAATATATTAATACTGGGTTCACGCCAAATCAAAATACCGGTTTTGAAATTGATTTTCTGACATATGATGAAATAACTCCGAACAACTATGGTTGTATTTTCGGTGCTCGAAAGTCTTCCGGTAGTTTAGAGTTCCAATTGACTACTTATAATAACAGCACGTTACGAAAGTGCGGAACTTCATATGATGCAGGTCTTGTTCGGAATACAAGAATTCAATGTTCTGCAACTGCGACAACCTATTTCAATCCCTCCGGTATTTCAACAACTGTCAACCAAACCGCTTTTACAGCACCATGCCCGATCACTATTTTCACTTTGAATAATAATGGTAGTGTTGGTCAGCATGGGTATGTACGTCTTTACAGTTTTAAACTTTATGATAATGGGGTTTTGGCTCGAGATTATATTCCGTGTTACAGAATTTCGGATGGTAAGGTTGGTCTGTATGATTTGGTAAACAGTACCTTTAACACAGACGTAACCGGCGGTAATTTTACGCATGGTGAAGAAATCACCGGGTATATCAACAAAGTTGTTTATGGCAGTGAGACGATTATTGATCTCACTGCCGATACTGTAGACCCTGACCGCATGTACAAGGGCGATACCGCGCATGCCGCGGACGGTTCTGAAATTGTCGGAACTGCCGAAATAACCGTGGACGGTATGACCCTTGTCATGCCTGAAGGGCTCTGCGATCTCATTGGAACTGTCGATCCCGAAACACATCATTGGATTCGGCCGGAAGGTTTGCCGGATCTGGACAGTATCTATAACGATGAGACGAATACCCTGTATATGACCGTAGACGCCACCGGACGGATTCCTGATCCGCATGTGAGTATTAAGATAAATACAAATGGTAGTTCAACAAACTGGACCGTTCAGGTCGGTTCCATTCAAAATGGCGAATTTATTGTTGATTCCACTGAAACATTAGCTCATGCTGCGACATGGATTAAGACATGGACTCCATCTGATGGAAATTATCCCATTGTAAAAATTACTTCCAGTCATATTCGTTCATTCCAATGGCAATTATGGACCAGTGACGAAGGTCGTGTATACAATGGTCAGTATCAGCCAATTATTGAGTGGGTAGGACATGTTGAAGCTATAACGAGTAGCACTCGTACACCCTATTTTACAGAACGTGAAAAGATAATAGTCGGAAGCTCTGATGCGAGTGGATTAGCTCAAAGATGGGATTATGCATACCATTTAGTGGATTTAGATGTTAGTGAATGGGACACCTCTTCGTGGCCAATTGCGACTTTGAGCTATACATGGCGAAGATGTGTTAATTTATTAACCTTAGATTTAAGTTCCTGGAACGTATCCAGCTGGAAAGTTACTAATCTTGCAAATACTTGGACTGACTGTAACTGTTTAATTTCTATAAACACTGATGGATGGAATACCTCCAATTGGGCAGTTACTACTTTATATCAGACTTGGTGTGGTTGTTATTGTTTAGAGTCATTAAATTTGAATCATTGGGATACGTCCAATTGGGCAGTAACAACACTTTATCAGACATGGTACACTTGTACAAATTTGCGTCATCTTGCAGTTGACAAATGGGATACGTCTAAATGGAAAGTTACCAGTATGACATATACTTGGAATAATTGTTATAGACTGGCGCATTTAGATTTGAGTGGCTGGACTACTGCTAACTGGAAACCCACTAGTTTAAATGCTACATGGTCAAATTGTATGAATTTAAAAGAATTGCATTTAAATCATTGGGATACTTCGAATTGGGCGGTTAATAACATTAATACGACATGGAATAATTGTTATTTACTTGAGGTGCTTGATGTAAAAGATTGGGATACTTCAAAATGGCCGGTTACTTCATTTTCTCAAACATGGTATTTATGTTATGGTTTAAAAGAATTAGATTTGAGTAATTGGGATACATCAAATTGGGTTATACCGAATTTAGCTAATACGTGGAACGGTTGCAGATGTCTTGAAATATTGGATTTGGATAGTTGGGATGTTTCCAATTGGACAGTAACTTCAATGGCAAATACATGGGCTAACTGCGTATCTTTAAAATACCTCCATGTTCACAGTTGGAACACATCCAATTGGGTAGTTACAGAACTGTCAAATACATGGGCTGCTTGTTATACGTTGCAAAGCATTGAAGCTGAAGCTTGGGACACATCTAATTGGGCGGTTACGAACATGAGTTCGGTATTCAATTCGTGCTGTTCACTTGAATCATTAAATATTTCATGGGATACGTCCAATTGGCCCTTAAATGCAAATACAGCCCCAACCGCAAATTCATTCCGTACTTTAGTACGTTTAAAATCATTAGATTTGTCAGCTTTTGATATTTCAAAATTTACTAATTGGAAAACCAGTAGCTCATCCTATACTTTTCAATACGATTATTCGTTGATGAATATTACGTTTGGCGAGAATAACAGAAATAAAATGAACTACTCGAACTATAGCCCTATTTATTTTGCTAACTCACCATTATTAACAGTGGAATCCATATTGAATATTTTTGATGCTCTTGCTGACGGGGTGACAAATAAGACACTTCAGCTTGGTAGTGAAAACCTCAATAAGCTCACCGCTGAAGAAAAAGCAATCGCCACGAACAAAGGCTGGACTTTGACATAAGGAGGCAATATGACACAGGACACAATCTATACAAATCATTACATTGCCGACGAAGGCAAGGTTCTCTGGAAAAATGGAGCATACGGCGCAGAGATCTGGCTTGGCGTAGGCGATGATATTTTAAATTGGGAGGAAATCCCGGAGGAGGAAGCGAACGATGCCGAATATTTCTCAAATTAAAGTAAATGACGTAGTCTATGATATTCGGGATGCGGATGCACAGACTAAGAAAATACCGTCCGGAGGAAGTGCAGGGCAGTTTTTGATGAAAGCTTCTTCTACCAGTTATGACACGGAGTGGAGCGATCTCCCGACAGTTACTCCGACCACTGACACCGTGGGTTCCGCAGCAGCTGGTACCGCAATTGCTGCGGATGATATTACGGCATGGAGTGCCGGGACACTGCCGAGTGCGACTGTGACCGGTGAGGTTCTGGAAATTTCTTTCGGTAGTCTCCCGTCACTCAGTTACACTGCTCGAACTATTCCGAATATTTCTGTGACATCGAAAACGGTTGTAACCGGTATTACAGCATCCTGAGGAGAATAAATCTCATGCCTGACGTAAGTAAAGTTATATATGAAGGTGAAACAATAATTGACCTGACATCTGATACTGTGAATGAGAGTAACCTCCTTATGGGGGCTACTGCACATTCGCGTGATGGACGGATCATTACAGGTCAGATGACAATTTATGAAGGTGAAAAAATCAGCCCGGCTTTTACTGTGGATAATGAGGAGGTACTGACAATCGTTATCGGAACGGGTAATGAAGATCAGATCATCTTCGAAATAGAAGGAGGCAATAATGGCTGATATTTCAAAAATTAAAGTAAACGGAACAGTTTACGATATTAAAGATACAACCGCCAGAGCAAGTGGAGGTGCATGGGGAACGATCGGCGGCACATTGTCTAATCAGACAGACCTGCAGACAGCGCTGGACGGAAAGGCAAATGCTTCACATACTCATGGCGGAATCGAGATTCGCCCGGACTATGTCATTTCCTCTGTTGACCTGACCGATGGCGTTTCTGCACTCGACTCAGGAAAACTGTATTTCTATTACGAGGCATAGTATGGCAGGAAAAATTTATGTCGGCCCTATAAAGCTTCCTAGTGAGTATCAGGAAGTTGAATACCTCGAAACGGACGGAAATGCGTATATTCAGACCACTCATCAACCCGGCGTAAGAACTAAGACAGTAGCAGTGTTTTCGAATGTAACTGGTGGGGCAACTCCATGCCCTTTGTTTGGAGCAATGGATACTGATACTGAAGAAACCAGCCAGTATTGGGCACAGTGGACTGGTGAATCTCAGTATTTCGATGAATGCTTTGTGTCTGCTGTTGGTGGAAGCGCACCGAACTTTTCAACATCCACTGATCCGGAAGGTGGACAGTTTACATTTGAAATTGGTGATTATACAGTAAGTGGCAGTTGTGAGACACTTACCAGTAAAGTTTCATATGGCCAAACTTCTGAATCGGTCTCTCCGGAAGTATGGGATAACTCTTTTGTTAAAACGACTGTCTACGGTGCAATATTCACTGTTAATAGTACGGATGGAGTATGGGATACCATTCAAAATGGTTTAAGACTGCATAGCTATAAAACCTATAACTATAGCTCTGGATCATACGTGCTCGCCCGTGATTATATTCCATGCTATCGTAAAGCTGATAATAAGCCCGGACTATTTGATACAGTACATCAAGTGTTTTATACCAATGCATCAAATGCTACTGGATCCGAATTTATTTGTGGTCCGGCAGTATCAGCACCTCAGACTATTGCTCAGCTTGTAAGCAAGATATATGCGGGTGTTAATGGTGCTGCTCGCCAAATCTCAAAAGTTTATGCTGGTGTGAATGGCGTTGCAAGACAGGTATATCCATTCAGGACTTATTTGTTTTCTCATGAAACAGGTGATAATAATGCTCTGACAGGCGGTTGGTCGAGCGGCACATTTTATCATCGAACAAACGGGGGTACAAACTACAGTATGACCCGGATGACACTTGGGAGCTGGTCCGGTGAGCCATGGGGCGGCGGTGTTTTTCTTGGCGGCAGATACTCATCCACTGACGGGACATCGGAAAAGGCCATGTATGTCATGACTGCAAGAGGTATCAACCTACAGCCTTACAGCAAACTATGCGCTTTGCTCCATCGCAGAAATCGTCGGGACACTGACCCACAGGGTTCATGGTTCGGCGTGTTCAATGCTTCGAGTACATCCTCGACGCTGACTTGCAAAACCAGCGAGTTGGGTACAAAGTTTTTGGCGCATCAGGAGCATGCAAATACGGTCAACTCGGGGTATGAATTTGTGCCGATTGAGATCAACATCTCGTCACTGACAGGCACGTATATCATACTTTATGACAACTTCCACCCTAACATGAATGCGGATATCGAAGTCCATATTTTGGACGTGTGGCTTGAATAAGGAGAGAAAATTATGACAAATCAAGAACGTTGGCAATATTTTGAAAGCGGCGAACTCCAGAGAGTTACCGCTGTGGAACTGCTCGATTGGGCAGGTTATTGGACTACGGAAGGTCTGGACGAAATCACCGACCCGCTTCAAAAGGAGCAGACCAGACAGGCTATTCGGTTGATTCTCACAGAGCTCAGCCGAACAATCAAAATTGTTGCAAGTCTCGCAATCAGCGACGATGCAATTAAAGCCTGTGATCCGGATGATGTCCCGGAGTCAACTATTCATTCAGTTATTGTGTCAATCATGGCCCGGAAACTTGAATGGATCACCGGCATCATCGAACTTCCGGAAGAATAAGTAATACGTATTATGAATGGTGTAGAATTATATTTACTTTCTACACCATTCTTTTAAGCTTTATGTAGGAATACTGTATGAATCTCCTACATTTTGGACCCATTTATGGCAATAAAACACCTCAAATTACTCGTAAAAATGGCAAATCTTAAGAGAATTTATTTAATAGCATAAAATCCCCCAGGGGGATATTTACTCGTAAAAACGCTTAAAGTTGTAGGAATGATGTATGAGTGAGGAACAACGAGCGTGGGAAAAACATGGGCTTTTATTTTTTAAGGTATTTTTTCGATTTCGGCTTTTAGCCATTCGAGATCTCGGGTGGTGTAGACGTTTTCGGTTAGGTCTTTGATTTCATGTCCGACGATTCGTTTGATGGCGTATTCATCCATGTGATATTTTTTGGCCTGGGTGATAAAGTGCGCACGACCATCGTGGGGACGGTGACGGTCGTTTAGATTTAATTGTGACTTGATTTGTTTCAGGTTCCAATCGAATTTCGTGTAGGAAAATAGTTTGCTGCGGCCGGTCATTGTAAAAAGATATTCGCTGCCGGATTTTTTACTGGCTTCATAATACTTTTTAATGAGATCATAGATTCTTGAGTGGATCGGTACAATGCGATTTTTGCCGGCTCTGGTTTTGACACCGCCTTTCATGGTTCCAAGTTCAAGGTCAATATCACTGATTTTCATGATTTCAAGTTCTTTCGGACGCCAACCGGTATAGCACTGAATCAGAATAATACCTATAACTTCATTGAAATTGATATTTTCCCAGAGTTTTTCGATTTCTTCATCAGTATACGGGATATGGCTTTCACGGTTTTCTGCCATCTCTTTACGGTCTTCTTTTGATACAGAGAAGTTTCGGGCATAATTTCGATCGATCAATTCGTATTCAACAGCATAATCAAGCATTTGATTAAACATGACTTTAATCACGTTTTTCATGTTTACTGAGGGATGTTTGATATTTCCGTTTTTTAGTGTAACAGTTCCTTCTTCCATGCAATACTTTATGTGCCGACTTCGCAGATCAACAAGTTTGATATTTTTGATGGAATTGCAGTATTTCCAGGCTGCTCCAAGGTTTGTCGCCGCACCTGCAGAAATTGTTTTAAAATGATATTCACTCCATCTTTCGTATAGCTCTCCAACAGTTAAATTATTGCTAAATACATATGGATCTTTATTATATTTTACTAATGCCTGATAAGCATCATTGTAGGTTTCGAAGTAGGCTTCCGGCTGTAATAATCGGCATACGGGTTTTCCTTCGTCGGTTTTTCCGATCGTGACCATGGCTCGGAAAGGTTTACGAAGGTTCGCCCCTTTGATCTTTGATATTTGCCCAAAACCATTCGGAAGGCGCTTCCTTCTGGTGGATCGGTAATTGATATTCTTCGCTTCGGGCTTTAAAGGATAGCCGCAGTGAGGGCATATAATGGCTTTATCACTCACTGACAGTTCACATTCCGGACACTTTATCAGCATTGATATTTTTTCTCCTTGTAGAAGTTATTATACTCCTACAATTTATAATCGCGGTTTTTACAACGCCTTTATTGAGCAGACATAAATGATCTGCTCTTTATTTTTAAAAAGGAGAAAAAAAATATGAAAAAATTTTTTAAAATAATCAAAAAAATTATTGAAACAATAAATACAATTTATTGTTTTGTGGCAGCTACTGTCACGTTAATTGGGGTTTTTGGATATATCAAAGGGTATATCGAAGACGTAGAGGCTGCAGAAAAGCAGCCAGTAAAAAAGGTTTCAGAGTCAGAGTTGGACTACGACTCAGACTTAGAAGTATTTCTGTTCAAAGGTCATCACTGACCTTTGAAACGAGCCCCACAAGGGCTCTTTATTTTTCGCGATGTGCGCATGGACTATAGTGAGGGAAAGGTGTGCTTTATGAAAGTGCCTTACCGGAAATTGGGTTAACCGTAAACTTGGAAAGGAACGGTCATAAACAGAGGTTGGCTACATGACCCGTGGAGAGCAAAATTGTAGCTTGAATTTTTACAGGATAGGATTTATGAATGATCCGGTGTGAACGGATCACAAATTTGTAACTTATCCTTTTTATTTTTTCGTATGTATTATGCACTTATTTTTTACATGATCATGATCGAATACGAGCCGATAGTTTATTCTGATGGGTATCATCTTCGATACACTAAACCCGTATGCTGTCCTGAATGCAATACCGGCCTTGCCATGTGGCGGTACGGATATCGCAAACGCAAAATGATTGATTTTTATGGATTCCGATATTGGATCTATCTTCCAAAATACCGCTGTCAAAAATGCGGAAAAGTTTTTCTTACTCTTCCTTCTTTTCTTCTTCCATATAAACACTATGACCGTAATACTTTTGTAAAAATCCAAAGCGGTATTACTGCCGGCTGCGGTGCAAGTTACCTGAGTATCTATCTCTGGTCGCGATATGCGCAAGGTCTACTATGGAAGAAAACTTAAAATTTGAAAGGAGAATAAAAATGAAAAAGTTTAATTCCATTATGATGAAGACTGCTGTTATCGCAGCAGTTGTTTGTGTCGTCAGCCTGATGGCACTGTATGTATTAAACCGCAACGTAAAATACGTTGTGGAACCAATAACAAACTTCTACCTGCATAATAATGCAGGTGAGATTATTGCGACCGCTAAGGTCGAAGGCGTGTGGGAAACCGCACCGGAAGGAGAACCTGATAGGTTCTCTGATATGGCCAAGTACCAATGGGTACATTGGTCATATAATGACATAGATCTGATGCATGAATATGCATCGGAGCTTGGCATGGGATTTTGGGCCAAGCAGGCGAAATGAAACCGAATCAAAATGGAGCCCACAAGGGCTCTTATTTTTTTCGCGATAAGAACAGATCCTCTAATGAAGAAAGAGCTAAAGGAGGATAAAATGAAAAAGTTCTTTATCATTGTATTGCTGGCCATAATGGCCATTACTTTATCCGCGTGCAGCGGATCAGAGAAAATTAATGAAACCCCGGGACTTGATCCCGGACCAAAACTGGAAGAAATCGTGGTAGAAGAAATCGTGATCACCCCGATTACGATTGAATAAGATAGGCCGCAAGGCCTCTTATTTTTCGCAAAATTTACAACTCCTTTATTGAGCAGACATGGATGATCTGCTCGTTGTTTTAAAAAAGGAGAAAAAAGATGAATTTTATAAATATTTATTTTGGATTTTTATTGATTTGGACAGTTTTGTCCATAATTATTTGTTGTATTCCACCGCTTCGTCGGTGGTATTTCAAGATGTTTATGACGCTTTATGGAGAAGCGTTCGAAATCGGAATGGACTTTGCTGAGAAGATCTCAGCAAAATTTGAATAAGAAAGGAAGTTGAGCCCCACAAGGGCTTTTATTTTTACAACTCCTTTTATTTTTACAACTCCTTTTATTTTTTCAACATAAGTTTTTATTTTAGATTACGCCTGGCTATCATAGAATAAGTTTCGGAGATAGAAGACTCACGAAAGGAGAAATTTATGGAAGAGTATTCTAACGGTAATGTACCGGTGTCCGTGGCAGCGCGGGCGTACGGGAAGGATGCGTGCTGGGTGCGGGCCGGTTTGATCTGTGGATGGCTACCTATCGGGAACGCAACACGGAACGGCAAACTGGTCACCTCTATTGAGGAAATGAACAGCAAATACGGGCGGATCAATTATTATATTTCGCCCAAACTGCTTTTCGAGCATACAGGCTTTGTCTGGAAGGGAGAGCGGTGATGGGTACCAATATTCGTCCTGAGATCTCAAAGCGCAGTTCATACTGGATCAGCAGACATCGGTTTTATGAGCTGAAGCATTTTTGCCTTCAGTATCCGGAATGGAAGGAAGAGCTGAAAATGATCAGCCTGATGGGATCGCCGTATTCCGAAAAAATTGGAAAATCCGCGGGGCCGAGTGATCCGGTTCTTACGGCTGTGCTGCGGCGGGAATTGCTGACAGACCATCTGGATATGGTTGATAAGGCGGCAAAAGCTTGTTCGGAGGATTTGGGAAATTATATTTTCAAAGGAGTCACAGAAGGAATTTCCTATGAATACCTGACGGCTCGTATGGACGTTCCCTGCTGTAAGGAAACGTATTATGAAAGCTTTCGAAGATTTTTCTGGATCCTCTCGAAATTGCGGAAATAATTCGCAAGATTTACATTCTCTATAATGACCTGCATACCCGAAAGCAGGTTCCTATGAAGAAAGGAGGTGCAAAGATATTTATTAAAAATAAGAGTCGTTGCAAAGGCTCTTATTTTTTCCGCGAAAAAAACATCTTCTATAATGATGAGAGTGCAATAGGAAGGAGGAAAAATGACCTAGCACTGTACAAATATTATTAATTATTTGAAAGGAGAAGCGTTAATTGCAGGCGCTTCTCCTATTTATTTTCGCATGAAAAACATAGTCTAAATAGGAGCTAGTTCACTTAAAGAAAGGAGAAAAAATGAGCTGGCATTAAATTAAGCAGGAGATATCCGTTGCTATAAAGTTGCTGTTGTGAGATAGCTGCACAACAGGTAGAGTTTATAGTTAACACATCTCCTGCTATTTTTTACGCAATATTAACATGGACTTTAATGAGAAGAAGTTAAAGCAAACGAAAGTTTGTGAGTGGGCGACGGGTCTTGTCTGCCCGCCTGGAACCGTTCGATTCGGTTCAACTTCTTTTATTTTTTTTCTATTGGATCTTATTGGAGGTAAAATGACAGATTTAATTAAACCGTTACAGAAATTGCATGAAGAACTTGAAATCGCCGGAATTCCGCATGAATTCTTATGTGATGATAATCCAATATTTGGCGGACAGATCCGGTATTCCTCAGATGGAAAATGGGAACTTAGGAAGCCTGGATGTGGGGATGTTGTGTGCAATATGGGTTCATATGGTCATGAGTACGGACTTCTGGAAGCGATGGGTTTTGATATTACAGAAGAAGAATATGGTGATGAAGTAGTCGGTTATCTTACGGTCGACAAGGCTTTTGAATTCTTCAAACGACAATATGAAAAGGATCAGAAAAAATGAGAAAAATCTATATGGTTGATGAAGTAAATCCGATCACAAATCAACGAATCAACGAGTACAATGTGGTGCTTACCGAGAAGCTTGTGAAGGGCCTCAGAGGATCATATTCCCGTGCGGTATATCAACCGGAAAAACAAGCTAACCGGAAGATTATTGATTGCTATGAAAAAGCATGGCTATGTAATAAATTGTATGAATGTTTAATGGAAAAAGACCCGGAACGAATGCGCGGAGCCATTCAACGGCTTGCAGATGAGCATTTGGATGATATTATCAGTGGATTGGTGGAGCTTGGCTATGTGTTTTAATGTGATTTGTGAATATTATAGAACAAGCAGTAACCGTTTCGGCATTAATAGGGCATTCAAAATGGAGGAGGAAAAAATGAATACCACCGAATATGATAAAAAATACTGTGATGAATTAATGGAAATGGGTAAACAACATAATAAGGTTAATAAGCATAAAAAAATCTGTAAGGAACTGACAGATTTGTATGAACGGAAAAATGCAGATTATGGCGACAGTTTTGCGGAACTTCGGAAGGAATTTCCGAATTCAATCTGCTATCGTCTCACCGATAAACTCAATCGTTTGAAAAGGCTTTATAGTAGTCACGATGTGCATGTTGCTGATGAAAGCATCGAAGATACTTTGAAAGATATTGCAAATTATGCAATTCTTGAACTGATAGAAAGAGGATATGAATCTGACTGAAAAGTTCCGTACTCAGGTGACAATTCAAAATGGTATATTCTTAATGCAAAAATTCCCGGGGGAGGAAAAATGAAAAAAGTTTTTATACGGAGTTTTCATGATTCAGGAGATTGAGAATTTCATTATAGCGGTGCCGATTCCGATCTGGTTTGCGATCGGAGGAGCTATCGGCTGGTGTATTGGCAGATTGATCAAAAAATCTGTAAAACCAGAGCCGATCGGAACACTTTATAAAATTGTGCATTCCGATGGGTCAGCAGAGTTGCTTCTGGAGTTGAAAGATCAGGATACCCTGAAAAATCTTGATTTTTCACTGAGCGCTGTATTTGATGTAAAAATTAAATACGAAAACTGAGCGCGAGAAAATCAACGCCTTTAAAGAGCAGACACGGATGATCTGCTCTTTATTTTTTGTAAAAAAGGAGAAAAATGGGAAAGAAGTATCAAAAAAATAATAAATCTGTGAATGAAATAAGTGTCGCTGAAGAAGCGGCACAAATTGTTGAAAACCCGGAAATCGTTGAAATTCCGGAAGACATCTACGCAGAAGCGTCGGATGAACTATTGAAAAAGGCCATGGCTTGTTCGGATGAACAGCCAGAAAAATCGGAAAAATTGATTTCATCGTTAAAAACGATGAAAGAGGTACAAGTCGCACATACACGGCTTGAACTCGAAAAGAAAAAATCCGAAGCCGAACTTGAAAAAATCGAGTTCGATAAGCAGTGCCGCGAGGAGGAGATTGCTCTTCGGGTAGAAGAGGTTAAATCTATTAAGAGAAATGGTTTCCTCAATGCTCTGTTGAGCATTGCAGGTACCGTAGTATCATTCATATGTTATGGCGCATTGATGCAGCGCCAGAACACGTTTGAGGCAGGAGGTGAGACGATCACCTCTGCATCGGGGAAAGATATTTCCCGGCATGCATTCGATTTCGATCGAATGTTTAAGAAAAGAAGTTAAACGATATTTTATAGAGGTTGTGCACTTCGGTGCATAGCCTCTTATTTTTTTTAGGGCATTATGCGATACCATTACGAATCTTCCGACCATGGACCGGGAGTTTATGGCCGGCTTTATTTGTGTAAGCATCCGGTGTATGACCGCTGCACATTATATTTGGTCAAGGATCGGGGGATTGCTGTAATCCGGCAATACTTCAGTCAGCAAACAAAATGCACTTACTGGCGTGAAATCGGAAGAAATCTGGCTGCAGATATTTATCTGAATCCGAACTTTCCGGAGTTTTTTGAAAAACGGGCAAAGCCTTGTAAGGATGGACTTTACCCAACTGTTACTGTGCGCCAGATCATGTGGGCGCTTCGTATGAAACCGCTCCCGAAAATGCGATGGGAGACAGTATTTGACAGAAAGGAAATTTAGTATGGACATGGACGTCATTGTTAAATGTGAAATCAGAAAATGTATTTCAGACCCATCTTTAATGGGTGTTTTTATCTGGCATGATGAAAAAGAAGATTGGACGCTTCTGTTCACATATTATCCAAATGAATTGACCTTTGATAATGACGAGTTTATCGGTTTGACTGACAAAGATGCATTAGCGCTTCACTGGGAGCGCGACCTTGAATATTTGAATTCCTGAAGGAGGATTTTATGACCGTTGCAGATACGCAAACCCCTAAAATTGAAACCCTTATTGTGACCCGTCATGAGGGTACTGTAGAGTGGCTGAAACGCCGCGGAATTACCGGAGAAGTAAAAGCCAGCGTTACCATTGATGATATTAAAGGCAAACATGTGATCGGAGCCCTTCCGGCACATATTGCTCAGTACGCACTGTACATGACTTCTATTGATTATGCATGCCCGTTTGAAAAGCGGGGAAAGAATCTGACCGCCGATGAACTTGATGAACTCGGAGCAAAACTTTTTGATTATAAAGTAATTCGGGTTTTTGAATCAGACTCAAACTGATCGCGAAATTTACAACTCCTTTATTGAGCAGACATAGATGATCTGCTCTTAATTTTTTGTTAAAAGGAGAAAAAAAAATATGGTTAGCATATTAGTAACCTTATTTTTATGTTGTTTTGGCTGGACCGTATGGTCCGATATTAGGCCAATTATTTTAATTGTCATAGGAGCGACAATCGCTCTTAAATGCTTCCAAGGCGGAAGCAAAAAGTAATAATTTTAAAAAGTGTGAGCTTTCGCTTGCACTTTTATTTTTTCAAGGAGGAAACAAATGAAAAATTTATTGAAAAAGGTAAAGAACCTTGTGAAAAAGTGCTGGAACAAGTTCGTGAAAGCATGTAAATGGATTGTGAAGCAGGTTAAAGAAGTTGCAAAGTGGTGCGTTGATAACCCGGAAGTTATTACTGTCGGCAGTACCATTATCGGTGGTGCAAACTGGGCCATTACAAAGTTCCGTAAGAGCAAAATTGAACGGGAACAGCAATATCAGCGTACGCATATTTATGACCATTCAATCGGGCATCACTGGACGCTGAAACGAGAGCTTACATCATATGAGATGTGGGAACTTGACAGAAGAAAAGCAGACGGAGAACGGTTGGGAGATATTCTGAAAAGTATGCGGGTTCTTGCCGCATAGGAGGAGATATGAATCTTGCTAAAGCAGGAGCAGCCGCATTGAAGATCCTTCAGCGGAATGTTCCTTTTCTTTTAAGTGCAGCCGCAGGAATCGGGTTGATCGGACTTTATATTTTGACGATCAAAGAAACCGAAGAAGCTGCAGAAGTATTAAATGAAGCTGCCGAAGAGGAAACTCAAAGCTTTGAAATGGGTAAAACATTAGTCAAAATTTATGCTCCTTCTTTTCTTTGTCTGTTGGCTACATTGTTTTGCATTGTCAGTTCAGCGGTGATATCTCATCACCGGATAAGGGATCTGACTGTATATGCAGCCGGAGTTACAACAGCATATAACCAATACCGGCAGCATAACGTCTTTCAAAATGGAAAAGAAAGCGATGATCGGATCATCTCAGAAGTTACCCGGGAGAATATTCATAATGATCCTCCGAAAGAATATGATGGGATCACCTGTATGCTTCCGGGATATGATTCATTTTTTACTGTTTCGTGCATTGAAGATGTCACAAACGCCATTTCAGAGCTTAATGTAAAAATGGAAAAAGGCCCGGAATGCTGCGAGATGGCTGAATTTTTCAAACTGGCCAAAGTACGGGAACCGATGGACCAAAAGTATTTTGCTTACGGATGGGACTCGTATGATCTGACCAGACGTTATGGTGTAAGTATGCTTTATCCTCATATTTTTAAAGATACGGATGAAAGCGGCCTTGAATATTATGTGATTGATCTGCCGATGCCGCGGCCGATGGAGATGATTATTTAATGGTCTACTACAATCCTGAGGATGAAGCTCCTGTCTATTTAAATGATGTTCGAATTGCTATCGATATCATTGAAAATTATATCGATATTCAGGTGAGCTTCCCGGATCATCCGATCTCACCTGAAAAAGAACTGACGATCGCTCAGAAGCGTCAGGGGTTGAATGAATTAAAAAATTATCTCATCGAGCATAGATTTGAAGATGAGCTGATCAATCTGATTGATATTTTTATCAACCGGATGAACGCCCGGGCTGCTCAGGCAAATCCGGACAGTGAAGCGCATAAACTTTTCTGCAACATGCGTGATGCTGCGGATGAAGTTTCAGCGTATTTTTTGTAGGAGGAAACAAATGAAAGTACCAATCAAAGCGCTTGCCCAACATTTTGTGATGTGGGCAAAAGCAAACAGTACCCCGATTGCGACGGGTGCTGTAATTATCGGTATGGTCTCGGCGGTTATTCTGGCTGTAAAAGCCGGAAGAGAATCCGCAGAAGATATTGAAGAGGCCAAAGAAGAAATGGGGGTTGAGGAATTAACTCCTAAAGAAATAATAAAAGTCGTGTGGAAAAGGTTCATTCCTGTTGTGATTATTTTAGGTCTGACAATCGGATGTCTGGTGGTGAACACGACACGAATGGTAAAGCGCTATGCAGCTCTATCCACTGCATATGCGCTTTCTGAATCATATTTGAAGGATTATATGGATGCGACCTTGGAAACCGTCGGTGATAAAAAAGAACAGGCGATCCGGGATACTGCTATGGAAAAGCAGGTAGAAAAGCATCCGTTCGAAACAGAAGGTGCGGTCCGCGGAATTATTGAAACCGGGCATGGGGACACGCTGTTTTATGATTCAATTACCACAAGATATTTTCATGACAGTATGGAGCATGTGAAATCCGTCGAAAGGGATCTTCAGGGTATTTATGAAACCGAAGAAGAGCTCTATCTCGATGATTACACAAAAGCTCTGCTCGGAATCAATACGAACTTCGAAAATATCGGTTGGAAACGGTCCGGGAAATTTGACGGATCACAAAGCATCATGTTTGACTATACAACCGGTATGACGAAGAACGGAACACCGTATATTGCAATTTATCATTATCGCAACCGTCTTACAGTTCTCTAAATCAGGTTCGCGAAAAAATCAAGTGCTTTAAAGAGCAGACATGGATTATCTGCTCTTTATTTTTTGAAAAAAAAAAAGAAAGGAAACAAAAATGGAAGAAAATTCCAACTATACAAACGGGACTAACGTCCCGATGATCGAAGTCCCCGTTGAGGGGAACAATCAGATCGTCCCAGTTAATACTGAGGACGAATATGCCGAAATTACACCAGGGCAGGTTGCCCTGGGAGGGGCGCTCGGCTTCGCGCTGAGCGTTGGAATTTGGGAGGGCCTTAAATGGCTCTTCCGAAAAGTTGTGGAGCCTGCGGCCATTAAGGTTGCAGACAAAGCCCGTGAAAGACGGGCGAAAGAAGAAAATGCAGATCCGGTAGCAACTGCACCGGCTGCAATGAATACTGAAATCCAGCAGGAAACTGCTGGTGACGAAGGGCCCAGTGCCCTTCAGCGGGCGCATGCCCGATTATTGAATAATAAAAACCGGAAGAAATAATTTCCGGTGATCTTATAGAGGGGTTGAATCGAAAGATTCTTCTCCTCTTATTTTTTTTAATTAAAGAAAAGGAGGAGCATTGAGCGAAAATGTCCCGAATAAGAATGACCGGGAAATTAAACCGGTCGCCCAGGGAAAAGTAACTTCCGGCCGGCGGAGCATTTTCCGGACGATCTATGATGAAGTGATCGTGAAAAATTATCATGAAATTAAAGATAATTTTGTCACCGAAATAGTCATACCGAACACATTGGACTGGTTGAACGAAGTATGCAGCAGTCTGATTTACAGTATGTTCAAATCTCCGGACGGCACATATCGCAGCACGCTGCCGGATCGATATAAACATAGCGGATCTTATACCAGCTACAGCAAAAGTTATCAAAATGGAAATAAACGCAGCGGATACAATCGTAACTACGAGTCCGGTCAAGTGCTGACATATAAAGACATCAGCTTTGACAGCCGCAGAGAAGCAGAAAAAGTCCTGACTGATCTGCGGAGTGATATTCGTGAGTACGGAACTGTTACGATCAGTGATTTGTGCTCATATGCCGGTGTGGATCAAACCTGGGCAGATGTGAAATATGGCTGGGCGAATTTGGATAAAGCCTCAGCATTTCGTGCAAAAGACGGAAGATATTATTTGAATCTTCCGGAACCAAGACCAATTGAAGAAGATGAATAAGGGGTTGTATGAACGTAAAAGTAATTTTATCGAAAGCGGGACTTGTCTTGAAGCAGGCAAGTCCTGAAATTTTAACAGCCGGCGGCATTATTTTGGGTGTTGCTGCGCTGATCACAGCCTGCTCAAAAATGAAAGAAGCAGAAGCAGCAACAGAAGAAAATCATGCGGAGCTTGAAGAAGAGCAGACCCGCTATGAAAATGAAGAAGAACCTGACCGTAAGAAACATGTTGCTAATTGTATTAAAATCGGCGGAAAAAGCGCCTGGCGTTATTTGAAAGTGTTTTGGATCCCGCTTTTGCTGGAAATTTTGTCGATCGTCGCCATTTGGTACAGTCATGGCATTATGGTGAAACGTAATGCTGCACTGGCATCTACGGCGATGGTCCTGACACAGCAGCTGGAAAATTATCGTGAGAGGGTTCGTGATAAAGTCGGCGAAGAAGCAGAGAATGATCTTTTTTACGGTTTGACAAATAAAAAGATCGGCACTCAAATCGAAGTGGGTGAAGACGGCAAAACCAAGAAAGTTCCGATTTATCAGAAGCTGGTTGAAACCGGTGCCGGCGGGCCGTTCGATTTTATATTTGACCGTACCAACCCGAACTATCAGCATACTCCAGGAAATAATATGAGTGTACTTAAGCTCATTCAGCGAGAATGTCAGGACATTATGCAGTCCCGGGCAACAGACTATTCCAAAGGATATTTCATGGTGAATGAACTTTATCAGCACTTTGGGAAAAATCCGCCTGCTGAAAGTTTCGGCTGGGGATGGTTCTGGGATAAGCATGATCCGAGACTTGAAGATGTGATCGATTTCGGTATCAATGATTTCAGTAATCAGATCGTACGGGATTTCGCAAACGGACTTGAACCGGTGATTCCGCTTCATTTCAACTGTCATCCGCTGAATCCTATGACCGATCTGGGTCTGGTAAAAGGGTTTGCGGCATGATAAAGCTGATTTCTTTTTCTTTTGGAGCGATTTCCGCGATTTTTATGATCAGCGGAATCGCGGTTTTAAAAAGCGGTGTCTATGATCGATAAACTTGATTATTTTCTGTCGATAATGGACGGGCTTCTCGATACTTCCAGAAAGCGGCATCTTTTTGGAGGTCTGTTAATGAGTCTGTCTTTACTATTCGGTGGAATGTCGGTCACAGTGATCACGATTAAAGAAGAAAGGAAACGAGATAATGAATTCTGAAGTTATTAAAGGAATCCTGCTCTTTGTAGCAGGAGGCGGCATCGGTGTTGTTGCAACCGGTGTGTATTTTAAAAAGAAACTTGACAAACTCGAAGATGAATTTGAGGAACGCGTAAACGAAGAAATTGAAGAAGCGAGAATTGGTATTGAGCAGTCGTTCCAGGAAAGAGAGCATAATTATGAACTTTTTGAAGAAAGTAATGACGAAGATTCTAAAGATCTTGATGAGAAAGCCCTGACTGATATCAGCAAAAAGATTCTTGACAATGCCAGCAAGGCCCGGGAAAAGCCGGATCTGATGGCCTTTCATCGCGGAATCGTTGAAAATGAACATTACATTAGCTATTCCGGAAAAAAGAATGAAGAACCGGTAAAGAACGAGGTCCCGGATGAAGAACTGGAATCTCTGGCAACTGCCTATGATGATATTGAACTGATCAGTCCGCAGGAATTCGGAGATATCCCTTCCTATGATCAGATTAATTTATATTATCTGCGGGATCGGAATCTGGTAGATGATGAAGGAAACGTGATCGAAGATGTTCATGCTGCGATCGGTGATGATGCATTGAATGAATTCGGCGTATATGAAGCAGATGCAGTATTTGTCAGGAACAATCGTCAGGAAACGGATTATGCTGTTTTTCTGAGAGATGAAACACTTGCCAATTTCTCACTGTAGGAGGTAAACCATGCGGGATTTAGAGCACCAATATTTTGAGTGGCTCTATGATCTCGTCTGCAGTGATGGATACGTTGAGAAGCTCGAATACCACGAGCTTCTTTTTCATTTACATCAAATTGATTTTGTTTATCTGCTGCCGCTGGATGAAAACCGTTTTATTGACGGGATAAACCTGCGGTACAGATTCGGATCAGAAGTGAGAGTGCCGCGGTACAGAATCGAACAGGAAATTGATATTCGGCCTTGTTCGGTTCTGGAAATGCTGGTGGCGCTCTCAATTCGATGCGAAACCGAGCTTATGCAGGACTTTGATTATGGCGACAGGACCTGGCGATGGTTCTGGAAGATGATTACCAACATGAATCTCGGCGGAATGACAGATGACAAATTTGATGCGGAATATGTAGACAGAATTATAGAGCGCATGTTGGATCGTAAGTACGAAGCCAACGGAAGAGGAGGCCTGTTTACTATAGCGAATTGTAAAAAAGATTTAAGAAATGTTGAAATCTGGTGCCAAATGACCTGGTACCTGAACTCGACAAGTGAGGTCTGAATGATTGATATTTACAAAACAAAACAGGTGCAGCTTGAAGCCGAGCATCTTGAACAGGATGTAGTGATCACTGTTAATATGCAAAAGCTTCATGTGCCGGGCGGAAACTATTTGATCAAAGATCAAAATGGCCGAATCTATCCGGCAAATAAAGATATTTTTGAATTGCTGTTTGAGAAAGTTGAGGAAAAATGATGGGATTTAAAAAAGCACGCGACAGTTTCCAGTTGGGAAAAGATATTCAGTATCTGAAAGATTCAGTGGCTGTACAGGATCAAATCAACAATAACATCCAGCGTAATTTTAAGATGAGCGGATGGGGGATGATCTTTATGGCCTGTGCTGGTTTCATCATTCTTGATGTTATCGATAAACTGGATAAACGGCTGAAGCGATTAGAAGATAAGGAAGCAAAAAGAGAGCTGATTGAAATTTTGTCGGAGGAATAATAATGGACTTTGTTACGATCTCCGATGAAGAAACAAAAAAAGGAACGGAGATTTTCCCAATGTTCATTGTCAATAACAGGACCTCAGACTTAATGGTTCGTGCGAAAGATTTTTACGCAGTATGGGTTGAAGAAAAAAACCTGTGGTCAACCGTCGAACAGGATCTGATTGATATTATTGATCGTGAGATGGATGACTATTATGAAGCGCATCGCGGTAAGTGGGACCGCAAACCGAAAATCAAGCATCTGAAAATGGGCAATAACAAGATGATTGATACGTTCCATCACTATTGTAAAGAGCAGATGCGGGAAAATTATCATCAGCTGGACGAGAAATTGATATTTTCCAATCAGAAAACCAAAAAACGGGATTACGCCAGCAAAACACTGAGCTATCCGCTTGAGGAAGGCAGCATAGAAGCATGGGACCGGCTTCTTTCTGTTTTATATTCTGAAGAAGAAAGACACAAGATCGAATGGGCGATCGGTGCGGTTGTTAGCGGGGATTCGAAAAACATCCAGAAATTTCTGGTGTTTTACGGACCTCCGGCATCAGGCAAGTCCACTGTAATTCATATCATTGAAAAACTCTTTGAAGGATATTGTAGTGTGTTTGACGCGAAAGCACTTGGATCGGCGAATGCCAGTTTTGCACTGGAACCGTTCAAGTCCAACCCATTGGTTGCGATCCAGCATGATGGCGATCTGTCTCATATTGAAGACAACACCCGTTTGAACTCTATTGTCTCTCACGAGACATTACTGGTAAATGAAAAAAATAAACCACAGTATTCGATGCGCTTCAACTCATTTCTATTTATGGGAACTAACAAACCGGTGCGGATAACCGATGCGAAATCAGGCTTGCTGAGACGTTTGATCGATGTTACACCGACCGGGCATAAGATTCCAAAAAGAGAATACGACATTTTGATGAAAATGATCGACTTTGAACTTGGGGCGATCGCATGGCATTGTCAGCAGGTTTATCTGGACGATCCTCAATGCTATGAAGAGTATGTTCCGTTGAAAATGCTGGACGCGTCAAATGATTTTTTCAACTTTGTCTCGGACAGCTATTTTGTGTTTAAAAAAGAAAACGGAGTGTCACTGAAAGCTGCGTATGACATGTATAAAACATTCTGCGAGGAAGCTAAAGTAGTTTATCCGTTTTCCCAAAGAGCTTTCAAAGAAGAACTGAAAAACTACTTTGAAGACTATAAAGATCGGGTCACACTCGAAGACGGAACACGGATCCGCAGTTGGTTCAGTGGATTCAAAACCGAAAAATTCGAAGAGACCTGGAAAAAGAAAGACATTCAAAATGGAGATAAAAAGGACGATAAATGGCTGACATTTAACTGTGAAGATTCCCTGTTTGATATTCTCATGGCTAAAGCTCCTGCTCAGTATGCAAACTCAGAAGGAACTCCGCTGAAAGCCTGGGATAATTGTTTTACAAAACTTTCAGGCATCAACACACGAAAATTGCATTATGTAAAAGTGCCGCTGGAGCACATTGTCATTGACTTTGATATTCCGGATGAAAACGGCAACAAATGTTTTGAAAAGAATCTGGAAGCAGCTTCAAAATGGCCTCCGACTTACGCAGAATTAAGTAAGTCCGGTGCCGGAATCCACCTGCATTATATTTATCAGGGTGATCCGACCGAGCTGCAGATCAATTACGCGGATCACATTGAAGTAAAGGTGTTTAATGGCGGAAGTTCTCTCCGGAGAATGCTGACAAAATGCAATGACCTGCCGGTAGCCACGATTTCTTCAGGTCTCCCTTTGAAGAAAGAGAAAAAGAAAGTGATTAATTTTAAGTCGTTTATTAACGACAAAGCACTGATCAAGGCGATCGAGCGAAACCTGAATAAAGAAAATGTCAATGGCACATATAACTGTGTCAACATGATCTACAACGATTTGGAACGCGCCTACAATGACGGTTTGTCTTATGATGTGCGGAAGATGCATGATGCAATTTATTCATTTGCTGCACAGTCCACTCACCATGCCAGGGAAGCAATCAAGCTTGTCGGAAAGATGAAACTATGCTCCGATGATTATATTGAACCGACTGCAGAAGAACAGAATGAGAATCTCCCATTGATATTTTTCGATGTTGAGGTCTTTCCGAATCTTTTGCTGATCTGCTGGAAGTATCCGGGCCCTGACCATCCTCCGGTACGGATGTTCAACCCGGATCCGGAAGAAGTTTACAAATTGATGACCAATTTTCATCTTGTCGGTTTCAATTGTCGGAGATATGACAATCATATTTTGTATGCACGATCACTTGGTAAGAATCTTGAACAGATCTATGAAGTTTCCAAAGGGATTATCGATAAAGATAAGAACGCATTTTTCAGAGATGCTTATGAAGTTTCCTATACAGATATTTATGACTTCAGCAGTGTAAAACAATCCCTGAAAAAATTTGAAATCGATCTGGGAATCCATCACAAAGAACTGGCACTTCCCTGGGATCAGCCGGTTCCGAAGGATCGTTGGGAGGAAGTTGCTCTTTATTGTGATAATGATGTGATCGCAACCGAGGCGGTATTTTTCAGTAAGGATCGTCAGGACGATTTTCTGGCACGGATGATTTTGGCAGATATTGCCGGAATGACACCTAACGCCACAACCAACAGTCTGACAACCCGAATTATATTCGGTCAGGACCGGAACCCGCAAAGTCAGTTTAACTACCGCAATCTGGCTGAACCGGTCGGTCCGGAAAGATATTCGGAGTACAGGGAACTATTTGGAGAAGATTATGAATTTCACGTGTTCGACAGCAGCGGATTACCAACCTATCAAACTTACAATGGAGGATCCTTACCCTCTGGATACTCGATCCTGCCCTTCTTTCCCGGGTATAAGTTTGATGCTGGGAAATCAACTTATCTTGATCAGGAGATCGGAGAGGGTGGACGAGTATATTCTGAGCCCGGTATGTACGGAAATGTCTGGGACGCAGATGTAACTTCTATGCACCCCCACAGCATATGGGCTGAGAGACTCTTTGGGCCAAAGTACAGCCGAAAGTTCTATGACCTTGTGGATATTCGTGTAGCGGTAAAGAAAGCCATTAAAACCGGTGACTTTTCAGAAGCTGCAAAGATGATGGATGGAAAACTGGCGAAGTGGCTGACGAATGCAGATCAGGCAAAGGGGCTGGCAAATGCTTTGAAGATTGCAATCAACTCGGTGTATGGTTTGACCAGTGCCAGGTTTGAGAATCCATTCCGGGATCTGCGGAATAAGGATAATATTGTGGCCAAACGCGGCGCATTGTTCATGACACTGCTGAAGCAGGAAGTGCAAAAGCGCGGCTATCAGGTGGCGCACATAAAAACTGATTCAATCAAGATTCCGAATTGGGATCAAAAGATATTTGACTTTGTAAAAGCTTTTGGGCATGAGTTCGGTTACAACTTTGAAACAGAAGCAGAGTTTGACCGATTCTGTCTGGTGAATGATGCTGTTTACATTGCTCATGATAAAAATTGGGATCCGACAGATAAAAAAAATGCCTGGAAAAAAGGCTGGACTGCAACCGGTACAGAATTTCAGGTTCCGTATGTCTTTAAAACACTCTTTGCTAAAGCGCCGATTGAGTTCGAAGACATGTGCGAAACCAAACAGGTAACCAGCTGTCTGGTTCTTGATTTTAATGAAAAGCTTCCGGAAGGAGAACATGACTATCAATTCGTTGGTCGTGTCGGGCAATTTTGTCCGGTTAAACCGGGAATGGGTGGCGGACGGCTCGTTCGTGAAGCTATTGATAAAGACGGAAATGTGAAATACGATTCCGCAGCAGGAGCCAAAGATTATCTCTGGATGGAATCAGAAGATATCCGGGATTTTGGCAACTATGATGCATTCATAGACCGGTCTTATTATGACCGATTGGTGGATGAAGCGATAATTGATATTTCACAGTATGGTGATTTCGAATGGTTCCGGGATGTTCCGGAACCTGTTTGATATTTTAAGAGGTGACTTTTGAAATTCGTATGTTTGGTGCTTACCAGGTTGCTTCAGCTGCTTTTATGGGTATGGCTGATCATTGCAACGATTCCGCTGCTGATCGGGATTCTTATGTACGATCTGGTGCTGCGGATCTATGGAGTTGAAAAAACATTCCTTTTGCTGTCTGATTTCAATCGCTGGATTGAAATGCTGAATGTTTATTTAAAAACTATTAAATCAAAAACAAATAAAAACACAGGAGAAGATAAAGAATATGTCTGAAATGAGATTTGTTGTTAACGAACGTGGTAAAGAACAGCTGGTTATTGACGATGCTGAATTGCGCTTTCATAATTTTGCCGGTGCCCAGACGGAATACAATGCTAAAGGCAACCGGAATATTGATGTGATCCTGCCTGATAAAGACATGGCAGTTATTATGGGCGAAAAAGGCTGGAATGTAAAAATCCGCAAACCTCGCAATGAAGACGAGGAACCTTATTACACCCTTAATGTCAAGATCAATATGGAAAGCCGCTGGCCACCGAAGATTTTTATGGTGAATAACTATCGCCAGATTCAGTATGATGCAGAAATGCTGGACGATCTGGATAATGTTCCGATGACGGATATTGGTTTGGTCATTAATGGTTCTGAGTGGGAAAATGAACGATTTGGACATGGGATCAAAGCGTATCTGGATCAGCTTTACTTCCGTGAACGACCGGGTATTTTCGGTAACAAATATGATGTAAAAAATCCGGAAACCGAAGAAGTTCCGTTCTAATTAAGACTCGTGGAGACGGGGTCGGGTAATGTACTCGGCTCCGTCTTTTATATTTTCAAAAGGAAATCACCATGTTAGGCGCTTTATTGATATTTGCATTGATTTGTCTGCTCAGCGGACTGTTGTTCAGGATTCTCGGTGATCTTGCGATCATTACTCTCGGTGGGGTTCTGATCTTTGACGGTTTTATTATGCTGGGTATCATCATACTGTATTTAATGTACCATCTTTGATATTTTAGTTATGGAGGAATGAATTATGCCTACAAAAAAAATCGAAGGCGTTGAACTCGCCAATTATATTTTGCTGAACAGAATTGCAAACTTTCTGGCTCTGAAGAAGTTTTACGGAAAAGATCTTTCTGAAGAAGAACAGATGAAGAAAGCGAAGTTTGATATTTCCAAACGCGGAAAACTGTATAAAATGCTTGAAAATGCCGGGATTCGTACAGAATTCGATATGGCCATTAACAATGCAAAAGCTAACTTCAATGAAGTAACATTTGGTGATTACGCAAAGATCATGCAGACTTATCGTGCTCAGGTGATCCGGAAATGGTTCAGCCATCGTAAGGACGAATGCAAATGATTGATATTTGCCTGCTCGAACTTCACGGAGAATTGCCGTCGATCCTGGGTATGCGGAACTCGTACGACAGCCGGAGGAAATCTGACTCCGGCGGTTTTTATATCGGCCCGAATGATTACAGCCTGATGGAACGACTGGCAAAATCAGGTCCTTCCCATGCGAAATACCGCCGTATGATCGTTGCCTGGATTGATATTTTAGCTCCGATGTACTGGTGGAAAGAGTTTGATACCTATAAAGTAGGGACGGTAGCAAACTCTCAATCTACCATGCATACGATCACCCGAAAGCCGTTTGATATTTCAGATTTTAGTGTGGAGCATCTTACAGACGATTATAAACAGATCTTTGAAAAACACACAATTCGGGCTCTAAATAACGCGCGGGAGAATTTTCTGGAAACAAAGGATAAGACCTGGTGGTGGCAGATCATTCAGATGCTGCCATCATCTTATAACCAGCTCCGTACAGTTATGCTGAACTATGAAGTTCTGGCAAATATGTATGCATTGCGTAAAGATCACAAACTGGATGAGTGGAGAATTTTCTGTAATTGGATCGAAGAACTTCCGAATTCAGGATTGATCACAGGAAAAGAAAGGAAATAGAATGGATAAGTTTTACAAAGTAAGTGATGAGCAGATCCGGAAGGATTGGATGGAACATCATTGGCCGATCAGCGGAGAAAACAGCCTTGAGGATGCTAAGTTCATCATTCCGAGACGGGCTACTGCAGAAAGCGCCGGTTATGATATTTTCAGCCCGATCAATCTTCTGCTGCGAGCCGGTGCATCAATTGTGATTCCGACCGGGTTAAAAGTCGAACTGGATCCCGGACATTTTCTGATGATCGTCCCGAGGTCCGGACTTGGATTTAAATACCGGATCGGTCTGGCCAATACTGTCGGGATCATTGACCGTGATTATTTTAATAACTCGAGTAATGAGGGGCACATCATGGTCAAACTGGTGAATAATGGCGAAAAAGACTGCCGGATTCTCGCAGGAACCGCTATTTGCCAGGGGATCATCCTGCCGTTTGATATTTGCAGCGGGGATAAAGCCTCGCTGGAACGCACCGGCGGTTTGGGATCGACCGATAAGGAGGAAGTATGATACTTTACTCAACTGGTTGCCCGCTTTGTAAAACACTTGAAATGAAGATGAACCAGGCGGGTGTCTCTTATATATTGGTTACTGATGTGGATCAAATGGAGAAGCTTGGTTTTCAATCAGTACCGGTTCTTTATGCCAAAGGTGTTTATATGGATTTTTCCAAAGCGATGAAATTCATCGATGCCCTGACACATGGCTGGGTTGAGCCGGAGAAGGAGAACACTGTAAATGAAGATCAACATCAAACTGGATCCTGATTTTTCATACGAATTTACAAAACTCAAATCAATTCACGGAGAAGGGCTGGCTATGCTGAACGGGCTTTCAGACAGTCAGCTCGACTATACTGACTTTATTGATAATTTTATTGACACAGAGACAGTAGCAGATGCCTCAGTAGATGCTAATGCGAATGTCTCCAATAAATCTGTAGTGACGCTGCTGAATGAGATGGCAAAGCCTCACCAGAAGCTGCTGGCGTTCAACAAGATATTTTATGAAATGAAGAAAAAATACGGTCTGGATACCGCAAAGCATTGGCTCGAACTGGAATGGACCGGAGCTCTTTACATGCATGATGCCCATCATGCGAGCTATCTGCATTATTGCTGGGCCTCATCCCTGCAGGATCTTGCCGAAAAAGGGCTGTTCTTCATTGATAATTTCAATGCGGAACCCCCGAAGCATCTCGGGACTTTCGTTGACTTTGTCAAGGAGTTCATCAGCTTCTGCGCTAACAGTTCCAGCGGTGCGGTCGGCCTTCCGGATCTGATCATCTATATGTATTACTTCTGGGACCGTGATATTCAGAAGGATTACTATACAGAAACTCCGATCAAGTATGCCAAGCAGCAGATTCAGCGTCTGATCTATGCACTGAACCAGCCGTTTCTGCGCGGCAACATCCAGTCCGCTTTCACGAACACTTCTATTTTTGATCATCCCTATCTGGAAGCATTGTTTGGCGGAATGGTATTTCCGGACGGAAAGCTGATGTATGATGAACTCGAGCAGATCATGGAGTTCCAGAAACTCTTCATGGATACTATGCATGAGATTCGGGAAAAGAACATGATGACTTATCCGGTCAACACGATCAGTCTGCTGAAGGACAAGGACGGCAATTTTGTGGACAGGGCCTTTGCTGAATGGGCCTGCGAACAGAACATGAAGTGGTGCGACAGCAATTTCTTCATTGATGACTCCGTTACCAGCCTCAGCTCCTGCTGCCGGCTTTCTAATAATGTCAAGGATCTTTATATGAACTCCATCGGCGGGACTGCGCTGAAAGTCGGCTCCGAAAAAGTCAACACCATCAACCTGGCCCGTATTGCCTATGAATCAAATGGCGATACGGACAAATACTTTGATATTCTGGAAGATCGGGTACTAACCTGCCTGAAGGCACTGGATGTAGTCCGTCATATCATTCAGCGGAATATTGAAAAAGGGCTGATGAAGAATTTCGATAAAGGCATCGTGGAAATGGATAAATTATATTCCACGATCGGCATCATCGGGATCTATGAGACACTGGATCGGTTCGGCTGCGTTCGTAAGGACAGTTTTGGCTATACCACCTATACCGAAGACGGATTGATATTTGCCGAACAGATCCTGAAAACTATTCATGAGATCAAAGATGAATTCAAGAAAGATCATGATTATATGATCAACATCGAAGCCGTTCCTGCGGAATCCGCCGCGGCAAAACTCATGCGAAAGGATAAGATATTTTTCCCGGATGAGAAATATGAGCTCCCGCTCTATGCTAACCAATGGATTCCGCTGGCCGTGCGGACCTCGATCGAAAACAAGATCCGCATCAGCGCCAGGATCGATGAAGCCTGCACCGGCGGATCCATCTGTCATATCAACCTGGACAGTCCGTTCCGGTCATTTGATATTGCCTGGGACCTGCTGCAGGAACTGGCAAAGTCGGGTGTGAAGTATTTTGCCTTCTGCACCCGAATCAGCGCTTGTGCTCATAACCATGGTTTTTACGGCGATGTCTGCCCGATCTGCGGCGGTCCGAAGGTGACGACTTATCAGCGCATTGTCGGATTTTTAACACCCGTACGGAGCTACAGTGAGCCTCGTAAGGAGGAATTTAAGTTACGTGATTGGATGAAAGTTGAATAACAAATTTGGCCATTGGTTTTATATTGATAGAGATACAAATACTTTATACATTGAAATACGGAAGTGTGTATTAAGCCAAGTAATTCGTGATGACATACCTAATGTGAACAGAATAATTATTCAGCCCAAAGATCATTATGAAGTTAAGTTTGTTGATGAGATCGTAAATGGTGTTTATCGGTTCAAGGTATTGGCCTATTACGGAAGCTGGTTTGAAAGAAATATGAAATGATTAGTTATATATTGAAATTTACTTATCCTCCTTATACCGGATACGAAACTTATCGGAATTATGATATGCAATTCGAAGAAGATACTGAAGAGGAAGCATTGATATTTATTGAGCGATTCCTGACAGATAACGGGTTTACCAAAACTTCTGACGGCACCTGGTTCTGTAAGGAATTCGGAGCTAAATGCAATGTTGTAAAGGAATAAAAAAGACAGGAATGAAAGGAAATAAATGTATGAATTGATTTATCAGGAGATGGATCACCCCCATCAGGTCATTGGTCTGCACTCTACCGTGGAAGATACTTTGCGTCAGATGCACTCCGATTTTGTTGAACGTGCATGTCACAGAAAGTGTGTGGATTTGGCTGAGTATTATATTTACACCATTGATTCGGATAATTATACCTGTGCAATATGGAAGACGTTTTCCAGCGGGGAGGTCTTCAGTCAGGTTGTTAATGACCCGAAAAATCATTGGCTGCTGAACAACACCAAGTTTCATTAATTTGAAGAAGATAATGAAATTGAATTAATAGAAAAGGAAATGAATGAAAAACATTAAATTATATATTGCTCTTGGGGTCGCATTGCTGCTGGTCCTGGTTGTTGTCTGTAATCTTCATATTATTCCGACCGGTTATACCGGTGTAAAGACCACGTTCGGACAGATCCGTACAGAGCCCCTTCCGAATGGTCAGCTGTTTATCACGATCCCTTTTGTTGAAAAGATTGAGAATGTGAACAACAAACAGCAGGAATATAAAGTGGAGACTAAAGTCTGGGGTGAGACGAATGACAAGACACCAGTGTTTGCCGAAAACATTTCGGTGACTTACAATATCTCCCCTCAGAAATCTGCCTGGATTTATGCTAATATCAGCGATTATACAAAGAATCTGCTGACCCAGAGCCTGATCGCTTCGGCTCTGAAGGCTGCCATGGTAGAACTGGGTCCGGATCAGGTGACCAACCGTGCAATGATCGAGCCGCTGGCTATGCGGAAGCTACAGGAATCCCTGGATGAAAAGTATGATGAAGGCACAATTTATATTCACAAGGTCATCATCAACAATATGGACTTTGAGGACGTTTACAATCAGGCGATCCAACAAAAGTCCCTTGCCATTCAGGAACAGAAGCGTATTGAGATCGAGAACCAGACTGCTATCAGCAAAGCTGAAGCGGATAAGAAAGTTTCGATCTTGAAGGCAGAAGCGGAAGCTGAAAAGATCCGTATTGCTGCAGAGGCTGAAGCTGATGCAAACACCCTGATCCAGGAAAGTCTTGCACCGGAACTCATTGAGATCCGTAAGATCGAAGCCTGGGATGGCAAGCTCCCGGTCTTCACTGGCAGTGTGACACCATTTATTGATATTGAAGATTTTACTGAAAGGAAATAATAATGCCGAATTGGACTTATTGCATGCTGGAAGCTCCCAAAGCAGTCATTGAAAAATATTTGTCAAAGGATGAAGATGGGGATCTCTATTTTGACTTTAATAAGGTGATCCCACGTCCCGATATTTATCAGGATCCTGATATGTCTGAAGGCGGTGATACTACGCTATGCCTTTATTGGTATCTGAGCGCCAGGGGCAAAATCAGCCCACGTGAAATTTTTATACGATTTGGAAATATTTTTAACAATGATGGATGGTATTTCAATGATCCAGTCATGATTGAAAGAATGCTGCGCGACTGTAATAACCATTCTGGGGAATACTATCGAAGAGGGGAGAAATATTTCACGGCTTATAAATCATACGGATATCGAAGCTGGTATACCTGGTCTATTGATAATTGGGGAACCAAATGGAATGCCTGTGAAACGCGTGTCTCTTATGATGATAATGGTTTTGGCGTAGTCCATTTTGATACAGCCTGGTCTTATCCCGAACCGATCATCGATAAGATATTTAAAGACAATCCTAACTGTGTGATCAACTTCAGCTGGTACGATGAGGATTATGACGGTCATCACTGCATCGGCCGGAATGAGCATGGTGTATGGACTCGTTGGGAAGACTGGGATCCTGAGGTTTTTTCAGAAAGAGAGAAAGAAGATGAAAATTGAGAATCTGGACAAGTATCTTGACTATGTCGGAAAAGATATTTATGTGATCGAGAACATGGCGGAAGATCATCCTTTTGTAAAAGCAGTCCATGTCAGCAGTCTTGAGATTTATTCAGGCGGTGTAATACAGATGAAAACAAATAATGAAGGATCTTACTGGGGAAGTTATGAAGGTACCGCATTTTTCTTTACACGTGAAGATGCTGAAAAAAAGCTGCGTGAAAAATACTCACCAAGCATTGTAGATACAAGTGCGTTGAAAAATTGTCCGAAGTGCCATGGCATCGCAGATCTGAAAGAATATAATCACAGCTTTTTTATCGAATGTCATGATTGTGGTCTGCAGACAAAGCGCTATTTTAAACTGCGTGATGCTATTAATAACTGGAACGATCGAAAAGGATGATGAATCCATAATGGAAAACAGATTCTGGGAATGTACATTATGACATATATGGGGGCATTTCTGGATGAAGAGGCTGCACAAAAAGAATTGAAAGCTTTTAATAAACATCGTGCAAAAGATGAATACTTTGAACTTATAAGGACAACTCTTTATGAAACTTGTGAATCTAATTGAAGAAGATTTTACGAACTATAAGAAGCCGGGGTTATTCCTCGGCTTTCCTTATTGTTCTGGTAAATGCAATAATGATGCTGGGAAAATAGTTTGTCAAAATACGGAACTTTATAATGCTAAAATGATTGATATTTCACTTTCAGAAATTATTGACCGTTTTGAAAACAACCCAATTACAGAAGCATTGATATTTGGTGGACTAGAGCCATTTGATAGCTTTGATGAAATGTTGGCTCTTATTCTGTTGTTTCGAAAAAAATATTTCGCAAGGATTTATCCAATTATTATTTATACCGGATACTATCCTCATGAAATAAAGAAACAACTTTGTGTACTAAAAAGTTTAAGTTTATCTACTGGAATTATCATCAAATTTGGACGATATATTCCTGGTGATGAGCCACATCTTGATCCTTATCTTGGTGTTAATCTAGCATCTAATAATCAATATGCTATTCCTCTTGATATTTTATGGAGTGGAGTAGATTTGATTGATTATCTTGGATACCATCTTGAAGAAGGGAATAATTGATATTTATAAATGACAAAGAAAAAAATAATATACACTATTTGTGATCTTATTGCTCCTCCTGACATTCTTAAACAATATATGGTTAAAGATAATAATTTTACAGATGGATGCCCATATAACTTTGATCTAAACAAGGTTGTCAAAAACACACAATCTAAACGTGTTGCAACAATTGCATGGGCATTACGCAACTGGGGTGCTCAGGAGAATGTCTCTCATGCAGGATATAACCCGGGGAGCGATTCAGTGTCCTTCTGGTCACACAGCAAATGCCCGGACCTGGCGATCAAAAAGATATTCTTAGATAACCCGGAAGTTCCGATCAAGTTCTATTGGTTTAATGAGAATGACGAACGTACTCATTATTATATTCGTGATGAGCACGGAAAAATGAAGATTCAATATGGTGAAGGAGCGTTGAAAAAATGAAGATTTATATCGTGTCCGGTGTACATGTGCCGAATGAAGATGACTCTATGGATTCTTATAGGGACGTTCCGTTAAAAGCTTTTTATAGTTTACAGGAAGCTTCACAGTACATTCTGGATTGTTTGCATATGAATCCGCATTCCGATTTCAATTTCTATAGTACGATGACGTTGGAACTAGTCGATTCGTACCGGGATTTGCAAACGAGAGGAACACGAAAAAATATATATGAGGATTGGCTAATAGATAATACAAAAGATTGGAGTGGTTTATGATTGCAATCATTGTTGTTGCACCTTTATTTATGTTGATCCCATTTGCATTTTACGATTGGATCAAAGAACTTGATGAGCCTATTAATTATGGACCAGAAGAAAAGGTTTGATATTTTATGATTGAACTTTACGACTACCAGCGGGATGCGGTACGGAGAATGAAAAACGGCTGCATCCTCTGCGGTGGAGTCGGAAGCGGAAAATCCCGGACGGCATTGGCCTATTATTTTACACAATACGGCGGAGATCTGAAAAAGCCCAAAAAGCTGAAAGGAGCTCCGCCTCTTTATATCATCACCACTGCCCGGAAACGGGATACACAGGAATGGGAAAAGGAACTGGAACCGTTTGATATTTCACCGAAGGTTATCGATTCCTGGAACAAGATCAAAGATTATCGTGAGGTGGAAGATGCTTTCTTTATATTTGATGAGCAGAGAGTTGTGGGATATGGCACCTGGGCAAAATCCTTCATCCGTATCTCCAGACATAACCGATGGATACTTCTTTCGGCCACGCCGGGAGACACCTGGTCTGATTATATACCTGTCTTCATCGCCAATGGCTTCTTTAGAAACAAGTCTGAGTTCACAACTAAGCATATTGTTTGGTCCAGATTTGCAAAGTTCCCAAAAATCGATCACTACGTGGGTCTGGCGGTGCTGAACAAATATCGAAAAGATATTTTGGTGACAATGGACTTCCATCGGGAAGCGGTTCAGCATCACATTGATATTTGGTGCGAGTTTGATTCTTTGGTGTATAAAAGTCTGGTACGCACCCGCTGGGATCTCTATAAAGAAAAGCCCATGGATAACGCTGCAGAGCTGTGTTACAGTCTCAGAAGACTCGTAAATACAGATGATACCCGTGGAAGACAGGTGATTAATATTTTAAAGGATCATCCCAAAGCGATTATCTTTTACAACTTTGATTATGAGTTGGAGCTGCTGAAAGGGCTGAATTACGGGGTTGATATTTCCATTGCTGAATGGAACGGTCATAAACATGAACCGATCCCAACCACGGAGAAATGGGTTTATCTGGTTCAATACACAGCCGGATGCGAAGGCTGGAACTGTACGGAGACGGACACAATTATATTTTTCAGTCAGAACTATTCATACAAAGTCATGCTGCAGTCGTCGGGACGAATTGACCGCTTGAACACGCCGTTTAAAGATCTTTACTACTATCATCTGAAATCTCACAGCAGTATTGATCTGGCGATCCTTAAAGCGCTGAAGCTGAAAAAGAATTTCAATGAAAAATCCTTCGCGGAGGGGAAAGTGTAAAAACGCGATAAAAGCATGGCCTTGCATTCTAAAGGAGATGTTGCTATTAACATCTCCTCTTTTTTTTCGATCGCGATATCCGCAACCTCTTTTATGGAGAGAAATAGACGAAGAGTCTAAAACTAAATTCTCTCCAGGAGGAAAAATGAAAAGATATTTTTATATGTTTTGGAAGACGAGTTCTTCTAAAACATACAAATTGTACTCCTCTGTCCCTAAGACAGAGGAACAAATTCGAGGCATCACTCGGATGTTGGGACGTCGCTATAATGGTGACGTCGCTATTATATTGAAAAACAAAAATGAATATACTCCGAACCCGGAGAATATTCTTCAATAAAAAGAGGGCCTAACAAGCCCTCGAAATTTTTTCCAAAATCGCAGAATACGCATCTCCTTTAATGAGCAGACACGGATGATCTGCTCAAAATTTTTAAAAAGGAGTAGAAATGAAAAATGTATACTTATGGCTTGCGAAAGCCATTTTAGTATTTTTGGTGGTATACGCCACATTGGTTTGCTTCGGGTTCTGGCCCGAGGCATGGAATTTTTTAGGATTGGACCCCAGTCTCTGGTAAGAGCTGGGGCTCTTAATTTTTCGCAATATTCGCAATGCCTTAATTGGAGAAAAGAAGATTTGTAAGGACGCATCAAAGGACCGAACATCCAATTGATGAATGATCGTTTGCCAATGTTCAGGGTGAACTTTCGTATAAGAGGGAATTACGGATTAACTGAGTATCCTTTTATTTTTTCGAATTTCGCGTAATTTGCAGCTCCTTTAATAGAGAAAAAGAAGGCGAAATGGGAGTAACCTTCAAGAAAGGAGAAAATGGAACGTAAAATTGTATCTGAACAACTGGTCCGAAGAGGACCGGAAAAAGGGTACACGAAAGTCGTCTATTCAGACGGCTCTTGTAATTATGAATGGCGTTCAGAGAATGCCGAAATGATTATGCAAACCGCTGAAAAGCGGGCTAAAATCCGCCGGGGTAAGACCGGCACCCGCCGGGTGGTTAACCCGGACCAGTGGGTTTGAAACCCACATTATAATAGGATTGAGAGCAATCTCATCCTATTAATTTTTCCAAAGGAGGCGTGATGCAGTAAAAGTATGAAAGCTGTTTTTATTATCGGTTTCGTAATAACATCTGCTGTTGCTTTTTTCCAAGGATTTAAAAACGGAAAAGAGCGAAGCACAGAACAATGGGAAAGTGAGATCCGCTATGTGACGATCGAAGATATTGAGAACATCACCACAAAAATGAGAGATGATGATAAAGAAGATGATGATATCATCGTTATGGTCAAACCGGATTGGTGGGAGAACAAGTCATGAGCAAACTCTTTTATATTTTCTTCGGCGCATTCAGCTTGGCCGGAGCCTGGTTTGTGTTCCGCAAAGCCGGATACAAAACAGGTCATTACATAGTAGATCGGGAGTATTCATTGGAGAAAGTCCTGATACTGTCTTTGAAAGACATGGAAGAGATCATCGAACAATGGAATTATTCAGACAGAAACGAGCCTCTTATGATTCTTGATCCGGAGCGATGGAAGTATTTCGAATAATTCGCGAAAAAAACATGTGCTATAGTGATGGAGAAGAGCTTTTAGTACGCTCTTCATTGATTTGGGTTTAGGAGAGTACCCGTTGAAACAAAACTCTCCTTTTATTTTTTCGATTTCAAAAAAGCTCGTTCACACGGGCTTTTATTTTTTAAAGGAGAAACAAATGAAATTAGGTGCATTGCTGAAGGCCTCCTGCGGCCGGACTTATCGGAACACCAGCAGTTTTCTTTCTGCTCTTGGTGAAATCTCTGAACCTGTTCCTGTCGATATGACGGAGATTCAGTCAAAGGGATCATTTTCCAAAATGGCTTACTGCCTGTTGGACGATCGCGAATATTACAGTATGAAGAGAAAACTCTTCGACAAAATTATTCAATGCGAACGGCATGATGAGTATGCCTATTACAACAGCTACAACACAGAAGACAAAGACCTCTGTGAATCGGCCCTGATTTATACAGCGGATATGCTTGATCATGGGAAAGTTATGTATGAAATCGTGGATGCCCTTGGCTTGCATCCTATGACTGTTACAGCAATCTGCAAACTCTTTAATGATATTAAAGAAAGTGCAAATGACGAAGACGAAGAATAAAAAAGGAGAAAAAATGTCTTTTGTTGAATTTCTTGGTGGTGTTTCTCAGACTGAAATCGGATCCCTGGCAGAACGTCTGACTGCTTTGGAAAGCAAGTTTGACGATCTCAATACGAATCTGGTGAATGTTTCGGCCCAGACTTATATTCTTAATGAAGGGCTCAATGAACTCCGGAGTTCTTTCGAAGAACATAAGAAGAATTTGGAGGATTCAATTGATGTAACGATGGCTTTGCATCTTAAAAAACATCCGCTTCCTGAAAATATTGTTTCTAAAATGGAAGAACTGGAAAGGATGCAAAGGTATTTGCAGCATTCACAGGGACGATGCCTGAACGATCTGGATGACATCAAGAAACAGCTCTACGATTTATATTCTCATAAGATCGTAGGGCCGACTCCGGAAGAATTAAGCAAGATGGTCGCCAAGTCAAAAGACGAGATCCTTTTGATTGATATTTACGATCAGCGATTCGGTGATATGACTTCTTATCATACAAAGAGTCAGTTCAGCCGTATGCTGAAAGCAACCGGACTGAAAACATTGAAGGATCTGCTTGATATGCCGTATGAGTCGTTAGACTCGCTGAAACGCTGCGGTCCGAAGAATTTGGCGATTCTTCAGTGTATTTATGAAGAGTACAAGTATTTATGAAGAGTACAACAAATAAGGAGGAGTATGGTAGATATGGAACTTTACCTTTTTATTTTCTTTGCGTGGATTTTGGGGTTGGCGGTTGTTTGTATGATCGTCAACCATAAGATCAATGAGGATCTCCGCAATATTCGAGCGATGCAGGACGAGCTCCGAACGGAACTCGAAGAAAAATATAAAGACAGCCTGAATCGTATGAATGATATTCTTGAGCATGATGCTCAGACGCTAAAGATTTGTTCGGATGTGATCAACAAAGATGAACAAATCCTTGGAGAGATCCAAAAGCTGATTAAACTTTGATATTTTCCTCCGCACTACAAACTAACCTCCTTTCCAATAATTTAATCCATAACCCTTGTGAGCCTCTGGCAGACAGGATCCATATGGTGCGGGTGGATCTTGTCTGTCTTTTTTGTATAAAAGGAAAGAAATGAAAAGATATTTTACAAATTGGTTTAATTGTCTCATCCTGATTTTTGTATTCACAGCATTGTGGATTAAAGAAATGTTCATGGTACTTTGTACGGCTATTCTGGATGATGGTTCGTTCTTGTGTAACGCAATGGATGATATTAAAAAATTGGGTGACAAGTACACTAAATTATTAAATGAAACTGATGTAAAAGTTTTGTCGGATGACGAAGCAGATGATTGGGTTGAATAAAGCCTTTACAGGCTATTTATATTTTATAGGAGAAAACTATGTCTAAAATTTTCAAACGTGTTGTTCTGGCCGTTGCCGGCCTTTTTGTAGTTTCTGTGTTGGGTTATGGGATTTATTCTTATGCGACTCATACAGGATATTTTGCACCGGTGGAAACACCGGTTATTGAAGAAGTCGAAGTTGAGATCAGCGACGGTGAATAATTGCTGAGTTTGTCTTCCAGCTAAAAGCGCTTACAGCAACTTTTAATTTATTTAAGGGGATTAAATAATAGTGCTTTGATATCGGAAGATTGATCGTGAGGAGAAGTGTTGGGGTATTCCGCGCTTCTCCTCTTGCTTTTAAAAATAAAAGGATAGGAAACAAATGGAAATTACTATTGATTCTCTTGATGAGTATTTAAAACTTATTGCTGAAATTCGTCATAAAGCTATGGATCTTCAATCGGATTTGGAAAGGCTTGATGAAGATTTTACAGATCCTGAAGGAATTTTTCAGGATGAAATTGAAGAGTACGAAGAACAAAATGAAGATGAATGCTGGGGAGACAGATATGAAGCTATGTCTGATATGGATGTCGAATCTATTATCGACAACCTTTATGAATACTCAGACATTTTAAATAAAAAGCGCAATGCTATTATTGAAAAACAATCCATAGAGCGTTTTTACCATATGCTTTATGAATATTTCATCAATCCGAAGGGGTTGACTCGTGAGACTGTGGTTCTTGGGAATGCATGTTTTCTGTATGACCAGATGGCCAAGATCGTCAATGAGACGTCCCGGTTGGACTTTGTCCGACATATCAGCAAGATTATGAACGAAAATACCAAGGAGGGCTAAGATGTCGATGTTTTTTGCGGTTGTCTGTAGTGGAAAGTACGATCCTCATCACTATTGGGATGACGGAATTACCAATATTCTGAGACCGGTTCACCGAACAAAGACTGAAGCTCTTGGACTGTCCGGACCGGATACCTGTCTGGATAAGTCTGTTTGTCCTCCTGTGCAGGAAGTATCTGTGACTGAGTTTAAAGGCGACCGGCAGGTAACTCTTCTGGTGAAAGCTATGGGTTACCAGCAGGCTGAGGAACGAGCCAGGGATTTTTGCAATACCTGGTACAAACCTGCCAAGACTGCGAAAAGCAAACAGCTCAGTGCGAAAGAGATTTTTGAAGCTCTTCCGAAAGTTATTGCCAAAGGCGGAACTATGGACTATTCCATGGATTATTTTGAATTTTATGAAGTCGGTGACAAGCCAAAGTATCCTTCGTCCAAACGAAAGCAGTGGACCAAAGGTCGTCCCAAGGAGCGATAAAGCCTTGTATGGACGAATCGTATTAATTAATGGTGAACACTATGCCCTCCGTTACCGTGATCCCGGGATATTGGCTCCCGAGGATCGTGGCCTATGGAGGGCCATTAAAGTTAAGCGCGGGATTTTTGGTGACTGGACCCCTGCAGATGACGAGGACTATTTGATCACCGATGATCTGAAGATCGTCGCAATCGAGTATGGATGGAATTTGAGAAGGGAAAGTCTATAGAATGGTGAAAATATGATTGAAAACCTTGCAAAATGCGGTTGTGGCAGTGAAGCGTATGCTCATATGATTGGATACATGAAAACAGAAGGTTATTACATTTCCTGTGAGGAATGTGGAATGAAAACAGCGATCTTCGAAACACTTGAAGAGGCTGCAAAAACATGGAATACTGCTATGGGTAAGCGAACGGGGGAATGCGAATGCATTGGATTTTGTGTATCTCAGTGTACCGTATGCGGTGCAACATTTTTTCATGAATTAGAATACGAGAATTTTTGCCCAAACTGTGGAGTGAAGTGGAGAGGTGGCCATGAGTGATACCTGTACAGATAACCGCTATAAAGTAATTGCAGAAGCCAAAAAAGATTTGCTTGAATCTACAAATATTGAAATGGCTCCTGATGAAATGGCCGTACTCGACAGTTTCCTGTTACGTTGTTGGCAGATGGGATGGCTGAAGCAGTACGAAACCTATACTTTTTATTATATTGACAAGGATAATTCATATAAAGAACATAATCAGGAGAATCATGTCTGGACGAAAGTTCTTCGGAGACTTGAAGAAATGAAAGCCACTAGTGAAGAGCCACCACTTGGAAATTCACCTGACTACATTCCGCTTGATTTCCATCAGCTTGCCGAAATGATTGGCGAGCCTGTGTATATTAAAGATCGAGGTTGTAAAGGACATTGGGAAATCATCACAGCGGTGCGAAAAAATTTGGACGGTGAAGATTATGCTATCAGAGGAAATGATCGGTGGCAAAGAATTGGAAGCTTTATTTACAGAACGAAAGAAGGCGCTTATGAAGACGCTGGATGAAGTGATATTTGAGGCGCCGTATTCGCCCACACCGTGGGAAGCCGATGCGCTCGAATATCTTAAAGAGTACAGAAATATGCTGAAAAATACAAATTTCGCATATCAAAAAGGCTTTAGAGATGGATGCATGAAACAGGCTCATGATGATGCAATATCCAGAAGATGGGAAGAAGACTATCGAGCATCTCAAATGCCGTGGAATCATTATACAGAAATGGGTGGATAGAAAGGAAACAAACGTGAACGATATTATGCCTAATAGAAAAGTTAGCATCGGTCCTCTCAGTACTATTATTTCATACAAACACATCGAAGATGAATACATTCCGTATTCGGGATATTACATTGTTGAAATTGAGGTATGGGTTAATTCAAGACTTATTCGCAAGGAAAGAATTGTTACGGATAATCTAAACATTAGCTATAAAGATGTGGGGGATTGATATTCATGCTCTGGAAAATACTCTTTTTTAATCTTGCCGATAATACAGCGTATTCATATGCTCGATATGCCATTTACGTTGAACAAGGAACACCCTCATTCGACGAAATAAAAGATGTTCTGGAAAGAATAAATTTTACTCAGGAATCCGATGATTCAAACGTATGGTACCATCCGGTTGGATTTGGCGTGTGTATATATCTCGACGTTGATGGATATTTGCCAGAAGGATACAACGTCATCACTGTAGATGAATTAGCAATGGTAGTATTGCCGTTTGCTATTCTTGGAAGAAGGCTTGCCAAATGAAAAGCATAATGATTCAAATAATTTATTATGACGGTTTCCGTAAAAATATTCATTGCCTGACAGAAGAAGATTATGTCTATCATATGAAGATGTACGGATTCGACCCGGAAAAAGATGGCCGTAAAACAACAAAAGACGGTAAAGAAATCGAATATTTTATTCCAAAAACAAGAATAATAGACGACAAGATCTACAAAGTTAGAGAAGTAATCGTAGATAAAAACTGGCTTTGGTAAAAGGATGGGACTATGAATGAATCGACTTCTATTTCTCTTATGTACTACATTGATCATTCTTATGAAATCGCGCCAAGTCGTCGGCAAAACATGTTCTATGTTTTAACTTATAAATACGGTATCGCCGATATGGACGATTTGATCGAATGGACTCCGCCTTACAATCATCGTATGTACGGCCTTAGTAAAAGCGAAGTACGATTTCTTGAAGATTTGCGCAGAAAAGAACTTCTGTTTCGCAACACTATTGAAATGAGAAAGTTGGAATTGAAGAACCGTCTGATCATGCGGTCACCAGAAGATCGTAAAGGAGAAGCGATTCGTGCATACAACATTCTTATCGCAAACGGAATTACAAACTTGCGTTTGCTGGTAGCGTATTCAAATGATCAGCTCAAACAAATTAAGGGAATTGGTCCGGTTCGGTTTGAGATTATTAAAAGGGGTAAAAATTAGGATGAACTCTATCGTTTATATTCTTTATGGTGTGAACGCGCTTCTTGACTGCGAAAATGTTGTTGGTGTTTTTACTTCAAAAGAAAAAGCTGTAGCTTATCTTGATAAATGTTCCATTTCTTATAAATATGATGGCGTCGACGATACTTACATTGTATCAGATGATGAATATTATTACATCGTTGAAGCCCGTATCGATAAAGGATTTTATGAGTCTTAATTCATATTGGAAATTTTTCAAAACTATCTGTAAACATAAATGGTACGTATTCCTTGAGTGTAAGGCTTGCGGGATAACATGGCAGGGAATAACGCATGACCTGTCAAAATTTGGAAAGACGGAGTTCTTCTCGTCTGCTAAATACTTTTGTGGTGACAAAAGTCCTCATTACGGTGACGCGGCTGAAAACGGATATTCTCTCGCATGGCTGCATCATAAAGGATGCAATCCGCATCATTGGGAATTCTGGACGGATTTCAATGAGGAAGACGGGTCATTGAAAGTTAACAAGATCCCATACAAATATGTCGTGGAAATGGTATGTGACTGGGTAGGTGCCGGAAAGGTGTACAGCAAAGATAAATGGACACAGGCATCACCGCTTGAATACTACAACAAAGTTAGAAGCGGCAGGCATTTTCATCCGGATACCGAGAAGCTCATACGAATATTTTTAAATGAAATCGCGTCAAACGGTTTAGACGGGTTTCATAAGCTTGCTAAGAACACTGCTCTTAGAGATCTATATAGCGATAATGCACTCCCATTCGTGGTATGGAAAACAATATTGGATTAAAGATGGAATGGCGAAATTTTGAAAAAAACGAGAGGGGAAAATAATTATGCCGTATACATTTAATTATTATGAATTTCTTCGTGAAGAAGATGAATATGAATTTCATTTTGAAAAAGATGAATCAGAAGAAGACAAATTAGAAAAGAAATTTAAAGAACTCATAGAACGTTTACGCGATAAAGGTTACATCTCGATTGGTTTCCTGTGCGGTGTGATGGGTTTTGAATGCGATAATCCTTACAAGTTTTATTGCGGGGACAAAGATAAATGGCAGAAAGATGTGATAGAGAGATTATACAAAGATAGCTATGATCCTGTATTAACGAAGCAGCTCATCGAAGTCTTGCACGAACAGTACAAAGATAGAGAGGAAGATTGATATTTATGGAAAAACTTGTCAACCAGACGGTATATAAATGTGAAATCTGCGGACGAGTATATGATGAATCTGATAAAGCTTCCGAATGCGAAAAGTCGCATGCAATTGAATTACCTATTGGAAAGATGACAGATGGTTCGTATCCTCTTGGGTCTTATCCAACGTTTATAACGATTAGATTTTATGACGGAAAAATGCTTATCTATAAAATACTGGGATAGAAAGGAGAAAAAAGGATCTATGTACAATCTTCAAACTTGTATTTTAAAAAACCGAAGATTCAAACGTCCGAAACACGTTATCAAAGTTCTTACGGACAATGATATTTTGGACTTTAATGACTTTGTTGAGAAGACAGTTCCGACAAAAGGACTGTGGCGTTCGGAAGTGAAGATCCTTCTTGAGATGAAGACAAAGGAGACTATTATTCACAAAACACGAGCCGCATACCAACAAGAGCTGGCAGATAAGCTCTCAGAATATTTTTCCAAGCGTGAGACCACCCGTGTTGCCGGGGTGTTAGCGAGAAACAATATTACAACCCTTGCTCAGTTAATGCGGATACCGAGACACAACCTGATTTGTATGAATGGCATCGGCCGGGTAACTATTGATATTTTGATGAAGATCAAAACTCAGTTGTGGGAAGATAGCAAACTGGAGTTTACCGGATTGCCTTTACCGCAAAAGTTTTTTGATGCGTTTTCCGGTCCGTGGTTTGTGAGTTAGAAATGAATGATTGGAGTGATTAATGGGCGCCTTATATTTTGTGTTTGGAATTCTGGCTACTTTAGCGGTTCTGGGGATCATTGCTGGTATTCAAGATTATGAAGATTTGAAAACTAAAGTAGGAAGAGACCACGATGAAATTCAGGAATTGATTAGAAGATTATGTTGGTTAGAAAAAGAAGTTCATAGTTCTTTAATAGACATATCCGAATCCGAGGATAACAACGAAGACCTTGGACAAAGTAATTAGATTTATAGATCGATCGCGATATCAACAAGCCCTCTAATGGAGAGAAATAGACAAAAGTCTGAAATTTTATTCTCTCCAGGAGGAAAAATGAACATTTATTTTATAAATGGGTGGGGAAATTATTCCCACTCTTATAATTGGGATGACGGTCTGACTATCGGTCAGGCCGAGATTTGGCCCCAGGACAAAATTCGTGCCTGGGATAAATATATAACGGATAATCCCTCACAGGGAAATTATATTCCCAGTGAGGAGGATGATGAAGGTGTATATATTCTACAACTCCATGAACATGGAGGAAGTAGAAATGTGTTAGTCTGTGTTATTGCGGAAACCCCGCAAGAAGCAGAAGAAATGGCCCAGGAATGGGCAGAAGCATATTACCCTAGCATTAATTGCTAGGAAGAGGGCGCAAGCCCTTTATTTTTTTTCTTATTTTTTATCATAGGAGTTTATTATGCAAAAGGATCAACTGATTCTTAAGATTTACAAGTTTCTCGATGAAGGATATTTGGTCAGCGAGATTGCTGAGACACTGGACATGCCGGAGAATAAGATCTGGCAGATTATTGAGGAAGTTGAAAAGGAAGATGATGATAAAAAGGGTTATGAGTATTACAGGCATTAGTGCCTGTTTTTCGTATAATTTACAGCTCCTTTAATAAGGAGGATAACTATGAAAAAGAAAATTGTAGTTATTAAAGAAATAAAGGAGGTCTACGTGGTTACGTGGACCACAAAAAATAATGTAGAAAGTCGGGTATTCGGTGAAGAATACCGTGCCCGGCAATTATGCAACACCCTAAGGAATTTAGGGTTTAATGACGCTCGCTGGAGCGTCGGTATTGTTGAATAAGTATTAAAAGCCCCTTAAACAAGGGCTATTTATTTTTTAAAAGAAGAACATATGAAACGTCTCAGCAAATTTTTTAGAGATCATGAATACGACATTTTAGGTATCTATCTTTTAAGCTTACCGGTGGTAATGCTTGTCGTCTTAATTTTGCTAATGTTGTATGAATAAAAGGAGTTCAGATGTACTACGTTATTGAATTGTATTTTACCCTTGCCGGAGATGGTTCTCCTGCAGTTTTGGAAAATCTTACGGTCGATGAGTATGAAGCTTATCATCCAGCCGTTGATATTTTCATTAGTAATGCCACTGAAGAGATGCGTGTGATTGTCGAACAGGAACCGACTCAGGCTAATTTCGGTGCTGCGATTATGGATGAAACTTATGGGTTCAAAAGGGTGTGGATTCTGACGAGACAAGATAATCGCGAGATTTGTGACGCATTTCTTAAGAATCTCATTGAGGATGATCTTAAATTGAAAGTACCTGAGGAGTTTTATGAACACCATGAACTGGAACACACTGTCGTGGGGCAAACTAACTGATCCTGCCATGGTGGGTAAAGATATTCTCATCGTCTATTATTCCATCAAACCTACCAAGATGGATCTCTGGCCGGTGAAGATTTTAGGTACCAGTCACGTAGACAATGAGCATGTGCTTCTGGTTGAGCGTGAGGACGATGAGGATACTTACATCATAACCAGGGAATTCAAAGGAAGAAACTGGGAAGCTTATGAAATTTTAGAAGGATTTTAGTGATGGAGAAGAATCAAATCAGTAATGTTATTTATGGTCTGGAATGCTGCTATGGCCTGAATCCGGATAAAAGCCATTGTAAGAGTTGCCCGTACGAGCCTCTTGAAGATGACTGCGACGGTCAGATGGTCAAAGACGCCATTGAGTATTTGAAAGAGTATCGGAATTTTAAAGAAGGTCTAAGTAACTCAAGCACCGGTGTTCCGATTTTACCGGCCGGTTACATTAATCCGATGGAGATCAAAGAACCCTCCAGGAAGCTTGAAGAGGTGATTTCTGCTTTTGATTGCTGTCGTTCGTACGAGACCTGCCAGGGCTGCCCGTATCAGAGTGATGATATTTGCGGTGATACCTTTGGGAATGACGCCCGCTATTATTTGAATAAGTATAAGGAGAGTCTTAAAGAAGAACCTGGTGTTTCCGAAGAAGATCAGCCGATGCTGCCTTATCAGCAGTGGGATGTTTTTGAGGACCGTTTTCCGAAAAGTCTTAACATAAACCGCAGTGTTACGGTTAAAGGGCATAAGATCGCATGAATATTTTTGAAAAGATCGTTGAGAATATTGCTCAGGTGTACATCGATGCCTTGAATGAACAGAAGGCTAAAGAAGAAGCCATTGAAGTATTTGAGGTAAAGCGTGAGCTGCCGGCTGAAGGCATTGATATTTCTGAAACAGAAAAGGAGAAACAAGATGATGTTAACATTTAAGTCTGCTAATGATACACTTGATATTTTGAACAACTGCACGAATCTTGAAAAAAATAAGAACAATTGCGAAAAATGTCCATTTAAAGGTCGGGAAGACTGCATCGATATTCTTGGTGCTAACATTGTCAGAGGGGTTGTAACAGGCAATTTAAAGGTGGAAAAAGTGGTTAAAAAATAGCGGTTTTGGTGCCGAATTTTATGTCCATTTTTCTGCCCACTTTTGTGGCCAAAAATGGGCTTCTGCCCACTTTTATTTTGGGTTTTTGGGTTTTGGAAGTTGAAAAAATTGCTTTCTGCCCAAAAAAAGTGGGCAATTGCCCACTTTTAAAATCAAAAGTGGGCAGAGATTTTTGGCAAATTTACTCGTAAAATTGATCAAAAAAGGGCTTTCTGCCCATTTGCCCACCTTTTTTATTAATGAAATTAAAAAATGAAAAATGTAATATATATAGTAATATAGAAAAAAAAGTGGGCAAATGGGCAGAAGCGGTTTTTGGAGGGTTTTCATGCTGATTTTAAGGGGTTTGAAGATGGGTATTTTTCAACCGATTTGGAAGGTTGAAAAAACCTATAAGGTCAATAAGACCAATGAGATCAATAAGATCAATAAGGTTGATAAGGTCGTAGGGACGAATATTTTCTATTTGGTTAATGGGAGCTGCTTTCGGGTATAATGGATAGACCATTAATATTTCGAAAGGAGCCAAACCGAACTTGATAAGAGATGTGGATTGCGGTGCCATTTTTGGTGACCGCTATGAAGACGTTTATGACCAGGATGGTGAAGGTGTACTTACTGATTGCTGCGGAGTATTTATGATGTGGGATCCGCAAAAGGAATGCTATATTTGTCCGAAGTGCGGAGCAGTCATCACAAGGAAAGAATTTCTTGACGAGTACGTAGAAGCCTATGGCCCTGAATGTTATTCATGCCGTACGAATTTTCCCGAATGCGTGATCTGTCATAAGAATCACCAGCATGAACTCGATGAACGCGAGGACAGAATCTGATATTTTCTGACTTCGCATAAAAAACATGCCCTTTTATAGAGAGAAGAAGATAGTTTCTTCTCTCTTTTGTTTTTAAGAAGCCATGATCAGTACATGGCCTCTTATTTTTTTGTCTGAGATTAGGGCCGGCCTATCCCACTTTCTATTTTCCAATGAAGATCCTCCCTTTCTTCATAGGTTTCTATTTTTCATGGGCCAATCTCCTTTACATTTTTTCTCCTTTACTATGGCGGAAATAGAAGGTGGGCCAGGACAGCTCTAATATTCAGACAATCGAAAGGAAACAAACAATGCTTGAAAGAATATTTCAAAAGCGCGTGATCGATGAATTGAAAGAGCGCTTTCCGGGTTGTGTTGTTTTGAAGAATGATGCGAACTATTTGCAAGGCATTCCTGATGTTTTGGTGCTCTATGGAAAGCACTGGGCAATGCTTGAAACTAAAAAGTCTGCGCATGAGCACAAACAGCCAAACCAGGAATATTACGTTGACATGCTGAACCGCATGTCATTTTCTCGTTTCATATGCCCTGAGAATAAGGAAGAGGTTTTTTATGAACTTCAACAATCATTCCAACCTTGAGGGTAGGCACGCATTTTTAGGTGCGTCCAAGTATCATTGGATCAATTACGATCCCGAGAAACTCATTGAAACCTATCAGAATGATCTTGCAAAGGAACGCGGAACCATGCTGCATGATTTTGCTTCACAGTGTATTAAGCTGAATCAGCGGCTGCCCAAGTCGAATTTGACATTAAATATGTTTGTCAATGATGCGATCGGGTATAAGATGCATTCCGAGCAGATCCTGTATTTTTCAGAGAATTGCTTCGGTACTGCTGATGCGATCAGCTATCGAAAGAATTTATTGCGCATTCATGATCTGAAGACGGGGACCATCCCTGCTCATATGGAGCAGCTTCATATTTATAATGCGCTATTTTGTCTCGAGTATCACTTTGATCCGCATGAGATTGAAACTGAGCTGAGAATTTATCAGTCCAACGAGATTATTTATGAAACTCCGGATCCGGATCGTATTTCTGAGATCATGGATAAGATCAAGAGTTTCGACAAAATTTTAAGAGACATCCAGCTGAAGGAAATGGAGGCATAATTTTTTATGAACGGCATCGCAAAGAATATTTTGTTTACACTGGCAATGAATCTTGACAATGACATTGCACAGGATATTTTACTTTCGGTTGCCGCACCGGAAGCAGACAAGGATTTTTTCGCCCATTACGGAACAAAGAGACACTCAGGGCGATACCCTTGGGGATCCGGTGAAGTTCCTTTTCAGCATGAACTCGATTTTTTGAACCGTGTGCGCAAGATGCGCCGCAAGGGATATTCTGAGATCGAGATCGCGAAGAAGTGCGGATATTCTACTACATCTGAACTTCGTGCAGAGATCCGCAGATCAAACAACGATATTTCTGCATACAGAATTCAATGGGCCAACCAATTAATTAAAGACGGAGTATCTCAAACCGAGGCAGCTCGGCGTATGGGTATTCCGGAATCAACATTTCGTTCAATTATTGACAAGCAGCGTCAGCGCCGTGCGAATAAAGCGCAGCAGACAGCTGATTTTTTGAAAAAAGTAGTTGATGAAAAAGGTCCGGTCGACGTGGGCGCGGAAGTAAATCGGGAATTGAATATTTCCAAAGAGAAGCTTACACAGGCTGTCGATATTTTAAAGAAAGAAGGATATGAAGTTCGTGTAGGTTCCATGCCTCAGGTTACAAATGAACATGGGCAGCGGACGACATTGAAGGTTTTATGTCCTCCCGGATCCCCGAAGAATCAGGCATATCAGTATGGAGAAATTAATCCATTATTTGAATATGCTTCTCAGGATGGAAGCGGAGAAAAATTTGACAAATTTGAATATCCTGCTTCTATGGACAGCAAACGTATTTTAGTCAAATATATTGAAGACGGCGGTGACCAGCGTGACGGCCTTATTCAAATTCGCCCCGGTGTGGAGGATTTATCACTTGGCGGTTCCCGATATTCTCAAGTCCGAATTTTAGTGGACGGAAAGAAATATATGAAAGGGATGGCAGTATATTCCGACGATATTCCGGATGGGTATGACATTATTTACAATTCCCGAAAATCTCGTGAGAAAGGCGAAGACCCGTTTAAGGATATTAAGACTGATGATCCGATGAATCCCTTCGGTTCCTATATTTCTGCAAAAGGCCAGAGCCACTATATTGACTCAAAGACCGGTGAACGGAAATTATCGCTTATTAATAAACGTGCTGATGAAGGGGACTGGAATGACTGGTCAAAATCTTTGCCTTCCCAATTTTTGTCCAAGCAGAATATTAAGCTGGTAAAAAATCAGCTTGATTTGTCAATTGCAGACAAGATGGCCGAGTACGAGGATATTTGTAATTTAACAAATCCGACCGTCAAGCGCCGATTATTAGAAACCTTTGCTGAAGACTGTGACTCGACTGCAGTTCATCTGGATGCGGCAGCTCTTCCGCGTCAGCGCTATCAGGTCATTATTCCAATCAAGAGCATGAAGAACGACCAAATTTATGCTCCTAACTTTAAGGATGGCGAGAAGGTTGCGCTTGTCCGTTACCCTCATGGAGGAATTTTTGAGATCCCGGTCCTTACGGTGAACAACAAGAACCGTGAAGGAATTTCTATGCTGACTAAAAATCCGACCGATGCAGTCGGTATTAATGCAGAGACAGCCAAGCAGCTGTCCGGCGCTGATTTTGATGGTGACACAGTCATGGTCATTCCATTATCCTCTAAAGTGCAGGTCTCTCATCGACAATATTTGAAAGAGCTTGAAGGGTTCGATCCTGAAGTCTCATATCCTGAACGGCCCGGTATGAAGTACATGCAGCGTACAGACATGGAGATGGGCAAGATCACGAATCTTATTATGGACATGACCCTTGCCGGTGCTCCGGATGATGAGGTTGCCCGTGCAGTGAAGCATTCAATGGTTGTCATTGACGCCAAGAAGCACAAGCTTGACTACAAGCTGTCTGAAGAAGAGAACAAGATCCAGGAGCTTAAGGACAAATATCAGGGCCACTACAATGAGGATGGTCGCTGGGTTTATGGATCCGGTACTATCGTGACCCGTGCCAAGAGCCCTGAACGTGTTGCCAAGCGGCGCGGAGAATTTGATGTTGATGAGGAGACAGGCAAGAAGGTTTGGAAAGAAGCCTTTGATGCCCACTATATTGATGAGAAGGGCCGAGAGAAGACCCGCACTCAGGAGAGCTTCCGCATGCTCGAGATCGATGATCCTTATGAACTTGTCTCTGAAAAGCAGAACCCGACCGAGTTGCTCTATGCCCGTTACGCATCACAGCTCAAGGCGCTTGCCAATCAGGCTCGCAAAGAGTACAAGTACAATACACCGAACCTGGAGTACAGTCCGTCTGCCGCGAAAGTTTTTAAGAATGAAGTGGATTCACTTAAAGAAAAATTGCGCAGCTCGAGATTGAATGCCCCCCGTGAACGTGAAGCCCAGCGCCGTGCCAATGTGCGCATGCAGGCACTTTACAAAGAGAACCCGGAGCTTCGGGATGACAAGAAGCAGAGCGGAAAGTACGCTCAGCAATTTCTGACTGCTGCACGGCTTGAAGTAGGTGCCCAGCGCTATAAGATTAATATTACGCCGAAAGAGTGGACCGCTATTCAGGCCGGCGCAATATCTGATTCGCTGCTGAAGCAAATATTAGATGCTACTGATACGAATACCGTCCGTGAGTATGCTACGCCACGGTCCGAAAAAGGGCTCAGCAATACAAAAATCACGAGATTATTTTCTCTGCGCCGTTCCGGTTATTCTAATGCCGAGATCGCAGAATCTTTGAATATTCCGGTTTCTACTGTCCTTTATTACGTTAGAGAACAGAAGAACGGCAATATTTAGAAAGGAGTCCAGCCATATGGAGAAAGATCAGACTTGCTACTTGACTACATTTGACAATCCGTTCAATCCCGATACGCAGTTCAGCGATTGGCTGGACTTCGACATCGATCACGGCTACTATAGCTGTGCCTATCTCGATCGGATCGCACGGCTCAGTCCGTCAATGAGTGACATAGAGCGTGAAAGAGAGATCGAAAGAGCGATTGACGAGATCATCCGCTACGACTTTCGTAACATCTACACCAAACTCTACGTCAAAAAACAAGAATATGAAGAAAATGAAATAGAAAATAACGAAAATAATGCCGAAGAAGACTTCGACAAACTAATTTCCCGCGATAACTGGAAAGATAATAGATAAGCACCGGGGGGAGTGGCGCCCAAAACCCACCCCCTCCCCCAATCGCGGGGGTCTCCGAAAATTCTCCGGGGGGATATTTTGGGGTATGTTTTATATTTTAGAATCGCTTAGAAGGCTTTTACAAGGGCTCAAGGTTCATTTGTTTCCGCGAATTTTATATTTGACCTTTCTTTTTTGCTTTGAGCCTTTGAAAAAGTGCCTTTTAAGTGGTTCAAGGAAGGAGCAAAGCGGATGAGAAAGAAAGAGAAAGATATCGAAAGTCCGGTAAAGCGACGGCAAAGACCCGGAATGTCGGTGGAAGCTCGGGAAAACCAGCTCATTTCGCTTGCCGTCGACCTTGCGGAGAAACAATTACGAGAAGGAACAGCCTCTTCGCAGGTAATTACACACTATTTAAAGCTTGGTTCAACAAAAGAACGTATTGAAAAAGATATTCTTCTAAAACAAAAGGAATTAATTGAAGCAAAGACTGAAGCTTTACATTCTGCAAAGCGCACTGAAGAATTATTTTCGGATGCATTACGTGCTATGCGTGATTATCGTGGCGAACCAAATGAAGAAGATAGTGAAGATATTTAAATATGCTTACATATACAGAATTACAAAAATTTAAAACCTTCAAAGATCGATTTAATTATTTAAAGCTCGATGGAAAAGTCGGTGAAGATACTTTTGGCTTTGATCGATATTTAAATCAAATATTTTACAGATCACCCGAATGGCGGCACATTCGTGATCTGGTAATTGTTCGGGATAATGGGAATGATCTTGGAATTGAAGGCTGCCGTATTTACGGAAAGGTCTTGATCCATCATATGAATCCTATTACTTATAAAGACATTATTCATCGTGAAGATGATATTTTAAATCCCGAGTATTTAATTTGTGTTTCTCAGAAAACGCATAATGCAATCCACTATGGCAGTGAAGATCTGTTGCCAGTTGAACCTGTAGATAGATATTTACATGATACCTGCCCATGGCGGAAGTAATTTTATTTGTCGCTTTTTGCCTCAGAATCGTCAGATGATAATTTTTTTAATTTCATTGATGATTGCAATGAATTTTTCTTTAGAAGTCATTTTATCATCCTGATTCAGAGTCAGTTCTTTTTAACAGGAGAGAATTCAAAATGAAAACCAGTAACCCGCGTCATGGTGTGGTTGTAAATTGTATATGGGCTCCGGTCCATGAAAAATCGAATAACCAGTCTGATATTGTTTGTGAGATTGGATGTTTAAGTGAAGTTGAAATTATTGAAAACAAATCAATTGATATTTTCTATTATGTAGTAACTCCTTCCGGAGATGAAGGATACTGTCTAAAAGAATATATAGTGTTAAGAAAATGATATTTTTAGGAAAGGGGCCCTTGTCATGGATGAGAGTATCTTAAATTCAATAAAAAAACTTCTTGGGATTTCTGAATTCGATACGAGTTTTGATCAAGACATAATAATAGATATTAATACGATATTGGGAATTCTGTGGCAGATGGGTGTGGGACCTACATCCCCTTTTCGAATTTCCGGACCGGCAGAGACCTGGAGTGATTTTTGTGATGATTTAAGTAAAATTGAGTTTATTAAATCATATATTCACTTGAGAGTACTCCAGTTGTTTGATCCCAGCCAGAATGGCGCAGTTGATGAAAGCAGAAATAATTTAATTCAAGAATTGGAATGGCGGCTTTATACGAGTGGGTATAGCGAGATACTTTAATTAGAATAATAGTAAATAGTAATTTTGTCCTTCTTATTTATATAGTCTTTAGTGGTAAAATCAGTTTTTCCGCCGAAATCTATATGGTCAACGCAATGATCTTTTTTAAATAATCCACCACTGCCGTTTATTTCTACCATTTTTATATTTTGAAAACCAGCATTTTCAAAAATTTGTTTCGCTTCATCTCCAGTTTTATTTGAAAACTTTTTAGCATCTAAAGGTGCTAATATATTATCTGGTTTGCTAAGGTCATATTCACGTTGTTTTTCTGGAATTAGTTTTTCATATTTTTCAATCTTTTCTTTCCAGATTTTTTTATCATTTTTAGATAAGTCATCTGAAATGGTTAATTTAGATAACTCGGAAAGAGCTTTTTTATAGTCATTTCTATTAATAGCTCGAATAATTGCATTTTCTGTTTTATTTAATTTACTGATTTTATAAGTATCCGAATCGAAATACTCTAGTAGTGTTGTAAATATTAATGCAAAAAGTATTAATAAAAAATAAGCCAAAATTGGTGAATGCTCGCTAAGTTTAATTTTCCATTTATTTTGTTCAATTATTCGCATTCCTGACACAATACGTTTAGTTTTTTCTTTTTCTGAAAGAATAAGAGTTAATTGACCAGATTCAATTAAATAATTAGAGCCACAATAAGGACAATGGGCATGCATTAGGTCCTTATCAATTTTTAATATGCCATGACATTTTTGACACTCAAGTACTTCTAGTTTCATAAATTTCATTATAGCATAAAAGACATTTAAAGAAAGGAGGTCGCTCATAAAATGGATATTGAGGATGAATTAAAACATTGGGGTATTTTTGGAATGAAATGGGGTGTTCGTAATTATCAAAACCCCGATGGTTCTCTAACCCCTGCAGGAAGAATACGTTATGGCGTCGGTCCTGCCAGAAATACTAAAGGTATAAGTGATGCTGGTAGTTTATCCGATGAAGAACTATATAAAATGACTAAACGTTACCAAAAAGAAGCAGACTATTATCAGGCAAGAAACAATTACATATATCAAGAGAATCAGTTTAAAAGAAATACCACGCCTCCCAAAAAAGAGCATGCTATACCTAGATTTTTAAAAAATGTTTTTGGTGTACCATTTGAAAATTTTATGGCAAGAAATACCCAATTTGGATTGGGAATGCTTGGCTATTCTGTGTTCGGAGGAAGTGACAGTGATCTTGCAATTGCATATTTAAATAGCGTAACAGGCGCTCATCTTCAGAAAAAAGACAATGCAAAAGAAGAACTGGACAAACTAAAACAAGAATTAAAAAAGCAACAGGTCATTAATGAACTAAATGATGAGCGAAAAAAAACCAGCGATTATGAACGAAAAAATAATGATGAGAAAATGATTGAAGATACTCAGCATCTAAGAAACTTAAATAATTATGAATCACAAATAAACGACTTAGTCAAAACACGGGACGCAATATCTGATTTCTTAGCGCAAAAAATTGAAGAAGATCCGGACAATTTTGATACAGCACAATACGAAGACATGCTTCTCGAGTTAGATAGATTGTCTGATATTACAGGTAATAGAGCTTATGTAAAAGGCATTCCAAAACCGCAAATTACTAATCCAAAGAAGAACAAAGGCAAAAAATAAATATGCTCTCAAACACCGCAACACCACGTTATTACGGTGAGTTTCGTCAAAAGGTGCTGCGGGGAGAGATACCTGTTCCGCAGACAATAGAAATGGAAATGAATCGTATCGACGAGTTGATACGAAATCCAGGCATCTACTATGATGATCTTGCCGTTGAAGGATTTATTTCTTATTGCGAAAATGAGCTCACCCTCACAGATGGTTCAGACTTGCATTTACTGGACACTTTTAAGTTGTGGGCCGAACAAATTTTTGGATGGTATTATTTTGTCGATCGATCCGTTTATGATCCTAATCTAAAACGGTATGTAACCAAACGAATCAAAAAACGGCTGATCAATAAGCAATATTTAATTGTTGCACGAGGCGCGGCAAAATCTATGTACGCCTCTTGTATTCAGTCTTATTTCCTGAATGTAGATCCATCAACAACTCATCAAATCACTACCGCTCCGACGATGAAGCAAGCAGATGAAGTATTATCGCCAATTCGAACTGCGATCAGCCGGTCAAGAGGGCCATTGTTTAAGTTTTTGACTGATGGTTCGCTTCAAAATACCACTGGTTCAAAAGCGGATCGCTGCAAATTGGCATCAACGAAAAAGGGTATTGAGAATTTCTTAACCGGATCTCTTTTAGAGATTCGGCCGATGTCTATTAATAAATTAAATGGACTTCGTACAAAGATAAATACTGTCGATGAATGGCTTTCCGGCGATATTCGTGAAGACGTGGTTGGGGCTATTGAGCAAGGCGCATCAAAGCTTGATGATTATTTGATCCTGGCGATCAGCTCTGAAGGAACTGTCCGTAACGGCGCCGGTGACACCATAAAAATGGAGTTAATGGATATTTTAAAAGGCGAATACTATGCTCCTCATGTCTCGATATGGTATTACAAACTTGACTCCATTGATGAAGTTGCTCTGCCTGAGATGTGGATCAAAGCGAACCCCAATCTTGGAAAAACCGTAACTTATGAAGTTTATCAATTGGATGTTGAGCGTGCTGAAAAAGCTCCTGCATCAAGAAATGATATTTTAGCCAAGCGATTCGGGATCCCTATGGAGGGGTATACCTATTATTTCAGCTATGAAGAAACTTTGCCGCATCGTAAACGGGATTTTTGGAAAATGCCGTGTGCTATGGGATGCGATCTTTCTCAGGGTGATGACTTTTGCGCTTTTACATTTTTGTTTCCTCTTCGTGGAGGAGCATTTGGCGTAAAAACCAGAAATTATATTTCCTCTTCTACATTAAATAAACTTCCGGCTGCCATGCGGATAAAGTATGACAGTTTTATGAATGAAGGAAGTCTGGTTGTTTTAAACGGACCAGTTTTAAACATGATGGAAGTTTACGAAGATTTAGATGAGCATATCACTCGCTGCGGCTATGATGTCCGCTGTGTTGGATATGACCCCTATAATGCCCGGGATTTTATTGAACGCTGGGCGTCAGAAAACGGCGGATTTGGTATTGAAAAAGTTAAGCAGGGTGCTCGAACAGAATCCGTTCCGCTTGGTGAATTGAAGAAACTTTCCGAAGAACGTATGCTGATATTTGATGAAGATCTGATGTCTTTCACGATGGGTAACTGTATTACTTTGGAAGATACAAACGGAAATCGAAAACTTTATAAGAAACGCTATGACCAGAAAATTGACGCTGTCGCGGCAATGCTGGATGCTTATGTCGCATTTAAATTGAACCGTGAAGCTTTTGAGTGAGGAGGTGAGAAAGATTTGTTAGATCTCGTTCATACGGATATTTATGAAAATGATGAACTAAAACATTGGGGTATTCTTGGAATGCATTGGGGCATACGCCGTTTTCAAAATCCGGACGGCAGCTTAACTCCGGAAGGAAGAGAGAGATACGGTGTTAATACTGTTAAAGAGATGAAAAGAATTTCTTATTCTGAACGTTATAACTATTTGAAAGGTAAAAAAGATAAAAGCGAAAAAGAAAAAAAAGAATTTGAAAAATTAGAAATCGGTAAAAAAATTATTGATAAACAGATTTCAGATCAACAAAAATTTACCGAGGATTTTTTAAGTATGCCTCCGGATGTTCAAAAGAAAATTGCTGAATATCAGGAGAGTTATATTTCAACTACAAATTATGGCAAAGGAAAAGCTTTTGCTGGAAATATGATCGCTATTCCATTGGGCGCCATAGGTGTAGCCGCAGATGTCGGAATGCTATATGCTCAAGCTAAAGCTGGAAATAAAATTCTCATACCAACTACAATCGGTGCAGCTACTAGTGGATTGGGGTATGCATTAGGTGAAACTAATTATATGAAAAAGCATGAAGCTGAATTTAATAAAGATCATCAAGATGTAAATGGTAAAACTAAATACACAAGTAGCTCAAAAGACATAGAAAAATATGTAAAAAAAGATGGTGAATTAGTAAAGAGGATTTATGGTAATGATGCAGTCGCTTATAACTCATATAACGGCTATTTAGCAAGAGTATCAGGACAAAATTATCGTGAAAAAGATAAACAAATGAAAGACCAGCATGATGCTCTGATAGATAAATTTATAAAAGAATTTTATGCATAATAAAATGATAGGGGGAGGGAATATATTAATGAAAGAGTATTTAATACATTATCGGACCCCTGGTTCTAAAAACGGGGTTAGATTGTACCAATATAAAGATGGATCTTTAACTCGACTTGGTAAATTAAGATATCTTGAAAATGGAGGTCGAGAAAAAGTTAAATCTAATGATTTTTCTAAAAAGCGATCACAAAATAATATTAAGGGCATTAAAGGAAATACACCTTCGGTCAGTAAAGAATTTAAGGATGAAATCGAGTATAACTCTAAACAGAATGAATATTTCGGGCCTTCAAATGACAAACACCGATCACGACCTAATAGCAAAGCAGATCAAGTTCAGAATAAATATCAAGGATTAAATGATAATTTCGAATACGTATATGCTAAAAATGAAAGATCTCATAAGTGGGTAGAAGGTGAAAAACCATTTGCAATGCGAGCTCCATATAGAAGACCATATAGGGATATTGATGGCATTGATTATAAGATCAATCAAAAAATAAGAAAATTAAAAGCAAAAACAAATTTTGAATTAAAAAAGTATGCTAAATCATACTTTGAAAAAAGTTATGATAAATATATAGCGAATAGAATTACATATATGCCAAAAGGAAGTGATTTAGTTAACCATCTTGATAAATATAGTGATAAAGAAGCAGATGATGCTTTATTTAAATATATAGATTGTAATTTAGAAGGCAGTGATGGTATTGGAACTTGCATTAATAGTATTATTCAAACTACTCAAATGAATGTTGCAAGAGCCTGTTCGATATTTTTAGATAAGATGGGTCTTGACGATAAAGTTAGTAAATTTTTCGAGAAAATTGGTGTTAAAGTTTAAAATTTTAGGAGGATAGTTTATGCGTAAAAACGATCTTTACAGTAATGCATCAGCTTCCAGTCGTAACGGTGGCGGGAGCTGGGTTTATATGGATGGCGAGTTGTATCATTATGGTCGTCCAGGTATGGAATGGGGGAAGCATCTTCCAGGAACTGACTGGTGGAAAGAAACCTATGCACGAAATCTGAATAATGCTACAACATATGGAAAGAAAAAAAATAATGTTTTTACTAAAATTGGTGCGGGTCTAAGAACTGCACGTGCAGCTGCGCGGATAAATGCAGGTAAACTCAAAGATGCAACCGGATATGAGCTGAATAATCTACGAGTAAAGTCTGGACTTACAAAGGCTAATTTTAATAAAGCTAAAGATAAAGTTCGAAATACTTTTACGAATATTAAAACTGGAACTTCAGCATTGTATAATAAAGCTAAAGGTTATAGTTCTGAAAAAATAGCGGCACTTAAAGACAAAGCACACAAAGCTTATTCACAGTCTGCAAATAAGGTCCATGATTTTATGAAGAGCTATTATTCTGGCTCCCATGATAAAAATAATGTATTAGCTAACAAAACTGTAACCGGTAAATCCGGTATAAACTATTTGAATACATATGTTGCTAGCGCTCAAGGTAAAGCATGCAAAGCATACATGACTTCTACCGTAAATGGCCATGTAGGTGATGAAATTAATTCATTTTTGCAAATTACAAAGTATAACGCTATTGCGGGGGCTGCTAGATTTTTGGATTCAATTGGACTTGATGATGAAGTAGCATCTTTCCTGAATAAATTTAAAAAAAAGTAAATAACAGGAATTAATTCAAAATGGAGCTAACATTCACAGCCAGGCTGAAACAAGCCTGGAATGCTTTTTTAAATAACAAAGATCCGACTGTGCCGGAATATCGAAATATTGGATCGTCTTATGCGACGCGACCTGATCGTCCCCGGCTGACTCCGGGGAATGAGCGCTCCATTATTACTTCCGTGGTCAATCGGATCGCTATGGATGCGGCATCTGTAAAAATTCGTCATGTTCGGCAGGATGAGGAAGAACGTTATCTTGAAACCATCAATTCCGGACTGAATAATTGTTTGTCTTTGGAAGCAAATGTTGACCAGACAGGCAGAGCATTTATTCAGGATGTTGTAATGTCGATGCTTGACGAAGGGGTAGTTGCAATTGTTCCTGTGGATACGTCCATCGATCCCCGTACACATAGTACATATGATATTCGTACGATGCGTACCGGCAAAATTGTTGACTGGTATCCGCAGCATGTAAAAGTCCGTTTGTACAATGATCGAACCGGGCGTAAAGAAGAACTGATATTTCCAAAAACTTCTGTCGGAATTGTGGAAAATCCGCTGTATGCGGTGATGAATGAAAAGAATTCCACACTGCAGCGCCTGGTTCGAAAATTAAATCTTCTGGATGTGGTGGATGAGCAAAGCGGATCCGGAAAATTGGATCTGATTATTCAGCTTCCTTATGTGATTAAAAATGAAGCCCGTAAGGAACAGGCTGAGAAAAGGCGAAAAGATATTGAAGCACAGCTTGCCGGTTCAAAATACGGCATTGCTTATACAGATGGTACGGAAAAAATTACGCAGTTGAATCGGCAAGTGGAAAATAATCTGATGAGCCAGATTGAATACCTGACGAGTATGCTATACAGCCAGCTGGGGATAAATCAGGTGATATTGGATGGAACCGCTGACATGATGTCAATGCAGAATTATAACAACCGTACGATTGAACCAATTCTTTCAGCCATCACAGATGAAATGAAGCGGAAGTTTTTGACTAAGACCGCTCGCACACAGGGTCAATCAATCAAATTCTTTATTGATCCATTCCGTTATGTTACTGTTACTGATCTTGCTACTGCTGCTCAATCAATTTTGGGCAACGGGATCATGGCACCGAATGAATTCAGACCTTATCTTGGGCTGAAACCTGCTGATAATCCGGATGCAGATATGATGTATAACCGGAATATTACGCAGCCGGAAATGGGCTATGAAGAACAATATCCGGAAGATGAAGAATATACGGATGAAAGTGATTCACAAGAACTTCAAAATAGTGCATTAGCACATCATGGAGTTGAAGGGCAAAAATGGGGGATAAGAAATGGCCCTCCGTACCCTTTATCTCAAGAAAAAACGATTCTGAATAAAGTTGAAAAATTCAATAATTTTATGAACACCGAAATGGATTATGGTGTTCTTCATGACGGAAAACGTTTGATGTATGATGATGGAAGCTTGAATGATTTTAATTGGGATAATTATAGAACAATGCCTGTTGAAAAGATGAAGAAAGAAAAGATTGGTACCTGCTGGGATTTTGTAAATCTTCAGCATGATTATTTTAAACAAAATGATATTCCTGATCATTCTTATTTATTTTTTGCACAGCGTGAAGATGGGAGTTATATAACACATACATTTTCTGTTATCGAACTTGATGGAAAACCATATTGGTTCGAATCAAGTTTATGGAAATATCGTGGTGTAACACCAGTCAATAATGTAAACGAGATCTTTGATAAGATATCCGATACATATGGTTCTGTAAAATATTCATTCTTTGAAGAATATGATCCAGAAGGAATGGATCAGAATCTTACAGATAAAGAATTTATTAATCGAATTGTTGATAAATAATTTCAAAATGTTTTAAATAACGGCGCTTCGGCGCCTTTTTCTTTTTAACTACAAATTCTAATGAAAAAGAGGTGACGAGTATGTCAGAAACCTATGATTTTTCAGGGTGGGCTACTCGGAACAATCTTCGCTGCTCGGATGGCCGCGTTATTTTGCGTGATGCTTTCCGTGACAACGATGGAATGACCGTTCCGTTGGTATGGAACCACCAGCATAACGAACCTGAAAATGTTCTTGGGCATGCGCTGCTTGAGAATCGTGATCAGGGTGTTTATGCATACTGCAAATTTAATGATACTGAGTCCGGCCGCAATGCAAAAATGCTGGTTGAACACGGTGATGTTTCTGCTCTCTCAATTTACGCCAATAAACTGAAACAGCAGGGTGCAAATGTTCTTCATGGTGCGATCCGTGAAGTTTCTCTTGTCCTTGCCGGCGCAAATCCCGGGGCATTTATTGATACCGTTATGGCTCATAGTGAAGGCGAAGACGATGAAGAAGCCATTATTTATAGTGGTGAAGAAATCGAATTCGGCCTTGAACACGCTGACAAATCTTCCAAAAACAATAAAGAAGAAACTGTCGGCGATGTTTTTAATACACTGACTGACAAACAGAAAGCTGTGGTTTACGCACTCATTGGCCAGGCTCTTCATGATAACATCGGCAACTCCGATGAAGGTGAAGAGAAAGAGGATGAAGATGACGAAATGAAGCACAGTAATAACGAAGGAGATGAAGAAAATATGGCAGGTAGAACTGTACAGGATATTTTGGATACTTTTGATGATGAACAGACTGCAGTACTTCAAGCTTTGATTGGTGCTGCACTTCGCGATGGTGCTAGCTATGCAGACGAACAGAATGGCGGTGATGACGAAGATATGAAACATAACGTTTTTGAAGATGAATGGGGTAATGAGTATGATAATGTTCTCTCTCATAGCGATATGGAAGAGATTTTTGAAGATGCCCGCCGTGGCGGCAGCCTGAAGGATGCTTTCCTTGCCCATGGTATTGATAACATTGATTATCTGTTCCCGGATGATCGAAATATTACCAATGAACCGATTTTCATCAAGCGTGAAGATAATTGGGTTCAGAAGGTTATGGGTGGAGTGCATCACACACCTTTCAGCCGTGTAAAGTCTCTGATGGCGGATATCACTGCTGACGAAGCTCGTGCCCGGGGTTATATGAAGGGTAATCTGAAGAAGGACGAAGTCTTCAGTCTGCTCCGCCGGGCTACAAATCCGACCACTGTTTATAAGAAACAGAAGATCGATCGTGATGATCAGATTGATATTACTGATTTCGATGTGGTTGCCTGGATGAAGAAAGAAATGCGCCAGATGCTGGACGAAGAACTTGCCCGTGCATATCTGATCGGTGATGGCCGTCTTTCTTCTTCTGAGGATAAAATCAATGAACAGTGTATTCGCCCGATCTGGAAAGATGCTGATCTGTTCACAGTGAAGTATCCTGTTTCGATTCCCGCAAATGCCACTGATGATCAGAAGGCGAAAGCTTTCATTAAGGGCTGTGTCAAATCCCGAAAGCTTTATAAGGGCTCCGGTAATCCGACCATGTTTACCACTGAAGACATGCTTACTGCCATGCTGATGCTGGAAGATCTGAATGGCCGCTTCATTTATGAATCTGTTGACAAACTTGCTCAGGTTCTGCGCTGCAAGGAAATCGTGACTGTTCCGGTAATGGAAGGTAAGTCCCGCTATGACAGCAGCAATAATGAACTGGTTCTGGCAGGTATTTATGTCAATCTTGAAGACTATAATGTCGGCGCCGATCAGGGTGGTTCTGTGAATATGTTCGATGATTTCGATATTGACTTCAATGCTCAGAAGTATCTGATCGAAACCCGCTGCTCCGGTGCGATGACTGTTCCGTTTGGTGCAGTTGCTCTGGAATTTTATGTCGGCAATGGTCTGACCCTTACTGTTGATGCTGTTGATCCTGATGAACAGCTTCTTGGGAAGTCTGTTTCTGATCTTCAGTCTAACGTGAATGTCAATGACGATTATATTTCCGGTACTCTGCACTATGTTGAAGATTACACCGGATTCAGTGATAATGTGAGAGAACAGAGCGGTAACTATCTTGCTTTGTCCTTCGATACTGAGACCGGTTCTACGACCACTGTAGAGATCGTTGGCGGTAAGAGCGGCCCGGTCACTCTGGATTCCGACATGACCTGGGTTGGCCGTATCTCGAACCCGGATTCTCAGACCATCCGTGTGATCACTACCAAGAACGGTGCGAAGGTCACAAAGGTCTTCGGTCTGCAGCGTCTTGTCTGTGAACGTGAATAATTTGTAATTATTCAAAATGGCGAGATTTGCTGGAAAAGTCGGTTTCGCCGTTCAAAAAGAAACTACTCCCGGAGTTTGGACCGAAGAAGTTACGGAGCGGCAGTATTATGGCGATGTGATCCATAACTCCCGAAGGCTCCAAACTTCAGGGAATGTGAACGACGATATCGAGATTTCGAATCGTATCAGTATTGTTGCGGATCCATACGCATTTGAAAATTTTCATGCAATGCGATATGTGATATTTTTGAATTCCAAATGGAAAATTTCTGAAGTCGAGGTGCAATATCCTCGACTTATTTTATCTTTGGGGGGGCTTTATCATGGATGATCCTTTTGAGATATTTGAAATAAAACGTTTGGAACTTCAAAAGAAATTCGAAGATATTTTGGGGAGCAGAAATGTATATTTTCAGCCGCCTTCGAATGTTCGAATGAAATACCCCGCAATTGTGTACACCCGGACTAATCTGGAACCGATCCGGGCCGATAACGGCATTCATAAATTGACTGCTGAATATGAAGTAGTAGTGATTGATCCTGCTCCGAACAGTTTGACTATTTATAAAATTGCTCATCTGCCGTGCTGCAGACATACGAGACATTATGAGCAGGATAATTTGAATCATGACACTTTTCGACTTTACTTTTGAATTTAAGGAGATTATATATTATGGCTAACGATGAAGTTGTTTATAAGCTTACATGGGATGATAGTGGCAGTCGTTTTTACGAAACTGGTCTTGATCATGGGGTGCTTTATCCGATTAATGATTCTGGTGTTTATACCCCTGGTGTTGCCTGGAATGGTCTTTCTTCTGTCTCTGAAAGCCCGTCCGGTGCTGAAGCTAATGCAATTTATGCAGATAACATTAAATATCTGAACCTCTATTCTGCTGAAGAATTTGGTGCGACGGTTGAAGCTTATACTTATCCGGATGAATGGGCTGAGTGTGATGGTTCTGCTGAGCTCGCAACTGGTGTTGTTCTTGGTCAGCAGAGTCGCAAGACCTTTGGTCTTTGTTATCGTACCGTTCTTGGTAATGATATTGATGGTAATGATCATGGTTATAAGCTCCATCTGATCTATGGCTGTAAGGCTTCCCCGTCTGAACGTCAGTATCAGACGATTAATGATTCCCCTGAAGCGATCACTTTCAGTTGGGAAATCACTACGACCCCGGTTATTGTTTCTGGTCATAAGCCGGTCTCTTGCATTACCATTGATTCTACAAAAGCTGATGCCACCAAGCTTGGCAATTTGGAAAAGATTCTTTATGGTACTCCTGCAAGTGGCAGTACTGAGGCTGTTGATGCTCGTCTGCCGCTGCCGGCCGAGATCGCTCAGATTTTTGCCTAATTTAGTAAATTGATATTTTTATAAGGAGCCTCTGAAAAATGGGGCTCCTTAATTTTTAAATAACGAAAGGAATAAGGACTAAATATGCTTAAGAAACACATTACTTATACTGACTACAATGGTAATAAGCGTGAGGAAGATTTTTATTTCAATCTCACAAAAGCTGAAATTATGGAAATGGAAATGAGCACTGCCGGCGGGTTGACAGAAATGATCCAGCGTATCATTGACACTCAGGACGCCCCGTCGATTATTAAAGTCTTCAAAGATATTATTATGAAGGCTTATGGTGAAAAGAGTCCTGATGGTAAACGGTTTGTTAAGAGTCAGGAACTGTCTGAGTCTTTTGCTCAGACCGAAGCCTATTCTGAATTGTTCATGGAACTTGCTTCTGATTCTGACGCCGCTTCTAAATTTGTGAACGGCATCATTCCTGCTGATATGGCTGCGGCAGTTGAAAAGCAACAGCAGCAGGCCGCGCTTCCGACTGCTTAATTATTTAAGAGGGACTGATGCTCCAATTGGTTGTAAAAGCGCGTGAAGAATGGAATGAGACAAGCCAGGAATTTGTCTATACTGAAGGTCAAACGCTTCAATTGGAGCATTCACTTGTCTCTATTTCAAAATGGGAGGCGAAATGGTGCAAACCGTTTCTTTCAAAGGATCCAAAAACTTATGAGGAAACGCTCGACTATATTCGTTGTATGACTCTGACTCAGAATGTAAAACCGAAAGTATATGAATTACTGAGTAAAGAAAACATCGAAAAAGTGAATAGCTATATCGAAGCCCCGATGAGCGCAACAGTTGTTCGTGAGATGCCGGGGCCAAAAAGTCATGAGGTTATTACTTCTGAGTTGATTTATTATTGGATGATTTCTTATCAAATCCCGTTTGAGTGTCAGAAATGGCATTTGAATCGGCTTTTAACTTTGATTCGAATCTGCTCTATTAAAAATCAGCCTCCCAAAAAGCAAAGTAAGCGAGACATAATGAGCCGGAACGCCGCTCTGAATGCGGCACGCAGACAGCAGTTAAATACGAAAGGGTGATTCCGGAACATGGATACAAGTATTATTGATAACAAATTATTAATATTTATCGGTGCGGCATTGATTGCTGCTGCCGGTTGGTTTTTTAAATGGCTGATTCAGAAAACACTGACTACTCAGTTTGACAGGATGAATGCTGCGAATATGGCAGAAAAGAAAGAGCGTGAGTATGATCAGTATTTAGCTCTTAGAGGGCAACAGGTAACAAATGATTGTCTTCATGAGTTGATTTACGCAGTAATTAATGGAACCCATAATGGCGGTTTGGAAAAAGCAAATACAGAGCTTGAATCTTATCGGGCTTTAGTGGATAAAAACATTACTGAAAAAGCTGCCAAATGGAATACCAAGTAAGGAGAATTCAAAATGGAACTTTTGAGTAAAATTTTGCAGATTCTTCTCGAGACAGCCCTCCCGATCCTGATTAGTGCCGGAGCCGGGTGGATGATCGGAAAGTGCATTGAAATTTTTAAAAAAGTAAAAGATAAGAACCCCGAACTTTATGAGATTCTTAATGTTGTCTCTCGTAAAGCAGTTGAGGCTGCAGAGCAGATTTTCGGCGGAGAAAAAGGTGAAGAGAAAAAGAAATATGCAATCAACGTAATTGAAAAGTACCTTGCGGCAAAGGGTATTACTCTGGATGTTGATGTGATCGTGATGTATATCGAATCTGCGGTAAAGGATTTGAAAAATAATGGCGGAGAGCTCCCTCCTCATGATGAGGTTTTAGGATGAGCTACCGTCAGCCTTTTTCCGGAGAATGGCCGATTACTCAATATTACGGGGAAACAATTACTTCCAATTTCCACACAGGGATTGATTATGGTTGCCCGGTTGGTACCCCCATTTTTGCATCTGAAAATGGGGTGGTCCGTTATGCCGGTTTTGATAAGACCGGTTATGGAAATTGTGTAATTATTGAGCATGATGCTTCTCATGCGACATTGTACGCGCATCTTGTTACGATTCGGACCACTACAGTTGGTCGTAAAGTTACGCAGGGTGAAATCATTGGATATTCCGGAAATACCGGTAATTCCACAGGACCGCATCTTCACTTTGAAGCACGAAGTACCTGGAATAACTATCGGAGTCATTTCGATCCGATGAAACTGCCATTAATGAGCGTGGATGACAGTATTAAACAGCCGAAAGAAATTCAAAATAATTCTGGGTTGTTTGGCGCAGATAAATTATCTGCAGAAGTTTATGTATCTGCTCCATCAGGAGTGTTTGGACATAACAGTGATTTTACTTCAAAAAAAGTATTTCCTTATGGAAATCCTTTAGAGTTTACCGGAAAAACCATTGAAAAAAACGGTTTGACGTTCTGCGAGTGCCGGGACACGATTTGGATCGCGGTAAATGATGGTGAAACTCAGCTTTTATCAAATCAATAATAAAGAAACGGCTTGAAATTTCTGCAATTTCGCGGGATTTTCAAGTCGTTTTAATTTTTTAAGGTGGGATATGATCAAATTCAGACAAAAGGGCAATTTTTCAAAACTGACAAATTACTTTGAAAAAGTAAAAGAGACCGTGAATCTCGGTATTTTGGACAAATATGGTGAAAAAGGTGTTGAAGCTCTGAAGTCTGTTACTCCGGTACGGACCGGGCGAACAAGAGATTCATGGTATTACAAAATCGAACGGTCAAAGGACTCAGTTTCGATACGATTTTTAAACTCAAATATTCAAAATGGTCAGAACATCGCAATTATTCTGGACACTGGACATGGCACCAGGAATGGCGGCTGGGTTGCAGGGCTGCATTATATTGAGCCGGCAATTCGTCCGATATTTGAGGAACTGGCTAAGGAATCATGGGAGGAGGTTAAGGGTCTATGAGTGAAAATGTAATTGATGAACGTGTAGTTGAAATGCGTTTTGATAATGAAAATTTCGAAGCTAATGTTAATCAAAGTATTAAGACTATAAATAAATTAAAGGAATCTTTAGACTTTGATGGTGCAGAAGACAGTTTTGAAAATATCTCTTCTGCAGCTGCAAAGTGTGATATAGAACCACTTGCAAAATCTCTTGAAAATGTAACCGTTAAATTTGATATGCTTGAGATGGTTGCAGCAAATGTTCTTAGCCGAATTGTCAATAAGGCAATTGATGCAGGAACAAGTTTGGCAAAATCATTATCAGTTGATCAAATTTCAGCGGGTTGGAAAAAATACGAGCAAAAAACCGAGTCCGTACAGACAATTATGGCAGCTACCGGTTTATCAATTAATGAAGTAAATGGTTATCTTGAAAAATTGATTTGGTTTGCAGATGAAACCTCCTATAGCTTTACTGATATGGTAAACAATATTGGTAAATTTACTTCGGCTGGTGTAGATCTGGATATAGCTGTTGACTCTATGATGGGTATTTCCAACTGGGCTGCTCTTTCTGGTGCCGGAATTCAGCAGGCAAGCCGAGCTATGTATAATCTTTCACAAGCTATTGGTATGGGCTATGTCGGTATTCAGGACTGGAAATCGATTGAACTTGCAAATATGGCTACTCTTGAGTTTAAACAAGTAGCTATTGATACCGCGGTTGCACTGGGTGAATTAAAAGAAAATGCAGATGGAACGATCAGTACCCTTGATGGAAAATTCGCAGTAACTGCTGAAAACATGCGGGAGACATTAAAACAAAAATGGTTTACCGGAGATGTTTTAAATGCCGCATTAGCTGAATATAATGACTTCGCAAATGCTGTTTATGAACGCCAACAGCAATGGGCAGATGAGCATAACGGTGAATGGCTTACAGTTTCAAAAGTAATTAAAGTTCTTCAGGCAGAAGGCTATCAAATGGATAGTTTAGGAGCTCGGGCTTTTCAAAGGGCTCAGGAAGCTATTACTTTTACTCAGGCAATTGAAGCAACTACTGATGCTGTTTCTTCTGGATGGATGCGTACTTTTGAACTTATTTTCGGGAATTATGAAAAATCTAAAAAGTTATGGACAGAATTGTCAAATGATTTATGGGATATTTTTGCAGGTGGAAGCGAACGTCGTAATGATACTTTAGCACAACTATTTGCATCAAATTATGAAAACTTTTTAGATGAATTCCCGGATCCTACTGAAATGGATAACCGTTTGTGGGATAAACTCTATGATATGCTCAAAAATAGTAAAGGGGAAGCAGCTGCGAATGCCATATTCGGCAGTTACAATTCACTTGAAGATTTATTAAAGGAAAATTCAGAATATATTTATGGATCAAGTCTTGAACAGGCTTTTAAACAAGTTTCTGCCGATTTTGTATCTGAAAGTGAGACAGTTAGCAAACTTTTAAATGAGTTAAAAAGCGGACGTACTTCATTAAAACAAACAGCTATTTTACTCGCTTCAAATACATATGGAAGAGATTACGAAACTCAGAGAAAAAATATTGAAGCTCTTGGTTATGATTATGAATATGTGCTTGAATTGGCCGAAGCATGGAAAACCGGTATTGATGTTCCATGGGATGAAGAGCAAAAAGCATTAGAAAAAGCTCTTGATGAACAAATCAAAGCTTACGAAAAATATATTGCAAAAATTAATGATATAGACGAACCGACAGGATTTTTTGCATCTTTGACAGAACTTGGTGGACGTGATAAATTAATTGGCGGGTTTCAAAATATTTTTAAAACTGTAAAGAACATATATTTAACAATAATTGAAATTATTAATACTTTTCAGGATCTGTCCGGCGGAGGGTCATTTTTAGGTAAGTTAATAAACGGATTTTATGAGTTAACCTCAATATTTGCTTATACTGATGATGCTTTTGAGTCAGTACAAGAAAATATTCATAGTTTTTTTGAAGAAAAAATTCCAAAAGCTTGGGATGAATTTTTACATGGAAAAAATGTTTTTAGCAATGACCCATTTGCGACCGATTATTTATATCACGTTCCGGGACTATTAGAACGTATATCTTCAATTTATAATGAGCATCTTAAACTTCTGCCCGAAAAAGTTGCTAATACTGTAGAAACTATTCGAACTAAGATATTTGGTTTCTTTTCATCTGTTCCGCAAGAAATCAAACAGGTTTTTACATATATTTTTGGCGAGTTAAATGTTAAAAAGGTTACTGATCTATTGACCGGTGAAACTACCAAAATTTATTCTTTTAGCGGTGGTCTGATTGAAAAAATAAAGATGAAAATGGAAGACCTTCAAAATGGTTTTGGTGGAAAGATATTTACCGGTTTATTATTTGCTTTTGAGAAAATCGCTGATTTTTTATTCGGTTATGAAAAAGAAGGTGAAGTTGTAAAAGGCGCTATTGAATGGATCTATGATAAAGTAAGTGCCTTTTGGAAATTATTAAAAGATATTGGAAAGACTGCTGAAGAATTTCTATTAGGTAAAAAGATCCATATCGGAACTGAATGGAGTGAAAAGTTAAACAGTTATATTCCAGCCTATAAAAGAATGGGCGGAGTATTGCAGTCTATTAAAACCGCAGTTGAGAACTTATTTCGGTCAGATGCTTTTAAGTCTATTTATAAGTTCATTTTTGGTGAAAAAGATGCTGAAGGAAATGTAGTTCAAAAAAATATTTTTGGTAAGATCGGTGAATTAATTCAAAACATTACTGATTCAAATGCTTATAAGTCTTTA